>Ga0209039_10004590_pt1 | contig 9973 bp, 8 predicted proteins | sample BogFormECP12_OM1_FD_188238 | JGI IMG/M metagenome (GOLD analysis project Ga0209039, IMG submission 188238) | Bog forest soil microbial communities from Calvert Island, British Columbia, Canada - ECP12_OM1 (SPAdes) (version 2) | ecosystem: Environmental > Aquatic > Freshwater > Wetlands > Bog ... | reverse complement strand
GTTGAGGGCTGCAGAATCTCTGATAGAGAAAGACCAATCCCTCCGGCTTGAACTCTTCGATGAACTGTTGAACGTACCTGAGCCTTTTTTTCTCCCCGGTGCCGGGAACATTATCTTTTGACGGGCACGGGATTCTGCTGATATAACCTTCCGCGATCGCGGTGAGCTTATCGGCTCTCCCCTCAGGGATCTCGAACCAGAAGTAGCGCGTTGCAGTACACGAATCGACGAAAATAAGATTTACGCTGTAGTCCAGGTGTTCAAGCAAGTCCAGGACCTCGATGTCGTCGCACGCACCGCCCGACACCATCAGTCTTACGCCTGGCGCCCCTTTGCCTGGTGCGGCTTCTAAGTTCTTAAGAAGCTTCTCAAGCAGTTTGTTGCACTCCTGCTTGTCCATGAACTGCGAAGCCAGGGTCGCTGTTGCAACGTCCGGTCCGCTGATAGGAGGGTCCTCGCGCCGCAGCAGCTCCCAGAGCCGTTTGAGCAGCCTCCTGGTCTGGTTGTAGACTTTTATCGCTTTCTCGATATCTTCATCCGTTATAGGTTTCTTTACGAACCCCTCGAGGAATTTCTTGAACTCTCCGTAGGACTCCTTCATGAACGCAGCAGCAGGTTTGGTCTCGATGATGTGGGGGTAGGGTATGAGATAGCTTTTTCCCTCGAATCCTGCAAACCGGACCCACACATTGAAGGCCTCACCCATGTGTATGCAGCTTGAGCTCGTGGTGATCAAGTCCAGGAAGTCATAATTGTGGGACAGCCCCTGGTACGCGCAATCGTGCGAGAAGGAGCAGTATGTTTCGTGGATATAGCTCCTCGTCATTGCCTGTGAGACATGGGGGCTCAAGATTCTCACCGGCACGATCCCGGCTGCATAGAGAATCTCCTCGGGCACATGCGTGCACATGTAGCCGGCGACGAGCTTTCCCTGTTCATGGAGGGATTTGGCATATCCCTGGGGATTTTCGGTTATGGAGCGAAAACGTTCGATTACTGTGTCAGAGCCTTTTTTCGCCATGAATCATGCACTCCTTCTCTTAGCTGCTTCCATGAGATGCACGAACAACTCTGTTTTGCGCTGGGCGCCCGGTAAATCCATTTGCCGGACATCCACCTGGTCGGTATCGTATTCTATGGTAGGAATCTTGCTTTTAAAAATACGCTGCAGCCCTACATACCCGTTCCTGAAGTCGGTCTCACAACTGCGGCTCGGCGCAAGCAAGAGCCCGTCCGCATTGAATTCTTTTATCATCGCCCGGGCCATTGATTCCAGCGCCCAGTAGGACCGCACCCCTTGCCAGGTAGGCCAACCCAGAACTATTTTGGCGAGCTCAGTGATGGCTTTTCTTCTTGTGGACAAATCGAGTTCGTCTACCCACTTAGGGTCAATGGGATCCCATGACCACTCTCCGTTGACAATGCCTTTGAAATTGCCACACGTGCCAAACGTGTAGACTGAGGCAACAATCTCGGCGCCGACGTCTCTCAAGATTCTCGCCATTTCCGGATGGCCGTATGTATGCGCTATTCCGAAATAGACTATCCTGAAACGTTGGTCGGGAGCCACACTCTGTCCGGTCGCAACCATCTGTTTCACTTCTTCGAACAATGTCTCATACAACCGCACGCTTTCATCAGTGGTCCGATCCACAATGGCCGGAGGGAAGAGGGCTATGAGCCGCCGCTCGTCCAGAGGGGCGGGTGCGTGCCTGTTTAATGCGCATATGTTGCCCCACAGGACCAGCACCTTGATCTCGTTCCGTACTGCTTTTGCAAACAATTCATCCGAATACCCCCTGCCCGTAACTTTTTGAAGCCAGTTTATTCCCTCTTCTATCTGGTTGCTCACATAATTTACGATCTTGGGATCTTTTTCCGCATTCCCTCCGCCTATCATGTCTACTGGGAACAACGGCACGCCTCCAAGACGCCGTGAAACTTCCTGGTACCACTTGGAATGCTGATTGCAGAGGTGTGTGGTCCAGATCAGATCGGGCCTGGGATAGCCCTCCTTGATCGTTCCATCTGTGATACCTATTTTGTCGCGGATCACTTCCCCTGTGAACAGCTTCAGGTAACTGCAGGAGTGAAAACCCATGCCTGCAATTTCAGCAGCTAGAATATTCTCACGGCTCTCGTCAGGCAAAGTCCCCGCTAATGATGCGGCATGGGGCTCACCGCCTATAAGGTGTATGTCATCGCCTAATCCTTTGAGGGGAGCGAGCGCACTCCAGGTAGAACCCATAACGCGAAGGCCTTCGGTCGCATACAGATAGTCCCTGTAGCATCCGTTCTGATAAGTCTTGAAGTCGTTCCATGCTTTTACAGCATATGCCATTCGAACCTCCTAACCGATTACTGGGACTCACGTCGCCGAAAAAAATAAACTGGCACGGCGAAGATCAGCCAGGTTTGTCAGCTTTATGAATGATATTCATTTCTACCCGATTCCAACACTCGTGTCAAGCACATTCTTATCGACAGGCTGGATAATTTAGCACAATGAATAATATTCAACACTTGGGCGGTGGCAAACGTCAACCAGGGGACGTAAGCATCCAAAAAGATGGTGAAGGATATGCTGCCCACATGCGGTGATTGATTGTCGTAGTGAGCTTCATCATGCCAAAGGGGAACTTCCGGCCTCGGAACCTTGCTCTTGACACCCTGGCCCATCATCGGTAAGAATGATAACACATTCCGCGTAGGTCTATGCCGGCGAACCGCACATCCAAGAAAGAGATCAAAAGAGAATCGATCATCCAGGCAGCCATCGAGGTGTTCAGCAAGAAAGGTTTCCAGGCTGCCACTGTCTCAGAAATAGCTGAGAGGGCGGGTGTCGCCGACGGCAGTATTTATCAGTACTTCAAGAACAAAGAGGATCTCTTCTTCTCGATCCCTGTGGAGAAGACCAAAGAATTTCGCACTCAGCTCGAACTGCACCTCGAGGGGATTTCGGGAGCCTTCAACAAGATTCGAAAATTCGTGTGGTACTTTCTTTATTTCTTCACGGTGAGCCCTGAGTATGGCAGACTCCTCATGCTCGAGATGCGGGTGAGCAAGAGTTTTGTCAAGACGGACACGTACGACTTCCTGAAACAGTCCGTGAGTTCGGTGCTGGAGATCATAACCGAAGGGCAGCACGAAGGAGTGGTGCGCACGGATACGGACATCTATATTCTGCGCCATCTTGTGCTGGGCACTTTAGAGCACATTGTTAGTCGCTGGCTGCTCAAAGATGGAAAGTACGATCTCCTGAGACATCATCAGGAGGTGAGCCGGCTGATCATCGACGCCCTGAGGAATCCCGCGTGCCCCGGTGCTGCGCCGGATGGGACGCCTGTTAAAGCCGGGCCAACTGGTGAGATTTAACCGGGGGTAAAGATCGCTGTGATGTGCATGAAGGAGTGAGCGCAATGAAAACAATCGAGTCCTATCTTCGGCAGGTGAAGGAGGCCCTGCCGCACGACCTGGTGACCATCAGTGAGCCGGTGAAACCTTCGCAGTTCGAGGTTACTGCCATGCTCCAGCACCTGGAGAATGCCGGCAAATTTCCTCTTCTTCTTTTTGAGAACCCGCTCAACCTGAATGGTCAAAAATCGGACTTTCGCCTTGCAACGAACATTTATGCGACGAGACAGCGGTGCGCCCTGGCATTGGATATGGATCCCACTGATTGGAAGCTGGGGCTGAGTCTTGAATACGCGCGGCGCGAAGACAAGCTTATCAAACCGATCATTATCAGGAAAAGCGATGCACCGGTCAAACAAAACGTAAAAATCGGGAGCAACGCCGATCTCAGGGAGCTACCCATCGTGCGTCATCACGAGATGGATGGAGGCCCTTACATTGACATGACCGTGGCAATGAGAGATCCTGAACACGGCTTCTACAATGCCTCTTTTCACCGCACCCAGTATAAGGAGCCTCAGAAGCTGGGCATCCATCTCTCGCCACGCCACAACTGGACAATTGTCCGAAAGAACGAGGAGAAAAGCCTTCCCACGCCGGTTGCCATCATAGTGAGCCATCATCCGGCTTTCTACCTCGGTGCTCTTAATGTGGCTCCGTTTGGTGTAGACGATTACGAACTTATCGGCGGGATCATGGGAGAAGCGCTGAGGCTGACCGCATCCGAGACCTGGGGAGAAGCGTTTCTGGTGCCCGCGGATGCGGAGCTGATTATCGAGGGGGAGATTCCCCCGAAGGAAAGGGAAGTCGAGGGGCCGTTCGGCGAATTTCCCGGCACGTATGGACCGCAGCGCTGGAGGCCTGTGATCAACGTCAAAGCAATCACATACAGGAACAACGCCATATACCAGGATATCTTTGTGGGCCACAGAGACACATGGGTCCTTGGCGGCATTCCCAAGGAGGGGAGCGTCTTCAACGCTATAAAGGGCATAGTGCCTACGGTCAAGGCCGTGCACTTTGCCGTTTCCGGGGCCTGCCGGTTCAATTGCTACATTTCGATAGACAAGAAAGTCGAGGGTGAAACAAAGCAAGCGGCTCTGATGGCTATGGCAGACTGTGATTTCGTCAAGAATGTGATCGTTGTTGACGCGGATATTGATCCGTTCAACGAGCAGCAGGTAATGTGGGCTGTGGCAACACGTGTCCAGCCTGACAACGACATAGACATCATCAGGAACATCAAGGGCAGCATGCTTGATCCTTCGATTGTGCACGATGTCAGAGGCAGCAAGATGATTATTGACGCGACCAAACCGGTGGACCGTCCTTTCGCCAGGAGGCTCAACGTTCCTGAAGAGGCGCTGGCACGCACCAGGCTCAACGATTTTTTATCGCAAGAGGTCTTTAAACGTATACCGGTTCTCGGCGAGTCAGGCGAGGGATAGGAACGAACAAGACCAGGTTAAGGTTGAGGTTAAGGTTAAGAGAGAACCACGAACGGTACGAGCGGCCTACCAATTTTTCCGTGAGGAGGAGGAATTCATGGTCAGAATCTTTACGATCATGTGTCCAAAGTGTAAGAAAGAGTTCGAGGTGCACTTCGGAGACCTGAGACACAAGGATATAAAGCTCCACTGTCCGTATTGCGACAACTGGTTCCTGCAAACGGAAAGTGAAAAAATTGACGACAGATGGTAACAGGCCAAACAACTGGTGAGCAATCAGCACAGGTCTCGCGGGGCGGCAAGAGGCCTCGATGATCAGACGGAGAGACTTTGTCCGGTGGATACTGGGATTGCCTTTGCTCTCTTTCTTTCCTTTCCGCCTTTCTCAGTTGTCTGCTCAGAACGCCTCAGATCGGTTTAAGGATGATCCCGACGCACCTACCATTGGCGAGCGCTTCGCTGGTGAAGAGCTGAATTATGATATCTCATTCTGGATTATCAAGAGAGTCGCTATCGCTAAGTTGAGCTTCAATCGTGTGGAGCAGAAAGGACGCTACGTAGCTACTCTTCAGGGAGAGACCGTGGGGATACTGGGATTCCTGGCGCGGTACCGGGTTGACACGTATCGTTCTTTAATGGAGGAAGTGGATGGGGGCAGGCGCCTGCGCTCCCTTTCCTTTGAGGAATACGTCAAGGTTGGCGACAGGGTGCGAAAAAACCTCCACTCCTTCGATCATCAGAGGCGCAAATGGGTTCACCGGAGCAGCCGCAGGGACGGCACCATGGAGACAATGGAAAAGGAGATCCCTGAAGGTATGAGCTACGACGACTTCCTCACCGCCGCTTACAACTTCCGATGCGGAATATACGGCACTGTGGAAAGGGGAAAAACCTACAAGGTGGCCACGTTCCCGAGGAAAGGGCCCGGCATCTATGAAGTGAAGGTGGTTTCAAAAGCAGAAGAAGAGCGCAGGAGGAGATCTGAAAAAGCCGATCAGGAAGAGGAGTACGCGATCGACCTGAAGTTCGATCCGGACATTATTAATTCGAAGGAAGGCGTGATCGAAGGATGGCTCTCTAAAGATCTCTACCCGGTAGAAGGCACCATCAAGGATGTGATTCTGTTCGGGGATGTCCAGGGACGCCTCGTCAAAAGAACCATCAAGAAAGAGTCGTCACCATGATCGGGAACGTAATCGGAGAGGGAATGCCCCGGGATTGCGTACTGAGGCTTCACGCTCCGTACGGATTGGGCTTGATTTAGCTCCCCGTTTCGGGTATAATATTTTCTCGCACGTCTTTCATCGCTTTACAATCATAAAGATGTGGCAGAGGCGACGTTGGAAAAAGAAAAGATACGGAATATTGCAATCATAGCACATGTAGATCACGGTAAGACGACCCTTGTGGACCGGCTGTTCGCGCAGAGCGGCATGTTTCGCGACAACCAGGTGGTTGAAGAGCGGCTCATGGATTCCATGGATCTGGAGAGGGAGCGGGGCATCACGATCGCGTCGAAGAACGGTTCCTTCCGCTATAAGGACTTCCTCATTAATATCATCGATACACCGGGTCACGCTGATTTTGGCGGGCAGGTGGAGCGGGTTCTCAAGATGGCGGACGGAGTGCTGCTGCTCGTGGACGCGGCTGAAGGCCCCATGCCCCAGACCTATTTCGTCCTGAAGAAGGCGCTGGCGTTGGCTCTTCCCGTTATCGTGGTTGTGAATAAGGTAGACAAACCCGCAGCGCGTTGCGACTGGGTCGTGAACGAAGTCTTCGACCTTTTCGTAAAGCTCGCTGCGCCGGATCATATACTCGATTTTCCTGTAATCTACACCTCTGCAAAAGAAGGATATGCGACACTCGACCACACGGATCGGCAGGGCACGATGGAGCCGTTGTTTGAGCTTATTATCAGTGCGGTACCGGCTCCTGCCGGAGATCTTGAAGGGCCGCTTCAGATGCTCGTCAGCTCACTCGATTATTCGCCCTTCCTGGGCCGTCTTGCCATAGGCAAGATCACTTCCGGAGTGCTGATGCTCGATCGCGACGTGGTGGTTGCGAAAGAGGGAAAGGATTCTTATCCGGCCAGGATCACCAAGATCTACCGTTTTAGAGGAACTGAGAAAGTAGAGACCGACAAGGCCAGCGTGGGTGAGATCGTAGCAGTCGCAGGCATGGAGTCGGTTACGATTGGCGAAACTTTGACTGACCCGCTGACTCCTGTTCCGCTTCCCGGTATAGCTATTGACCCTCCCACGGTTGCGATGAATTTTGTTCCGAACGATTCTCCCTTTTACGGAAGAGAAGGCCGTTTCGTGACATCAAGGCACCTTCGGGAAAGACTCTTGCGCGAAACGCTCTCTGACGTGGCCCTTGTTGTGGAGGATCTGGAAGAATCATCAGGGTTCAGAGTTTCAGGAAGGGGAGAGCTTCATCTTTCTATTCTCATTGAAAAGATGCGCAGGGAGGGATACGAGTTCCAGGTCACGAGGCCGCAAGTACTTTACCGAGAAGAAGACGGTGTCACGCTGGAGCCTTACGAAGAGCTCACGGTCGATGTGGATGAGAATTACATGGGGCGAGTGATAGAGAACCTCGGATCCAGAAAAGGTATGCTCCTGGAGATGAAGCAGGAGAACGGCATGGCCAGGCTCAGATATAAGATTCCGACCAGGGGCCTGCTCGGCTTCCGCTCAGAGTTCCTGACCGAAACAAGAGGAATGGGAGTGATGAATTACGTCTTTCATGGCTTCGATCGGTTTGCAGGAGAGATAAAGAACAGGACCAAGGGTGTGCTGATCGCTATGAATGAATGCACGACCGTCGCCTACGCCCTTTTTAATCTTCAGGAGCGCGGACGGCTCTTTCTGGGGCCCGGAGAAAGGGTCTACGAAGGACAGATCATCGGAGAACATTCGCGAGAAACCGATCTTGTGGTCAACCCGGCCAAGGGGAAGAAGCTCACCAACATGCGGGCCGCAGGATCTGATGACGCTGTAATACTTACACCTCATGTGAAGATGAGTCTGGAAGAGTGCATTTCTTACATAAACGACGATGAGCTGGTCGAGATAACCCCTATTTCGATCAGACTGCGGAAGCAGATTCTGGCGGACTTGGAAAGACGCCGCTCAAAATCCGCCGCGTAGTACCAAGCTTGCTACAACCATTTACTTGGCCTCCAAGTACACGGGACGTGGGTCGGCAATATCAGTCCCACGTCCCGAAAGCTTGACCACTCGCTGCCTTTCTTACCGGTAAATTATAAATGGTCGCAAAACCTTCGCAGGTTTTTCGCATAGTGCCTCCCATCCAGACAGCAATGTAAAGATCTTGTTCTGTTCGCTAGGCGTTTATTTAAGCCCTAAATGTAATTGCCAAGTGCGTCTGAGCATCAGCCTGGTCTCATTATGTGTTTGTTGTTGCCTCGCAGGATTAACAGGCGTAGTATCTTAAAAAGGCAGCTTACCCTATTAGTTGTTAGCCGTCAGGTAAGAGGAGGTCATAATGACATATAGAATCAAACCTATAGAAAGAAACAATGAAGTGTGTGAAGGTATTATCAAAGGGTCATATCACGGAGTCTTGTCATTTAGCCACGAAAGCGAACCCTATGCTGTACCGGTGAATCATGCGTATGAAGATGGAAAGTTTTACTTTCACTGTGCTGTCGGGGGAAAAAAGATTGATTACATAAAAAGAAACTCATCTGTTGTGTATACCATCATGAAATATTATGGATCTCCGGAGGATTTTAAGAGCAGAAATAATTGTCATGGGAAATGGGAGAGCATAATAGCCTACGGCAATGCAAGGTATGTTGAGAATGAACAGGAACTTCAGGACATATTAAATAGATTCCTGAAATACTACGGGAAAGACAAACGTGAGATATCACGGTCGTCCCTCTTGGAAACGAGAGCAATAGTCATGGAAGTAAAAAAGATGACAGCAAGAAGAGAATTGGAAGCAAAAGAAACTGAATTTTATGAATGGGAAAGGTAGTGGCCGATAAGGCCTCTCGCTCATTTTGATGTTACCACTTTCAACCCTAAATCTTCACCTTTCGTTTACCCCGTGCGGACTCTGGTTGACGAACTTGAGGAATTTGCTGACCCACCAGCATAGTAAGGTATACTCTTCTTGTGGACTACTCTTCGTTTCCTGAGGAACGCGCGGAGCTCAGGAAGGATATCCTTCAGGTCCCTGGTCATAGAGTGCCAGAAAACATCAACGGGGTTTTTTCTGATCTCACGGCCCAATTGCCAAGTTGGCCTTCGCTAACTCATCATTTTTGTTCAACGCCTTGGTTTACCATTTTTCGGGCTTTGCACAAAATGCCGCAAAACGCGGGCAGGGTATATTGATCGTGAGACCGCCACACCCGGAGGAGGAGCCGTGATCGGTGCGCAGCACGCTGCAGCGCAAGTTGAAGGAGCTACCGTAACGCGCTTCGGGCCGAACCAGTCGGTCCAACCGGGGAACTTTCAACCGGGAGACTTCATCCTGACGCACGGCAAGGCTTTCTTCAGTCGTCTCATTCGCTTCGGCCAACGACTGGCATTCCGGGGTAAGGACAGGAAGTACACGTGGTGGAACCATGCAGCGCTGATCGTGTCGCTGAATGGAGATCTGATCGAAGCACTTGGCGCCGGCGTGGAGCGCACGAACCTATCGAGGTACGTCCCAACGGAATATCACCTGGTATGCCTGGGAAAACTGGCATCACCCCACGATCGCGACCAGATATGCGCATTCGCCGAGTGGGCGCTCGGTGAGAAGTACGGCGTTGTCACGATCATGAGCATCGCGCTGAGCTTGCTCACGGGTTGTCGCCTGAAGTTTGGTTTTGACGGCCAAATGATCTGCTCTGGTCTCGTGGCGCGGGCGCTTGAACGGTCAGACGCTATCTTCGACCGGTCTCCATCTCACATCATGCCGGCCGACCTCGCAAAGTACTTCTCCGTCAAACCCCCGCCGAAAGGAACGCCCCGTGGCATTGTCGGGGGTGTGACCGAACGGGGACATGGGTAACAGATTATTCTGGGGACATGGGTAACACTTTTGTACTAATTCATAAGCAGTGGAGGTGCTGCTTATGGGTTGGA
>Ga0209039_10004588_pt1 | contig 9973 bp, 11 predicted proteins | sample BogFormECP12_OM1_FD_188238 | JGI IMG/M metagenome (GOLD analysis project Ga0209039, IMG submission 188238) | Bog forest soil microbial communities from Calvert Island, British Columbia, Canada - ECP12_OM1 (SPAdes) (version 2) | ecosystem: Environmental > Aquatic > Freshwater > Wetlands > Bog ... | reverse complement strand
GGCGGCCCCTCCCTGCCGGTGCTCCCGTGGCTGCGGCTCTTCGCCTCTCCTGGCGGCCCTAAGCGGCACTTCGCTGGGTCTTGCGCGGGTCCACACGAGGCTTGCGGAGGTCGGCCTGGAGCCTCGGACGCTGCAGCGCAGCCCGGTCCGCGGTCGACGCTCGGTACTTGGGCCGCCGCAGCGGAGCGTCTATGCGTCAGGCGGCGCGGGAGCGCGTGCGAATTACTCGTGCCACTTCGGTTCGGCCGGGGGCCGTGCCAGCGAGGTGCCAGAGAAGAGTCGGATGCTTTAGCCTTGCTCGTTAGGCTCCAGAGGAGCCGAAAGACGCGGGAAGCACAGATCCGATGTTCGCCCCCGGAGCAAGGCCATGATACGCAGAGCGCTATGCCTCCTCTGGCTCTCCATGCTGCCTCTGGTGGCTGCGGGAGAGCTGCCTTCCGTTTCCCTGAGTTCCGGGATGGGAGCTGGAGACGGCAAGGACGCCACGAGAGCGAACCTTAAGGCCGTCTCTCCGCAATCGTCTCGTGATGCCGAGCAGGCGCAACATCCCGAAGATCCCCCTCAATTGCAGCGGCTTGCGGAGGTGGACTTCTGCGTGGGGCTCAACAAGCTGCTCGAGGCGAGTGCCGACGGTTTCCGTTCGGTTACGAAAGCCTTTAAAGAAACCGCCACGGGGGTCTTGATCGGTCAGGGAACGCTGCAGCTACCGGGAGCGGCGCTCTGCACTGCCGTTCAGCACCTGGTCAGCGGCGCATGGAAATCCAGCTACACCTGTCATTTTGCGGGGGACGACGAAATCGTACCGAAAGCCGAGGCCGACCGGCGTTTTGAGGCCCTCAAACAGCAGACCCGAAGCTGTGTGCCCAAGGGCTTGACGGAGAGAGATGAAACCGGTGGTGAAGATCTCGGTGTTGTCAGCACTGAGTTCGTGGGTGATCCCTCGGGCCCGATTGTGACTGTCTTCCTCAACTACAACGGGGGAAGCGCGGAACATCCCTCCACGATCGATTTGTGGCTCCGTGTGGCGAGGTCGATCCCTGCCGCCCCAGGGGTGGGTCGACGAGCCGCACCCTCGCCTCGAGTTTCGACAACGAGGATCTCCCGCCAAGGGCTTCCCCAAGTCTCATAGGCCAATCCAGCAAATCGCTACCGCCCGTTCATGCGGCCTGGTGAGGGCACGGCTCGGTCGGGTGAACCCGCAAGACCCACTCTTGCCGTATTCCCAGCTACCGCACCGAAATTGGAATCCGAATCTCGACCGAGGAAGCCACTGGTCTTCCTTCCTCAATCGCGGGGAAGAATCGCCAGCGCCGCAACGCCTCGAGCAGGTTCCGGTTGAGTGCTGGGTCGTCGGTGGGCTGCACAAGCTCGACCGCTGAACTCCCGTCGGCTGCGACTTCGAACCGCGCCACTGCAACGACTTCGATCTTCTGGCGCCGAAGATCTTCTGGAAGATCAGGAAGCGGCTTAAAAATGGCGCGTGCAGAGAGCTTGCCGCCTCCGAGGCCAGCCGCCGGAGGCTGCGATGCGGCCTCGTTGGGGAGCGCAGCGCTTTGGGCACTTTCCGACGCCTTGTCCTGCGCGCTTTCTTCGGGCGCGTTCGCGGGATGCGCTGGAGGAGCGGGCCGAATGCGCTCTCGGCGCTGGAGGTTCGGTTCGGGAGGCTTCGGCACCGCTACCGGTTCGTGCGGAGCCTCTTGGCGCGCGCCTGCGCTCGGACTTGGGATTTCCACAATTCGAGCATCGAGCGGTGCCGAGCGGATGCCGGGGCGCGGCGGCCCCGCGATCACCTGCAGGAACACGAGAAGGAGCGCAAACGATAGGAGGATCGCACCGGGAAGCGTCCACGGGAGCCGCTGCCAAGGACTATCCACAGTTCGCGCGCCCCGGGCTTGAAAACTCAGTTGCGCTGGACCGCGATCAAGAAGTGCTCCGCTCCCGCTTCGCGCGCGCGAAGCATCGCCTGAACCACGATGCCGTTCGGGGCGCCCGCGTCCGCGGCCACGATGACGTTCGCTTCCGCCCCGGGGATCAGCGGCTGGAGCGCCGGCGTCAGCGTATCCAAGCTCACCGGAACCTCGTTCACCAGGATGTTGCCGTCTTTCGTTACCGTGAGCGTGATCGATGCACGCGTCTGGATCGGCTCCGCTCTTCCCTGTGGAAGGTTCACATGCAGCGAGTGCAAATTCTGCATCGTGAGGGAAGCAATCATGAAGGTTGCGAGCAGAAAGAACATGACGTCGATCATGGGGATGATCTCGATCCGCCCCCGCCGCGATTTGCGCACCCTAGGAATCCGCATGGTTATGTCCCTGCTCGTCGAGCCGGATGTGGTCGACGAGGCGCGTGCCGAAACGCTCCATCTGATCCATAAACCGTGTCTGCCACTGCGACACGAAGTTGAAGGCGAAGAGTGCTGCCAAGGCGATGAAGAGTCCCACCGCCGTCGCGATCAGCGCCTCGGCCACGCCACCCGTGACCCCGCGCGGATCCACCAAGCCTTGGTCTCCAAAGAGATGAAAAGACCGGATCATTCCCGTGATGGTTCCAAGAAGCCCGAGAAGAGGTGCAGCGGTCACGATGGTTTCGAGCACCCAGAGCCAGCGCGCGAGTGACTGTTCGATGAGGCGCGCCTCGTCCGCGGCACGCGACTCCACCCACCAGGCTGGCCGCTTTCGGTTCGCCAGGATGACGCCAAAGAATCGAACGAGATAGTTCCTCGGGTCGAGTACGCCGAGCTCGTTCTGGAGCTCCGCCCAGTCAAATCCGAATGATTCCACCGTCCCGACCACGACGGGTGGAACGCGTGTCCGTTTCCAATAAACAAAGCACTTGTCCAAAAAGATCGCGGTCGCGAGAATCGCTAGCGCCAAAAGCGGGTAGACCATTGCCCCGCCGACGCGCAGCGCCGCGATTGACTCGAGTAGTCCGTGCTCCACAGTTTCTCCTAGCCCCTCAGAGGCCGCTGCCGATGCGTCTAGAATTCCTTCGAGAATCCAACGTAATAGGACCGCCGCGCCCCAAACTGTGGCGCTCCAACACCAACTCCCGTTCCAGTGCGGAGTTCATAATTGCGGTCAAACAGGTTCACGATGTCGAATCGCACCGTAACGGGCTTAAAACCCTCGACCGTGAAACGGTGTGAGACTCCAAGGTTCACGGTCTCGTAGTTGTCGAGCTTCTGGGTATTCGCGAATCCGGCGCGCAGGCCGCTCCCGGTGAGCATGTCCGCGGAAAAGCGTGTGCCCTGCCACAGGTACGAGACGCCGAGCGAGGTCGTGTAACGCTGATCGTGATCCAGGTAGATGTAGTGGGTCCGGATGTAGTTGAGCTCGTCTTGCGAGAACTCAAATTGGCTTGAGACGATGTCCTGACCCCGGGCTACAGAGTACGCGAGGTTGGCATAGGCTGTGAAGTCGCCCACCTGATACGAACCTGTAAGTTCCGTGCCATACACGTACCCTTGGGCGTAGTTGAAGATCGAGAAAATCAGCGCATTTCCGAACTGGCCCTCGTCGATGAGGTTTGAGGCGCGCTTGTAGTAGGCGTCGGCTCCAAGCTGCAAGCCAGGTATCACCTGCTGGATCACGCCGACATCGAGGTAATGCGAGCGCTCCGGTCTTACGGTGGCGTCGAGCTTGACTTCGGGCTCATTGGTCGTGCCATTAAACTTCGTGATCGAGCTTGTTGGCACGAGCTCGAGGGGCGGAGGCGTAAAGTAGCGTGCGTACCCGGCATGGATCGTCGTTCCCTCCCAGGGCTTATACACCACGTTGATTCGCGGACTGATCTGTCCGGTGTGGATGAATGACGCCTCGTGGTCCCAGCGCGTGCCAAAATTGAGGGTGAGCTTCGGAGAGATCTGCCATTCGTCTTGAAGGTAGAGTCCATAGCGGTAGCCGACGATGGAGGAGCCGTCGCCGATGGAAAACGGAATGTCGCTCGTCTGGGCTCCTGCGCTGTCCACAGGGAGCACGGTCACGTCGTTGTTACTGATCGCGTGTTCATTCTGAAAGAAGAAACCGCCGCGGAGCGTGTGGGACTCGGCAAGCTTGTAGCTCCCGTCCCCCTGGAGGCCATTCACGAAGTCGGTTCGAATGTCGTGGCTCGCGACGCCAGTAAAGATGACGTCTCCCACGGGGTCGGGGTGGAAGTTGACCTTTGTATATCGCGTGAAATAAGAGACCTGGAAGTCAAGGTCGCCGATCGACTTCTGGAGTGCCAAGAAGGCATAGCTCGTCCACTCAGACTGCGTTTCGTTGAGGTTCTTAGAGTTGAAGGTACTGATGCCGTTCACGGTGAAACTCGGCGCCTGGCCGGGAATATTGGGGATGTTGAAGTCACCCAGGTAATTCCCTGTGATGAAACTAATGCGCGTCGTGGGATCGAGAAGGTCCGACACGTAGGCGAAGGCTTTCGTCTGGTCGTTCCGATCATGAATCGGGTTGAGTCCGGGCGCGGCCGCCTCAATGCCGTAATTTTGCGTACCAAGGCCGCTGTATAGGAAATCTCCCGCGACGTAGTAGCTCAACTGTCCCGTAGAGCCTCCGTACTCAAGGCTTGATTCGATCGTGTTATGGCTTCCGCCGTACACTCCAACCGTGCCGCCCGGTTCGTACGCTCCACTTTTCGTCTGGAGCTCGATGACCCCTGCGGTTCGGTAGCCATACTGAGCGGGAAGGGCTCCAGTGATAAGACTCACGTGGTCGATGAATCGCGAGTCAACGACCTGCCCGAAGCCTGTGATGCCTTCTGGCAAAAGCACCCCGTTGAATCGATACTGCAGGTTCGCGTGGTCGCCCCGTACGTGGACCTGTCCAAATGAATCCTGGGCAACTCCCGGAGCCTGCAGCAGTACTTGATTGAATTGGGCACTCTCACCTTGCGGCTGCGCCTGGATGGCATCGTTCGTGATCTCGTAGACGCTGCTTCCGGTGCTCGGCGTAATCTTGTTGCGAGCCTCATCGAGCTTCCTGGCAACCACGCTCACGTCGAGTGGGTTGTGGGACGCAAGTACGAGATCGGCGGACGAGTCCGCGCCTTCGCGAACCGTGACGATCGCCGTTGCAGCTTCGAAATCGGCCTTATCTCCTTGGACGGAATAGACGCCGGGCGGAACGCTCTCGAACTGGAAGCTGCCGTCGGGTCCGCTTGTGGTCTCTGCCACCGTCCTGCCGTCGGCTGCCTCGAGTCTTAGGTGCACGTCAGACAGCGGTCGATCAAGCGCATCTTTCGTCCGACCCGAAAGACGCGCTGACTTGCCACCCGCTGCCGCTTCCGCATGCGTCGCGTCTCCCACGAAGAACTGCGTGCAGATCAAGACACCCACCCCGAACGATCGAAAGAGCCCCCTCACCAAGAACCCCCGCCTGGCACAATCGCTGCGGCGCTCGGATCTCGGACGACGTCACTCGACGACGACGATGGTCGTCGGAATCACGCGACCTCATGCCGCGCTGCAGCGAACTAGATCTCCGAGAACTAGATTTTCAGGCAGCGATGGGATTCGGAGTGGGCGGCGCTCGAGGGGAAGAACTCTTGTCAAGGCCCGAGGGCGCAACTGCCTGAGTTGCGTTCGGTAGCGCGACTACTTGAGGCGACGGCGCATGGATGAACGCAGCGCCGACCGTGACGATATTCGCGCGCAGCTGCGCAAGGTTCTTGCAGATTACGCACTGGCTCGGGTCGTGTGTCGTGGCTCCGGGCGTCGGTGCGGTACGTGAGGCGCCCGTCTCCGATTTGGCGAGCGACTCGGCAATGCCCTCAGGCGCCGAGCCCTGCGTTACCAAATCCCCCGAAGCGGAGTGCTCGGCGATTGCGTGAAGAGAAGGTGCGAGGAACTGAAGGAGAAGAACGCTGATGCCAAGGGCGGCGAGCAGCTTCCGTCTTCGCCGCGGCCACCCCAAGGTGCTGTCGGAAGCCTGCACGATTTTTGACCCTAGATGCACGCTGTGAAGGCCATATGAAGCATCTTTGCCCTGCTAGCGGATGCCAAGGACGCCAGCCGGACTCTTCGTCTCGGCCCACTATCCTGGGCCTTCTTGCGCACTGCGACGTCAGCGCGAGGGGCTTCTGGCGAGTTGGTGGCCGCTCGCTTGCGCTGCGGTCGCGCCCTGCGAGAGTACCGGGAGTGGACTCCTTCTTGAGCGCTCTGTCGCCCGCAGTCCCACCTCGTGGCGCCCTTCCGCCTTCCCACCCCGCGATCCCCGTGCTTGCTCGGGTCTCTCTTCGTACCGTCATCTTTACCCGAGATGAACTGGCAAGGAGCGCGGAAGGGCTGCCGGACCCGCTGTGAGGCCTTCCCGGGTCCGATCTGACGCTCCATCAAACCATTTGACCCGGCATCCGCTTCTATCAGAGGATGTGCGAGTCGAGCATCTCTGGGAGCGCGCACCATGTACCAGGATTACGGCGTAATCGATGCAGATGGCCACGTGATGGAGCCCCCGGACCTCTGGGAAAAATACATCGATCCCGAATTCCGCTCTGTGGCCCCCAGAGGCGTCGGCATCATGACGATCGACGTGCTGGGTCACCGTATGCCCGACGTCCCTGGTTGGCGAGAGGAAGCCACCGATCCGCGCCACGTGTTTGATCCGCGCTTCGCGGACGCTGCACGTCGCGGCTATGACGCCCCTAGCCATATCGAGGCGATGGACAAGGAGGGCATCGACATCATGGTCCTCTATCCATCGCGTGGCCTCTTCGTGACATCCGCCAACGCACTTCCCCGGCGCTACGTGGGTGCGGTCTGCCGCGCCTACAACCGGTGGCTCGCCGACTTTTGCAGCCACAATCCCCGTCGTCTCATGGGGGCTGCACTTGTTGCGCTCCACGATCCACAGATCGCGGCGGAAGAGGCGCGTTATGCCGTGGAGGAACTCGGGCTGAAATCGGTGTTTTTGCGGCCGAATCCCGTGAACGGGCGCACCATCGATCACCCCGATCACGAGGAATTCTTTGCCGAAGTCGAGCGCCTGGCTGTACCCATCGCAACCCACGAGGGTGCAGGCGTGCACCTCGCACAGTTTGGCCGCGACCGCTACGACAAGCTTTTTAAAGTCCACATGATCTGCCATGCCGTAGAGACGATGGGGGCATGCATGGACCTCATCGTGGGGGGTGTCCTCGAGCGCCATCCACAGCTGCACTGCGTCTTTCTCGAGGCGTCTGCGGGCTGGGCGCCGTGGTGGCTCGAGCGCATGGATGAACACTTCGAGGGATTTCACGGATCGCGCGAGGCAGGGGGGCTCTCGCAAAAGCCGAGTGAATACTTCCGCCGCCAATGCTTTGTCTCGTGCGAGGTCGACGAGCGATCGGCGAGGTACGTCGAAGAGGCCTTCGGCACCGATGTGCTCGTGCTCGGGAGCGATTACCCTCACGGCGATGGCAGCTTCCCGCACGCCATTCGAGATTTCGTGAATCTCGAGGCTCTGTCTTCGAGCGCGAAGCGCAAGGCCCTCTGGGACAATCCGATCCGGCTCTACCACCTCGAGAAGGACGCCGCGGCGCTCGCTGCCGCGAGAACCTGATCCGGGAGACTCCGCAGATGCAACTCGGCGTTATCGGCCTCGGGAACATCGGAAGCGCCATCAGCGCGAATCTCATCGCGGACCGCCACGAGGTCTGCGTGTTCGACTCGGCCAAATCGCGCTGCGAACCGCTTGTCGCAGCGGGCGCCAGCGCGGCCGCGGGCCCCGCCGAGGTGGCGCGGCGTAGCGAAATCACCCTGCTCTCGCTCCCGACGCCCGCCGCCGTGGACGAGGTAGCGACGCAGTGGCTTGCCGGCGCGCCTCCCGGCCGCCTTCTCGTCGACCTCTCCACCAACGCGCCCGCTTCCGTCCGGGCCCTCGGCGCGCGCCTCTCGGCCGCGGGCTGTGGACTTGTCGAAGCACCCCTGAGCGGCGGTGCCATCGGCGCGAAGTCCCGGGCGCTCGTCTTCATGCTGGGTGGTGAGCTTGAGCCCGTGGAGCGCGCGCGCAGGGTGCTCGCACCTCTAGGGCGCGCTTCCTTTCATGTGGGGCCCCTAGGCCAAGGCAATGTGGCAAAGCTCGTGAACAGCCTCGTGGCGTTTTCGACTACTTGGGCTTCGCTCGAGGCCCTCGCCCTTGCGACGAAGGCCGGGCTCGACCTGCGGACCACGTTGGACGTGATCCGCACCGCCGGCGCAGGAAACTTCTTCACGAACTTTGCAGTTGAGGGCATCAACCAGCGGGGACGGCCGACCCAGTTCGCGCTGGCTCTGGCGGCCAAGGACGCGAGCCTCATCCTCGACCTCGCACGTGAGCACGGTGTCCCTACCCCGGTCGCCGCGCAGATCGGCCAGGTCCTGGTGTCGGCGATCGGTGCGGGCCTCGGCGACCGCGACTGGACGGATCTCGTTGAGCTGATCGAGCGGCAGGCAGGCCTCCGGCTCGAGCTCCCCGCCCTGCGCGAAGGATCTGCCCAGCCCCGGGCCTAAATCGGAGGCCTCGGGGGGCCGAAAAGGTCGTCCGGGGTGGACCGATGAAAGCCGTCATCGCGATCGGATTCGGTGCCTTCTTCCTCTCGAGCTTGGCGATCGGGGTGCGCCTGGTGTGGCTCGCTTACCGAAACCGCGAGCTGCCCGAGCTTCTGATCGGACTCGGAATCCTCGGCATCGGACCTGCGGGTTTTGCGGGTACCGTCTTCGCGCTGCTCCTTGGGCCGGGGCACCCCTCCGCTGCGGCGTGCCTTCTTGCGGCAGCGACCCTCGCGACCTCCGCGGGCGCCCTCGCTGCCTACATGTTCAACTGGACTGTGTTCCGACGCGGTGACCGCTGGGCGAAGGGAATCGTTGGTGTGGCGGGTCTGCTCTTTGCGATCCTATTCGTGGGGCAACTTGCAAGCGGTGGCTTTGCGCTCCCACTGCACCTAGACGCGTGGTTCCACCTCCACTCCATTGCGGTGACGGGCTGTCTGCTGTGGGGCTCCGGAGAGTCTTTGCGCTACTACGCCATCATGAAACGGCGGCTCCGCCTAAGCCTCGCCGATCCGCTCGTCACCAATCGCTTCTTGCTCTGGGGACTCGGCATCGGCTCGGCGGGCGTGGGCTCCGTGATCTCCATTGGCTTCACCTTGGTCACGGGCTCCGCCATGCAAGAGCTCGACTGGCTCACGCTCAGCAACTCCCTCTTCGGCCTCGCCTCCGCTGTGCTGATGTGGATTGCGTTTCTGCCGCCCGCACCCTACCGCCGGTGGATCGCCCGTCTCGTCACGGCCTAATCCGAGGCTGCGCGCTGGCATTACGGCTTCAGGATTTCCGCCGCCGCGTTCAGTGCCGAGACTGCCGCCGGGATACCCGCGTAGCAGGAAGTCTGCATGAGGACCTCGATCAGCTCCTCGCGCTTGATGCCGAGATTGAGCGCACCCGCGAGGTGCGCCTTCAACTCGTCGGTCCGCCCGAGCGCCGCGAGCTGTGCCACGGTACAAAGGCTTCGACTCCGGAGGTCAAGCGCGGGCCGCGACCAGAACATCCCGAAGCAGGACTGCACAACGAGCGCGAAGAATTCCGGCGCGAGCCTTTGGGCGGGGAGCTCGCTTCCTCCGGCCCGCTCTCCCCAGAGCTTCTTCGTGACCGCGAGACCCTGGGCCATGAACTCGGGCTGGCTCGCCATTGCGCTCTCCTTCTTTATTTAGGCCGGGCGGGGCTTCACTCCCGACGCAGTAGGTTCACCGTGCACACGCTCCCTCCTCCGACGAGGTGTGCGAGGCCCACCCTCGCGCCCTCGACCTGGCGCTCACCCGCCTCGCCCCGCAGTTGGAGGGCCAGCTCGTGGATCTGTGCGAGACCCGTGGGGCCGCCCGGATGACCGCGGGCAATAAGCCCGCCGTCTGTATTGAATGGGATGCGGCCGCCCGGCTCGGTCTCTCCTGCCTCGAGCAGCTTCTCCGCGTCACCGGGTGGGCAAAAGCCGAGGAGCTCGTAGTACTCGAGCTCCTCGTTCGCGAAGGC
>Ga0209039_10004587_pt1 | contig 9976 bp, 10 predicted proteins | sample BogFormECP12_OM1_FD_188238 | JGI IMG/M metagenome (GOLD analysis project Ga0209039, IMG submission 188238) | Bog forest soil microbial communities from Calvert Island, British Columbia, Canada - ECP12_OM1 (SPAdes) (version 2) | ecosystem: Environmental > Aquatic > Freshwater > Wetlands > Bog ... | reverse complement strand
TTGATCGGGAGTAGCCAATGCCAAAAACAATTTATACTGAACGGGATATCGAAGATTTATTTAAACAAGGGATCCAATCACTTGAACTAAACGACGATATCGTTCTGACCGAGTTGGCATATGAAAAAGCGAAGCAGTTGGGGTTAAAGTTGGGCAGTGAAAACGATAATCCACCTGCTGCTCCAGTTCGACCCTATATTTCTCAACAGAGTCAATCACCAAAACTCAATGAAATTCCCCCAGTAAAAAAAGTGGATGATCTTAAAAAGCGTGTACGAGATGCTGTTGTCGCTCGCTTGGGTAGTCAGGTAGATCCTGTATTATTAGACACTATTATCCAAAGGGTTATAGATAACACCCCGGGAAAATAAAACCTATGCTATTTGGCCGAGTTAAAGGGACGGCGGTTTGTACAATTAAATACCAGGATCTGGAAGGTGTAAAACTGCTTGTTGTACAACCGCTTGATAAGCACCTTAAGCCATTGGGAACACTTCAAGTGGCTGCAGATATCGTCCATGCGGGTGTTGGCGATTTATGTGTCATGGTGCGTTCTCGTGAAGCAGCTCTGGCAATGACTGATGTCAAATTTGTACCAATTGATCTGGCTATAGTTGGCATAGTAGATGAATTAGAAGTTCGACCGGATGGAGATTTTGATTTTGTACTAAAAAAAGGTTGGACAGCTTATACCTGATCTAACCAAAAAGGGAAAAATGGTACTTGGAAAAGTTGTAGGAACAGTTGTTACTACAATAAGCCATCAGGATTATAAGAAAAGACGGTTGTTAGTAGTACAACCTTTAACGTTACCTGGTGGGGTGGCTGATGAAGACTTCATAGCTCTCGATAACACCCAGGCAGGGATAGGAGATACTGTTTTAGTTAATCGCGAGGGAAATGGCGCTCGTCAAGTACTAAATAATCCAGATGCCTGTGTGATATCGGTAATTGTTGGAATTGTCGATTCGTTGTATATTTCAGATATTGATTAGGTACTTCTTAATTTAATTATCTGTAATTTGATATTTCGTTCCAGATGAGATTTGGCCTAAAGATTTCAAACGTTATTACAATCTAGATGGATCAATAACCGATTTCTTCTTTAACATCCTCAGGTAATTCTGCCTCAATGTCGACACTGATTGGTGTTCCTCCGGATCGAACACAAGTCACGAGTTTTCCACCAAAACTTGTAACTCTTACAAAAACACCTCCATAGTGCACGATAGTAACAGGAACACCTCCATCTCGCACGAAGGTGATATATTCCCCAGATCGTATTTCTTCGGCCATATCAACCTCCATCAAAAAAGCAAGCTTACATCTATATTTAGTGATATTCTTGCATCATTCGGGCTTATTATAATCACCAAGTCGCACAAAATAAAGATTAATTCAGGGCTTTCGGATAAGAAAAGATTTCATCCAAAAGTAGTGAAAAACCGAGTAGGGATTTATTAAGCTTTTTTCCTGTTTTTAAAACATTATAGGGATAAACTTTAGATTATCGAGATTTTTTTGAAAAACAATAATACATTAGCATTAAACGAATGTACGCATTGTGGAGAAACCCATGAAAATCGGATTACAAATTCCAAAGTTTACATGGCAAGGTGGCTCAATCGAGATCGGTCGAAGATTGACCGATATTGCTACGACTGCTGATAGTGTTGGATTCGCCAGTATTTGGGTTATGGATCATTTCTTCCAAATCCAAAGTGTCGGTAACCCTGAAGAGCCTATGCTTGAAAGTTATAGTGCTTTGAGCTTTATTGCCGGATGCACTCAACATGCCAGAATTGGCACGATGGTTACTGGCGTCATATATAGGCACCCTGGAATATTAGTAAAAACCATCACGACATTGGATGTGCTTTCAGGCGGGCGGGCTTATTTTGGGATTGGGGCAGCATGGTTTGAACGTGAAGCGCTGGGTCTGGGTGTACAATTTCCGCCTATCAAGGAGCGTTTTGTGCGTCTGGAAGAGACCCTGCAAATTGCTTTGCAAATGTGGTCAGGAAAGGTGGATGCTTATCGTGGGACATATTACCAGTTAGCTGAAACGCTATGTAGCCCTCTACCGGTAAGCAAACCGCATCCACCCATACTTATTGGCGGGGGTGGTGAAAAGATTACATTGAAATTGGTCGCAAAATACGCAAACGCATGCAATCTATTTGCTCGGTTGGGACCGGATGTTTTGAAACATAAATTGGACGTTCTGAAACGTCATTGCGATATGGTTGATCGTGATTACAGCGAGATCGAAAAGACTGCATTGAACACAATAAACCTGGCCCCAGGTGCAGCCACGACAACTCAAATGATAGAAGAATGTCACAGATTAAGTGACCTGGGCATCCAGCATGTGATTTTCAATATGCCAAACGTCTCGGAAATAAAGCCTCTGGAAATAATTGGTCGTGAGGTCATTCCTGAAGTAGCAGGTTATTAATTTATTTAGCTGCCACATTTGTATTTTAAAATGCGGTAAAGAACAACTGATATGAAGACCAAGATATTGGGCGAAACCGGTTTGGTCATTACGCCAATAGGATTGGGTTTGGCGGCTTTGGGCAGGCCAGGCTATATTACTCTAAAACATGCTGATGATTTGGATCACGTGTACAGCAGTGAGGAAATGGAACAGCATGTTCACACAGTGCTGGATGCAGCCTGGAAAGCTGGAATTCGTTATTTTGATGCTGCACGCTCTTACGGTCGAGCCGAGGCTTTTTTAGCAAGCTGGCTGGCGAAACGACAAATTTCACCTCGTGAAGTGACTGTTGGTTCAAAGTGGGGATACACTTATACGGCGGATTGGAAGGTAGGGGCAGAAGTCAACGAAATCAAGGATCATTCTTTGGCACAACTCCGCCGGCAGCGTAGAGAAAGTGTCGAAATTCTTGGCCGCTATCTCTACCTTTATCAAATCCATTCTGCAACACTTGAGAGTGGAGTGCTCGAAGATCAGTCTATTCTGGATGAATTAGCTAATTACCAGGAACAAGGGCTAAAAATTGGCCTTACTTTGAGCGGTCCAAAACAATCAGATACCCTGTATAGGGCATTAAAAATTACTCGTAGAGGCCGCCCGCTTTTTGACTGTGTCCAGGCTACCTGGAATTTATTCGAGACGTCCGTTGGACAGGCCTTAATGACGGCCCATCAGCGCGGAATGGGCGTGTTGGTCAAAGAAGCCCTGGCAAATGGGCGCCTTACGGATAAAAATGACGATCTTGCAGATTCAGAAAAGATAGAATTATTGAGAGAGGTAGCTGCTGAGCAGCTCACAACGGTAGATGCCATCGCTTTGGCAGCGGTCTTGGCGCAGCCCTGGGCAGATATCGTTCTCAGCGGTGCCGCCACAACAGCTCAACTGGTTTCAAATGTGGCCGCGACCAGCGTGGTATGGAATAATAATTTGCAAAAGCGGTTGGCTGTAATGGCTGAACTACCCGAAGATTATTGGAAAAAACGTAGCAGCTTGAGTTGGAACTAAGCAGACCTATCGTTCTTAATAACGACGCTTTTTGTCGCGAGGACGACGGGCAGTCTGGCTGCGACTGCGCTCAGAATGGGCCGGCTGATGTGTTGGAAAAGTCTTGTTGTCCATTACGGCTGGAATAATCGGGGCGTGAAAGGTTTCCTGGTAGAAGTCATCCAGTAACATTGCCAGTAAGCTGTTTTCCTCGTTACTTTCTCCCAGGCTGTGCGCCAGAGGCTCAAAACGTTGCATACGCTCAATTTGCAAGCGATCGCGGTTGCGCAGACGCGCCTCCAGCAAGGTTATGATCCGTTCGGAAACGATTCTTTCGACATCTTCATCGGATGGCAGTGGGCGCTCAATAAAATTAATGCCGAACTGTTTGCCAATTCGCAACAGATTTGCACGTTCAATAGTATTTACAAGTGAAATTGCAGTTCCGCTTGCACCGGCTCGGCCTGTGCGCCCAGCTCGGTGGATATAGGCTTCAGGATCTTCAGGCGGCTCGTATTGGATAACGTGGGTTAAATCAGGTAAGTCAATGCCACGTGCAGCGACATCTGTTGCGACCAAGAAGCGTAAAGTGCTCTTTCGAAGTCTCCCCATCACTTTTTCCCGGTTGGTTTGCGAGAGATCTGAGGTTAACTCATCCGCATCATATCCAAAACGCTGTAGTACAACCGTGACATATTCCACACGTGTTTTAGTATTACAAAAAATCAAGGCTGAAATAGGATTTTCCACTTCAATAATACGCACCAGACTGCGATCCTTATCCATCCCAGGAGTTGTGTAAAAAACATGTTCGGTTTCAGTTACATGGATGTGGTCGCTGCTCAAATTTAGAAAGCCCGGTTTTTGCAAAAACTGGCTGGCAAGTCGTGTTACTTGTGGCGGAAATGTGGCAGAGAACATATAAGTACTGACATGATGGTCAGGCAAATAGGCTTGCACCCTGAGCATATCCGGATAGAAACCCATAGAGAGCATTCGATCGGCTTCGTCAAACACTAAAAATTTGAGCTTTTCCAACGACAAGGAATGACGTAATAGATGATCAAGGATCCGACCAGGTGTACCAATAACCAGGTGAGCACCGGAATGAAAGGCTGACAACTGATCACCATAGCCAACTCCACCATATACCGCAATGCTGCGTACGCCTGTAGCAGTTCCCAATAGTTCAGCTTCGCTAGCAACCTGATGAGCCAGTTCGCGGGTTGGCACCAGTACCAAAGCCTGAGTGGTCGGGTTTAGCGTATTAATCATTTCCAGGATGGGGAGCAAATAGGCTCCTGTCTTACCGCTACCAGTGCGTGACTGAATCATCATATCGCGTTGAGAGAAAAGATATGGTATTGCTCTAGCCTGGACCGGCATTAATTGGGACCAGCCAGCCTGAGCTGCTCCGAGTTGTAGTTTTGCAGGTAAATCAGATAAAGATGCCTCAGGCAGATCTTCCTGTTCACTTATACCGAGAGGAGCCTGGTGCGATGACAATTGCCTAAATTCCTCCGGTGTTTGATTTGGTTCACTTGTATCAAAATCAACCATTTAATCTCCAATTGTTAAACAACAAGTTCATAGATATCGACGAATTTGTTAAAAAAAATTCTTCTATCTTTTTATTTTACACCGGTAAAATAAAATAGCAATATGATTGCGTATAGCCATAATTAGAAATAATAAACAAAATCGCTTTATTAACCATCAAACTCAGAATAGGTTTATGATTATAGAACCATTTTGTCTTCTACCCAATTGATCTCTAGCTCAATTATACGAAAGACCTGAAAGGATGCTGGCGTGTCTGAGAAATATATTCTAGTGATTGATGAGGGCATGACAGGTACGCGTGCGCTGATTGTGGACAAAAAAAGTAAAACGCTGTATGGGTTGGACTCAATAAGATTATGCAAAAGCGGAGATAATATTTTTGTTAAAAAAACGGAATGTCGGTTAAAATCGCACATTCCGTTTTTTATCTCATATAAATAATACAACATATAAACCTCCCGGTAACAATATTTAATACCTGAAATGGCGGAAATCAATCTAATGGACCAGGTATTCAAACTTGCACATTTTATTAAACCTTATTGGAAGCGAGCTTCTTTAGCTCTGATTTTATTGACATCTCTGGTTTTTATGGATCTTGCTATTCCCAGATTAATACAGAGGATTATTGACCAGGGCATTCTACAGCGTAATCTACAAGTTGTTATTCAAACTTCTTTAATTATGTTAGGTATTTCGCTATTGAGTACCCTGGTTGCTATCGGGAATAACAATTTATCAGTTCGAGTTGGCGAAAGTGTGGCTCGCGATATTCGCGAAGCACTTTTTGTAAAAATACAATCCTTTTCATACGGCAATCTTGACCGACAACAAACTGGTCAGCTCATGGTCCGGCTAACCAGTGATTCCAGCGCACTTCAACGTCTGACCCAAGTATCATTACGGATCGGGACTCGAGCACCGTTGTTGATGGTTGGCAGCCTGATATTGATGGTCAGCACGAGCAAAAGCCTGGCTTTTACAATGATCCCATTATTAATTGTAACCACAGCGATCATTATATTTTTTATTGTTGCAATGGAACCGCTTTTTCGCACAGTACAGTATAAATTAGACCGCCTTAATAATGTACTTCAGGAAAATATAGCAGGAGTACGTCTGGTTAAAGCATTTGTGCGGGCTGATTTTGAAGGGAAACGCTTTGAGAGCGCAAACGAAGAATATACTGAGCATTCGATTAAGGTGATGGAATTTATGTCAACCATGACACCCGCCCTGACCGTTTGTATCAATATCGGTATAGTCATTGTAATCTGGCCGGGCGGTTTACAGGTAATCCGTGGAACGCTATCTATAGGACAAATTGTGGCTTTCACAAATTACTTAATTACGACCATGACGCCCTTGATAATGATGACCATGTTATCAAATGTATGGGCAGGAGGTATTGCATCGGCAAGACGTGTAAATGAAATATTGGATACAGTCCCTGATGTGCAGGATATACCCGGAGCACTAACTTTGCCAGAGAACACCCAGGGTAAAGTTGAATTTCAAAATGTTCGATTTAGTTATGACGGGGGGGAAGATAAACCAATTCTAGAAAATATTAATCTGCTTGCGGAGCCGGGTGAAACTGTTGCGATATTAGGCGCAACTGGTGCAGGAAAATCGACACTGATCAATCTGATTCCACGATTTTACAATGTCACCACAGGAAAAATTATGGTTGATGGGATCGATATCAGCCAAACCCGGCAAGATTCACTCTTAGCGCATATTGGTATTGTGCCTCAGGAAACAATTTTGTATTCTGGGACTGTGCGTGAGAATATTTGCTATGGCCGTCCGGATGCAACGGATACAGAAGTTATTTCTGCTGCAAAAGTAGCTCAAGCGCATGATTTTATCATGGGACTTTCGCAACAATACGACACACACGTTGAACAACGCGGCGCAAATTTTTCTGGTGGGCAAAAACAACGAATTGCGATTGCCCGTGCTATTTTGACACAACCTAAAATATTGATTCTGGATGATAGTACCAGTTCGGTGGATGTTGAGACTGAGACAAAAATACAAGATGCTCTCGAAATACAGATGCATAATTGCACCAGTTTCATTGTTGCGCAACGAATTAGTACAGTTTTGAATGCAGACAAAATTATCGTTATTGATAAGGGATGTATCGTTGCAGAGGGCACTCATAAGGAATTAATGCAATCCAGTTCTATTTATCAGGAAATATATGAATCACAATTGGGTAATGGAATCCACCTGGAAGAAGAATTAAATGCGGCCAGGGGAGATCGTAGAAAATGAGCTACCAGCCTGCAAATCAAAGTACAGCCGAGTTACGAACAGCGCTTTCTTCCAGGGGGCCCAGGCGACCTGCGAGGCTGGAGAAGGCTAAAAACCCGCGTGATGTCTCACTCCGGTTGCTCAATTATTTAAGACCATACAAATGGTCATTGGTACTAATATTATTTTTTGTCTTAATTTATACAATCTTGGGTTTATTAGGTCCTTACTTAATGGGTGTAGCAATCGATCGATTTATTGCAACGAAAAACGCGGTTGGGTTGATCCAAATTGCACTTTTAATGTTAGTAGCCTATCTCTTGAATAATTTGTTTCAAGCGATTGCCGGCTGGATCATGGCCAGAATCTCACAGGAAGCGTTAAAACAGCTTCGTAAGGATCTTTTTCAACATCTACAAACACTTCCATTAAGTTTTTTTGACCGTAATCCAGCCGGAGAATTGATGAGCCGCTTGACGAACGACATTGATGCGATTAATCAGGCGGTATCTCAAAATGTAACCACTCTTCTTGCCAGCGTATTATCCATGGTTGGAATTTTAATTGCCATGTTCATTCTTAATTTTTGGTTGGCGCTGGCTTCTGTTCTGGTTGTTCCTATTATGTTATGGTTTACTAATTTTGTTGCCCGTTACACACTTAAAGGGTTTCAAGAGTTGCAGAGAAATCTGGGTGAGCTGAACGGGGTCATGGAAGAATCGATCAGTGGCCAAAAAGTGATCAATGCATTCCGCAGGAACGAATCGGTCATTTCAACTTTTCGACAACGTAACCAGGAAGTTTTTAAAGCAGGTGTATATGCAAACACCTATGCCTTATTACTGATGCCCCTTACCAATGTACTTGGCAATTTCTTTATCATTGTACTGGCGGGTTTGGGCGGTTGGCTGGCACTTCAGGGACTTGTAAGTGTTGGGATAATTGCCACTTTTATCAACTATGGCCAAAATTTTGTTCAGCCTTTACGGAATATGGCTAATATCTATAACTCCATTCAGGCAGCCTTAGCGGGGGCGGAGAGGGTATTTGAAATCATTGATATGAAGCCTGAAGTGGAAGATATTCCTGATGCCTATCCATTATATTCAGTTCAAGGTGACGTGCGTTTTGAGCATGTGAATTTTAGTTATATTCCTGGTAAGCTCACCATCAAAGATATGACTCTGGAGGCAAAACCGGGTGAAATCTTTGCATTAGTTGGGCCAACCGGAGCCGGAAAGACAACGATTATCAATCTACTTACCCGATTCTATGAAATTGACAGTGGAAAGATCACGATAGATGGCAAAGACATTCGCGATATTCGAAAGGCTGATCTACGTCGCCAACTTGGTATCGTTTTGCAAGATACTTACTTGTTTTCTGATACTGTCATGGAAAATATCCGATATGGCCGGTTAGAGGCCAGTGATGATGAGGTAATTCAGGCGGCAAAAACAGCTGATGCAGACCATTTCATCCGGCAGTTACCCAATGGTTATCAGACAAAACTATCTGAGCGGGCAAGTAATCTCAGCCAAGGTCAGAGACAGCTTCTTTCTATTTCACGGGCGATTTTAGCAAATCCGGGTATCCTGATCCTGGACGAGGCAACCAGTAGTGTTGATACACGTACTGAAGCGCGCATCCAAGAAGCTCTGCTGCGTTTGATGCACGGACGTACCAGTTTTGTGATTGCTCACCGGTTAAGTACAATTCGGGATGCAAATCACGTTTTGGTTATCAATAATGGTGAAATCGTTGAGCAAGGCACGCATCAAGAGCTACTGGATTGCAAAGGTTTTTACTACCATTTATATATCAGCCAGTTTAAGGGTCAAGAAATTTAGCTGGTAAGCTACGATAGTAAACTTCCATGACGCAGTCAGTGCAGTTAAAACGAAGAGGGTAATGGACGCCTTGTTCATCAATCAGCTCTAATGGCTCAGCCAGTTTCTGGGATTTGGTCTGATATGGGCAGACGTTGAGCTCAAATCGCAGACAGTATTTGGTAGTCATAACTTTGCGCCCATTCATTTCCAGCCCGGATTCTGCTGCTGGTTCGATAGTTTTTACACCATGTCGGTAATAAAATTCTGCGGCCCTGGAATTAAGGACATTCCCATTATATAAAAGTCTTTTTTCTGGAAATTGTGCAATATTATTATGAACAATAGCACTAGTCTCAACCGGCCGGTTGTGCTGGCGTGCTAGAATTAGTTTTTCGATTATTTCACGACGGAATGAATTAAGCCTGGCTACTGTTAGAAAAGGTGCTTCCAAAAAATCAAAATCAACCTGGCTGCATTCAAATTCCGTTCCTCCCAGCTTGCATAACTGATGTTCGATTGTTTGTCGAGCCTTTTCTGTATTTTTAGCTGTCTCCAGCTTACCATCTATTGATAAATCTACCCGATTATTATCTTCATCCACAGCTATGATATGAAAAGTTTCTGATATTTTACTTAGTTGGAAGTGCATCTTAATTCTTCGATCGGTATGGCTTTTTCGAAGCAGTTCATTGAACTCATGGTCATGATTGCGATAAACTTGGACTCCTGGTAGAAATCCTGCCATATTCCTTGGAAAAATAAGGCGATTGTTCACCTGATTGACAATAGATCCAACCAATTTATGATCCGCATTTAAGAAGCACAATCCATCACC
>Ga0209039_10004586_pt1 | contig 9977 bp, 11 predicted proteins | sample BogFormECP12_OM1_FD_188238 | JGI IMG/M metagenome (GOLD analysis project Ga0209039, IMG submission 188238) | Bog forest soil microbial communities from Calvert Island, British Columbia, Canada - ECP12_OM1 (SPAdes) (version 2) | ecosystem: Environmental > Aquatic > Freshwater > Wetlands > Bog ... | reverse complement strand
GCAATCCTCGCCCTTTGCTGCCGAAAGATCGGAGAGAGTCGTTGATGGCATGGCAAAACTCCAGCCGCACGAAAAGGAGGTAGTCCGTCAGCTCCTTATCGACGGCCAACTCACGGATAGGCAGGCAATCGTCTTTCTCCAGAACAAAAACCTCATGAAGTCGGTAGCAATTTACGTTTTCTTTAACATCGCATCGCAGACCGGTTTCGTACGGCGAGTCTGGCCGCCATCCCCTAACGAAGGGATAAGCGGGTACGAGGGACCCTGGGAAATCAATCCTGATCTCAAGCACGAAATCGAGGAATACTTTAGGCGACAGAAAGGAAGGTAACCACGTTGATTACCGCCCGTGCCATCTGGACCGACAACGAGCGCTACGTGGGCGAGGCTGGCTCGCGCCATGCGATCGTTATGGACACCGCTTCGGAAAAAACCGCCAACACTCCAATGGAAGTTGTGCTGGTCGCGCTGTGCGGCTGCACCGCGTCGGACGTGGTTGGCATCCTGCGCAAGAAGCGCGAGCCTTTCACGCGTCTCGAAGTTCGCGCTGAGGCCGAGCGCGCCTCGGGCTATCCTGCCGTGTATAAGGAAATCAAGCTGGTTTATCGCGTCGGTGGCAAGGTGTCGGCGAAGGCGATGGAAGATGCCGTGCGCCTGTCGAAAGAGAAGTACTGTTCGGTCTCCGCCATGCTGGAAAAGACGGCCACGATTACTTTCACGATCGAGTACGGCGAGTAGAGTAGAGTTTGTTGCTTTTCTTGCAACATCCTTTCTTGGCGAAGGGCACGGCCCTCAGGGGCTAAAGCCCGTTCGTTTTTTGGCCCTTGGCGGCACGGCTGAAGCCGTGCCCTACCCAAAACCAATTTATGAAACGCGCTCTAACAGATTGGAACTGGCTCAACGACAAGCAGCGCCAACTCCGGATTTGAAAACGAATCATGACCACCCGCATTCTGTTCTTCACTCAACCCGGCTGCATCTCCTGTGAGTTGATGAGAGTCTTCCTGGAGGCGAGACAGATCGCTTTCGAAGAGCGCGACATCAGTGCCGACCTGGAAGCACGCCGCGCCATGATCGAACAACACGATAGTCTGGAGACCCCTACGCTGGTGATCTTCTCCGGTGAGGAGCAGGAAGTCATTGTCGGCTTTGATCCCGTGCGCCTTGACCAGTTCCTCGACTCGGCCCCATCATCGGAGCCGGGGACTGAATCCTGAACTCGGCCAATTCCAGTCACAACACTCCCCATCCGCTGCGCGGGTACGTGTTCATCGCCTCCGCTGCGTTTCTGTGGGGAGTCTCCGCCGCCCTCGGCCGCGCTGTCTTCACTGGAAAATTGCCCCTCGCTGGCGAACAGCTGCGTCCCATCGACCCACTCATCCTCTCTCAGACGCGAACCTCGTTCTCCCTTCTGGTCCTGCTCGCCATCCTGCTGGCCCAAGGCGGGACCCGGCGCATCAAGCTTCCCGCGCGTGATCTCGTGCAGTGTCTCGTGCTCGGCATGCTGGGTGTGGCCGCGTCCAACTACTTCTATTACGTCGCCATTCAGAAAACGAGTGTGGCCATCGCCATCATCGTGCAGTACACGGCGCCGGTGTGGGTACTGTTGTACGTGGTGGCCCGCGGACAGCAGAGACTGTCGCTGCAGAGAGTCGCCGCCGTCGCAGTTGCCATCACCGGTATCGCCCTGACGATCGGCATGATCGGAGGAAAATCCGCATCAGCCCCTCGCCTGGATTCCTACGGTTTTATCGCCGCCTTGTTGGCATCGTTCTCTTTTGCCTTTTACAACGTTGGCGGACACCGCATCCTTGCCCGTTTCGATCGCTGGCGCGTACTGGTTTGGACCCTAATGTCGGCCTCCGTCTTCTGGCTCTTCGTCAATCCCCCGTGGAAAATCGCATCGGCCCACTACACGCTTCCGCAGTGGACATTTCTGTTTGTCTTTTCGATGATTTCGGTTCTGGGGCCGTTCTCGTTGTACTTCCTCGGCCTGCAACACCTCGAGCCTACGCGCGCCATTATCGCCAGCTGTCTGGAGCCCGTGTTCTCCATCCTGCTGGCTGCGGTATTCCTCAGCGAGGGCGTACGGCCGGTTCAGACTCTGGGAATCGTTCTGGTGCTCGCGGCCATTGTGATCGTACAACTGCCGGGACGAGGCGCTACTACCCGCGGAGAAGCTGTGGTCGTCGAGCCGATCGAATGAGAATGTTTCCGACTAGACGCTATCTCCTGAATAGTTTTGGGAAGGGCACCGCTTCAGTTTCTAGCCTGCCCTGAGCGAGCGCAGCGAGCCGAAGGGTGCCGCCCAGAGCCAGTAAAGACGCGGGCTTTAGTTGAGGAGCCAACAGCTTATTCGTTTGGCTCATTGTGAGATGGCTTCTATTCGTTTTCCGTCCGTGCGGGCAACATCGCGGAGCTGCGGTGACGAGTCTCGCTTTGCTCTCGAAGCAACATGCGGCGATCGCTGCTGTGGGAATCGTGACAATCGACGCACAGTCCTTTCGCGGGCGAGTGCTGCTGGAGTTCGGCCGCTTTCTCGTGGCAGGCGAAGCAAATCTGCTCCTTTGGCATCACCAGATTCAACGTAGTCATGTCGCCCTGAGTCTGTGCCAGGTGGCAGATGGTGCACGAAATCGTCATCGCCGAATGCACCGACTTGCCGCTGGTCTTGTCGGCGTGACAGGCAGAACAAAGGTCATCCTTGTGGAGAACGCCGGGATGCTCGACTGCAAGCGCCGGCAGCGCCGTCAGCAGAACTAGAAGGGAAGCGGTGGCTGTGCTTCGCATAGGGTGGCGCGATTCTAGCCAGCAGCCCGTGAACGATCATTACTAGGAATCTACTAGGTGCGCGAGAGCAGGTGCAAAATCGGCCACGCAATACGGCCGTAAGTCGTTTGCATCGTGGGCGAGGCGGGCGTTCTGTGACGTGACTCACGCACGAGAATGACGGGAAACACAATTTCCCGTATTCACGGGTCAGAAAGCGCGTACCGAGTTCGCTGCTGGCGGTTCACGATCCCGAATCTGCCGTCTCGCGACGTTGCGAGCGGTCTGGGACGGCTGGTACGATCGCTTGCGTCCTTGAAGCGAGAATGGAGACCCCGATCCGCACTGCCGCCGCCGCACTAGAAGACTCTGAATGGTGCGCCCGCCTGATGGCCTCCACCGAGCCCTGGATTACGCTAGGCCGCGATGTTGCAGGTTGTCGGGAGGCGCTGGCCCGCCCAGGCACGGAGCTTTTTGTTGCCCGAGACAAAGAGTTGCCCGTCGGCTTCATTCTGCTCGCTCCCTACGGCATGGCCGGATCGCCTTATATCGCCTCTATCGCAGTTGCTGCCGAGGCGCGCAGTCGAGGTGTCGGATCGCACCTTCTGCGCTTCGCCGAAGAGCGGTTCGCCGGAAGAACGCATCTTTTCCTGCTGGTCTCGTCGTTCAACCACCGGGCGCAAGAGCTCTACCGGCGGCACGGCTACAAGTTCATTGGCGAACTTAAGGACTACGTGGTGCCGGGGCATTCCGAACTCATCTTCCACAAGAGGCTTCCGTGAGCGCGCCCACGGCGAGGGCAACGTTGCTTTCTACAAGTAAATGGCTCGTTCCGCTCCTGATGATCGTCACTTCAGTTGGATACGTGTGCCGCGTGGCCATAACCGTAGTGGCTCCCGGCATCATGAAAGATTTTGGCCTGACGCAGGCGCAGATGGGAACGGTGTTCAGCGCCTTCCTGATTGGCTACACGTTTTTTCAAATGCCTTCAGGGGGACTGGCTGACCGCGTCAGCGCCCGCCGCATCTTTCTGGCGCTTTGCGCAGGGTGGTCGCTGTTCACTGTTCTAACCGCCTGCGTCGCATGGCGTGGATTTGGGCTGGCCATGGTTATTCCACAACTATGGCTGATCCGGGCAGGATTTGGCGTAATCGCCGCTCCCACTTATCCCACCTCAGGCAGAACCGTTGCCGTGACTATGCCGCCGCGTCTGCAAGCCCGTGCGAACGGCCTGATCCTGGCCAGCGTGGGCGTCGGATCGGCGCTGACTCCACTGCTCCTGGCGCCCATCGCCGGCCGCTACGGATGGCGAACGGCATTGCTGGTGGCCGCCTTGCTCAGTGCCGCAGCGGGGCTGTTGTGGTGGAACTTTGCGCCGCGGCATCTTCACTCTTTCGGGGATTCAAACCCCTCGGCCGCAACCGGCCTCTCCGCCACACCTGAGCCGCCGAACGTCTTCCCACGGCCTCTACGTTCTCGGAGCTTCTGGTTCCTCTTTGCCAGTTATCTTCTGCAGGGTTACCTGGGATACATCTTCGTCTTCTGGTTCTACTTGTATCTGGTGCAGGTCCGGCACTTTGAAGTGCTGAACGCCGCCGGCCTCACCGCTCTGCCGTGGCTCGCGACCATCTTCGCCATCCCGCTGGGCGGTGTTCTCTCCGACGCGGCAGTCGTCCGCTGGGGCGCTACGTGGGGACGTCGCAGCGTCCCACTCGCGGCTCTCTGTGCGGCGGCGTTCTTCCTGGTGATTGGCGCCCGCACTTCCAGCCCGGGAATGGCTGTGGCCGCACTTACCGCCTGTACTGTGCTGGTGATGGTGACGGAAGGCCCTTTCTGGGCAACCATGGCTCAGCTCGCCGGTGTCCGCAGTGGCATTGCGGGCGGCACCATGAACTTCGGCAGCAACCTCGGCGGCATGGTTTCTCCCGCGCTCACGCCCTGGTTGGCGGCCCGCATCGGATGGGGAACTGCCTTGTCTCTCACCGCGGGACTCGCAGTGGTTGCCGGGCTCCTCTGGTTGGGAGTGGGCATCGAGGCAGGTGGGGAAGACTGATATGACTGCGGATTTGGGTGACGCAGCGCCTCAACGGGACCTCAGATTCTGTTAGGCCCCGGCCTTCGCCCGTGCCAGCAGATGAAAATGCCTCCGCGCTTTTTTCACGTCTCGCGCAATCTGCTCGCGCAGCGCGTCAACGGACGGGAACTTCACCTCGTCGCGCAGCCGCTCCAGGAAGCAGATCTCGACTTCCGTCTCCGGCCTCAACTCAAGGGGATGGAAATTGAGCAGGTGCGTCTCAACGGCAAACAGCTCCGCGCCAAACGTCGGACGGTTACCTACATTCGTGACTGAATCGAACCGCTCGGCGCCGACGCGAGTCCTGGTGATGTAGACGCCGTCTTTCGGCACCAGTTCTTCGTAACGTGCCAGGTTAATGGTCGGAACCGTGTACTTCGATCCGTAGCCGCGCCCGCGCCCGGGCGTACCCAGAATGCTGAACGGCCTTGCCAGCAGATGCCGTGCCCGGCTGACCTGCCCTTCGGTCAGCAATTTGCGAATCTGGCTGCTGGAAACCCGCTCGCCGCGCAGCGTCATGACTGGATAGACCTTGACCTCGAAGCCCATCTCTTTTCCGAACTCGGTCAGCAGGTCCGTGTCGCCGGCGGCCTTGTGCCCGAATCGGAAGTTGTGGCCTTCGTGCACTTCGCGGGCATGCAACTTTTTCTTCAGAATCCGCTCCGCGAACTGCCGCGGCGTCATCAGCGATAGATCGCGCCCGAACGGGAGGATTAGCGTCGCATCCGTTCCTGTGTCTGCCAGCAGGCGCAGCTTCTCCGCTGTTGGAGTGAGCAGCTTCAATCCTGACTCCGGTCGCAAAATCCGTGCCGGATGCGGATCAAAGGTTACGGCCACAGCTTTTGCCCCGCTGGCCCGCGCTCGCAAAACAATTTCCTGCAAGACGTGCGCGTGCGCCCGGTGCACGCCGTCAAAATTCCCCACGCTGACCAGCGCCGGTCCGAAACCGGCGGGAACGTCATCGAGTTTGTGGAAGACCTGCATGGCAGTAATCAGTGGTCAGTGGTTAGGCCCAATGCATGCGGTTTACTGACCACTGGTCACTGGCCACTGATTTCAAACTCCAGCTTCATCCCGTCGTAGGCCAGCCGCACGTGCCTGGGCAGTGTGGCGTTGGTGGCCTCGTGCGGCAGATCGTGGCAAATGTGGGTGAAGAAGGCGCGCTTCGGTTTCAGCCGGTCCACAACCTCGAGCGAGTTCCTCACCGTCGAGTGCGTCGGATGCGGCTTGTGCCGCAGCGCATCCAGAAAGAGAATGTCCAGTCCTTCGAGCTGATGAAACGACCCCTCGGGAATCTCGCTATGGTCGGTCAGATAAGCGGCCGAGCCGAACCGGTAACCGTAGATCTGGGTCTCACCGTGAATCAGAATCACCGGATCGAACTGAACGCCGAACACTTCCACCGGCCCGTCGATTGGCCGCAACTCCAATTGCGGCAGGCTGCCATATTTGTAATCCGCGTCAAAAATATAGGTAAACATTCTGCGCAGGAAGGCGGCTGCGTCCGGGCGCGCGTAAAGCGGCAATTTCTCCGGTTTGTGCCGGTAGCTCAGCGGCCGCAGGTCATCAATTCCGAGAATGTGGTCAGCATGCGTGTGGGTGTAGAACACCGCGTCAACGCGAGTAATGTTCTCGCGGATGGCCTGAGTATAAAAGTCAGGCGAGCTGTCAATGAGCACCACCTTGCCGCCGTACTCGATGATGATCGACGGCCTGGTGCGCCGGTCGTGCGGGTCGGCCGAGTGGCAGACGGCGCAATCACATCCCAGCGTGGGCACGCCCATGGACGTCCCACTGCCCAACACGGTTAAAGTGGCTTTCATCGTCCGCCGGTTCCTGTGGCAGGCCCCGCCTGAGGCGGACGCGCCAACATGTTGGTGACCTCCACATACGCCATGCGCAGCTCGTAGAGACTATTCTGCAGAAAATTCTCTTCTGTCGCCGTGAGATTACCCTTGGTCTTTTCCGCGATCAGACTGAGCGTGTCAATCGTCTGCCGCGCGCCAATGATATCAACCCGCGGTTGCCCGCCCTGCTCGCGCATCAGACCGAGTTGCAGCATGGCGGTCATGTAAAGCGACGCCAGGAAGCGTTCGAACGTCATCTCAAAATCTTTGGCGGAGTGCCCGTTGAGCTCGACCTGCGAATCCAGTTCTCTCGACGATTTGCGGTACGCGTCAGCCTGCGCCTGCTGCTCACTGGCGGTGGGCGGTGGGGGGATATCGGCGTCCTTGGCGCCCTTTGCGGGCGCGGGAGCAACTGGCTCATCTGTAGTGGCCTGCGCTGCCGCAGGAGGCGCTACTGGCTTGGCCGGCGGCGCTTCTTCCGCGACGTCCTTGCGTAATTCGCCTTCGGAAGTGAACAGACGCCGGTCGGTTACGGTGAAACTTGATTGTTCCTGTTTCTTTTCAGCCATAGAATCTTTTCCTCAAAAAGAGAGCACAAGCTTTTCTTCCCGCTCTTAGCGAATCCTTTGCGAACTTCGCGGTCAAAGTCTTTTCACGCCGGACGCCTCGCGAGAGAACTCTCTGCCAGAACGGCGTCCTCCACCGGCAACTGAATCACGGTGGCCCTGGCGGTTCCAACTGTGACTTCGCGACCAGGCACGCCCGCTTCGCGCCGGATGTAGCCCAGCGCCACAGTTTCTTCTCTGTCTCCGAGCCGCAGCGAAGCCGCGCTGGTAATCTCGCCCGCTTCCTTTTCTCCCGCCAAAATCTTTTCACCCGGAGTGATCTCTCCCGCGCCTTGCGCTAGAAATCCCGTGAACCTCCGGTGCACGGACCCCCGCGAACGAATCCGCTCAACAATTTCCTGTCCGACATAGCAGCCCTTGTTGAAATTCAGGGCGCGCGTCTGTTCGGTCTCCTGCGGCAAGTCGCGCTCGCGGATGTCCACTCCATACAGCGGAATGCCCGCGACGATGCGTTGCAACTCAAGCGCCTCCGATCCAACCGGAGCCGCACCTGCCCGCCGCAGTGCATCCCAAAGCGGCCGTACGTGAGCAGGCGCCAGCCACACCTCGTAAGATTCGCACGGCACGTTTTCTCCGCGCACGATCGTGCAGGTCAGGCAGCCACAATCGCAATCACACTGCACGGTGTGAAACTGCCCCGGCTGCAGTTCCGGAGACTCCAAGCCCGCTGCTCGCAGGACCACGCGCGACTTCGGTCCCGCCACGCCTAGAGCCGTCAGTTCCTCGCTCAGATTCGCAACCTCGACGTCGTCCATGATGATGTAGTGCTCGAATGTGGCCAGAATCTTGTCCACCTGGCTGCGGTCGGTGTCAATCATGATGGACTCGCCGCGATTGTAAGCATACAGGTCACCCAGAATATGCCCCTGCGGATTCAGCAGGAGAGAATAAACGCCATGCCCCTCGGCCAGATCGCGGATGTTGTTGGTGACCATTCCGTTCAACCAGCGAACGCGATCGCTGCCCGTGAGCGAAATCTTGGCCCGAAAGCCGAGGTCGTAGACCCCGCACCCTCTGCGCAATTCCGCCCACTCCGCCTGCGGATCACCGAAGCGAGCGGCCGTCGTCGCGCCGCGATATTCGCTCGCGCCCGCCGCGCCCACACCTTCACCGCGAACCTGGAGTGCCGTAAGCCCCATAGTTGTAGTTCGATTATAGCGATTGTGTTAACGTTCCTGCCGTGGACTCGAAGATTGGAACCCGCAAACGCATCGCCGTCATCCCCGGAGACGGGATCGGCCAGGAAGTCGTCCCGCAGGCCGTTAAGGTCATCCAGGCCGCGGGCGCCGAGGTCGAGTTAACCAACTTCGACTGGGGCGCCGACCGGTATCTGCGGGATGGGACGACCGTGCCGCCCGACGGCTTCGCCATGCTCGCTCGCGACTTCGACGCGATCCTCGTCGGCGCCTTCGGAGATCCCCGGGTCAAGACCAACATCCATGCTCGGGAGATTCTGCTGGGCATGCGTTTCAAAATGGATCTTTATGCCAATGTGCGCCCGGTTCGCCTGTTCGATGCCGCGCTGTGTCCGCTGAAAGGCGTCGAACCGAAGGATGTGGACTTTGTGGTGATCCGCGAAAACACCGAAGGCGTCTACACCGATGCGGGCGGCGTCTTCAAGCAGGGCACTCCTGACGAGATTGCGATTCAGGAAGATATCAACACGCGCAAGGGCGTCGAGCGCATCATCCGCTTCGCTTTCGAGTACTGTAAGCGTCACACCAAGCTCGACGGCTCGCCACGCAGCAAGGTCCTGATGTGCGACAAGTCCAACGCCATGACCCACGCCGGCGGCCTGTGGCAGCGCGTGTTCAAGGAAGTCAGCGGCGAGTATCCGCACATCGCGGCCCAGCACATGTATGTGGACGCGCTTTGCATGCAGATGGTGCGCGACCCGCGCCAGTTCGACGTCATCGTCACCAACAACATGTTCGGCGACATCATCACCGATCTTGCTGCCGGTTTGCAGGGAGGCCTGGGCATGGCCGCCAGCGGCAACATCCATCCGGGAAGAACTTCGATGTTCGAGCCCGTGCACGGCTCAGCCCCGACGATCGCAGGCCAGAATGTCGCCAACCCGTTCGGCGTTATCCTGACCTCAGCCGTGATGCTGAATCATCTGGGCATGACTGCGCCGGCCGAAAAGATCGAGGCCGCTGTGCTCGAAGCTGTCCGGCAGAAAAGAACCACGCAGGACATCGGCGGCACGCTGGGAACAAAGGAAGCGGGGGAGTGGGTGGCGGAACAAGTCAGCTGGGGATGAACCTCTCAGTCGTGCGGAAAAGTATGGGGAAACGTATACACTCTGATTAAATGAAAAAAACCGGGTTGGCGCCGAGCGGGGTTCTTAAATTGTTTTCGGCAGTTGTCCTGGCGGCAGCTGCGTGGATGTTTTTGCCCGCGCTAGCGCAAGAAACGCAGCGACCGGACAAGAATGTTCCCTCTGCCCAATCCTCCGCTCAATCCCCGTCTCAAACGGAACAAGCCAAGCCTTCCACCACAAAGGAGCAACCGCCGAAAGATGAAGTCAAGATCACGCCGCGCCAGGCCGAAGAACTCTTCCACTCGGTGGACGAGATTCTCCAGTTCGACAGCAAGCAGAGCGGCCTGCCGATCAAGAAAGAAATCAAGCGCAAGCTCACCAGCCGCGATGAAGTTGTC
>Ga0209039_10004585_pt1 | contig 9981 bp, 5 predicted proteins | sample BogFormECP12_OM1_FD_188238 | JGI IMG/M metagenome (GOLD analysis project Ga0209039, IMG submission 188238) | Bog forest soil microbial communities from Calvert Island, British Columbia, Canada - ECP12_OM1 (SPAdes) (version 2) | ecosystem: Environmental > Aquatic > Freshwater > Wetlands > Bog ... | reverse complement strand
ACGCGGGCAACAGGAAAAAAGACTACGAGTGGTTCACCACTAATGCACAGGATTTTTCGGTTGAAATGGAAGACATCTCTGATAACGTAGCGATGTTTGCCGTTCAAGGCCCGAACGCTGAGAAAACCCTGCAAAAGATTTCCTCAGAAGATCTGAAGAAGATTGAAAGATTCAAGTGTGGGCATTCTGAGTTGGCAGGTGTAAAAGTGTTCTTGTCAAGAACAGGCTACACGGGAGAAGACGGCTTCGAAGTATTTGTGTGGGACGCTCCAATTGCAAAGCCGGATAATGCCGTCCGAGTATGGAAAAAAATTCTTGAAGCAGGAAGCGAGTATGGAATAGAGCCCTGTGGTCTAGGAGCCAGGGATACTCTCAGGCTGGAAGCCGGCTTATGTCTGTATGGAAATGACATAGATGAAACTACCACACCTATTGAGGCAGCGCTAGGCTTCGTTGTAAAACTTCAGAAGAACAAATTCATAGGCAAAGAAATGCTGTTCAAACAGAAATCTGAGGGAGCGAAGCGGAGGCGAATCGGGATAAAAATGATCGACAAGGGCATACCCCGTCAAGGCTTCGAGATACTCTCAGAAGCTGGAGAGAGAATCGGTAATCTTACAAGTGGAACATTTTCGCCTCTGTTGAATATCGGTGTGGGAATGGGTTACGTTCAGACACCGCACGTACAGTTCGGAAACACGGTTAGTGTAAAAATACGGGACAGAACGGCTGACGCCAAAATATCGGAGTTTCCTCTTTACAACACCGAGCAGTACGGTTACAAACGAAAAATAGGGTAAAGTCAAAACGAGTTCGCCTGTCACTAATTCCTTTTTGGAAAGGTATATAACGACGACAATTGTCATCTAAACTATCTGAAATAAAATTGCAACCAAAAGCAAAATAACAGTCTTTGATGTAGGCTGCAGGAGGAAGGAACTCAAAGTGAAGCTGTCCAGAGAAGCATTGGTTAACGGCCTAAAGAAGCTAGGGAAACTGCGGGTCAAAACTAGCCGCGCTTCACTTCTGACTTTTGCAAGTCTGGCGCTCGTTCTTTTCATCGCATACACCGTAAGGATTCTTCCACTGCGCTGGGAAATACCAACAGGAACGGGCACAGTGAACCTGTCTGAGTTCGATGCTTTCTTTGAGTTTCGCATATCCAATTATATGGTCCAAAACGGGTTGATATCCCCATTCTGGCCAAAGCTCTGGCTCGACACTCAACTGTGGTATCCAGCGGGTATCAACATGGGTTTAGAATCACTGCCATCTATACCCCTGACTGGCGCATTTCTGTATGATATCGCCAGCCTTCTGGGAATTAACATGAATTTGATGACTTTCGAGGCGCTTTTGCCTCCAATATTTGGAATGTTTTGCGTACTAATAATTTACTTCATCGGCAAGGAATATGGAGGGAAAGCCGTCGGAATACTCGCGGCCCTCATACTGGCATTGGATGCTTCTTTCATAACGAGAAGCAACCTAGGCTGGTTCGAAACTGAAGCCTCGACATTTGCTTTTCTACTCTTCTTCCTCCTCTTTCCAAAAGCGATCCAAGAGGAAAGACCTATAGGAAGTTCGATGAAATACTCTCTCGTTTGCGGTCTATGCTTAGCGTACTTCATATGCGGGTGGGGAGCCGCATACTATCTGGTGGACTTAGTAGCCCTATTCGTTTTTGTTCTCTTGATTTTGGGGCGCTACTCGAGACGAATTTTCTTTGGGTTCAGTATATCGTTTGGTCTTGGAATCTTGATTGCGATGAGTGCGCCCTTTCTGGGAATAGCCTACCCTGTAAGCTCTGCGGTGCTGCCTGTTGCAGGAGTGTTCGTCTTGCTCTGTCTGAGCGAAGTCCTGCGCAACCTTGTCTCGGCGAGAGAACGATTCTTGCTTGTCGTCGCGACTCTAGCTGCTTTGATAGGCTCCTTCTCAGTAATCTTCACCCTAGGTTATGCAGGCAACATAGCTGGTAAGTTTTGGACAGTGCTTGACCCGCTCTTGCGAAGCTCAAGCCCGTTGACAATTTCTGTCGCAGAACACAACATAACAGCTTGGGGGTCAATGTATTATGATCTAGGGATATTGATACTATTCTTCATCGTTGGACTATACTTCATTGCCAGAAACTTAAACAACAATAACCTGTTCCTACTGCTTTTCGGCGTGACGACTTTGTACTTCGCTGCCTCAATGGTTCGACTGCTCTTCCTGCTTGCTCCAGCCTTCGGCTTAATTGCCGCCGTTGGCATAGTTGGGATACTGAAACCTTTCGTCACGATGTTGAAAGAACCGCCAAAAATCACGACCAAAAAGTTTCGTTTGGAACATGTGGGGAAAGAATTCAGCGGAGCTGCCGTCTTTCTCATATTCCTAATCTTGGTGACCGTGTTCGCTTTTTCGCCACAGAGCGGCGGTATTCCAAGCACTTACACGCAAGCCTATACACCTTTGACAATCACCGCTGCTAGTCTTCCCATAATCCCCAGCCAACCAGTAGATCAATGGCTGGAAATGCTTCAATGGATGAGCGCTAATTTGAAATCCACTGACGTCGTCGATTGCTGGTGGGACTATGGATTCTGGCTGACGATTCTTGGCAACGTTACGACGCTGAATGATAACGCAACCATAAATAGCACACAAATAGAAAATGTAGCTTATTCATTCATTGCCAATGAAACCGATTCACTGAAGATGCTGAAGCTTTACAATGCAAAATACATCCTAGTGTTCACTACGATTGAGATAGGAACTGGCACGACCTCGTCAGGCACTCAGGGGTATTTTGCAGAGGAAGCGGGTTACGGAGACGAGGGCAAATGGACGTGGATGGCAAGAATATCTGCGCAGAGCGCAAGTGAGAACACACAAGCATGGCCTGATTGGACTTGGACAAACGAAAGCAACTTTGGATTCTACAATAGCTCCGCGAGCAACACTTACTGGCCGAATAATTGGGTTTGGAATCAAGCTGGATATAACACGACGATTTACAAGTTGCTGAGTTACTCAAGAAGCATCTATTGCAACGTGAACAGTGTTTATGACCCGGACTCTGGTAACGTTACTATACCCCTATATTTCAGTCCTGTTTACATCGCCGGTCTGGAGCTTTCTCCATCAGACGCCCGAAGCTATTATGGCGGCTTGGTTCCACTTGTCGCCTTATACAAGGTTGATTACCCCAGCGGATGACAAACTTGTTCCCGCGAGCCGTTGATCAGCATAAACCAAACAAACCGCTGGTTCCGAACGGTTTAGGCGTATTTTACGTCATCATTAGCACTGTTTACATTTTTCTTCTATATTTCTTTGACGTGGAATTGAACGGTGGGACCTCTAGTGGTGTTTCGGCAGCGCTCACTTTGGCCGTGTGCATTTTGTTCGGAGGTTTTATGGGGCTAATGGATGATTGGATTGATCTAAAGTGGCGATACAAGGCCTTCTTCCCATTGATTGCGGCAATTCCCCTTGCCACTTTTGCTTCTGCCAATCCATCGTTGATGCGCACATCGATAACTCTTCCCATCTTTGGGTCCTTTAACTTTGGCAGTTACTATTATTTTCTGATTATTCCTATTCTCGTTACCATAGTCACAAATACAATTAATCAGCTCGGCGGCCTCAACGGGTTGGAGACCGTATGCCCAGCGATAGTAATGATAGGCTTGATGTCGATAGCCGGAAAAAATGCGATTCTACTTCTAGTTCCATTGATCGTATGGCTAATACTCGCTTTTTTCAATGCTCGGGGCAAGATCTTCGTTGGCAACGTAGGATCCTTTTCCATTGGAATGACTTTGGCCGCCTTTGCGGTAATCTCAGATCTCAAATACGACCTCATCATTTCTATTTTGCCGTACATATTCAATTCAGCTCTGATTCTACTGACGTTTTTCCTATACAGAACCAAGGCCAGCCTCTCTTTTGACGGTAAACGTCTTTCCTCAAATCACAGAAGAAGCTTATTGACTCTCATAACGTTTAATCGTTCACTCACTGAAAAGCAGGTGGTAACAGTGACTGCCCTCCTAGTTGCTGCCACAACTCTTGTCGCCGTGCTTGCCCATCACTTTGCGATGATATGATTCTTTTCAATTTGTAAAAACATCAGCCGGCAGTCTGCTCGAGAAAAGGTTCACGAACCTTGCCTTCGCTATTAACTCAATGCAATTTACTTTTTCTTTTCATGTTACAGTATACTGTTGCGCTGTCTAAAGTGAACTACAGCGAGGTTTTGGAGTGCGACGTGCGCTGAAGCTGTATTAAGAAGGATGGGAAAGAAACGGGTCTTATTGTTATCGCCCTCAGTTTTGGCGAAGGACCTTATGGGAAGTTGCAAGATTTCAGATTGAGAAAACTGGAAATCGGCCTCATTTCAGTTGAGGAAATCCGAGGTTGGCGCGCTAGAGCAGATCGAATCAGGATCTTGTAGAAGCAACATTTAATAATTTCCTGTTAGACACCTAACGTCCATGGCGGGTGAGTGGACCTCCACCCGTTCCGCCAAAACAAACCCCGGTGTTGGAGGTAGAGATAAGTGAAACTGAAATCTGGAAATAACTTACCCACCGCTGTCTTAGCCTATTTGTTTATCTTTGTTTATTTACAACAAATAGTTTTGTCCCTGAAAGATCCAATCATTCACAAACGCATGGAAGGGGGCGTGAGGTTCTTTGAAACTGATGGGCAGAGTATTCGCATTAGCGAAGCATGCTCGCAGTTCGTGATGGAATCCAATTTCTGCACCGCAAAGAAGAAGGCAAGACCATGAGAAGCAAGGATCTTTCATTGGCGATTCTATTTGCTGCGACATATTATGTCATAACACTGGTCATTGCGCCAATTGCATTTCTGCAAATCCAATGCCGTGTCAGCGATGCTCTTTACGCTTTGCTGCCTCTATATGGGTGGCCGCTATGTCTTGGAATAACCGTTGCTAATTTTGCTGGGAACCTCTCAAGCCCACTTGGGTTGCTGGATTTGATAACGCCCTTTATTTGCGTGGTACCACAAATCTTGGTGTGGAAATTCGGCCAAAAAATGCAATTTGTATTGATTGGCGCAATTGCTGTTTGGGTTGCGTTCATGTTGTATTGGGTCTACGACTTACCGCTCTTGTCAAGCATTTTATCTGTGGGGGTTGGTGAGGCAATAGCCGTAATCGGGATAGGTTTTCCGTTGTATTATGCCATCAAAAAAAGAGTCTTTGCCTAATTTCAAATATCTGATTTGAGCAGCTGAAATCTACAGAAACCGTTCCAGTTTTGTTAAGCCTATTATCTCGTCAAAATCCATACCGAGCGCATCCATCACTTGGTCGAAAGTTGACTGCAGATATGCTATGTATTTGTCAGTGTCTATTTCGTTTCTTGTTGCTAGCTCAACAGGTTTTACGTGGGGTTCCTTGCTTGTTTTTACGAAGCTTATTAGATCCCCGGCCCTCAGTTCTGCCCCGTTTTCTTTCAGGATCTTTGCTGCCTTAACATGTTGAGGTGTCGTTTTTGTGTAGTGTTCTATATCTTCTCCTAAGACGACGTTGAAAGCTAGATCCTTCATGTTTTCCCATTGTCGCCTCTTCAATTGCAAATAGCAGTTGCGCACGATGTCTGCTATGTCTTTTTTCGCATTGTCGAATTCTGCAGGTGTCTTGACGGCGCTCAAGCGTGTTTTCATTTTTTCAAACGCGTTTTTGATGAATAAGGGTATGTGACGTTTTTTGCCTGTTAATCCTTTTACGTCTACGCTTCCGTCTTCTAAGACGCCGAGGTAGTTCTTCTTTCGTGAACTGAAGACTGCATATCTGTAGACTTTGTCGACGTCGAGGCTCATCTTAAGTTCTTGTTCAGTCCAATGTGCCAATTCCTCGATTTGTTGTTTTGAGGGATTCTTTAGGAATAGGCTGTCTGTGTCTCCATACAGAACTTGGATGCCGAGTCTTTCAGCTTTGCCGAGTATTTGGGTGATGGAGTGTCTTCCAATGGCGGCTGTCGCTTCCGCCACCGGTGGGCAGTAGAGGTCGAAGCTCTCAGCGCCGAAGACTCCGTAGCTGGCGTTAAGAATGACCTTGAGTGCCCCTTGAGTTACGTTGTACCAGCTCCTCATTTCTGGGGATAGAGCTTTGTCTTTGGATTTGGGCTTGTACCATTGCACTCGGAGGTCTCTTAGAGAGCCGATTAGCAGGCTTTCTAGTGCTCGCTTCTTGGTGCACACCCAATGTGGGGTGCCTGGGATGAGGTTGCTGCGGCATTCTGGATGATTGCAGAGGATGGATTGGTAACCTAGGTTCCAGACTTTTATTATTGAGGGGTATAGGCTTGGAAAATCCATCACGGCAACGTTGAAATGAACGCCTGGGACTGGTTCTACAACAATGGCGCCTTGGTACTTTTTGCCCTTTATAATCGCTTTTGTTGAGGTCTTTCCCTTTGTTAAGAGTATGTCTTGCGGGGAGGGTATTAGCATGTTTCTGTGGCGATGTTCGCGTTGGAGGAAGTTCCTTATCCAGCGTGAAACGCCTTGGCGACTCACGTCTTCCATTGGCATGCTGCTGATTCTTGCCAAGACGAGAATTAGCTTCATGACCTGGTCATCTTCGAAGCTTGTGAGTTTGTAGGTTATCTCTGAATCTCGGAGACAGTATTTTGCGAGTTCGGTGTAGGTGAGTTCGGCGAAGCTCTTGTTCAGCGGTATTTTTTCCAGCTGAATCAATGCTTTTCCGGCGTCGTTGAGTGTTACGTCTCGGTAACGGTTATTGAATGCGTATATCTGGATTGAACGGTTGAAGAAGAATTTGTAGAGGTCAATGTGTACGCCGTAGCTCAGTAGACAGGAGCGTTTGCCTACTTCTATCGGGATGTCGCTGCGTCTGATGCCCATGTTCAGTGCCCGATGGGCTAAATAGCGCAGGTCAAAATCGTCTCCGTTGAAGGTTAAAACGAACGGGTATTCCCAGAGAACATCGAAGATTGCCATTAGTAGTTTTTGCTCTGAATCGAAGTATTCGATTCTCATGTCCGCTGGTAAATGTTCGGTTCCCTCTCGTATTCCTGGGCGTCTAAGGACTAGGATCTTCTCTAATCCGTCTGAGGAGAACAAGGAGACGCAGATTACTTGGTAGGCAGCTTCTCGGGGGTCTGGAACGCGTGTTGGAATCGGCGCCAGCACTTCGATGTCTATGGCCACGCGGCGAAATTTTGGGGCAGGATACTCCAACAATCTAGCCCATTCTACCAAGAAGCCGCATTCTTCATCGGTTGCGTCCTTGAAGATTTCACGGATTTTTCCTACTGTTTTCTCAGCCTCTGGAAGGTTCTTCGCTATGAGTTCGTCTGCTTGGATTTCATATGTCATTCCTGGCGAAAGGTTTCGGTCATAAATGTAAGATTGATAGTATTTTATCGTTGATTCCCACACTTTGATGTCCTCAGCAGAGATCGGTGTGTCCGAAACCTTTGGGAAGTCTTCGGGGATGATGTCTCTGATGCAGCCTGTCGGTCGTCCACCAATTGCCAAAGGATCCTTGGTCACTATTTTTGTTATTTTCACTTTTTTGTCTAGGAGTGGATCAAGTTTCTCTATGATCTCAAAATGGTCAAAGCCCTGATGTTGCGTGACACGGTTGATTTTCTCAAGTTCATAGATTGACAGATTGGTTAGACAGTAAGGTTGATGTCCAGTATTATCGTACCAGAAGTAGATTCGACCCGATGAAGGCTCAAAGAGTTTCATAACGGCTTTTCCAATTCTTCCATCGTACGTGGCTGATACGATGTACGAGGAAGATAGGTTTGAGGGTGCCTTTAGTGGAAAAGTGTTTTTTCTTCCTTGGTTTATCGTAGTTGAGATGGTGGCTTGGGGTTTCGACTCTATTTTCCCTTGGCTTTCAATTGAAGCTTTGTATGAAAAATCTCCCAGTTGCTTCTGCGCCATCTCAACTTTGCCCCCGTCAGGGTTATAGAGCTGAGACCTAAAAGGTCTTGTCCTTTGAATGGAACGTGTCTTGTAAATGATCAGATGCTTTAATTCTCAGCCTGCTTCCTTTTTGGTGGAAGAGTGGGGCAGAAACCGTGTTTAAAGAGGCTTGGACGCTTTCGATTGAAACGCTCAGTTGGATGGAAATGCGAAGGCTGAGTGAGCCTTTAGCTTTGGCGAGAACCGTCAAGCAGTTGGGGGTCACTGATTACAATGTCGTCAGGATGGCTCATCTGCTTGTTACTGAGACTGTGAGGCGACAGAACTTTATTGATTGGTTCATAACCGATGTTGTGGGATCTGAGGACTTTGAGAGTTTCAGTCTTGGAGTTCAATCGTTTTTGAGGCTTTTTGTTTATCAGACTAGGGTTGCTAAGAACTGGTCTAGATTAGATTTTGATGAGGCTGAGAGCGTTGTGAGGCTGGCGCGCTCCATTTTGGGGTGGAAAACGATGCAGGCGGTTGAGCCGGTTCTGGGCGCTTTGTTGATGCATGAACAGACTTCTGTTCTTGAGGGCTTGGACGATGAAGAGCGAATAGGGCTTGAGACATTCCATCCGTCTTGGTTTGTGAAGTATTGCATTCGGCTTTTTGGTAGAGTTGAGGCTATCCGCTTTCTGCAGGCAAATATGGCACCTCCTCCGACTTACTTGAGGATAAACACTGTTAAGGCACGGGAAGACGAAGTCCTGAAGAGACTGGCTGAAGACGGTGTTTGTCTTGAAAAAGTTGAGGGTTTAAGACTTACTTACGAGGTTAGGAATGCACAGCATCCGCTAGCAGTGTCTGAGAGTTTTAGAGATGGTGCCTTTTTTGTTCAGGACAAGGCAAGCTGTTTTGCTGTGGAAGCCGGAAATCCGACACGAGGGGCTACTGTTCTGGATGTGTGTGCGGCTCCCGGGGCAAAAACCACCTACATCGCCGCGCTCATGAGTAACGAGGGCAAGATTATTAGTATCGATTATTCTAAGCGCAGAATGAATACTTGGAAAAATGAGGTCGCCAGGGCCGGTGTTGATGTAGCTGAACCATTGATCGCTGATGCCCGGGTCTCTCTTCCTTTGAATGTGAAAGCTGACTTGGTGTTCTTGGATCCTCCATGTACAGGCACGGGAACTTTTGGGAAAACGGCTTCGGCTAAATGGAGGTTAACGTTGAACTCGGTGGAGAAAATGGCCGAGATTCAATGGGGGATGTTAAACAAATGCTCCAGTTACGTGAAGCCTGGAGGGGCGCTGATATATTCCACGTGCAGCATAACTGTTGAGGAAAACGAGATGCTGATTGAACGGTTCTTGAAGTGGCACAACGAATTCTCGTTGACTGAGATGGAGCCCAAGATAGGTTCGCCTGGACTCAGAGGGCTTGAGAAATGCCAGAGACTCTACCCACAAGTGCACCGGTGCAACGGCTTCTTCATCGCCAAAGCGTTGAAGGCTGAGACAGGGGATTCCTGAAGATTGCGCTTTCATTTGGATTTTCTGGATTTCGCGTGAAGGCAGAGCAGTTCGAAGATTACTTTGGCAGCTTGGATGGCGGAGATGCCTTGATCGTAGTTCGGGGCAATTTCGAGAACGTCGAATCCTATCGTGCGGTTGTCGCATGTGCTTTCGAGCATATCGAGTAGGATGTTCATTTCGAGACCGTTTGCTTCTGGGTTTTGCGCGGCGGGAACATACGCTGGGTCCAAGACGTCCATGTCTATTGATAAATAGATGTTTCTGTATCCGTCAAGTTCTTTTTTGATCCAGTCTGAGGCTTGCTTTGTGCCTTGTCTTTGTATTTGCTGAGTGGTAAGGAAGTCTATTCCTGCTTTTTTGGCGTAGGCCAGTTCTTCTTTACAGACTGCTCTTGTTCCGATTTCGATGATTCGGGCTGGTTTGACCAGTTCGTTTATTCTGCGCAGGAAAGTCGTGTGTGATATCTTCAGTCCCATGTACTCGTTTCGTAGGTCTAGGTGAGCGTCAAAGCTGACTATCGCCGTTTTCTCAGCCTTGGATC
>Ga0209039_10004584_pt1 | contig 9989 bp, 9 predicted proteins | sample BogFormECP12_OM1_FD_188238 | JGI IMG/M metagenome (GOLD analysis project Ga0209039, IMG submission 188238) | Bog forest soil microbial communities from Calvert Island, British Columbia, Canada - ECP12_OM1 (SPAdes) (version 2) | ecosystem: Environmental > Aquatic > Freshwater > Wetlands > Bog ... | reverse complement strand
TCACTTTACTCCTAAATGTATATATCAATTGCTTGAGGAATGACCTTTGTCATGAATCACAAGGAACGGTTCTTCGCGACTATCAACCGCGAGCCCGTGAATCGCCCCGCATCGTGGCTTGGCATGCCAGCGTCCGCGTCGGGCATGGTTATCTTATCTATAATTAAATTTGGGAAAGGCTATGCCATAATCCCCCCATATTCATCTCTATTGCATATGAATAATTCGTCAAAAACTCCCAAGATGCACGTACCAAATTAAATCGTATTCTTTTTAAATGCGCTTTTGTGAAGTTCAATGCCTTGCATTTACTCCATTCCTTCATTTCGCCATCATCGTGAACTGTGAAGATATCATCCTTTAGTAAGTCAAAAATTGTCATGTTTTTTAACGCGGAAATGAAAAAGAATTGTGGCTTTCCGCCCCTTGAATATTCCCTTGAAAACGCTATTGGTCTAGTCTCAATTTTATCGGGGGTTATACATAATTCTTCTCGAATTTCACGATTCATTTCCGAAATCAGATAATTCTTGAAATCCAAAACATTATCGATCTTCCCATTATATTGCAGTGCACCTGAAGCAGAAGGGCCTATTTGATTTTGGAAAATAGCAAGATCTTTCTTTCTTTTTACCAAGAGAAACTTTTCATTTTGAATATCAACGACAATTGTTGAGAGGCCAATGGAATTAACAAGGAATGATTTACTAAAAGAGCATAGATTGCAATCCTCTTTTTGAATATCATCTTCCAAGCTTCGGAGGTTTGTCCATTGCTTTTTAACGGACGAAAGATAATTACTATGACGGTCCAAGCATAAATTTGTTCCTGCCTGATCAATATAACGTGCGGGTTGTAATTGGATCTTTAAACCATCCTCCGTTTGCTCGCACGAGCTCATTCTAAGGATTCGGGAATCGTATTTCAATCTTCCAACACGGCCCAAAGCATCTATATTTGCCGCATACGTTCTTATAAACGCTTTACGTAATTTTATAAGTTGATCTTGCTTTAATGCCTGAAAAACTTGGCCAATTTCATTCAAGTCTGAAGAAGGTGAGAAATATTTATCATTAAAATTTATTTGGCTTATTAAGGTTGTAAACGGTTGCTCAGGTGTAAAGCGTGCAATTTCATAATAAGGAAATTCATATTTTTTTCCATCCACGACAATTTTTTTCCAGGTATTTATGCCGTAGAAACGTTTCAGGTTTTTTTTCCTATTATCAATTAAATTTGTTCGTTTCCCTGCATTTTTTATTAAATAGTCCAATAACTTAACTGAAAACGATCCGATTACAGGAGATAAAAATGCCATTGCCATAATTCATCACGATTAAGGAGATGATATTTCCAATAATAAAATTTGGGGTTTTTTGTCGATCTGGCCTATACCAAGGTAAGGAATTTTATTATGATTATGAATGGCGTGTTCCGGCCAGAAAAAAAGTATGCAACAAGAAAAGAAGACAAAAATACAAAACTTGGTGAATTAATCGTTAATTTCGGGCGGTGGAAATCCGAGTGTGTAGACATGAGGGTACAAGGAAGGGTCAATTAAATCCCGGTGACCGATAAACGTTGGTACTGTTATTATAGGGATGATAGTCTTGAATTCCGGCCAATCTGTGGGAACAAATACGAGATCCACCTCAGCGACGCAGTCCTCCATTGATTCTGCGTATATAATCGAAATATGATTGGCTTCTAACCACTCTCGCGCCATTCTCATTCCTTGTGGGCAAAATGCCTTGATCTCGCAACCACGTGCCACCAGATAATTAATCAGGCGCAACGCGGGGGATTCCCGGGTATCATCAGTGTTTGGCTTGAAAGATAGTCCGAGGACACCGACTCGCTTGCCATCTAATTTCCCGAAGACCCGTTCTGCAAGCTGTGTCATGCGCAAATATTGACTGGCATTCACATTGACGACGGTTTCCATGATACGGAATGGCGTTTGGCGGACAACACCCTCGTGTAGAATTGCATTCACATCTTTAGGAAAACAACTTCCCCCATAACCGGGACCATTCCGCAAGAAATAGGGCCCGACACGATGATCTTTCCCGATTGCATCCATGACCTCTTTCACATCAACGCCAATTTTTTCACAGAAGTTTGCCCATTCATTGGCAAATGTAATTTTCATGGCCAAGAATGTATTTTTAGCATACTTTATTGCTTCTGCTGCAGAAATTCCTGTATTTGTAACGATCTCCTTGGGGGCCCAGCCATACACTTCGTTTAAAATTTCTCTAGATTTATCGTCTTGTGCCCCAATGACAATGCTATCCGGATGGATGCAATCTTCCAATGCGAGGCCTTCTCGCAAAAATTCAGGATTCATAGCTATGCCAAAATCTTTTCCCGCTTTTTTTCCTGAACACTCTTCCAAGAGTGGTTTTACAACGTTCAATGTAGTTCCAGGAACAACTGTTGATTTGACAACGACAACGTGATAATCGCTTTTGGATCGCAATGCTGTTCCAATCCCAATAGCGGCTTGTCGAATGAAGGTTAGATCTATCATTTCACCCTTGTCCGGCGTGCCAACGCAGATAAATGAGACCGCGGAATCGAGAATGGAGCTTTCAAGATCCATCGTTGCTTTCAATTTATTCTCATTCATTACCAAATTGTACATCAAATCATCCAAACCTTCCTCATAAATCGTGGGTTTTCCTTGATTTATTGAATCCACCTTCTCTTGAATGACATCCACCAATACGACGTCGTGTCCAAAGTGCGCGCTACTTACCGCATTTACTTGACCAACATAACCAGACCCTATATACGTTAAATTCATGCTCTCTTACCCATTCCATTTTTATTCAATTATAGACATTTTTTTGTTTCCAAATGGTTTTTGTACGAATCTTGGTTTTAATAATGTAAAAAAAGTTGATCAGATGGCTAAACAATTATCAAATAGCCATGTCTTTCCATTCTTTGACGCAATCGCTTGAAATTCTCGTATTTGCTCCAGAGAATATTCGGTTATATCCTCATCCGGATGATCCAGAACTTCTTTATACCACTCGATTGTTAATCTTACACCATCTTCCAGAGAGAGAATAGGATACCAACCCAATTTTTTTATCGCTAAGGTATTATCAACGTATAACAACTTAGCTTCTTTTAATTTCAATGCCTTTAAATGAATGTAAGATCCTTTCCCAGCATATTTTATCATTAGGTTGGTGAAATCAACAAGATTCACATTTGCGTCAATCAGAGGGCCAATATTCCAAGAATGGGGATAAATGTTAGTTTTTTCAGTTAATTCCTCTAGGTTAAGGGGATCCGCATTTAAATCTGACACAAGTTGCATAAGTTTCGTCCCTATAAGGAGATACCCTCCTAGACAATCAATAACGTGCTGCCACGGCCGAGTTGATTTTAGATCTGTTAATTCCAGTGGTATTTTTTTAAGGATACACCGCTCTACGAAGTTTTTCACGAGTCGACCTTCTCCCCAATCTCCACCGCCTATTACGTTTCCTGCCCGGGCGGTAGCAATGTAAGGTGGTTGCAGTAAACCAGTTTCATCCTTAATATCAAAGAACGTTTTCCTATAGCATTCAATAAAGATGTCCGCAGCAGCTTTGCTAGCAGCATATGGGTCGCCAGCACCTCCTAATTCCTCATTTTCACGATACCCCCATTCCATTTCTTTATTATAGTAGACCTTGTCCGTGGTAATGAATAAGGCTCCCTTGACGCACTCCGTGTTCCTGATCGCTTCCAAAACATTTAACGTTCCCATAGCGTTGACATTAATCGTGTCATATGGTTGTCTTTTTGCAACAGGCACGAAAGCTTGAGCGGCTAAGTGGAACACGAAATCAGGTTGGTGTTCAGTAATCGCGTCCAAGACATCTTCATATTTTGAGATATTCCCTGATTTCTCTTGGATTTTATCAGCAAGATTCGCACGTAAATACAATCCATTTTTGGGTGGGTTCTCTTTGCGAGAAAAACCGATAACTTTTGCACCTAATTGCCACAACCAAAGGCAAAGCCAACTAGCTTTAAATCCGGTATGCCCCGTCACGAGAACTACTTTATCCTTAAATAGAGATTTCGCTTCTATCATTTTTTTCACTCACTTATCATTTTTTGGAATTGGTTACTCATCCATTACGAGAGTTAATTTATAAAAATTATTGGTCGACTTTGAAGAATCCAAATCTGTCCCGAATTCTTTTCAATTGCAAACTCAATATCTTGTGGTTTCCTAAAGTGATTTTCCACTTCCCGAGCTATGTGATTCAACTGCTTGATTTCGTCATCATTTAAACATTGATCTTTTTTAATACATTCCGGCATATCGCGTATAATGACCCCCTTCTTTGCGTCTTTAATGACCTGGACTTTCTTATCTTGAACTTTTTTCTTGATCACAGTCCCCGTGGATTTTTGAATGACGTACTGATCCGGACTAACCAAGCCGCCTACAATACTGACTCCATAACCGAAATTAGCTTCGATTATCATTTGCTCGTGGTTCAAGAAGTCGTTCCGAGGATCTACTGTAAATATTACTCCTGCCTTCTCAGCTTCAATCATTTTTTGGATAACAACCCCCATAGAACCTGTTGTCAAGCCAAAATGCTTCCGATATTCAATAGATCGAGCGGTGTAAAGCGATGCCCAACATTTCTTTATGGATCTGATCAAATTAACACTCGTGCAATTAAGAAAAGTATCCCCCAGCCCTGCAAAAGCATAGTGATCTGAATCTTCGCCAGATGCCGAGGAACGAACTGCCACGAGTTCGTCTTTAAACATGTGGGCGAATGTGGCCTGAATTTCCTCCCGTATATCATTGGGTAATCGCAAACTTTGGATGGCGTGGCTTGCATTCACTTCAATTTCGTAATTATTAATCCAAATTTGTGTCATATCCCTCTCAAGCTCGGATTTTATTGATTTGCATGATTGATCGAAAGTGGTCGTGGGTATACAGAACCCTGGCGGAACTTTCACCCTTTTAGACATCATTCTAGTCAATTCCCCGAGATTAGCACCTTTGCCTCCTACGATGCGACGATCCGCTATAGTTAAGTTGCATAAACAAACGACATTGGACATGCTCAAAACTCCATCCAGTTAAATTATGATTTTAACAGAAGGATTGTTCATTCGGAAAACGCTCGCAATTTCATTATCATCTGTATCCATCTGTATCAAAATTATCTCTTGATCCCGAATCATTTCAGTAGCTTTATCCGTATTAATCAAACATGGAATTTTCATCCTACGACACTCTACTGCAGCATGACTCGTAACGCCACCTACATTCGTAATTATCGCAGTGGATCTTATCATAATAGGCACGTTACTAGGATCGGTTTTTTCCGTTACCAAAATTTCTCCAGTATTAAACACAGTTTTACGTTTAGTTCGCTTTTCTTTTAATACACGGGCACATCCAACCAAATATGACGACGTGTTCAATCCAGACGAACAAGCGATTTCGCCTTGGATTATTTTCTCAAGAAAAACCGTATAATCTGCTATTTTTTTATTATCGACATATTTTAAGATCCGGTTATTCACTTTTTTTTGATACGTGTTTAAATTGTCCATCAATATTCACCTACTATTGTGATTCTATGAAATTCTGCAATTGATCACAAGTTATTTCAAAGACATTGTATGGATTATGAGAGAGTTTGGTGCTTTGAAGTGCTATACTTAAGAGCGCCTCGTGGAAGTAACAATTCGTGGAAATCAACACGTGATGTTCATTTTCTCGTGAAACCCCACATCTGCCTAAAATTTTAATCAAGCACCAAAATTCATCTACATCTTGGGGTTTAACTCGGTCTATTATCTCGGCTTGGATTTCTGGGGGTATTTCAGTTTTATCCACGTTCATACTTTCAGGATATTTTTCCATGACCATTAAATCCACGTTATTATGCGTGTTCTTTTGCATTGACCGCAGTTCTTGTTTCACTCGATATAAAAACGTCAGATAAGGAACCGGAAGACGTATATCTTCGTAATCATCGATTAAATATGTCCTTGCATAGTTTCCAATCATTTTCCAAAGGCCAGGCGCATTTCTTTCCAATCCTCGCATGCAATTATAGAGACTCTTTTGATGAAATAAGTCCGCGTGGGACTGGCTTTCATGAAGTATCTGATTAAAGTCCCCCATTGCTTTGTCGAGCACCAATTTTTCTTGAGGCAATGCTTCAAAAACTCGATTTTTATAATTTTTTAATGAATCTGGAAAATATTTGTCATCCACGCATTTTTGCATTGCCTCGGTGAATCTCCAGCGTAAATGGCTAAAAAATATGGCTTTTTGATATTTAACCGCGAAATTTTGAAAGCTTTCAATTCCTAAAGCGAATTTTTTCGCGGATTCATACATGTCGTTATAGGATTGTTGTCGTCCAGTATTAAAATCCTTTAAAGTTTCCAGGTCTGCGTTGTAAAAATATTCTGTAATTTTCCTCAAGGAATCCTCAGTTACATAAAGGATGTCGTTGTTTACTATTTTTTTCTGGAATTTTATTCCCAAAACTCTTTCTATATCATGAAAGGCTTTGTAATAGATTTCAAATTGGAGTTTTCCTAAAGGCAGAAACGGTTTACCGACCCATGAAACCTGATTTCGATCTTTAAAGGGGCGCTTGCTGATGTTCTGTCGGAATTTCTGAATTATAGACCTTTCATGGATTTCAATTATGAAAGGGGAAAGGGGAAATTCTTCATCCATTTCATCAATCACTGCATTTCATTAATTCTACTTATTTCTTTTTTTTTTCACACAAGTCATTCCTTAGATAATACTTACAACGAGCAGAATATAAATTATTTGTCCGCTAAGATTTGCAGAATTTTCTCTTTTCCTAGATTATCCCCCTTTCTTGCAATGGCACATTTCAGCCTTTCTTCTAAATTCAGGATTCCAAGAATCCAGGATCCAAGAAAGTTCTATGATTTTTGAAATATTATCATTATCAAAGGGAAAAGAGGCTTAATCGGTTAAATTGGCAATAGCGGTACACTGTTTTTCCAGGCATTATTGAAAGCTTTTTTATAGAATTCGGTAATACCTAATGTATTTCTATGCCCTTGTCTGTAATACGCAATCATTACAGGATGATCTTCTTTTGATTGGTTTGGGTCAAGAAATTCGATTTGAGTGCGGTTTTCCAACTTGTCTTCAATCATCAATAAGCTTATTTGCGGTAAAATGCAACTTTGCCGTATTTCCAAATTAATGTTACTCCCCAATGATTCTATTATCTTATCCAAATTTTTAGTATCTATTAGTATCGACTTAAAAATAGTCCATAATCCTTCAATAGGCATATTATTATCTCGAAAATATTCGTAGGGCTTAAGATCCTCTTGAGATATATCGATTTTTTCTTTAATTTCAGAAAAAAATTTTTCAATATCAAATATTAAGATTTTAAACGTGCAATTGAAGTCCTGAAATTGGGTATTATCGTTTAGAAAAGTAGCTAGGCTTCTAATGGAGGTTTGGCAAGTACGGCCCCAAATATTGATCATCATGGAACGAGAAACCATGCTGAGGATATTTTCTAATGGAATTCTGTTCCTAAGAAAATTCGTGTTAATAATTTTATTCAATTTTAACGATTCTTTGCCCAACAATGAAATAGAGTATTTTTCATCATTTTCGATGGTGAAACAGTATTTTCGTAAATTTTTATAATCTCTGTATTCGTCTGGTTCTTTCTCATCAGGAATATTGATAAAAATATGACCATTAGAGGTCTTTTCTTTTAAATCCCTTAATTTATCAAGTATTGGCATCGAATTTCACGTAAAAATCTTCTAATTATTGACTTCGTACTTGAAATACGGATATTAAACTCTATTTATACATTACATGGCGTTGAAAGGAAAGATAAAACTCTTATATTGAAGATCCTTGCAGGAAAAATGTCTGTCTTCGACGGAATGCATCATTTCCCACTCAGTGTTGACCAGTGGCGTGCTATAATATTCTTTCATATCCTACGTGGCTCATTTCAAGGTACGATTTGAAAACGGAAAAGCGATATCTCATGTCTGAATCTGACGAGAAATATTGAAGCAAATACCAAGTAATTACCCATTAAAAGAATTGAATTCAATTTTTTCAACTCGAATAACAATTCTGGTATTTTCTTTAGGCACTTTCTCGATAGATCCAAAAAAGTCAATTCTTTGTGCAAAATATATCGTCCAGAAGCATTCATCCTGTATTATAACGCATTCATGCGCATGAATCACTTACGCTTATTCGGGTTAGTACTGACAAGGCAAATGATATGAACGCCCGGGGATTCTATGGATCATGGGTAATCAACTGAATATTCCAGAACCCCAAACCGGACTCCGTTTCTGTGATGTTCATTGTCATATTCCTTGGACAATAGGCGCTTTCACGGGTGACGCAGATGAATCTCTGGTTCCATCGCCAGCCCAACAAGTCGATGATTTTAAAGCAGCAGGTGGCTTGTTTTTAATAACTTGCTCTATCGATTTGAAATCGGCGAAGCGGTGCTTTGAATTCGCCCTTGCAAACGAGAGTGTTTATTTTTCGCCTGGCATCGCTCCACAAACCGTGACATATACTAAAAAAAAGGCCTATGCCGCGGAATACGAGCAATGGCTTGATTTCATCGAAACGAACGGGTATAGTGATAAGATAGTGGCTTTCGGCGAGATCGGGCTCGATTTTCACCACGCCAAGGCACTTGGACAGCGAGAACGTCAGATCTCCGAGCTAGGCAAAATCCTTGCCTTTATTGCGGACAAGGGGAAGCCCCTCGTTTTACACGTACGGAACCCTGGGGAGGCAGATAAAGACACTGATAACCCGTCCCATCCTTATAATAAACCAGACGCGGCCACGCGGCAAGTGGTAACGCTAATAGACAAGTATGGCGTGCCACCATCACAAGTGCTCTTTCATTGTTATTCCGGCCCGGCCGCGTTAAATGCGGAACTTGTTGATCGAGGATTCTGGTTTTCCGTACCAAGTTCATCATATAGTTTCGAAAAATGGTACAAGATTTCTGCATCGTTGCCTGCAGAACGGTTAATGACCGAAACAGATTCTCCGTTCCAGGATCCAATATCAATGGAACCAATCAACACACCTGCAAATGCTAGATACGCATTAGCAACAATTGCTCGTGCCAGAAACCTGGACCAAGAGGTAATATCCGAAATGACGGTGGAAAATGCAAGAAAGTTCTTTAAAATTGTATTATGAAGTTACTATTAGTTTTAAAATGGTATTATGGAAGCAACAATTGAGAAACGATCTATTTCGTTGATCTCATGAAATTTCCAATGTCCATGCGAATCAATGAAATTTCCAAGCGAATCAATCATCTATTTCGTTGATCTCATGAAATTTCCAATGTCCATGCGAATCAATGAAATTTCCAAGCGAATCAATCATCTATTTCCTTGATCTCATGAAATTTCCACGCGATATCGAATTTTAGCAAAACCGCCTACCGTTTGAAAAATCGATTGACACTCTTTACATGGGCCAATTTCGATGATTTGGCGGAATTTGGTAGGCTCAGTCTACACATTGGCAAAAATCGAGAATAATTCTGTAATATCCGGGACAATATCATTTATTTCCGAAAGGCATTGAGAAATATGATATTCATCTATCGCTGACAAAAAAAACACCTTGATTTTCACCAGGACTCAACCGACTTCAATCCAGATGAAACACTTCCTCCATGTTCGTCCACCACTCGTCATCATGACGAGTTTCCAAGGGTTGCTGCATGGGTTTGACGTAATCCCACCATTGCTGAGTTGCCGGATCCTCGGCCATCTTCGCCATGTCTGCGTCATAATCATTGCCCGTGTACTCGAAGTACCTGAATAGCAATCCATCCTTGTAATAAATGGAGTAATTTTGGATGTTGCAAGCCGTGATCGTGGCCAGCACCGCGGGTGGTACTTCCGCGTGGCAAGCC
>Ga0209039_10004582_pt1 | contig 9997 bp, 9 predicted proteins | sample BogFormECP12_OM1_FD_188238 | JGI IMG/M metagenome (GOLD analysis project Ga0209039, IMG submission 188238) | Bog forest soil microbial communities from Calvert Island, British Columbia, Canada - ECP12_OM1 (SPAdes) (version 2) | ecosystem: Environmental > Aquatic > Freshwater > Wetlands > Bog ... | reverse complement strand
TGCGACTATTGCACCAAGGGAGTCCGTGAGGAGTATGCAGGCTTCAAGGACCTGCGGACCATCGCACAGGAAACCCTCGCCGCCCTCCAGACCAAGTCCGGTGACCTCGACCGGATCACCATCAGCGGCGGCGGCGATCCCAGCTGCTACCCGCAGTTCACGGATCTCATCGAGCTGCTTGGTGCAACCGGAGCGCCTCTCCATATCGGGTACACCAGCGGCAAGGGCTGGGACGACGAAAAGATCGCCGACCTCCTCATCGAAAACGGCCTTGCCGAGTGCTCGTTTACCGTCTTTGCCGCAGATCCGGCCCTGCGGAAGCGGTGGATGCACGACCCGACCCCGGAGGCATCGCTCGCTATTCTCGAACGGCTTTGCAGCGCTGCCGATGTCTATGCCGCAGCGGTCGTACTGCCCGGGGTAAACGACGGGGAGGTCCTCGAACACACCTGCGCATGGCTGGAGGATCGTGGCGCCAGGGGACTCATCCTCATGCGGTTTGCCAATACCACAGAGCAGGGGCTTATCCTCGAAAATGCACCGGTCCTCAAAGACCAGACCGTGCAGTCCGTGGAATCGTTCCGGGATCTGGTCAGCGATCTGAACCGTAAATTTAAAATGAAGATCTCCGGAACACCGCTCTGGGATCCGGAGATCGGATCGCCTTTCGCGATCCTGCACGAGCCGGCGCTCCTGAAAAAACTCCCCCGGGTCCAGCGCCGGGCATCAGTCATCACCGGCTCCGTGGCCGCACCCTTTATCAGCGAGATTTTATCGGCACGCGGGGCGACCGCTCCTGTGATCCCGGTGCGAAAGGAGATCGCCTGCCTTATTACGGAGGACGATCTCAGGGAGATTGATTCTTCATTCCTCCAGCCAGCGGTTATCATCCCGGGCAGGGCCTTCGTCCACGATGCAGAAGCACAAAAGATAATGAGCCGGGACGGGACAGACCGCGAGGTGATCCGGGGACCGGACCAGCTCACGGCCGATGCGGAGACGAGCATGGGCATGAACCGCCGTGATGTGCTCGCGATGGAAATGGAAGGCTTCTCCGAGCTCATCCGGCTGATCAACCTCCATGGGAAATAGTCTGGTTCCTCCCTTGCCGTGACCGCTCCCGTATTCGACCGGGATACTCATAGGACACCGGCCGATGAGGATTGCCTTCAAAGATTATAAGGAAAAACGTGAAGCCCGGCTGAGGGCCGAAACATTACCGGATAAAAAGTGAGGCAGATCAGCCCAGCGCTGCCGTTATGCCGACAATACCGGACTGGATGATCAGGGCGACCGCGATGATGACGCCTGCCATCTCGAGTGCAACCGCAACATTGCCTTTCTTGAGTTCTTCGAACTCGTGGAGGCCGGTGGTGAGCTTGTCAAGGATGGTCAGGGCGAGGTAGATGGCCACGATAGCAAGGAGAACACCCAGCACCAGCTGGATGATCGCGATGCCAATTATCGTCAGCCCGTCAACAGACATCAGCCCTAGTCCCGAGGCTTTGGAAACGCCGACCGCAATACCGGTTATACCGGACTGGACAACAACGGCAATGGCGACAAAGACAGCGGCGACCACAATGCCGAACGCAACATTCCCTTTTGCAAGTTCCTTCTGCTCGTCAACATCCCCGGTGATCCTGCCAAAGACAGAGAACCCGATATAGAGTGCAACCACCGCGAGGATGACCGCGACGATCAACTGGATAATACCGACAACTGCAGTCAGGAGAATCATCTGAGTACCTCTTCTGATTATTCTTGTGCGTTCACGCGGCACATAAATATATCCCCGGACAGACGGAAAGAATCCGCAGGATCCACGATAAAATGGGATTCCGGGGAAATATACTCATTAAAAAAAGTGTAGGGAGCCTGACAAGAAACGGGCACCCCCAAAGAATATAAAAATCCCTGCTTCAAAGGAAATCTCCCTGAAAAGCCTGATGTTCTTTTTCCCTAGAGAAAAAGAGGTCTTCCAATCCCCCAAAACGAGGGGAAAACCAAACGGTAACAGGGTGACTCTAAAGAGTAAAGACAATAAAAGATGCTGCGGGTGGGTTACGATCCCACGATCTCCAGATGTCCCAAAGTTCTCACGCGCCAGGGTGGTGCGTGGAGTAAACCCTATGAGTCTGGCGCCCTAACCAGCTAGGCCACCGCAGCACGAAAGTGCATAATTACAACACCGTAAAAACTCTTAAAGGTTCTGATACGAAAGATGCGCACGTATCAGCCTTTTTTCTGCTGGAGGTACACGTTCACCGCGGCCGTGATCGCGGCCACTTTGTTGCCCTGCGAGAACGAACCGGCAAGCGTCTGCATCCGCGCCTCCTCGTCGGTCTTGTACCGTTCGAGCGTCTTTATGATATGCTCTTCCTGCAGGAAGTGGGTATGGGTGTTGCCCTCAATAAACTGCTGGTTGTTCATGATCGCGTAATGGAGCGGCAATGTGGTCCTGATCCCGAGGATGATGTATTCCGAGATCGCGCGGCGCATCCTCATGATAACCTCGGGCCGGGTGCTGTCCCATGCGCAAAGCTTTGCGATCATCGAGTCGTAGTTGGGCGGGATCATGTATCCCATGTGGATACCGCTGTCCACCCGTATGCCGGGACCGCCCGGAGACCGGTACCGGAGGATCTTGCCCGGGTCCGCGGCAAAATTGTTGAGCGGGTCTTCGGCGTTGATCCGGCACTCGATCGCGTGACCACGGATCGAGATGTCCTCCTGGTCAAAAGGCAGGGACTCCCCGGCGGCAACGGCAATCTGCTGCCTGACAAGATCGATCCCCGTGATAAACTCGGTGATGGTATGCTCGACCTGAAGCCGGGTATTCATCTCCATGAAGTAGAAATTCCCGTTGCTGTACAGGAACTCGACCGAGCCGGCATTCGTGTAGTCCGACACTTCAGCCACCTTGAGCGCCGCAGCGGACATCCGAGCCCTGAGCTCATCGGTCATGATCGCCGAGGGGGCCTCCTCGATCAGTTTCTGGTGCCGGCGCTGGATGGAGCACTCGCGGTCAAAGAGGTGGACCGCGTGGCCGTGCTCATCGGCAAGCACCTGGAACTCGATGTGCCGGGGTTTGACCAGGTATTTCTCGATAAAAACAGTCGGGTCACCAAACGCGGACTGTGCTATCCGCATACTCCCGGTGATCGCCTCTTCGAGTGCGGCCTCATCATTCACGATCTGCATCCCGATGCCACCGCCGCCAGCGCTTGCCTTGACGATCACCGGGTATCCAATCTCTGCGGCCACCTTTTTGGCCGTATCAATATCGCGGATACCGTCATCGGTACCTGGCAGCACCGGCACACCGGCTTTTTTCATCATCTGCTTGCTCCCTATCTTGGAGCCCATGGCCCGGATGGTTTTTGACTTCGGACCGATGAAGGTCACGCCTTCGTCAGCGCAGAGTTTCGCAAACCGGTAGTTCTCTGCAAGAAAACCGTATCCCGGGTGGATCGCCTCGGCACCGCTCTTTTTTGCGATGTCGACAATCCGGTCCATGTTAAGGTAGCTCTTTGACGGGTGCGCCTCACCAACCGGGAATGCCTCATCTGCGTATTTTACATGGAGGGCATTCTTGTCCACCGAGGAGTGGATTGCCACCGTATCAATGTCGAGTTCCCGGCAGGCGCGCATGACCCGGATCGCGATCTCGCCCCGGTTGGCGATCAGGATCTTCTCAAAAAATTTCATTGCACCACCAGCAGGACATCGCCGTTCTGGACGACATCGCCGGTATCAACAAAAATCTCGGTGACCTTGCCGTCCACCGGGCTGTGGATGGGGTTCTCCATCTTCATCGCCTCAAGGACGATGAGAGTGTCGCCTTTTTTCACGGTCGCTCCCCTATTGACCATGACCTGGAGCACCATACCCTGCATATTGCTCCGGATCCCGCCGGCGATCTCGCCCCGCGGCGCTTTCTGGGTTGTCGCCTGGGCCACCTGTACCTGGTTCCCGCCGACAGACACGATGCGCACGGAGAAGACCTCGCCGTCCACTTCGACCTCCATCTGGTCCGGTATGCCCCCGGCTGCGGCAACAGGCTGTGCGGTCGGCTGTTTCCCGGGGATCGGTTCCGCCTGGCGCTCACCTTTCAGAAACGCGGGAGCGATGGCAGGGTACATGATATACGTGAGAACGTCTTCCTCTTTTTTCACGAGACCCGCTTTTTCCGCCTCTGCCTTCATGCGCTCGTAGGAGGGTTCAAGCATATCGGCAGGCCGACAGTCGATCGGGATCTCATCACCGATAATCTGGTGACGGATCTCGGCACTGACCGGCGCCGGCGAGCGGCCATACAGTCCCCGCACGTAATCCTTGACCTCTTTGGTCACGTTCGCGTACCGCTTGCCATTGACGAGAACATTCAGGACCGCCTGCGTCCCCACGATCTGGCTCGTGGGCGTCACAAGCGGCGGGTAGCCGAGGTCTTTTCTCACCCGGGGGATCTCGGCAAACACCTCGTCAAGCCGGTTGAGTGCGTCCTGCTCCACCAGCTGCGAGACAAGGTTGCTGATCATGCCGCCGGGCAGCTGGTAGATGAGCACGTTGCTGTCCACCCTCTCCGAGATCGGGCTCACGAGCCCCGCGTACTTCTCGCGGATCTGCAGGCAGGAATTCCTTACGGTACGGAGTTTGAGCAGGTCGATCCCGGTATCCCGGGGCGTCCCGGCTAATGAGGCGACCACGCTCTCGGTCGGTGGCTGCGATGTCCCCATCGCAAACGGCGACATGGCAGTATCGAGGATATCCACGCCTGCCTCGATCGCAGCCTGGTAGCTCATGGGCGCAATCCCGCTCGTGGAATGGGAATGGAGGCAGACCCGGATATCGACCGCTTTTTTGATCCCGCCGATCAGTTCGCGGGCTGCCTCGGGCATAATGAGCCCGGCCATATCCTTGATGCAGATGGAGTCGCAGTCGAGCGCGGCCAGTTCCTTTGCCATCTCGATGAACATCTTCGTGCTGTGGACCGGGCTCGTGGTATAGGAGATAGTGCCCTGGAGGTGCGCCCCGGCCTTTTTCACCTGCTCCATCGAGCGCTTCATGTTCCGGATATCGTTGAGCGCATCAAAGACCCGGAAGATGTCCACACCATTTTTGTAGGAGGCATCGACAAACCGGTCGACCACGTCATCGGAGTAGTGGCGGTACCCGACAAGGTTCTGGCCGCGGAGCAGCATCTGGATAGGAGTATGCTTCAGCTCTGCCTTGAGCGCCCGGAGCCGGTCCCAGGGATCGTCGTTAAGGAACCGTATGCAGGTATCGAACGTGGCCCCGCCCCATGCCTCGGCAGAAAAAAAACCGCACGCGTCAATCTCGCGTGCAAGCGGGATCATGTCTTCGGTGCGGAGCCGGGTGGCAATGAGTGACTGGTGGGCGTCACGAAGCGTGGTATCGGTGATAAGAACTTTGCTGGAAACGGCGGCACACATGGGAAACCTCAGGGGCTCCGGTTATATAATTAGCCTCTCAAAACTTCACCGGGTAAGTATAAAAAATTCACTAACGGAGGAAAAACGCAAAAACAAGCGCGGCCGTGGCACAGGCACCGGCCGCAATCTCGGGAGCCTGCGGGGAGAAACGCGTGCAGAGCGTCCCCCCACCACGATAGCCCCGCATGGCAAGAAGCTCGGCGGTATCATCCGCCCCCCGGAGTGCGTCGCAGATGAGAATCCGGCCTGCGGGCAGGATCCTGCGGAATCCCCATGGCTGCCCTTTCTGCGCCATCGCGATCCGTATCCGGGAAAAATCATCGGAGAGTCCCTGTGCCACCCCCATGGCCATCTCGGCGATCATCCCCAGTTCGAACCCCATCCGCGTTCCGCACAGCCAGGTTCCTGTGGCGAGGAAGTCCCCGGGCCGGGAATCCGCATACACCCAGGTACCAACAAGGAGGATCGCGGTCATCCGGGTGAGATACGAAAGGCCGTTTGTCCCGGTAAAGACCATGACTGCCGCGACGAGTACAAACAAAAGAAACGTCGCAAGCATCGCCCTGAAGTGCCGGATGCTCTTCCACCTTGAAGTAAAAACCAGCCACCAGAGAAAGGCTGCGATTGCCCCGGCAATACTGATGAAGGCCGCAATCGAAAGCAGGAATGCACAGGCAAGCCTTATCCTCGGGTCCTGCATGCTGCCTCCCGGAGCCCTTCCGGCGTTATAGATTCAGGAATCGTCCCGGCCCCGACAAGTCGTCTGACCAGCGGAGGCGCATGCTGCCATTGCAGGAGCGCGTCTGGCACTGTGCCGCATTCTACCAGGCTCCCACCGACAATCTCCCAGATGTGATCGATTGCGGGAAAAATACACTGTTCGTGGGTGAAGATCACGGTGATGCCACCGGACCTCCCGCTGATCTGCCGGCAGACCTGCTCCTTGCCCGGGCAGTCCAGCGATGAGAACGGTTCATCGAGCACCAGCAGGTCATAGTCTTGGGAGAAGACGCAGGCAAGGTGCAGGCGCTTGAGCTCCCCCCGGGAGAGCGAAAGGGCCGGAGTTTCCGGCACTACATCGATCCCTGCCTGCCGGATTGCGGTCACCGGTTCAAGGCCCCACGATGTGCATTCCTCGGACACCGAGAGCCCGGTGACATGAAATTCGGGGAACTGGAAGGAGAGCATCGTGCTGTGGATCTCCTCCCGGCGCACAGTGCCGCTTTCCGGTGAACGCAGGCCGGCTATCATAAGGGCAAGCGTAGACTTCCCGCTTCCGACATCGCCGCTCACCAGGTGAATGCCCGGGGTGAAAATTCCATCCGCCTCAAGAGACCATGACTGTCGGGATGCAGTAACGTGATCGAGGAGAACCCTCATGCCCGACACCTCCACGAGAGCGGATAAAAGGACGTATCAGAAAGCCGGGAAAAAACCTCAGCCGGCGTCCCTGCATGCAGCAAACGACCTTTTTCGAGATAGAGGAGAAAGTTCCCTGTTGCTGCAGTCTCCATCTGCTGCGTGCACCGGATCACGTACACGGCGCCCGATGCCCGGAGCGCCCCCTCCAGCCACGCGCACCGATCAGCATCAAGGTGCGAATCGCATTCATCAAGCACAAGTACACGGGGCCGGCTGATACAGGCCGCGGCAAACGCGACAATCACCTTCTCCCCTCCGCTCAGGTCCTGCATGCGGCGGTCCAGCAGGTGACCGATCCCAAGAGTCTCCGCGCACTCATGGACTGTACAGTCTGTTTCTCTGCAGGGAGTAAACCGGAAACGCAACGGTGAGGCGAGTTCGTCCTTTACTGTCGAAAAAAGGATGTTCCGGTCCGGGAACTCGTTCACGTACCCGATCCCGGTCAGCCGGGGGGTCTGATCGTCCACGAACACAGTGCCACTCTCCGGTTCTGCGATACCCGAACAGAGCTTCAGAAAAGTACTCTTGCCACTCCCGTTTGGGCCGATCACGGAGGTGATCCCCGGAGGTAGGGTGAGGGTATCGATGACGAGGTGCCAGTACCGGAGTGCATCGATGGTGATCATGGCAGCTTCCGCGCGACCAGGTACACGGAGCCGGCCTTGGCCGCCTCACCGGGAAGGAAGATCGCCATCCCGAGGATGAACGCGACAGCCGGCGCCATTCCAGTAGAACCAATCAACCATGCCACGCCGCAGAGAAGGATGAGCACAGCAGCACCGGCAAGTCCCAAGATCCGTAGTGCCACAGGATCGGACTCATACGCGATACCGGCGATGAAGACCGCCGGGATAAACCCGACGAGATATCCCCCGGTGGGCCCGAGCAGGATGCCAAACCCGGCAACACCGTTGTGAAAGACCGGCAGGCCGAGTGTGCCGAGCAGCACATAGAGCGCGACCGGGATAACGGCCTCACGCTTCATTACTGCAGCCGCAAGCAGGACAAAAAACGTCTGGAGGGTGAACGGCACCGGAACAAACGGGACGGAGATCCATCCACCCAGGGTGATGAGGCCGATAAACGCCGCAGTATATGCAACACGGCGTGAGCGCCGGAGATCGCCGAACATCGTCAACCACTAAAAATTTGGAGGTTGACGATAAAAAGGATCCGCCTACTGGTGGAAACAGTCGCCGGCGATCACGCGCTCGAGCTTGCCGTTGTCCTTTCTGATGATGAGCGCACCAAACTCATCGATGTCGACTGCCTCACCGGAGAAACTGTTTTTCAGCGTCCTTATATCCACCCGGTGTTCGAGTGTGCAGGAAGCGCTTTTCCATTCCCGGATGATGGTATCGTATTCTCCACTCTCTACAAGGAGATACTGGCTCTCGAACTCTTTGAGGATCCGTGCCAGAAAGGACGCCCGGTCCACTTCGTGGCCAAGCTCTGCGGAGATAGAAGTAATATTATTCTGCAATTCGGGTGAGAACTGGCTGAGCGGGACGTTTGCATCGATTCCCATACCGAGCAGGCAGTAGTGCACGGTATCGGCTTCCGCCGCAAGCTCAAGAAGCAGCCCCGCGACTTTCTTGTTCCCGATGAAAATATCGTTTGGCCACTTGATCAGGGCACCGAGGGAGAACTCCTTCCGGATCGCCCGTGCCACGGCAACCGAACCGGCCATCGTGATCATGAAAACGTGATCGATCGGGATGTGGGGTTTGAGCACGATCGTAATCCAGATCCCGCCGCTGGGCGAGACCCACGCCCTACCCATCCGGCCGATGCCCCCGGTCTGTTCCTCGGCAATGATCACCATGCCGTGCATCTTCTCCACATCGCCCTCAGCGCAGAGCTGTTTTCCCGCCCAGATGGTCGACGGGGTGTTCTCCAGGTACCGCATCTTTTTACCGATAAACTTAGTCTGGAGTTTCTTGTGGATCTCGTACGGGAGCAGCTTGTTGCTCATGCGCGTAAGCCGGTACCCTTCTTTCTGTGACGACGAGATATCGTATCCCATCATGCGCAGTTCGTTGATATGCTTCCAGACCGCAGAACGGGTGATGCCCAGCTCGTTGCTGATGGCCTCTCCGGAAACAGGGCCATCCGCCTTTTCGAGAACTGCCATGACCTTGAATGCAGAATCAGGCGTGGAGATCACCTCCGGGAATTGCTTGCCTCTTCCGGCAGCGGGCAGGGGTCCTTTCCACAGACCTGTTTGAGGATTGCGGACTGGTGCTCCATCAGCGTAGCGAGATCGAAGATCCCGGTGACATCGACAACCCCGATGGCCCCGATCACCTTCCCTTCGTGGTCACGGATCGGGGCAACCGTTACCGGCACTCCTTTATATGCACCCTTCTCCGGCGTAGTCTTGATCACCTTGTTTGACGCGATGGCCTGTTCGAGCACCGGTCCCGTATAATTGCGGTCGATCACCCGCCCATCCTCGATCCGGATACCGGGCTTCTGCAACGATTTCGCCGTCACCGGCAAGCGGTGGATGATCTCATGGATGGCAAGAACCACCGGTTCAAGATCTGCTGCCTCCGCAGTTTCGCAAAACGTGTAACGGTCCATCGGACATACCTCTTATCAATCTGGTATTTTTCCTGCTAGAATAAGGTTTGTGTCACAGGAGAACAGAATTTTTTGACAAACGCACGGGAGGGATACTCGTGGACGCTGGTTACAAGAACGGTCCCCTTTCCCACCGTCTTCTCTATAATCACCGGCGAATCCCCGCAGGACCCGACCGTAGTCCCTCCATGAGACGGAAACGAGCCGTCGCATTCGATGCAGGAAGGGTCGTAGTCTTCCACAAGGGTTGAACCGAGCTCAGATGCCCCGCATGTGATAACCCGGGGAAAAACCTCGTGCCGGTAGGTAACCGGAAAAGGGAGCCAGTCGTATGCATCAGGCCGATCGATCGCGGCCCCGAAGACAAGGAGATTGCCGCCGTTTTCGACAAATTTTTTTATCCGGCCGGACGATGCCCGGAGGGCCGGGAGCAGCCGGCAATAGGCCGGGTTTGCAAAACCGGTGGGTATGATAAGGCAGGAAAAAGAGCCATGGAAGAACGGGGCGGCGAGCATGTACGGGGTGACGAGCTC
>Ga0209039_10004581_pt1 | contig 9998 bp, 11 predicted proteins | sample BogFormECP12_OM1_FD_188238 | JGI IMG/M metagenome (GOLD analysis project Ga0209039, IMG submission 188238) | Bog forest soil microbial communities from Calvert Island, British Columbia, Canada - ECP12_OM1 (SPAdes) (version 2) | ecosystem: Environmental > Aquatic > Freshwater > Wetlands > Bog ... | reverse complement strand
ATCTCCTCTACTTGAACACCACCGTTACCTCTAGAAATTTGTTTGGAAGGAAGAATCAGGAAAAGCCGGGGGCTTGGAGCTTCTTCTTTGGAAGCTAGTGTGCTTCGGGCGCCTAAAGTAGCTTTAGCAAGCCATACCCGCCAGCTACAACCATAACTGCCCCGATCAGGTTGGAGAGGAGGGTGGTCCAAGTGTATGTGGAGAGCCGGACTTTATAGATTCCACAAGCCATGCTGACAAATTTCGGCCCAAACCCAGGGAGCATTCTGGCCAGTAATAGGAATAACGGGGATTGCAAAGGAATCTCACCAAGATGAAACGGCAGCTTGGCCTTTCGTTTTTCAAATTCAGCCAGATCGCCGATATTTCCACCAATGAAGAATTCGAGCAGTGCCGCCAGGGTATTTCCAATCGTCGCAATCAGCACGGTCACAATGGGTCTATAAAGTGTCATCAGGAGGAGCGTGAGTGGTTCGGAGGGGATGGGGGTCGCGGCCAACAAGGCGTACAAGGACAGGCTGATGACAAAGCCTAGGTTCTGGTACTTCCTGACTATCATGAGAAATCCGCTGACATCCTGCCTAAATGCAAACAGGGAGATCAACCCCACCAAGAGGACGATTAACAACTGTCTTGTATATTTGAAATCACGTGATGGCTTCATCATGCTTGCTTGTTCTCCAAATGCTGTAAAAATACTTTTTCAATTCCATCATACGCCGTCTCAGGCAGTTTGAGGGCAAGAATGGCACTTTTATAGCACTTTGGATTCATGACGGGTGGTGCTTGAGCGGATATCCTGTAGAAGGTAGTATGGCAAAGCAACAGACAAACACCTTAAAAGGAGAAATATGAAGCGTATCCTGATTTTGATTGCCGATTATGGTTATGGACATCGCAGTGCGGCGAACGCGATTGCAAAAGCGCTGCAAGAAAAGTATGGCAAGGATTGTTGCGTGGAAATCGTCAACCCCATGGATGATCCACGCGCCCCAGCTTTCTTGCGTCAGGGAGAGAACAGTTACGACAAAATAGTTCGAGCGGCACCCGACCTGTATAAGGTGGGATATGAAGTCGGTGACACCTGGGTGGTAAGAGGCTTCATTAAAGATAGTTTGACGCTCGTGCTATTCAATGCCTTGCGTGAGATCATTCATAACAAGCAGCCTGATGTCATCGTGTGCACGTATCTCTTCTACCAAGAAATTCTATCGGCACTATTCACCCTCGAAAAACACCGCATTCCATTGCTTACCGTTGTGACCGATTTAGCTACCGTAAACAAGTTATGGTTCCATCCGGTTGCAGACTTGTGTCTGGTGCCTACCCAAACTGTCCATGACATGGCGGTCGAGGCCGGCCTGCCACCTGAAAAGATTAAGATCACGGGTATTCCTGTCCGTCCAGAACTTACGAAAGGGAACCAAGACCGGAGTTCGCTTCGGATGAGCCTGGGATGGCGTCCGGATTTATTCACGGTTCTGGCCATTGGAAGTAAGCGTGTCGAGCATTTGTATGACGCGCTGAGGGTTCTGAATCACTCGGGACTGCCATTGCAATTGGTGGTGGTAGCAGGCGGGGACGGTGAATTCTACCAGCGCATCCAGGAGACCGAATGGCACGCGGATACTCATTTTTACAATTTTGTAGATGAAATGGGAACATTTATGATGGCCGCGGACTGTATTATGGGGAAAGCCGGCGGGTTAACTGTCTCCGAGGCGCTGGCATGCGGCCTACCACTGATCCTGGTCGATGTCATCCCTGGTCAGGAAACAGGTAATGCAGACCATGTGGTCTCCGGCAACGCGGGTGTGCTTGTTCGGGACCCAATCGATGTCCTAGAAACGATCTGTCATTGGCTGGAAAAAGATAAGCTCTATTATAAACAGCAGGCTCAAAATGCCTTTCGATTGGGACACCCGCGGGCTGCCTTCGAAGCAGCCGAACTGATCTGGACTTTAGCCTCATCACGAGAAAAGGAACAAATAACACTTTAATAACACTTTGGATTCATGACAGCTTGTCTTTTCGAAGGTACCCTAGGATTATCTCATCAAAATCAAATGAAAAGGAGTCTAATATGTTTACTCAACTGTTTCGTAATTGGTGGTTGTTCGCGGTGCGAGGAGTGCTCGCCATCGTCTTCGGCGTCCTGGCGCTGATCTGGCCTGAACCCATGAAGTTTGCCCTGGTAATTCTGTTCGGGGCTTTCGCCCTAGTGGACGGCATCTTTGCCATTGCCACCGGCATCACTTTCCATAAGTACTTTGAACGGTGGTGGGCGCTGCTGCTCGAGGGGTTGGCGGGAATCATGATCGGAGCATTGACCTTCTTCTGGCCTAATATCACTGCAATTGTCCTGCTGTTCTTCATTGCCGCTTGGGCGATCATCACGGGTATTTTTGAGATCGTGGCTGCGATTCACTTCCGCCATGTGATCCCAGGGGAATGGGCGATGATCATCAACGGCCTGCTCTCAGTTCTCCTAGGTGTCCTGCTGTTTGTTTTTCCAACCGCGGGTGCAGTCGGCTTGATCTGGTTGATTGGCATCTACGCTATCGCCGCCGGGATCTTGGAGATGATTTTCACCTTCCGTTTGCGCGGCCTGTTACGCAAACTCGATAGCAGTGTGGCCGAGGCGTGATCTCTGCAAACAAGGAAATTTCTTGATAGGAATGACGGATATGAAGACTGACACGGAGCTGCAAAGGGACGTTCTGGATGCGATTTCCTGGGAGCCGAGCATATCCGCACCGGATATCGGAGTGATTGTTCATAGCGGAATAGTGACCCTCATTGGAAGTGTAGATAATTTGCCTGCAAAGAGGGAGGCCGAGAAGGCCGCCCTGCGAGTTTCTTGTGTGAAAGCGGTGGTCAACGTTATTGAAGTGAGATTGTCCACTGACAGCTACCGTTCGGATGGGGATATCACCCGCGCAGTTTCCGAGTCGTTGGATTGGAATATTGTCTTACCAAAGAATTTGCAGGCAGTAGTGGAAGATGGCTGGGTTACGCTCACCGGCAAGGTTCAATGGCGTTTTCAGATGAATGCTGCTGAGGAAGCGGTTGCACGGTTGACTGGCGTAAAGGGGGTCACCAACAATATTGCCGTGCAACCCCGTATCACGCCTTTCGCCATTAAAGGAAAAATCGAAGCAGCGCTCCAACGCCAAGCCTCCCTTGCTGCAAAAGGAATTCGGGTAAAAACCGAAGATGGCAAAGTCACGCTGGAAGGCACGGTCGGCTCCTGGATGGAGAAGGAGGAGGCAGAGAACGCGGCCTGGTCGGCTCCCGGGGTTACAGAGGTGGATAATAATCTCTCGATTGCCGATTGAGAGATGTAAAGATAGTTGCACTCACTCTTCCTACGCCGATCTAGCATTCTGGGTTTCATGAGATCAATCCATCGCTGCAGGAGGTCAGAACGACTAGAAAATTGTTTGAGAAAAATACCATGGATGATGTAGCACTGAAGGAAAAAATCAAGGGTACCAACGAATTCATCAGCATCTCATCAGAACGTAAAATGCAAATTTTCCAGCCCTTGCGATTCGATGGTGAAGTTGTCGACATGACCGGAAACGGGGTCAACCACCAGAAGGAAAAGGCTCAACTCAGGGAGTGCAGTATCAACCTCGAAGAATCAAGAGCAACAGCGGCCAAGGCAAAAAGTGAAACAAAGTCCGAGAAGCAGCTCGCGAATTCGCGCATTGATAAGTCAGAATTCGCCAATCTGGCAAACTACATTTTCGGCAGCTCGGCAGCCATTATCACGGAAGTCAGTCTTATAGTCGGACTGGGGGCCGCCAGGGCGAGCAAAGGAGCGATTCTCGGCGGATTGCTGACAATCGCTCTGGCGGATAATATCTCTGATTCTCTTGGAATCCATATGTACAAGGAAAGTGAAGGATGCGCGAAAAGGCTGTCCTTGCTTGCAACGATATTGAATTTTCTCTCCCGCCTACTGATTTGTCTGAGTTTTGTTGCGATTGTTCTATTATTTCCCATATCTCAAGCCATTACCGTTGGAATCGTTTGGGGGCTGCTATTACTTATCTTTATCAGCTATTTAATCACAAAGAGTAACCATGAGAGCTCTATTTCAGAAATCATCAAACATGTACTGGTCGCGGTCATCGTGATTCTGTTGAGCAGATATGTTGGCTACCTGATCGCCGAGGCCTTTTAACCAGGATCTTAAGATGTTTCCCTCTTGGGGAAAGTTCGATGATTTGAGAGGAAAAAATGATCGATCTACCAACAAAAGCTGAAGTGGATTGTTTGGATGGCGCTGCTGGATGCTCCACTAATGTGATCGGCAACCCGATTAACCGCCAGATCACATACCTGGTGGTAAAGAACAACCAGCCGCCGTTTCACGAAGCTCTTGTGCTTGTTGACAAGGTGCAGGAGACTACTCCCGATCCTATCAAGTTGAAGTGCAACAGAATTGATCTTGAAAAAATGGAGCCATTCGAGTATGAAGAATATTTACGAACCAAGAGGCCTGGCTATCTATACTGGTCTAATGCCCTTCCTGCTATGGGATATAGATCTGATGAGGTGGATGCCTGCATAATAGTGAAACACCAAAATATCCAAATGGACGAATTTGCCTTGCGTCGCGGCGCATGGGTGGAAGCCACGGATGGCTATGTGGGTCAGGTCGATGAACTGCTGATCAACTCAAACACTATGAAGGTCACGCACCTCGTATTGCTTGAAAGGCATATATTAGTCGAAGAGCTGCCAACAACTCTTATCCAACGCTGACTACGATAGACTTCCAAAGGCAGCGCTTAAACTCGTCTGGAGGAAATTGGCACTTTTATAGCACTTTGGTTTCATGACAATCAGTGCCCGGCCGGGTATGCTATGGATAATTGCAAAAGGACATCCAACTACATGATACTCATGGATACTAAACCAAAGTTGAGGCAAAATGGTTATTCTGAAATCCAAGCCAAAGCTGATCGTTCGTTCTGATAACAGCATTCTGATTGAAATTTGGGACCTATTGTGGAAATATGATGTAATCCGCTCCATAGACATAAACAGCTTCTCGGTTTCGGTCGAAGATGGCGTAGTTTCCTTAACTGGGCATCTATGCCGAGCTTCAAATTGTAGACTTATTGAAAATATCGTCGATTCTGTGGTGGACGTGGCGGCGGTAAATAACAAACTGGTTGTGGATGACGAGCTTACCATGCAGGTCGCCCAAGCCCTTGGCAAAGACGAGCGCACTCACCCATTCATAGTTCCCGTGGGTTCCTCACATGGTTGGGTTAGTCTAGGTGGGGAGGTGCCCACCCGTGAACTCCAGTTGGTTGCGGAGGAAGTAGCAGGACAGGTACCATCCGTGCGCGGTGTGGTCTCCTTACCTAAGGTGGCTGGTGAAAGCCGCGATCCGATGCGATGTCCTTTGCAGCCTCTAATTCAAGCAAGGACGTATGATCACAACAAGCAAGAGGGAGTTGTTACTCACGTAGTGATCAAGCCGCGCAACCGGCTGGTCACTCACGCGGTGGTCAGCACCAAGGACTTTCGTGATGGCAAATATGTGTTTAATGAATATCTAGTACCCGTGGAGGAGATGGAAGTGGTGAATAAGGAAAGCATCTTCCTAAAACGGAATGCGCCGCCTCTCAACACCTTCCCGGCCTTTAAGCCATCCGAATACCCGTTGGCTCCGCTGGATTGGCAGCCCCCGTATCCATATTCGGTAGGGACGGTTCGCTGGCAGCGCGAGCAACACGAAAAAGCGATGAGTGAATTAAATTCCAACTAATTATTTTCGTATGAATGGATAAGCAGCAAATTATCAAAAAGAAAAGAAAGCATAAGGTGCAAAATGAACAAACCGAAAATACCAACCGATAATGGAAAAAAAGACAACGAGGACAAGAACAAGCAGGAGCTGCGAGAGAAACAGGCACGTACTTGGATAAGTTACTTCCTTGTGAACTTGCTCGCGTTGTGGCTGTTTCAACAGTTCATCCTAAGACCTTTGGTTATTCGCGAAACACAAATCCCGTACAGCGAGTTCAAATCCAAGATCGCAGGCGGTGAGATTGTGAATGTCACTTTGGACACGGATCGGATCGTGGGAACCATGAAGAATCCGGATGCTAAAGATGCGAATAACCCCGTCATCCCCTTTACAACCAACGCGGTCCAGAATGGTGACCCGACGTTGATTCCGGCCCTTGACAAGGCTGGCATCGAGTATAGCGTCAGCGACCCGCCCAGTCCGTTGGGGAGTTTCCTGTTGGCGTACGGGCTCCCACTCGTGCTGATTGGTGGCCTCTGGTACATGGGTTACCGCCAGATGTCCAAAGGAGGAATGGGCGCTGGAGGGGTTTTCGGGGTTGGCAAAAGCAAGGCCACCGAAGTCAAGCCGGAAACGATCGGCATCACTTTCAAGGACGTCGGTGGCGCCGATGAAGCCATTACTGAGCTTCAGGAGATTATCCAGTTTCTCAAGACGCCCGAGCAATTCTCGCGCTTAGGCGGGCGTATTCCCAAAGGTGTGCTGTTGGTCGGCCCTCCCGGAACAGGGAAGACACTCCTGGCGAAGGCGTGTGCGGGCGAAGCAGGTGTGCCCTTCTTTGAAACCAGCGGCTCAGAATTCGTAGAGATGTTCGTGGGGGTGGGTGCAGCGCGGGTGCGCGACCTATTCGAACAGGCACGCAAGGCCGCTCCAGCAATCATCTTCATCGATGAAATCGATGCAATTGGGCAGTCAAGGGCGGGTGCCGCGCGCCTCGGCGGTAATGACGAGCGTGAACAGACCCTCAACCAGCTCCTGAGCGAGATCGACGGATTCAAAACCGAGCAGAGTAAGCCGGTCATCATCATGGCTGCTACCAATCGACCCGAAATACTCGACCCGGCCTTGCTGCGCGCTGGACGGTTCGATCGCCAGATTACTGTATCCGCTCCTGACCTGACCGGACGCTTGCAAATCCTGCGTATTCACACCAAGAGCATCAAGCTCTCGCCTGATTTCAATTTGGACCGGGCTGCCAGGATTACGCCAGGTTTCAGCGGAGCAGACTTGGAAAATGTGGTGAACGAATCTGCGTTACTGGCAGCCCGCCGCAATGCCAGCGCCGTGACGATTCAGGACTTCGAGGCTGGCATTGAGCGGGTCGTGGCTGGATTGGAAAAGAAGTCGCGCGTGATGAACGATCAAGAGCGCACCACCGTGGCTTATCACGAGAGCGGCCATGCGCTGGTGGCAGAACTGGTGCCGCATGCAGACCCGGTCGCTAAGGTAAGCATCGTGCCGCATGGACGTGGTGCTTTGGGTTATACCATGCAGATGCCCACTGAGGATCGTTATTTACTGACCCGTGAAGAGCTGGAAGACCGCCTTGCCGTCATGCTTGGTGGAAGGGCAGCTGAACAGGTAGTCTTTAAAGTGATCAGCACCGGCGCGAGCGATGACATTCAACGTGCGAGTGACCTGGCCCGCCGGATGGTGATGGAATTTGGTATGAGCGAAAAACTGGGAACCGTGCGTTATGCTACGCAGCAGTATCAGTTCCTGTCTGGAGACTCGAGCGCATCCGCAAGTCCGGAAACTTTGAAGATCATCGATGAGGAGGTCCAACGGATCATTACCGAAGAATATGACCGCGCGCAGACTTTGTTGAGAGATCACAGGGCTGCACTGGAAACTGTGACGCAACAATTATTGAAAACAGAAACCATCGATGGCACAGTAGTCAAGCAAGCCCTAAAAGCTGACGAACCGGTCTCTTTGCAAGTTTAATTAAGATTGAAGGAGTACAGCCGTGATACCACTTGGAGATTCAAGCCGACGTCCAATAAGCTTTCCGATCATGACCGCGACCATCATCGCTGTGAATGCATTCGTTTTTGTCTTGGAACTAATGGGAGGCGATGCATTTATCAACTACTGGTCGCTTGTGCCGGCGGATATCATGACACCGCATGGTTTCATCACTATCTTCACTTCCATGTTTATGCATGCTGGCTGGGAACATATTCTTGGGAATATGTTATTTTTCTGGGTCTTCGGCCCGGAAATTGAAGATGTGATGGGACCGGTATCATTTCTCGTGTTTTATCTCCTGGGCGGGATAGCAGCCACCGTTGCTCAAGTATGGATTGACCCCACCTCAACGATCCCCAATCTGGGAGCCAGCGGTGCGATCGCAGCGGTGATGGGAGCGTTCCTTGTAACCTACCCGAGGGACAGAATCCGCACTGTGGTTTTCCTCGGTTGGTTGGCGCGAGTCACATTCCTGCCGGCTATCCTCATGGTGGGAATCTGGTTTCTTACACAGTTTTTTAGCGAAGTGGGAGCGCTTGCGCAGGTTCAGGCGGACGACAGCGGCGTGGCTTATATGGCGCATATCGGCGGATTCATTTTTGGCATGATAGCTTGCCGACTGTTCGAATCTCGCCGCCGACGATTACAAGAAGCGGAACCAGAGTTGTCTTTTGATAAGAATGAATATTAAGAGTATTTTACAGTGCCAGGCGCGCCGTGTTTAAAAATAGAGATAGAGAATGAAAGAAGCGATCCAAAATCGTAAATCTGAAACAGTCTACGACCTGATTTGAGAAATGAGGTGCTTTATGAAAAAATGTCTAGCTTTTGTCTTGGGAGGCGGCGGGGCTCGGGGTGCGATGCAAGTAGGGGCATTGCGGGCTCTATTCGAAGCCGGTCTGAAACCGGACCTCTTGGTGGGAACATCCATCGGGGCAATCAATGCGACCGGGTTGGCGCTCTGGGGAGTGGATCTGGCCGGGGTTGAGGCGTTGGAACACGCTTATCAACGAGTTGCAGATTCCGGATTGATGGATCCTCGCCTCATTCAATTTGTCTTGAACGCAATATCCAGACGTCCAAACCTTCGGGGTAGTCGCTTTGCCAGGGAGTTCCTGATTGCTGAAGGCATTAATCCAGAATACCGCTTCCGACACTTCCAGAATGTCCGCCTAGCCTTGGTCTCAGCAGACCTGCTCACAGGGGAACCAATCATCTACGGCTGGGATCCGGAGCAATCTGTTCTGGAAGGCGTGTTGGCATCCATGGCCATTCCGCCCTGGTTCGCACCCATCGAAACAGACGATCGTTATATTATCGATGGTGGTGCGCTTAGCAATTTGCCGATTGAACCCGCTTTAAGATTGGGAGCAACAGAGATTATTGCTCTGGATTTGCATGATCGCGAAGCAACATTCGATACAAAGGGAATGCTGGATCCACTTCTGACGAACCTCGTTTATGCGATCACCCATCGGCAACTAGGCCTCGAGATGGAGCTTGCCGTGGCTCGCCACGTTTCGGTGAAATACGTTAATTTGAAAAGCTCACCCGCCGTCCAGCTCTGGGATTTCAAAAGCCATCGTGATTTGTTCAAGATCGGATATGAGATTATGAAAAATGAGATGTCTGGTTGGTCCCAAAACAATCAGCCAGCAAGCTCGTTTCTACGTCTATTCACAAAGAAAATACCCTCCCGTATCTCGGCTTGAATCAGGTGGGTAACCCATCCCGGCCGGCGATTGATGCGACTTCGATAAAGTCGCACAAACAGGTTGAATCTTTGTTCTTCCGGACTTTTATTTAACCAGGCGCGCGCTTGACGTGTGCCGGTAAAGGTTTCTGCGTTTGAGAATCCCAGCGACTCAAACAGTCCGCGCCAAGTATCCATCTTGACGGTATGTCCACCGACGTTGATGGCGCGCAGGAATGCAATGTATTTTGTCATGCTTAGAGAGCGTTTTAAAAGTCATGTTGTGAGCAATTTTAGCATGCGTCGAGTACTGGCGATATAAACCATACTCTCGCTGGATAATGTAGTGTGCTCATAGTCGCGAGCCAAACGCCGGTAGCGACCTAACCATCCGAAAGTTCGTTCCACGACCCAGCGGTGAGGGAGCACTTTAAAACCTTTGACATCATCGGAACGTTTCACGATCTGCAAGGTCCAACCGAAACGTTGGCGAACGTCATC
>Ga0209039_10004579_pt1 | contig 10001 bp, 10 predicted proteins | sample BogFormECP12_OM1_FD_188238 | JGI IMG/M metagenome (GOLD analysis project Ga0209039, IMG submission 188238) | Bog forest soil microbial communities from Calvert Island, British Columbia, Canada - ECP12_OM1 (SPAdes) (version 2) | ecosystem: Environmental > Aquatic > Freshwater > Wetlands > Bog ... | reverse complement strand
GAGCAAGGCACACTCGAGGGTTCAAGCGGCTGCAACGGTGTGGTGGGGACATACATCGTGCAACAGAACGCGCTGCAGTTCACTCCGTCCGCCACGACCCTGATGATGTGTCCGCCCGGATTAATGGAACAGGAGCAGGGCTTGCTCGCTGCACTGAAAGCCACGTCAAGCTACCAGATTGAAGGTGACACGCTAGAGCTGAGCAACGGGACGGCAGTGGTGGCGCGGTTTCAGGCGGTACCGAAGGATTGGAGGTGACAAAGATAATAAATCTTGGCGAACAAGCTATTGGCGTGTGGATCAGGAAACCTGTGGCCCGCGATTTAGGACCTGCCACTGGAGCCAAATTCCTAATTCTTAATTTGCCAATACGACTCGCGCAGATGATTGAAGTTCAGAGTGTCAATCCCGTCACTTTGTAAACATTGAGACAATCGGAAGTCGTCTGTGAGAACGAGATAACGATTCCTGGCGATAGTGGCGATAACGGCATCGGTGAGCCCAAGTCTTGCCCAGCGACTCTCAAGAGCAGTTGAGCTGGCCACGTGCTGTTCTTCAAGCAGCTTCACGCGACTCGCAAAAGACGCAAAATACGCTTCCCTGTTCCTCTCCGGAATTGCGTTCGACAGGTTGCTTACTTCTGTCAAGATGTTGGACGTGGTGACGAGCGGCCTGAAACGGCTGAGGAGATCAACGAGTAATTCAAAATCCTTTCGGGCGTACTTTTGGAGGCGCGGATTGGTATCGATTTGCTTAGGATCGTAGGCCCCCAGGAACAGCAGTAGGAGGAGGTTTGCGTCAATTAGCAAACCCCGCCGGGCGTAGACCCGCAATTGGTCAATTGGACCGACCATGCGTCAGGCTGCTGCTAGACTTCTGATCTTTATCGAGACCAGTTTCCCAGTGTCAGCGTTCAGTTTTACGACCTTGTATACCCGATTTTCACGCCCCGTGAGAACCCGTAAGGCTTGGGATTCCGGATGAAGATCACTATCCTCAATCATGCTGTCCGGATAACTTAGGGTGATAAGCCAGAATTCGTCGTTCTCGGAAATCTCGACCTCTTCAAGACGGATTGCACCGGGGATAGGCGGCAACACGTCTTGCACAATTACGTCAATCAAGTATTGCCGCGCCAGTTCTACCGCCTTCTGAACGTCCAACTGCATGGCTGATCTCCGTCTCAATTAACTAAACACTATCCACTGACCACTAGCCACTAATTGAACGGCCTTCTCTGCCGCCGAAGGTCGGGCGCTTCGTCGTCCTCTTCACGCATGCGCGGCTTCTCGCGCACCGGTTGTTTCTCGCCGGCGCTAAACGTCCGCTCCTCGCTGCGCCCGATGCGCTTGTGCGCGTACAGACCCTCCAGGATGAACTCCGCTCCCGAAACCAGCATCTCTGACGGTTCCTTGCCGCTGAGTCCGAGCGCGCTCAGCTTGTCGAGCAGTCCCTGGATGCTGCGTAGCTTGTGCAGCGTCTCCTGCGCGCTGGCCGAGTCGCGCATCTGGATTTCGCCGCCCAGATCGAACCACTGTACCACCTGGTTCATCGTGCTGTTCCCATGAAAGTATTTATCGTAAGTGCGCGCGACGGCCGCGCGAATAATCTCCCGCACCACGGTGTCGGCGCCCTTCAACTCGCCTTCGTACTCCAGTTCGAGCTTGCCGGTAATGGCGGGCATCGCCGCGTAGATGTCGCCGATGCGCGGGACCACCAACTTTTCTCCCCAGCGAATGGCGCGCCGTTCAGCGTTGGAGATGACGTTCTCCATGGCGCTGATGGGCAGACGCTGGCTTACACCGGAGCGCTTGTCGATGCGCTTGTCTTCGCGCGCGACGAAGGCAATCTGCTCGATGACCTGGCTCACGAAGGTGGGAATCTGAAGCTGGTGACCGTCGCGCTCGGTCCATGCTTCCTGTGCCGTGATCGCGATGCCTTCCTCAAGCGTCGCTGGATAATGCGTGCGAATCTCCGAACCGATGCGGTCTTTCAGCGGCGTGATGATCTTTCCGCGCGCGGTGTAGTCCTCAGGGTTGGCGCTGAAGACGAGCGCCATATCCAGTGGCATCCGCACCGGATAGCCCTTAATCTGCACGTCGCCTTCCTGCATGATGTTGAACAGGCCAACCTGGATCTTGCCGGCAAGGTCTGGCAGCTCGTTGATGGCGAAGATGCCCCGATTGGCGCGCGGCAACAGACCATAGTGCACCGTGTACTCGCTGCCGAGTTCGTAGCCGCCCTTGGCTGCCTTGATAGGATCGATGTCGCCGATCAAGTCGGCGATGGTCACGTCCGGCGTCGCGAGCTTCTCGACATAGCGGTTTTCCGGCGTGAGGTAGGAGATCGGGGCATCCTCGGGATTATGGGCCAGCAGCTCGCAGCAGCGCCGGCAAATGGGCGCGTAAGGATTGTCGTGGATTTCGCAGCCCCGCAGATACGGCAGGTGCGGATCGAGTAAGGACGTAAGCGCGCGCAGGATGCGGCTCTTTGCCTGGCCGCGCAATCCCAGAAGAATGAAATTGTGCCGCGAAAGAACGGCATTTACGATCTGCGGCACCACCGTGTCGTCGTATCCGACGATGCCGGGAAACACCGGGCTGCCGGAGCGCACACGCGCGATAAGATTGTCGCGCATCTCGTCCTTCACGCGCCGGTTGCGCACCCGTGGCTCGGAAAATTGCTGGCTGCGACGAAGCTCACCCAACGTCTGCGGAAGATTGCTCAAGGGGTCGATACCTCCCAGGGTCACGGCCGCCATCGTCGTGCAGCGAGTAGCGCCGATTGTTCGTATTCTACGCCTGCGACATCCACGCGTTCGGGTCAATCACGCGGTTAGAGTCCTGCCTGAACAGAGCAAAGGGTGCGGCATCCTCATGCTGTTGAAGCCACACCCCCCGTGGGTTGTTGGGTTGGGCAACCTAAACCCAAAGGCAGATCACCCTCCCTATAGTTACTGCACCATCAACGACACCTGCACGGAATGCATGACTGCCCCGGAAGAGCCCGTAATCACAAAGTTGGCGCTTCCATTGTTCGTGTTGTTCATGTGGTTGGCTGCATTCATGCCACAGCCCGTTGCCATCAGAAGAAGGACCGCGATCAGCACCACTGCGCCTGCAATTGCGGTGCGTGTCAAGAGCCTCTTCTTGGACTTCCCGCCCTCGGGCGTTGCGAATGCCAAGCCGAACAGTCCGATGCCCGAGAAAGGCAACCACATGGCAATGGGAGTGTAGCCTTGCGATACGGACACAGTCAGGACTGATGTAGCGCTGTTGGTTCCCGGAGTAATGGTGTCCGGCGAGAACGCACAGGCCACCCCCGCAGGCAGTCCAGAGCACGAGAGAGTAATCGCATTGTTGAAGCCGCCTATGGCACTCGTGCTCACCGTGATCATGGTTGCCGATCCGCGGCTGACGTTGGCGGTGGTGGAGGAGAGCGACAGCGAGAAATCGCCGGCACCAGCGGCTTGCGCTGCCGTCAAGGTAGCGAACAACCCATGCATTTGATCTGCGCCTCCCGCCGTGAAGTACAGGGTTTGCGCATCACTTGAGGTCTGACCAAACAGCAGGTCCCATAATCCAGGGTTTACCAAAGCATGCCCGCCGGTGTCAGTGAGCTGGCCGATGGAGTTGCCATTGGAGTCGAAGGCATTGATGGTGCCATCGCCAAAGTTGCCGACCAAAATGGTATTCGAAAACTGGCCGAAGTTGGCAGGCGACAAAGCAACTCCCCATGGGGCGTTCAAAACGCCGGCTGATGCAAATCTCCTAACGAAGTTTCCGTTGATGTCGAAGATGTCGACCACGCCATTCCCAGCGCCAATCACGGGGTCATGCTTCGGTCCGTCTTGCATAGCGTAGGCAACAAACACCTGGTTGTTAATGATATGTATGCCGTGCGGCGCGAAGCCGGCCGGCAGGTTGGGATCGGTGAAGGAACCCCCGAGAGAAGCCGGCTTGAACGCACGATCAAAAACGTCCACCTTCCCGCTGCGGAAGTTTGCTGCCAGCAGAAAGTTGCCGGCCCCGTTGCTTAACAACGCAAGCCCTTTATAGACTGCGCCGGCAGCCGAGTTATCGACCACTGTGGTACCGGCGACTCCCTGGCTCCAGCTCACCAGGATGCCGTCTTCGGTGTCGAATAGGAACTGTGCGCCTCCGAAATCGGCGCTGAACGAGCTAGCAACGATGCCGGTGGGGCATCCCATGCTGCACGGATTCACCGATGCGGTGGGTATCCGCACCACGAGGGAGTTCTTGTTGCCGCTCGCATCGTACAGCGTCGACGTGCCGCCGTTATTATTCGCAATCCAGAACGGTTGACCGGGAAAGGCAGCAATTCCCCATGGGTTAGACAGTTGAGAGTCGGTGTGGCTGGCGATGCCGGCCGTGTCGGCTACAAGGTTCGTTTGGCTATAGCCCGACTGCTGAGCTTGCGAGAAGGTAGCAGTCAGGCCAAGGATCAGAAGCAGTAGATACTTTTTCATCTTGTTCTCCAGTTAGCGGTGGCTACTGGAATAGACGCGATTCGAACCAATGCCCGCGTAAACAAGATGTCGATTGTTTGTCACCACCTCGGAACAAGCAAGGCGGCCTCCAAGGCCTCATCTACAGGTGCTTGGGTGCGGCTTACTTTACCCGCGCGCGAAACTCGCGCCTATCTTCTTCGCGCTCCGCGCCATTGCCGGACAACGCCGCTGCGGCTTGAGCATCCACGGCGCGCAGCCGAAGGTCGCGCTGCGGGAAGGGAATCTCGATGCCAGCTTCACTCAACAATCGCATGACTTCGAGAGCAACTTCGCTGTTCACCTTGGTGGTATTGCTCTCCTGCATGACCCAGAAGCGCAGCTCGAAGTTTACTGAGCTTTCACCGAATCCCATGAAGAAGGCTTCGGGTGCGGGCGAGGTAAGGACGTCGGCGTGGTGGACGGCGGGCCGCTCCAGCAGTTCCTTCACCAGTTTGGGGTCAGTGCCATACGCCACACCCACTGGCAGGTCCACCCGCCGCCTGGACTCGGAGAGCGTCCAGTTGGTGACATTGCCGGAGATAAAACTGGCATTGGGGATGATGACCTCGGCGCCCTGCCAGGTCTGGACGGTGCTGGATCTTATGCCGATACGCGTGACTGGGCCGGAAACGCCTCCCCCGAGGTCCACCACGTCACCGATGCGGATGGGCCGCTCAAATTGCAAAATCAGTCCGGAGACGAAGTTGTTGATGATGTTTTGCAGACCGAAGCCGACACCGACGCCGAGCGCGCCGGTAAGCACCGTGAACTTGTTGAGTGCGATGCCACCCGCATTTACAGCGAACAGGAAAACCAGGAGCAGAAGAAGGTAATGCAGCGTGGTCGAAATCAATTCGGGGAGCCCGCGCTTCATGTGCAGACGCTTCAGCAACTCCTCGCGCAGAAGGAAGCGAAGGCTACTGGAGATGGCATAGCCAGTCAGGAGAATCGCGAACAAGCCGAGCACACCACCCAGCGTGATCTGGGTAGCGCTGCCAGCTATGTTGAAGGCGAACAGATCGCCGATGCGCTCTTGTACCCAGGTGCGGGCGCCCATCAGGTCCAACGTTGCGCCCAACCACAACAGCACGCTGACCCATTGCAGTACGCGTGGCGTCCAGCGGGCCAGGGCCATACGATGCAAACGAACCACTGCCATCTGTTCAGCCCAAGGCTCTTCGAGAGCACCGAGGAACAAGAGGCTGGACACGCGCTGCGCCGTAAATGCGGCCAGCGCGATGAAGGTGCTGTACACACACAGCATCGTCATGAACTGTGCCAGCTTGTAGTAGCCGAATAGGTTGGCTAGCTGCGCCAGGGCCAGCACCGCCAGTGCCACGCGCGCGCCGAAGATAAGAAGTCCATGTTTGCCGTGCGGGTCCTCCCCTCCGGCAAGGCGCTCGGAGCGAAGAAAGTAGGCGAAGAGCACGAGAGCCGCCGTGGAGCCCAGGAACTGTACCTCGCGCTTGGTGGCGGGTGACAGCCCGACCCAGATGAGGATTGCGTTGAAAAAATAAACTCCCACCACGCAATACAGCGGTATGCGAAACCGCCGCTCGATCAGCGGCGGCAGCAAGGTCAGGATGGAATAAAACGAAATCAGGATGGCAAGACCGATGAGCGGCAGAGGTGCGTAAGGCGCAAGCAGCATTCCCAAGAGCAGGGGAGGCAGAAGTCCCAGGCCAACCCAGTGCTGGGTAATCTCCAGAGCGCTGGTCTGAAGGTCACTGGCTGGTTTAATCCCTCTGGTCGCAACCGATAACTTGTAGGCGCCAAACAACGACAGCAGCAACAGCACGGCAAGAACGGCGAACATCGCGGAGTTTTCTCGCGCGAAGTACTCTATGCCAACGACGCGGGCGGTGGCGTTTTGAAGGATCTCAGGCGGCTCTTCCTGTTGCCGCCGCAGAAAAACCTGCCACAAGGGCAGGCTGTCGCGTTTGAAAACGCGGCGTTTCAGCTCCAGGCGTGACTTTTCCAGTTGGTCCAGCATGCCAAGCGCAAGCTGGTGCTGATTGGCCGCTGTCACCTGCAGGTTGACGATGAAACGCAACAGGTCCTGCGCCTGTTTCTGCGTCGTCTGAATGTTCTTGACAGCATCGCGAATCACGTCGAGTGTAGGCCCCAGACCAGGAGTGGACTGGTTGTCCGCAAGCGTCAAGGTCCATTGCGGTTGCAGGGTTTGCAGTTGCTGCACCGCTGACTGCGCGGCATTGGCCCATTCCAGCAGTTGTCGCCGCGTGGCGCCTCCTTCGGTCGCGGACACGTGCCAAAATGTATCCTGCTCGCGAAGCTCCATACCGCCGGGGGTCCCGGCCAGCAGCTTATCAACTTCCTTCTGCTTGGCCTGTAAGACCGCATCTCGGGCGTCCAAAGTGGCCTTGATCGCGTCAAGTTGCTCGCGCGTCGGTAGCTGGTTGCTGATGTCGCGCAAAAGGCGCATTAATTCTTCGGCGCGGGCGGACACCTCAGGCAGTGGGATGGCGGCCGGAGGCGGCGGCTCTGCGGTAACCGCCGGCGCCGGTGCAGGATTTGCCGGGTTCGCAGGCGCTGGGCTCTTCTTGCCCAGCAGTGCTCCAAGAGGGTTGCTGCTTTGGGCCAGTGAATATGGATGGAGGCACAGCGCGACGAACAGAAGAAGCAGGGCACGTGCGGGGCGTAAAGCTCCGCGACTCCTGCGGCAGCCGCCACCCGGCAACCTCGCCGATCGCGCAGATGAAGATAACGGGAACATGCTGCAGCCCCATTATCGCTTATTGCGCGTTCTTAATCGTCGTTTAGCTCTTCCAGCATGGCTTCCATCTCCGCGAGCGCGTGCTGGTTGCGGGTGCGCCGGGCGCACTCGATGCCCTGCTGCAACATCCCCTTCGCTTCGTCATTGCGCTCGGCGCGGGCTAGAGTTTGTGCGGCCATGAAGTATCCGTTGGTGTAGTCGGGATGGGCGGCGAGCAGGCGCTGAAACTCGGCGAGCGCGGCGTTGGTTTCGCCGGCGCCTGAATATTCCAGACCCAGCGCGTAACGCGCGAAGGCATCGTCGGGTTTAGCCTGGAGGATTTCTTGCAGCGCCGCCACGCGGCTCTCGTCGGGCATGGGTGAGGTTTCCTATATTCGAAGTCATGATACAGGAGCGCCGCGCCGCCCGGTGGGGTGAGTCACGCCGCCGTGCATTACAATTGGCGTTTGACCTTGGCGGTTGTGCGAGGATTCTGTGGCCTGTCCCTACTTCATGCCGGAAGAACAATTCATCTCTGACTGGCCTTTTCCACAGCGCCTTCCGTTGGGGGCGGGATGGACGGGCACGTGCACCGCTCCCGGCCATGAAGGGTCACGTCCCAGTGACGAAGAGCTGAAATCGGGCTGCAACCTGGGTTATGCCAATTCGTGTAGTCGCCTGCCCTCAGAGCGTCACGCCGATGCCGTGCGCTTTGTGCTGGGCGAGGAACGTGAAGGAATCCTGCGTGTGCTGTTCGCCTGTGAGCGTGAGTACCTGCCGGCCGGTCATGGAGAGCTGTTGTACGACGCCGCCAGTGGGTCGTGGCTCCAGTCGCACGAAGACCAGCGCTTGCAGCGCATGGCTGAGTGCTACGTGCAGGCACAACGGGCACGCAAGGATAACAAGGGATAGGAGACGATGAACCCGAACGAGGGAAGCTTGCAACCCAAGCCGGTGAGCGACTCAAAGTCCGAGATGATCGAGCTTGTGCTCCCCAACGACACCAACCCGCTGGGTGCGTTGTTGGGCGGACGCTTGATGCACTGGATCGATCTCGCCGGCGCTCTGGCGGCGCATCGTCACTCGCACTCCTATGTCGTGACCGCCTCCATGGACCACATTGACTTCCTCGTGCCTGTACACGTGGGCGACATGGTGATCCTGCAGTCGGCGGTCAATCGCGTTTTTCATACGTCCATGGAAGTTGGCGTGCGAGTTTTGGTGGAGAACTACATCACTTCCTCGCGCCAGAAGGTCGCGACTGCATATCTCACCTTCGTGGCCGTAGATCGCCACGGACGGCGGCTGCCAGTCGCCCCCGTGATTCCTGAGACCGAAGAGGAGAAGCGCCGTTACGAAGGCGCGCTGCGCCGCCGCGAAAGCTCCAGGGCCGAACGCGAACGCAGGGCCGCAGACCGGGGAGCTAGGGAAGAGTGAGAACAACTTAATCGCGGAGCTTGTCATGAGGATCACCTACGACCAGGAAGTGGATGCGCTTTACCTCCGCTTTAAAGAGACGACGGTCACGACCAAGCACTTGGCAGAAGGTATCGCAGCGGACTACGACGCTGAAGGCCGCCTTGCTGGCATTGAGATTCTGGATGCGATGAAGCGTCTGGACGATCCCACGGTCTTTAAGCAGGTGACGCTGGAAGACGTGGCCATTGCGCACTAGCACAAGCGCAGAGTGATAGCCACCGAGCGCACCAAGAATGAGATTCAAACAATCCGGGTTAATCTGCGCAATCCGGGGTTGCTTTTCCCCTCTGATTACTCTGTGTCTCTGTGGTGTGCAATTAGTCGTACCGTTCGAAGACGATCTGCCTGCGGTCCCAGCCCAACTCATCTTTGAGTAGCTTGCGGTTGGCGTCCACCATCTGGTGCAGGCCGCAGATGTAGGCCTGCATGTCGCTGCGTCCGGCGACGATCCCGCGCACATGGTCCTGCACGTAACCGCGGCAGCCTTGCCAGTCATCGCCGCTGCGGCTGAGTGTCGGCGCATAGTGGAAGTTCGGGTTCTCGCGCTCGATCTGTTCGAACTCCTCGCGGTAATAGATGCTGTGCTCGTAGCGCGTGCCGAACACCAGCCAGTACTCATGGCCGCGGTTGCGTTCCGTCTTCTCGAACAACCAGTGCACCATGCCGCGAATGGGTGCGATGCCGGTCCCGGTCGCGATGAACACCGCATCCTTGCGCGGCTGGCGTAGTATGAACAGCCCGTGGGGCCCGTGGAACTTCACGCTTGCGCCTTCTTCCAAATCGCAGAGCCAGTTCGACAGAAAGCCGTGGTCCACTCGATTCAGACACAAGTCGAATGTCGCATTCGCTCGCGGCGGCGACGCGATGGAGTACGCCCGCGTGTGCTCCTTGCCGTCCGCCTTGGGCTGCTTGATCGAGACAAACTGCCCGGGGGTAAAGCGAAACTCGTCCATGCCTTCGACGGTGAGTTCGAGGTGCCTGGTCTGCGGCGACAGCAGAATCGATTTGGTCAGGCGAGCAGTAAACGTCTGCCGCTCGACGGCGGTGCGCTCCTGGGTCTGCGTTTCCATGGTATCTACTCATATAGATGCGGCGAGCCGCAAAGTCGGCGCGCACGGTGGAACTTCCGAGCCCCTGGGGCGAACCCAGGGCGGCGATTTAGAAGCTGGCGTACGTTGGGCGTTGTCGTCCTTTCGAGAGTTCGGCTTATAAATTGACATGGGAGGCCGAGACCCAACTTGCTGCAAATCCAGCCCCCGCAGGGGCGGCTCAGCTTAGCCCAGCGCGGAAGCGCTGGGT
>Ga0209039_10004578_pt1 | contig 10001 bp, 6 predicted proteins | sample BogFormECP12_OM1_FD_188238 | JGI IMG/M metagenome (GOLD analysis project Ga0209039, IMG submission 188238) | Bog forest soil microbial communities from Calvert Island, British Columbia, Canada - ECP12_OM1 (SPAdes) (version 2) | ecosystem: Environmental > Aquatic > Freshwater > Wetlands > Bog ... | reverse complement strand
CCCCGTCCTCTTCAATTCGGCCTCCTTTGGAGGCCTTCAGTTTAGGGGACATTTCTATCCGGGCCAGATGGGGACATTATCATCCGGGCGCAACATGATCCGAGAGGGTAATGGGGTGCGGCGGGCTCTATAGCATCTTAGAAATTGTTGAACTTAGATTGATAAAATCGGGCAGGGAGATTCTCTTTTCAGGACATTCCGATTTCAGCTTATGACCGATTCCCAATTAGTCGGGTATGAAGCGCCGGAGGTAATCCACGCCCTGCTTTGCCCATGCATCCTCGAGTGCGATGGTTTCCGCCAGGGTCTTCTGCTCGGGAATCCAGGATTCCAATATGGTGGAGGGCTCAATGCGAAGCGCCGCAAATGACTCCACAAGCCAGGGAATTTTGAGTTGGCCCGTACCCACCGGGCAGCCTTTGACCGAGAAGCCCATTCCGTACTCTCCCGGTTGCACGACAAAGTCCTTGATTTGGAGACTCAAGGTGCGATGGCCTAATACCCGGAGGGAGAGTTCGCATCCCTGGGGAAGTGCCAGCGGATTCGCCGTGTCGAGGGCCACTCCCAGGTAGGGGCTGCGGAAAGGGGCGATTAGTTCGTTGAGCTCCTGCGCCGGCATGCGGCTGTTGTCAATCGCCAGGGGGATCTCCCACTCTGCCAACTCACCGACGATGGCGCGCAAGCAGTTCGAAATCTCGGTCCGCATCGGAATATGCCCATCAGCGCGCTCGGGGGTTGTTTTCAGAAGTATTGCGCCAATTCGTTTCGCAAATTCCATTTGGCGCCGCAGACGCTCGGGATCAATTCCTACGGTTCCCATTTCCAAGTCAATTCTCCAGGAGCGAGCACACTTCACCACTTCGCGCAACTCTTTCTCGGGGAGTTTCTCCAGAGGCATATTCGGCCCAAATTGGACGATGCCCACTCCAAGTTCCTGGGCTTTCTCCAGCAGTTGCAGCGGCTTGAGGGGGTTGGGCGGGGTAGCGCCCGGGAGGCCGATGGACCATGGGTACGCGTAGGAGCCTATGCCCAGCTTCATCTTAATTTGTCCTCATCGCAGACACTCTCGAGATCATAAAAGGAATGACCGGTACTTTACCACAGGAATCAGAAGAAAAGCTTGAGCGCGAATTGCACCAACCGCGGATCGCGTGCCAGCATGACGCGGCCGAAATCCGCGCCGTCTGAGATGTTGCCGTCCGGGGCCACAAATTGCGCGTGGTTCACGATGTTGAAAAACTCTCCGCGGAATTCCAAATGCGTTTGTTCTGTAAGTTGTGTATCTTTGTGAATTCCCACGTCAAAATTATTGATTCCCGGCCCGCAACAGACTGTTCGCGGTGCGCTGCCAATGGTGCCCAAGGCCTGGGGTTGGAATATGGACGGATCAAAGAAGAGGTTATTGTGTCCGCGCGGGTTGGTAGTACGGAAAGGCTTGACGAGGTCGGGCTCGCCCGGCAACTCGAAGTCATAGCTATCCATCAGCTCCAGGTCATCGGAGGAAGTGATGCGAATGGGAAAACCTGTCTGGAATGTGGTGATCCCTGAAAAAGCCCAGCCGTTCACCAGCTTGCCGGCCAATCCGTGCCTGACGGGAATCGGCAGTTGCCACAAGTAGCTGTAAACCAAGCGGTTCCCTGCGTCGAACAGAGACAGCGCGTAACTCCGGCGGAAATCCAGCGGGTTGAGGACATTTTCGAAGCTGGAAGCCTCATCGAATGACTTGCTCCAGGTGTAGGATACGTGGAATTCCATGCCCCGGGAGAAACGCTTCTCCACCTGCACCTGCAAAGAATTGTAATTGGAATTCGCGATGGTATCCTCCGCAAAGATGCTGGAGAAAACGGGGACACCGTCAGGGGGACATCCCACCCCCGTCATCGGCTGACAAAATGGCGAGGAATATTGTCGCAGGCCCACCAGCGTAATATCGGTCGGGTTGGGACCAGTGATCGAACGCACCGAGCCATAGGGAAGGTGGAACGTCACTCCGGCAGGGATGGATCCTGCCGGGAGGTAAAAGGAGCTGTCTTCCGCAAAGGGGCCGCAATCTATGCTGCTTTGTCCAATCAGGGTAGCAATCTGGTGCAAGTCGATGCACGTTTGCGGATTGGAATAATTCAGGTCGTGGGTGGCCAGCAGTCGATGACCCTGGGAACCGACGTAAGCTACCTCGATGAGGGTGGTGGGGGTCAGTTGGCGTTGAACATTGAAGTTATACTGATCGGAATACTGTGACCGAAGATGGGGCTGAAACTGACCATAGAGCTCGATAGGCCGGAACTGGGAGAAATCGACGGGCTGTCCACGCTGCGGGTTCAGTATCCCATTGAAAGGATTGGGGCTTACTGTTCCATCCTGGCCCAAGAACGGCGTATTAAACATGTTATTCGAAAGACTGGTGCTTCCCCCGAATGGCGGCTCGCCGTTGAATTGCTCCAAAACCAACTGTTCGATAGGGTTGTAAAACATCCCCCAGCCCATGCGAATACTGGTCTTATCCGGACCACCGGTAAGAATCTTCCGCCAGCCGCCACTCCAGCCCGGACTCCACGCCAAGCCCAGCCGAGGCGCAAACGATCGATAGTAGCTCTGCGTCAGACCCTGTGGGACTCCAGGGTCGCCCGGTATCACCAAGCCCTGAGGGAAGATGGAGTCTCCCGCGCTGCCGGGGCCGCAATCGGTTGTACCGAAAACGCCCACCAAGGGATTGTCCGCGGCAAGCTGGCAGGGGAAGACGGTGGTGATCTGGCCGGGCCGGAAGGTCTGCGTGCGTCCCCCGACATCGGCGATGGGGGTGTTCAGTTCCCAGCGCAGGCCATAGTTCAGCGTCAAGTTGGGCCGCAATTTCCAGCTATCTTCGGCGAAGAGGTACAGCGCCGTGGCGCGCACGTATTCGCGTTGCGCCGACCCTTGCAGGTAGTTATCGGGGAGGCCCAGCAGGTAATTGGGGATGAGGTCGGAATACCCCACGTCGTTGGGTCCGCCCCCGAAGAAGTTTTCATTCCCATTGGTGGCAAAATACAGCGTCTGGTCAAACTGCTGGCGGCTCGCGTCAGCCCCGAACTTCAAAGTGTGGTTGCCCTTGACCTTGCTGAGATTGTCCGCCGCCTGAAAGGTGTTTCCGAACTGTGGCAGTTCGCCTTCCAAATTGTTACCGAGGGAAAAGCCGCCCGAAACGGTGACAAAGGGCACGCCTTCGTGGCCGGGGCTCAAGTTCGGCGTAATGCCCAGGTGCGGATTACTGGGATCGCTAAAGCACTGGTCGGCGGGAACGCTCACGCAGGAGTCCTCGACCAGGTTGGTCCGTTGCGGATGGAGGAATCTTTCCTGGCCTTCGCGGAAAAAGGCGAAGCGGAATTCATTCACCGTCGACGCTCCGGAAGCCCAGGTGTGCGTCAAGTTGATTTGTTGAAAGCGTTCGTTCGTCAGGTCGCCGAAACCCGGAAGGGCCGCGCCGCCCGCCTCAAACCGCGCGAAAGGTTTTTCCAGGTAATCATCGTCAAAGTAATAGTAACCATTAAATTGCTGGTGGTCCGAGAGCTTCTGGTCGATGCGGAGGGTTCCCTGGTCGGCGCGGTTGCGCTCCAGTGGCGAGGCTTGGTAAAAATCGTATCCGGAATTGGGCAGGGGCACGAATTGTTTCATCAAGTCGGCGGCGGTGGGGTCAAAACACGCCGCCGGGATGAGGTTGCCGGGGAAGATGGACGCATAAGCAGTTCCCCCCGAGATGCCCGCTCCGGCGCTCCCTTGCACCGCCGCCGCGCAGCCGGACCGCACGCTGAGCGCCTGGGCAAGATAGCCATCCGTGAGAGTTCCGGCGAAGGAGGGGCCCGCGGAAAAATCCCCTTGCCGTTCGGCCTCGGTAGGCACCGCTACCGTGGGGGAAGGAATCCCCTGGTGGATGCGCCGGCCCTCGTAGGAAAGGAAGTAAAAGGATTGATCCCGCTTGAGGGGCCCGCCGAGCGTGCCGCCAAACTGGTTCTGTTTGAAGTCGGGCCGCGGGCCTTCAAAAAAGTTGCGCGCGTTCAGGTGCTGGTTGCGCAGAAACTCATAGAGATTTCCGTGCACCTCGTTGCCGCCCGATTTGGTGACCACGTTTACCACCGAACCGGAATTGCGGCCGAACTCCGCATCGAACGTGCTGGTCATCACCCGGAATTCTTCGATGGAATCCGGCGAGGGCTGGATGGCGGGAAGATTGGCGAATTGGTCGTTGGCGTCGCCACCGTTCACGGTGTAATTGTTGGCGCGTCCCCGGCCGCCATTCACCGAGACCACGCCCGCCTGGTCACTGCCGTAGAACAGGCTGGACCCCAATTGCGACTGCACTCCCGGTTGCAATTGAAGCAATTGGTACGTGTCGCGGGCGTTCAAGGGAAGCTGCGTCACCATGCGGTCTGACACCACGGCGCCCATTTGCGTGTTGGTGGTTTCCACCAGCGGCGCCTGGGCCTCCGCCGTGATTACCTGCGCCAGCGTACCCAGTTCCAGGCTCACGTTGACAAGGGTCACGTGGCCGATTCGGACCTCTACCTCAGACTGCCGGTACTCTTGAAACCCCGGCGACTTCACCACCACGGTGTATTGGCCCACGGGGAGAGCGGGAAAAACATAATCGCCCGCGGCGTTGCTTTGAGTGGTGCGGTTGACGTAGGCCTGCGCCAGAATCGCCGTAACCTGGGCTCCGGGCACAACCGCGCCCGAAGGGTCCCCCACGGTGCCCCGAATTGTGCCGGTGGTCTGCGCCCAAAGGCCGCCACCAGCCGCGAAAATGAACATGTTGAAGAGAAGAAAGCGGTGAAGCAAGTATCGTTTCAACCTAGTTTCTCCCGTAGGTCGAGCAGCTCGCGGAGGGCTTTAGCGACTCTGTGCTGTCGACCGGTGTGTTATCGCGTAACATGCGGCGAATGGGTAAAGCTTGTCAAGAGAAAATCCACTGAGGAATCGGTTGATCGGGTTATCGGGCCATTGGGTGATTTCCGATTGGCGATTTGTGATTGGCGATTTTCGAAGTCGAGAAGCCAAAGCTGAGCAGATTTTCTCTGGAGCGCATGTGCCCACTGCGGCGCAATCCAAAATACCTAGCCCGAATTTCTCACCATGCCGGGCCTTTTCTGGCGGCTGGCAGCGACAATTTGGCGCCCACTCCGTCGGACAATTTGCACCCCATTTTCAGCTTTTGGAGGGTTGGTTGTAAGTGGATTTTTTCAGTATGTTCTCAGCTTTGGGAGGAGAAAAATCGGTTTTTAGACCCTTTATTTTCAATAAGTTCTCAAATTAGGGCATTTTGCCCGCCGAGGGACATAAAGTCGCGCTGCCATTCGTACAGTTTGTCGGCCCGCCTCGTCGTCGACCAACGGAATTGCCGCGGACGCGCACTTGAAACCAGGGGCAGAACAGGCCTCCATTCCAAGCCTTTGATCCTAGCCTAAGTAGTAGGCCTTGTCAAGAAGAAAATGAAGCGTGCTTAAAGGGGCCGTCCGGCCACTTTTTAACGGCTTAGGGTTCCGGAGAAAAACCGGGCTCATCCTGACAATCAAGTTGCCACTTGTTGCCGGCTGAGCGGTACCACCTCACGCCGCTCTGTTTACTGACCCTCTTGCTACAGTCTCTGCTGAACTTTGCCGGAAGGGCTGACTGCCTACACCCCCCGCCAGCACCTGGCACCTGACACCTGGAGGTTTTGCTTTGACCTTGCGTCGCGGGTTAACAAGTTGTTTAATGCCGTTATCCTTTCGCCAGCCCGGGAACCCCTGGGAGGTTAGGCGTCATGAATCACTCCCCGAATGATGAAGGTCGAGGACCTCCGCACCCTGTGCGCCTACAACCACTGTCAATCCCATAACCAAAAGGAGAGGAACGAATTATGAAAGACACGATTACCCGATTCTTCGGCCACAAAATCACCAGTGACGCGTTTGACATGAGGCTTGGACAAGCCGTTTGTTTTGTCGCCGGCGTGTTATGCTCGTCGTCAGCATGTGGAAGCTGACGCGGCTCGACCTAAGTGAAGCTCAATTCTTCTTCGGCCTGCTTCTATCGCTCTGCGTCCCACTGCTTCTTTTCATTGCGGGGATGGTGCTGCCCATTTCTACCACCCCGTGGAAACAACATCCCTGACGCTCCGATAAAGCGAACCACGGGAGCATTGCAGGAGCGGCAGCCTAACAACGAGTTGCAGCCAATGCCTTACAGCCTGCGGGGCTGGCGCAGTGCGATAGCTCTGCGCTACCCCGGGTGCGCGAGATTCGGACTGCGCAAGATTTGGACTTGCATCGCAGGTTAATAGGTTGTTTAATGGTGTCATCCTTTCGCCAGCCTGGGAACCCCTGGGAGGTTAGGCGTAATGAATCGCTCCCCTAATGATCGTCGAGCGGCATGGGCGCCGTTCCCTGGCCAGCCGACTCCGAGCTCTGCGAACGCGTGGCAGAAGCGCTGCGCACTCGGCCGTGGCCCTATTCACGTTACGCTGACCGGAAAGGGTTTTACACAGGTGTCGTCCAAACAAGAGTTAGGGGTCGGCCAGGAGAAATCCACATCCTTTTAGCTTAAGGGCCGGAGGCAATCAATGCAGAAAAGGGTTTTTATCAGCGCGACAGGAAACAAGAGGCTCGACCAGCGCCGCCTTCTCCTCAAGGCCGCCATCCTTGCCAAGATTCGTTTGGCTGGTTACGAGCCGCAGGAGTTCTGGGAATCAGGGATTCCAGAGAACCTCGCCTGGAATTTCGAGAATGTCGATCGCGTCATGCAAAAGTGTGTCGGGGCGGTCGTTTTTGGCTTCCCTAGGTGGACGATCTCCGAACCATCATGCGAGACGAGACTAGTTGGTGAATACAATCACTACGAGGGAGCCGTAGCCCTGACGTATGGACTCCCGGTGTTGTTGCTCGCGGAGCAAGGGGTGGAGAACCGTGGAGTCGTATGGACGGGAGGAGGGAGAACGATCACTTACGTCCCCGAGAACGCGGACGAGAATTGGGTCAACGACCCTGACTTCACCAAGCGTTTCAACGCGTGGCTGCGGGAACTTGGGGCGCGGAAGGACGTGTTTCTGGGTTACTGCAGCAAGAGTGCTGGCACTGCGGCGCAAATCCAGCTTCGGCTTGAGAAGCTAGGCGCGTCCGTCCTTAACTGGGCCATGGACTTCCGGGCGGGTGTTTCGATTCTCAGCGAGATCGAGAAGGCCCGGGCGGCGTGTTCCTGCGGAGTGTTCCTGTTCAGCGAGGACGATCCCCTCGAGGGCACGCCTGTTGGAGCTGCTCCACGAGACAACGTCGTTTTTGAGGCTGGTTACTTTATGTGCTCTAAAGGCCCGGAGAGATGCCTCATCGTTAGGCACGGAGAGGCCAAGATGCCAGCCGATGTCGGTGGAGCGATATATGTTCATCTGGGCAAGTATGCCGACGTGAGTACAATTGAGGGCCTTCTAAGTGATTTCATTGTGCGGAATCTCTAGCGTGTACAGGTTCGAGCGTATTGCATGCGAGATCCAACAGGGCGTTCGGCAGCACAAACCGCGAGGGTGCATCGATGACGAAAGACTTCTTCATCAGCTATACACAGGCCGACGAGCAGTGGGCCAAATGGGTTACCTGGGAGCTGCAGGAAGCCGGATACACGTGCACGATCCAAGCATGGGACTTCGCCCCGTCGCAGAACTTCATGCAGCGGATGCGACAAGCACTGGATGAATCGCGACATTTGGTTGCAATTTTGTCGCCGGAGTACTTCGCCTCCGACTTTGCCGGCGCTGAGCTCGATGCAGCGTTGACCGCCGATCCGAGGGGCTTGAGGGCCAAGTTGATTCCCGTAAGAGTCAGATCCTGCACACTCGATGCAATAATGCGGTCGAGGATATACATCGATCTTGTGGACAAAGCACCAGACCAGGCGCGGCGCGATCTGCTTGCGGGGATTGCTGCCGCCCGCGCGACGGTGACATCCAGCGATGCACTGAGGTTCGAAGCGCCGCCTCCATTTCCTGTTAGTGATCAATCCGATAGGGTTCGCGCAGAGAGCTCCCTCGCCCCAGTTGATTCCAAGGTGAAGCTTTTGTTCGTTGCGATGGACATCGGTCGTGGCTTGGACCTGAGGGGCCAGTACGAGAAGATCGATGCAATCCTGAAACGTTCCACCAAGGCGGGACCTTTCGAGGTGATCCCGTGTTTCGACGCCACGGCCGAAACACTCCCGGATATACTCACCCAGCATTTGCCCACCATCGCTCATTTCTCTGGGAACCAGAGCGGGGGCAGAATCCTACTACGCTCATTAGAGGGTGGAGTAACCACCGTACCAGCGAACGCTCTGGCTGGCCTTATGCAGTCTCTGGACGGCGCCGTCAAACTAGCGGTCATCGACACTTGCGATTCTCTGCCGTGCGCTCGCGAGATCGTCAGCAGCGTCGATCTGTCGATGGGCGTACGGGGCAAACCCTACGACGAAGATGCCACTGCATTCTACGCCGCGTTCTACCGAGCGCTGGCTGCCGGGCTGTCAATAGCTGCTGCTGTCGGTCAGGCCACCGCAGCGCACCGTTTTCGAGGCATCGCCCGTGGCGAAACACCGCAGTTGTGCACTCGAAAAGGAGTCGATGCCACCGCAATCAGTTTTCGCCTTACCAGGATGAAATCGAAGAGTACTGCTTAACCCGGCGCTGCACCCGACGGCCGCAAGCGTTAGGATGTGCCGCTGCGGGTGAGCGCGAACGGTACGCCGCCAGCCTTGACGTGCGTTTTTGAGCGTCTCCATCAATGGAGCGTTCTTAAAACAGTTGCCGGAGGACGTAGTGCAGCACAGGAGGATCCCTGCATGTCAGAAACTGAAGGCCAATTTACGGGCTTTCGTGGACTCCTTTGGCTGGCCATTGGTTTTTAGCTCCTAGCGGGTGCCGTAGGAAGTGCAATCTAAATCGTTGTTCCCCTTTTCAACTACCTGTGAGCCGCAGTGCGGTAGAGGTAAGGGAGAGACAAAAGACGCTTGTAGACAAGATGAACTGCCCTTGGATCTGGACCCGTCTTGGGAAAATGCCTGTCATCTTAGGCCAGCAGTCAGGAAACAGCGTGGACGTCCCGCCGCGCCTTCCAGAGTTTGTAGAGGCCCCAAGCGGCGAGGGTGCAGCCGTCGCGGATGGTTCCATTGAGAATCATCTCCTCGAACCGGGCAATCGAGGCGGTTCGCAGAACCAGATCATGCTCTTCCGGGTCAGGGTCGGCGCTGGCGGGCGATAGGCCCGTGGCGAGGTAAACATGCTGCTTCTGACGGACGAAGCCGTAAGCGATCCAGTTCGCCCCGAGACGAGTCATGCTGGCGGCGATCAGGCCCGTTTCCTCTCGCAGTTCTCCGCGCGCAAGTTCCTCGGGATCGACGCCGGGGGTTTCCCATCCTCCTTGGGGCAGCTCAAGGCAGCGCTGCTGGATGGTATAACGGAACTGCTCGATGAGATAGATGGTGTCGCCTTGGATGGGCAGTATGATGGCGCAGTCGTCCTTGTCCACCACGCCATAGATGCCGTGAACGCCGTTGCTGCGCTCGACCTGGTCTTCGCGCACACGGAGCCAGGGATTGCGATACACTTCGCGGCTACTCAGGGTTCTGATGCTCATGCTTACCAGTGTATAGCGTTCAGTGTCTTTGCAGTTGGTAAATGAGAACTCATCGATCGCCTGAAGAGACTCACCCCCATAGCTTTGCCAACGCGGCAGTGTTACGGGTCCCGTCACAGTTGAGACTTGAGCCATAAAGTGGCAGCGTTTTGAACCATAAAATGGCAGTTCCGTTCGCACAAGCCCTTTCAGATCAATGTCCCTTGAAGAATCACTTTGCCAATTGGGAACCATAAATTTGCCACTCGGCACTCACCAGGCACATAAGTTGGCCGTTGAGCATCAATTTGCCGATCAGCCTGCAAAGGCGGGGTTGAAAAGACGGCACTTGCGGCCAATTCATGCTTTAAGTTTCGGGCAGCCTTACGGTTTCATTCTGAACTTTTGGCAAAG
>Ga0209039_10004576_pt1 | contig 10002 bp, 13 predicted proteins | sample BogFormECP12_OM1_FD_188238 | JGI IMG/M metagenome (GOLD analysis project Ga0209039, IMG submission 188238) | Bog forest soil microbial communities from Calvert Island, British Columbia, Canada - ECP12_OM1 (SPAdes) (version 2) | ecosystem: Environmental > Aquatic > Freshwater > Wetlands > Bog ... | reverse complement strand
TTCAATTTTAGTCCATCCCTCACAACCCCGTTAGTGTCCTGAAAATTCAATTTTTGCACTTGCAAAAGACAAAAAAAAGCAAAAGTGAGCAAGTCAGGTTCTAAACATCCAACGAGGCATGTAAACTGATATCTAGGATATCGGTAAAGTTTTTATATCAGCCTCTGGAGGAAACCATGAGTGACCAGCAATTGATGAGCTATTTCAAATTCGATGAAGCCGATTTGCAAGCGAATCGAAATGGGCAGTTAACTGAAAAACAAAAGGGGCGGCTAGTTAAGGAAGACAAGCGGGATAAAACGTGGAGCGTGGTCGGCGGAGGATTTCTGATTCTCATCGGGCTGCTTGGTTTGGTCATCGCCATCGTCGCTGGGATGGCGGATCCGGATTGGGGATTCAGAATCGGCTTTGGACTCGGCTTCGGTTGTATCTGGCCGGTGGTGTGGTGCGGGATTGGCTACTTCATCCTGAGCCGTGCTTTTGCCAAATTCCAGGTTGAACTCAAACGGGCGGAGGGACCCGTCAACATCATCAAGGCGGAGAGGACATCCACCCACACCGATTCAGATGGTTTCAGCCACACTTCTCACTATTTTGTGCACGAGTTGCATATTGGAGGAAAATCATTTGATGTCGAGTCGACCCTTGCTGACCTCATGATGCAGGGAGACACCTACGCTGTTTATTTTACAGAGGGCAGTGAAAACGATATTCTCTCCGCAGAATTTATATCAAAAGCAAAGTAAAGTCACCGGAGGCTAGAATGCAAGATCAAAAACTGATGGATTATTTCAAGTTCGATGAAGCCGATTTATTCGCTAATCGAAGCGGCCACTTAACCGGGAAGCAGAAAAACGATATTGTGAAGCGAAGGAGTGACTTTAAGAGTAGCGGCATCAAATATTCTGTGATCCTGATTGCTATCAGTTTAAGTATCGCTCTTGTTGATTGGGTAATTTCCACGATAAGATATGCGCCGCATCCCGATACCGGCGCGCTGATTACGGCGGGCGTGATCTTTCTACTCGGTATCCTATTGCTTTAGCTAACGCTTAGCAGCGAGAGTGGAAATACGGATGTTTCCAAAGATGTTGTCAAAAAAGCCGAGGGACCCGTCAACATCGTCAAGGTAGAAAGGACTAGATCGGGTGCCACCGAGCACTCTCCCCTCGAACATTATTTTGCCTACGAATTACATGTTGGCGAGAAAACTTTCGAGGCGGATGGAAATCTAGGAAACATAATGATGCAGAATGATGAATATGCTTTCTATTATGATGATTTCAACAACAGAGTCTTGTCTGCTGAATTGATCTCAAAGGCAAAATAAAACCATATGAGGCTAAAATGCAAGACCAAAAACTGATGGATTATTTGAAGTTCGACGAAGTTGACCTGCAAGCAAATCGAAACGGTCTGGTCACGGAAAAACAAAAGGCGCGCATGGTCAAGGATGCGAAATCCGGAATAACGGACAACCTCTTTGCCTATCTTTTCCTGTTCATTGGCCTAATTGGGTTTGTCATTGCCGTGGTCACAGGAATCTCAGTTCCGGATTGGACCTTTCGAATCAGTTTCGGCCTCGGCTTTGGCTGCATCTGGCCGCTAGCTTGGGGCGGCATAGGAGTTCGGTCTCTGCTTAATTCCTCTTCTTCAAAACATCAATTCACAGTAGCTAGAATACAAGGCGCCGTCAATATTGATAGCAGGCAAACTTATGACCTTAACAATCGTCCGGATATCGTGGTGCATACGCTTCGCATCGGCGGCAAGAGCTTCCACGCAGAACCCGGCTTGGCTGAGGCCATGACACTGGGTGCTCAATATATTATTTATTACTACATCATGGATAATCTGGACGCGCTCGTCAGCACAAAGAATATCTTATCTGCAGAAATAATTTGACTTGCAAAACAATCACGCAGTCAATTCAACCACCAACATTTCCATCGCCAGGTCCAACGTGACCTGGCTTGTTTTTGCCGCTTCATCAATTCCCAATAGTTTGTGATAAATCTTTTCCAAAGCCGGGAGCGAAAAACGCTTGGCCTGCGAAAAAACTTTTTCCGCCACGAAGCTGCGAACGCCCAAGGCTTGTTCCACTTCACGCTGTCCGCCGCGATTATCAATCACTTCTCGTGCCAGCAGCAACAAACGAAACTGCCGCACCACCATACCCCACACGCTGAAGGCATCCTCATTCTCCAACAAACGATGCAATAATTTTTGTGACGATTTGCCATTGCCTGATGCCAATGCGTCGACCATCGCAAAGATATCCGGCTCGGCGGTGACGATACTGACCGCTTCCACATCCGCGACCTTGATCGGGCGCGCCCAATTGACATACGCCAACAACTTCGAGATTTCCTGCGCGGCCTGACGCGTGTCCGCCCCGACCATCTCGACCAATTTATCCGCCGCGGCTTTTTCGATTTGCCCGTTTTGATTTTTGGTCTCGTTGAGAATCCATCCGCTCATGTCTTTGACGCGCGGAAGCATAAATGCTTGCGTCCGTGCCAGCTTGGACTTTTCCGCCCACTTATTCAGCCAGTGCCTCTCGGCCTCGCGCGGCTCAACAGATTCATATATCACCAGCCGCGTGCTATCCGGAATCTTCTCGATGAATTCCAATAACTTTTTACGCGTATCCGCTTTATTGTATCTTGCGGATGGATTTGCTAGCAGAACCAGCCTCTGATTTGCTAGAAACGGTATGGAATTGACCGCGTTATTTAATTCGTCTTCGCTCATAGTACGCGCATCGAGGCGCGCCGTGTTCATGTCCGCGCTGGTGGGATCGGTGAAGATCGAACCGAATTCCAGCAGGCGGCGCGCGATGGCAAATTCGTCGTTGCCGTAGAGGAAGAGGATGTTAGGCATGATTTATTCTAAACAGAAAGGACACAACGAACACAAAGGTTTTCAAAAACTTCGTGCCCTTAGTGTCCGTCGTGTTTAAATCATTTCGTAATCACACGATGAGCGGTGATTCGTCCACGCAAAGATGGACGCACCTCAATAATTTGCAGGTTGCCCAGATCGGCATCGGTGGTGATTCGTTGCTGGATGATCGGGCCAAGCGGACGGCTGATCAAAGCACCAAGCAAAGCGAACACAATTGCAAATGGAATGCGGATGATCCGCCCGAGGGTGGATTTCGCTCCTCGCATTGTGAGCCAGGCCAAAGTCCCGGCGAGAAGCGCAGTGGTGGCGATGTTGGTCCCGCATCCGGGATGGATGGCGAGATGGCTTTCGCCGGCGCGCAGACGCGTCAAGGCTTGAGCCGCGGCGGTTTGAACATCGTCGGTAGGAAGATCGCCGAGGATGAAGAAGCCGGTTGGGTTGGAATGTCCAGCCATCGGCTGATGCGAATATTTTTCAGCCAGCACGTGAAGCGTGGCGTGTTCGAGGGCATGGTTGCGACGTGTTTCGAGAATGAAGGGAAGATCCAAAATGGAATTCGACATGCGATGATTATACTCTGCGATGCAATCTCAGGTTCTCATTCAATTGGTTATTTGAAGATTAGAGGAGATTGCCACGTCGCCTTTGGCTTCTCGCAATGACAATTAACGCGTGGAGACGTGCTCCAGTGATTCAAACGTTTCGAGCAGATGAAGCAAAATCAAATCCGTGAAGGCATTGACCTTGCGCAGAACTTCTCCCCAGGCCTGCCCCGATGGGACGTTGGCTTCCTGATAGGCTTGGATGACGGATTGAAGCAGGGCATCGCGGAAAAACAAAAAGGCGCGCGCTGCATCGGCGCTGTTGAGTCCGAAACGATGGGCGCGCGAGGCGTATTCGTACCCGATGGAATGCGCTTCGGAAGTTGCATCCTCGCTTTCGGAGGCGAGATAGTTGATCAGCCCTTGAAAGAGCGTGCGTGAGCTTTGACGATATTGATCGCGCGCTTCCTGATTCAATTTTTGATACCAGCCTTGGGCCTCGAGCGCTCCTTCCGCAATTTGGAGGCGGATGTTGCGAAAGGCGGTCTGCATCACGCTGACGGGTTCGATGGCAGATTGAGGCCGCGCGGTCTGCGCCCACAACTCGACCTCGCTTCTTTTATAACGGCGATGCCCGCCCTGCGTGCGATGAGATGGCAGTGCGCCCTTGTCGGACCACAAGCGCACGGTGCCTGGATGCACGCCGAGCAGTTCGGCGGCTTCACTGAGGGAAAGCCAATCGGAACTTGCAGAGGATGTCATGAGAAATGAACGCCCTTGCCGGGAGCAAAGGAACAATTCCATCATATCACGAGATGGATACCAGAATGCAAAGCTTCAAAAGAATGATGGGGGCGGGCTGAAGACAGAGTTAAAGATGAGTAAGGGATGGTCGAAGGATCCTCGAAGGATGAGCTTACCAGGTTGGATTTACTTATATTTCACGCAGTCGATTCCATGGCCAGTCCGAGCCGGGACTGAGGATTCCATCTCTTTGTAGGCTCACAACGGCACGGTGCTGGGATGCACGCCAAGCAGTTCGGCGGCTTCGCTGAGGGAAAGCCAATCGGAATCAGAAGATGCGTTCATCAGCGCGACCATAAAGAAGGGAGATTATTTTAAATGTACTTCCTTAATAGAATAATGTGTTTGGGCACAATCCACCTAAATGGGGGATGGGCAAGGAACAAATGAAACATATAATAAGAAAAACTGTTTAAAGTTAGGCATTCAACAGAGGAGCAAGTCCATGGAACATAAACGAATTAGTCTCATCGTCAGCGCATTCCTTTTGTGTTTATTAAGCGCTTGCCAGATGACTGGAGTTACACCTGCACCTCAACCACCCGGAGCAGGAATCATTCAGAACAATCCCGGCGGACCTATTCAAGTGGCGCCCACCTCTACTACGCCCACCGCCATGCCCACCGCATCAAGCGGTTGCAACCAACTTGGTTGTCCGTATCCAGCGGTTTGCGATAAGACTTCAGGCGTGTGTACAATCAATCAGCAACAGGGACCGGGTGCAGCTGCACCCCAGGCGCCTGGAGCCGGAATCATCTCGAACAATCCGAATCCCGGTTCGTTGCTGCCTCCAGCTTGTAGCCCGCAAGAACCAAGCGTCAGTAATATCAATTCCTTTTGTGCGAACCAAGTTGCCAAGTTGGGTGGCGCCACGTTCATTTACAGTCCATCCGCCGGTGTCATTAACTATGCTGTTGGCAATAACACAAATTGCAGTTACTCCAATTCAAATAGTAAAGCTACGTGCTCTGGTCCGCAGAACGGGAATGTCCAGGAAATCTATTGCACATCTTGCGGAGGAGGCGATGCACCCGGAGCAGCTGTGTTTGCCAATTTTTCTTGCTCCAAAGGATATACAAAAGATGCCACTGGCAGTTGTTTAGCGAATGATCCAAATCAGGAATATTCTCCCTGCCCGGCAGGTTCGCATTATGATAACAACAAACAGTATTGCGTTGATGATGGGACTGGACAGAACCTCACAGATTTATGCCCAGCTGGAACTGTCACTTATCTTCCTGACTACCATTATTGTTTACCGAATAATTATCCAGAAGTATATAACTGCCAAACGTTTACCATTCCGCTTGGAGTGTGTGCGGCTCAGGTGAAGAAAGTTTGCCAGAAGCCTGCGGGAGGCTGTCCAAATAATCCTGTAACGGGTGGGAAGGAATCTTGGAATCAGGCTTCGTGTTCTTGCAAATAATGGATCTTGAATAAAAACAAAAATGCCCTCACAGATTTTGTGAGGGCATTTGATTTGATGGATAAGTAAAATTATCAGAACTAGTTTAATGCCATGGCGCGCCATGGGTAGATTTCTATTTTATTTAAATATAAAATCGTACTCTGTAGTATTCCGAAACCTAGAGAGTTTTTTCTAGTACTAAGAAGCATGAAGATCAAGCTAAGAACTTCGAAGATTGTCAGTTTCATCTTCTAAAATTATATCATTAAGAATGATAGTTCTATTTGATTATTTCTGGCATTCGTTTTATCTACTTTGCGCTCTTGATCATCTGCCGCGCCACTTGAGTCAACTCATGTGCGGAGCGCAATGTCCCTTCACCCACTTCGCCGAGCATCTGCGAAAGTTCCAGCAGTTGCGGCTCGCCAGTGAGCCGCTCCACGCGTGTTAACGTGCGATTGCCTTGAATCAATTTCTGCACTTGATAATGTTCATCGCCGAAGACCGCCAACTGCGGTAGATGCGTCACACAAAAGACCTGATGGTTGCGTCCGAGATGCCAGAGTTTGAACCCGACTACCAGACCGGCGCGGCCACCGATGCCCTGATCAATTTCATCGAAGATCAACGATGGGATCTGGTCGGCGCTCGCCAAAATATTTTTCAAAGCCAGCATCAAGCGCGAGGTCTCACCGCCGGACGCAATCTTGACCAGCGGCTTGAGTCCTTCGCCGGGATTCGGCGCGACCAGAAACTCGACGCGGTCATAACCAGTTTGATCGAATGCGATGCGCGTTCCGTCTGTTAATGGAATGCCGTTCGGGTCGGACCGCGTTTGAAATTCCACGCCGAAGCGCGCCGCGGCCATTTTTAAATCGTCGAGTTCCACTTCAATGGCTTTGCTCAATTTTCCCGCGGCGGATTTGCGCTTCTCTGAAAGCGTCTGCGCCTGCTTGGAACATGTTTGAAGCAATTGATCTTCTTCAGCTTCAAGTACCGTGACGCGTTCACTGGCATTGGAAATATTTTCCAACTGCTTGCGCGTGTTTTCACCGGAGGTAATGACCGCGGGGATCGAGCCGCCATATTTGCGCACAAGATTGTGAATCAAGTTCAGGCGTTCTTCCACTTCATCGAGTCGCTTCGGATTGAATTCGATCTCTTCCAAATAATCGCGCAAACTGCGAACCAGATCGGCTAGCGTATCTTCCAGCGTGGCAGCTTCGTTCGCAAGTTCTTCCTGCGCCTTATCAATCTTCGCCAGTCCCGCCAATGCGCGTGCAGCTTGTCCTACTAGGTCGCTGGCCGCCGTAGATTCCTGCGAGCCTTCATCTAAAACTTCTAACGCCTGTTGTGCATATTGCGCCAGCGACTCAGCATTTGCCAACCGATCGCGTTCCTTTTTCAATTCTTCATCTTCGCCGGGCTTGAGTTTCGCGGCTTCGATCTCTTCAGCCTGGAACGTTAGCATTTCGACTCGGCGGTCGGCGTCCGCTTGCGCCTGACGAATCTCATTCAACTCGCGGCGCACGTTCATCAATTTATGATACGTCTGGCGATAATCACTCAACGGCTTGGCAACATCCGCATAACGATCCAATAGACCGAGATGGGCACGCGGGTCGAGCAGCGATAAATGCTCGGACTGTCCGTGAATATCAATCAGCACCGCGCCAATTTCTTTTAACAATGAAACGCTGGCGGTCCGGCCATTGACGCGTGCGATGCTTCGTCCTTCACGCCGCACTTCGCGCGCCATCGTCAAATAATTTGGATCATCCAATAATTCTTCGCGCTTTAAGATTTCATTTACCGCTTCTTTTTCCGGACCTTTGAGATGGAACACGCCCTCGACCATCGCCGCATCTGAATCGGTTCGGATCACGCTCGCGTCGGCGCGGCCGCCGACTAGCATCTCGACCGCGTCGAGGATGATAGATTTGCCCGCGCCCGTCTCGCCGGTCAGGATGATGAGTCCGTGACCGAGTTTGAGATCGAGCTTGTCAATGATGGCGAAGTTTTGGATGTGAAGTTCGGTGAGCATTTATCCCCCGATGCGAATGCCGGAGATTTGTGTGTATGCCGCGGGAACCGCCATGAACAGATAAACAACCTCCCAAACCGCAGGCAGAATCGTTCCCAGACCCATGCCCAAGGTTCCGGATAACAAATTCAGCAAAATGGGAACAGCAAACATCAGCAAGGCTGGCACTGCGCCAGCAACAATTCCAATCGCAGCCGTTAAGAAGAGAGTGCGCGATCTTCTGTTTTTGATGAAGCGCAAAACAATATTACCGATCACGATGCCCGCGCCCGGTGCGAGGAACAAAACCAGAATCCCAAAGAAGAATTGACTGGCAAAGAATACCAGCACGCTAGTGATCCCTGAACCGATGGCGGCGACGATAAAAGCCACAATGTAGTCGTACCATTGCGCCGTGTCAAATTTTTTCTGCTGTTCGCGCACGCAGTTCTTACAGCGATAACCGGTGGGAGTCAGCACCGCGTCTTCTGCACAGATCGGCCTCTCACAGCGATTGCAGCGCAGGGTGGTGGGACGATTTGGATGAATATAGCAGTAGAGAGTTTCGTTGGTCATTGAATGTTCCTATATTCGTGGTGTATTCATGTGTGCATTCAAGTTGCGGTAAAAATATCCGGGATCGCCAAAGCGTACGAATTGCGCCGTATATTCCGCGGCGCGGATATCCACGTGATCATCTTCGGCTAACGGCATGGGCGCCTGGCCATCCACGCTCAGCACGGTGTTCTCGCTCTTGACCATGATGCTGACCGAGGCGCCTTCCGATAAAACCACGGCGCGATCCACAGAAAGATGAGGCGCAATCGGCACGAGCAGCATGTTGTGCAAATCAGGAGGCAGGATCGGTCCGCCCACCGCTAGCGCATACGCAGTTGAACCGGTTGCTGTGGAAGCAATCAAACCATCGCAAACATAGGAGGTGAGCAGGCGTCCGTCCACGCTGGCGGAGAGATGCACCGGGCGAAGATTTCCTCCGCGGCTGACCACCGCCTCGTTGAGTGCATGCCAGCTTCCGAGCATTTCACCGGCGCGAACATGCTGGACGAACAGCATCATGCGATATTCGATCCAGGCTTCACCTTTGAGCAGTCGCTCGAACATCTCGCGCCATTCGCCGCGCTCAATCTGAATTAAAAAACCCAGTCGTCCAAAATTGATTCCCAAAATCGGGACGCCGCACGGTGCGCACAAATGCCCGGCCCGCAGCATCGTCCCATCGCCGCCGACCGCAATCATCATATCGAACTCGTTATTCTTGACGCGCGTGCGAATCTCTTCATCATATAGCGATCCATAAGGCACATCGAAGCCCTTGCCCTTTAGGAACTTCATGATGGCTTCCGCTTCGGCCTGCGAGTCGACGATGCGCGGATACGTGACAATCACCGGCTTTTTGGGAATGAATGGGTCAGGCATAAAGCAGATTATACCTTGTTGGCCTTACACCAAGGATTGATCGCACACTTTTCGGAACCCGCATCGGCGGCAGCGCGCCGCGTCTTCATGCGAACGCGGCACATTGTTGCGAAGGTCATCGCGCCTCATCTCGGCCAGTTGATCGAGCAAAGCGGATTCCAGTTGAGGCGTGTAATCCACAGCAAAGTCGCGATTGGAATAATGAATAATGCCATAAGGCGGACGCTTGCCATATTTCTTTTCGACAAGTAGGCAATACGCGGCCAATTGAAAAATATGCGAATCATACGGCGCATCGGGAACGCGTCCGGTCTTGACCTCGACCGGAATCAGTTTCCCGTTTTGTTCCACCAAATAGTCGGGCTTGCCCGTTAATCCAAGCTCATTATTGAACAACGGTTTCTCAACCATGCCCCAGGTGCGCGTATCCGTGTAGATCACGCGGCCGCCGGGCAAACCAGCCTCGCGTCGCTGACGGCTCGATTGCCAGAAGAAAATAATGGCGACGACAAAAAGAATGAGGGCAATATAAAGAATCATATATATCGAAAAGCAAGATAAACAACGAGCAGAGTCAACGCGATCAGAAACAGAACCAGACTCAAAGTCCGGAGCAGACCCGCCGCCAAAACTTTGCGTCCGTGCTTACGATGAAGTTCTGTACCAGTTGCCATCTCGGCGCGGTTTTCGGATTCCACGCCTTGTTTGCGATACCACCAAGCGCGGCGGCAGTAAAGATATGTTCCAATATCGGAAGCACGAATGATGGACGGCATGAACCGAGGTACTTGTTTACCGTGCGAAAGCATAATTTTGTAAAGGGTCGAAGGTCTTGAAAAAAACAGGCTGAAAAACTCTTGTCAAAGGAGTGTTGAAGATTG
>Ga0209039_10004575_pt1 | contig 10005 bp, 8 predicted proteins | sample BogFormECP12_OM1_FD_188238 | JGI IMG/M metagenome (GOLD analysis project Ga0209039, IMG submission 188238) | Bog forest soil microbial communities from Calvert Island, British Columbia, Canada - ECP12_OM1 (SPAdes) (version 2) | ecosystem: Environmental > Aquatic > Freshwater > Wetlands > Bog ... | reverse complement strand
GACTCAGAAAACTTGGTGGTTGTCCGAGTGATGGAATTGAATCTGAGCGGATTGCTATCGGACACCTACGGGACACTAAGCGCCGAGACGATTGGCCAGTCCTCGGTGATCCAACAGAGATTAAGTGATTGGGATTGCAAGGTCTGGCGGAGAGGGAGGGATTCGAACCCTCGGTACAGGTGTTAGCCCGTACAACGGTTTAGCAAATTCAGCTCGTCCCCTACCTATTGCTCGGAATCAATCAGTTACGGTCACCGCAGGTGCCCTTAGTCGGGCAGAATTGGGGTGGTCGGCAAGCGACTATGCACCTCAGTATGCACCTCGGCGACCAGAAACTGCGCTCCGGACGCAGGACCACCCAACCCGGCTCGTTACGTGCTGTGTAGGTGAACTTCGCCCGCATCCCAGCTATGTGCGGCATGGTTTTTCGGTACCCGCCGCCCAGTTGTCTGCGCTTGCTTCGTGTGGCGAGCTCGCATTCCGAGAACCGATCGTGGTCACACGGGACCGCACAATCGTTAATGGCTATGCTCGCTGGAAACTAGCTCAACAACAAGGTCGAGCGACACTTCCTTGCGCAGAATACGATCTGACGGAAGCAGAAGCCCTCCGGTGGCTGATCCAGCGTCACCGCCCTTCCCGCGGCCTAAACGCCTTCAGCCGCGTGCTCCTGGCCTTGGACCTTGAACCTTCCCTCCATGAAAAGGCGCGCTCAAACCAGCAAGTCGGCGGTCAGAGCAAGGGTTCGTCAAATTTGACAGAAACTGAAAGAGTGGATGTCCGATCTGAGATAGCAGACGTTGCGGGGGTATCAGCGGGCAATGTAACCAAGGTGAAGCAGTTGCTCAGAATTGCGATTCCGGAACTTGTGCAGGCATTGCGCAGGGGAGAGATTTCCATCCACAAAGCATGGCTGTTGAGCAAGGAGCCACCGGCGGACCAGCGGGAGGGATTAGCGCTTCCTCAGTGCAAGAAGAGGATCAAGAAAGATATGCGGACTCTCGCCTCGCGGCATGGATTGAAAAGCCTGCCAAGCGTGCCCGATCCCAGCAATCTGATCAAGCAGTTGTCCGCACTCGAATCCAGCAAGCCTGGGTCGTTCCACATGTTCGTGAGCAACGCCCCAGGTAAAGGCATTTGTCTGACCAAAGAATTGCTTCTGGAGCTCGGTGCACAAGGGGAGCTTATACACACATGCTAAGGAACCGGTCGTTACAGCAGATCTTGGCTGATACACAAGCGTCCTGGGATCATGACGGGACCCGCTCAGCCGTTCGCGAGAATCTCTTGAAAACCATGGATTGTGGGACTCCTGCTTTGGGCGCAGAAGTCTATGCGTCCGAAACTGAGCGGCTGCTCGTTTATCACACCTGCAAGTCGAGAGCTTGTCCGAGTTGTGGATTTAGGTCGACGGCATTGTGGCAAGAGGAACTGAAGGCCCTACTCCCAAACGCCTCCTACGTGGGTATCAACTTTACGATGCCCAGCCATTTCTGGCCAATCTTTCAGCAGAATCGTCATCTCCTTAATGATCTGCCCGCAATAGGAGCCTCGGCCATACAGCGTTGGGCGGAGAACAAATACGGTGTTAGCGTGCTTCTGATCGTGGTGCCCCAGACTTTTGGTGGACTACTGAATTTCAATCCCCACCTCCACATGTTGGTCTCGGCCGGCGGTTTCCAGGAATCGGAAAACATCTGGATTCCGCTTCACTTCGATAAACGCGAACTGATGCAGATGTGGCGTCTTGCCCTCACCGCCTACCTGTGGGTGGCGCTGCGGGTAGGAGCGATGAGGTCGGACCTGGATACTGAGCAGCTCAAGAAGGTTCTGGAGGAGCAGTACAGACGCCTGTGGATCATCTACATCAGCCCTTATATGTCGAAGGCGAAGTTCTTGCACTACGCAGGCAGGTACGTTCGTCGGCCCCCGATCACCCTGAATCACATTCTGAAGATCACGGATCGAGAAGTGCGATTCTTGGCGAAGGACACGAGAGCGAAACGTATGGTGGAATTGATGTGGCCGAAAGAGATGTTCGTTGCCACCCTTGGCCAACACGTGCCTGACCGCTACCGGCATGCGATGCGCTATTTCGGGCAGCTAGCCCCCCGATCTAGACGGCGTACGTCTGCTGCCCTGTTTGCATCGCTAAAGCAGGAGAAACGTCTCCGCCCAGCACGATTAAGTTGGGCGGATTCCCTGTGGAAGGACTTCGGAGTAAATCCTCTCGTCGACAGGCGCGGCCAGCCCCTGCTTTGGGGCGGGCGGCGGAAGCCAATGAGGTTCAGCGAACCAAAGATTGCAGAGTGACAAAATTTGGCGGGAGATTCACTAATGGAAAACACACGAATGGTTGTCCGCAAGAGGGTGGAAGGCCTGGTTGACTACAACGATGGAGAGTTCGCAGAGGTGCAGATCGTCGGAACCGACGGAATCGAGAAGGACCTTTGGTTAGAGACCATCCAGCTCCACCGTCAGGACACTAGCGATACGTCCGACGAGTTTCAACGTAGGTTCCCAGTTGACATGTGGTTGGACATCTTAACCATAACTGACATCACTGCCCAGACGGACGAAAACCTGCTGCCGAGAGCTCGCTGCAGAACGAGGGTAGCGGAGAAGATGGCGAGACTACCCAACTAAAGCAGGAGCAGCGTCCCCGTCCACCGCGGCTGAGCTGGCGGAACTCGCTACACAAGGGCTTCGGAGTTGATCCCCTGGTGGACCGACGCGGTCAACCCCCATGCAACTGGTTCGGCGTCTGGAGCACTGCAAGTACGCACCTTAACTCAGGAGGGTAGAAAGTGAAACAGATAGACCTGCAGTTTGTTAAGGATACGCTGTCAGAGCTCGATCCCAGCTTGGAAGGCGGCACACCGGATGATTTCTATCTGACTGCGCTGGTTTTGGTGTCGGCCTTGGTTTGCGGGCCGGACACGGAGTTCACTCAACTCCCTCGGGAGTTTGTCCAGGCGATTCACCAGCGCATGATTCCAGCGGAGCTGTGGACGGAGATTGATGTCTTCTGCGGCCACTGGTTTGGCGAAGGAAACACGGTGTCCACGACGGCGATCTGTCTCGATGTGCTGATTGCCCAGGGCTTGGTAGTGCGGAAATGGGATGAACAGGAGGAAGATTTCAGATACTACGACGCCGCCTATGCCTTGAACACGACCGACCGCCAGCAAAAGGTTAACTGAGACCCGAGCTGGCCGCGACACTTGCCATGCAGCCCCGAGAGGCATTCAAAGCTTTTGCTACGGTCACGGTCGACGATTCTGTGGACAGCTCACAAAAGCCAAGTTAATTCCCACCGCTGAAATTGATTCTTGATTTTCCTATACATTAAGTGGGTAGACGCCGCCCAGTTCTCTCGCGCACGTTTCTCTTTGCCTGTAGGCCTCTCAAGAACCACCTCAACTGAAGGCACAGTCAGCAAAGGGGTCTCCGTCCGCCCGTTTGCTTCCCGAAACGGATTCTTGTTTTTCCTATAGATCAAGAACCACCTCAACTGAAGGCACAGTCAGCAAAGGGGTCTCCGTCCGCCCGTTTGCTTCCCGAAACGGATTTTTGTTTTTCCTATAGATCCAGAAACCACGGGTGCTGGTCGGAGGTATGGTTCATCACAGAATCGAGGATCAACCGGATGTTCTTATCCTTGCCATGGGCGATGAGCCGGTCCATGTCGCTCAACGTGCCATAATCGGGGTTGACGTTTTCATAGTCGGAAACGTCGTAACCGAAGTCCACCTGCGGCGACGGGAACATTGGCGTTAGCCACACGGCGTCCACGCCGAGCCAATGCAAATAATCCAGTTTCGAGTCGACGCCGTTGAGGTCGCCAATGCCGTCGTTGTTTGAATCGGCGTAGCTGCGCGGATAGATTTCGTAAAAGACTGCATCCTGCCACCACTGGTGGCCTTCGGCATCGGTGGCAGCATTTGAGACGGACGTTGTGGCTGCGCTTAACGCAGGCTTGCTCTCTTCGGCCCTTTTACTGCTACATGCAAGACTGCCGAGAATGGTAAGGATGATGGTTAGAATTCCAGCGCGCTTGTGCATGGCGTCTCCTCGGTACAATAGATGAACCCGTATTAGCTACATAGACACAGCCGGCAAATACTCCGGAGCCTTCCTGAAGGGTTCAGCGCGACCGTCGGCCACCTGGTACATCCGCTCGTGGCTCTCAATCGCAGCTTTCCCTAACTCGGCGTAAGGCCGGTTGCACACGTCGAGGATCCCGAGGTTGTAACACTCCCCGTCGAAGCGGCCGATCGCAGACTGGTCGTACAGCTGGAACCAGTGGATACCCACGCAGTAGGGATCCGCCGCCGCACCCTCGAGAAACACCTGGTACGCTTTGCCACGGTCCACCTGGTTCTTCAGGCGGGGGCTCACATCCGAGCCGGGCAGCCCGACGTCCAGCGTGCCGAAACTGAACTCGCCGATCATGACGGGCATGTTCAGGATCTCGTGAATCTTCTCTACCTCCGCCCGGGGCAGATTCTTCCCGTACCAGTTCATGCTGAACACGTCGAAGAACTTCATCCCCAGAACCGCCCAGGTCGGTGGGATGGTGCAATAGCGGATGCCGAGATTCAGGTGGTTCGGATCCACCCTGCGACACGCGGTCGAAATGATGTTGAAGTATCGCTCCACCATCAGGGCAGTGAAGTCGCGCAGGTCATCCTGTGCCTCCTCGGTGAACACGCCTTGCCACTTCCCGGACTCCACTTTCGCGAACGTGGCCGGCATCCTCCAGGCGGCAGCCAGCGCCGAGTCGTTTGAGTACTTCTTTTTCAAGAACTGGCCGAGCTCGGTGCGGGTGGAGCAAGAGGCTGTGTTATAAAGCATGCCCACGGTCGGCAACTCGTCCGTGAAGCCCCCCCAGGTCGGCTCATTCATCAAAAAATAGCCGATGAAGGCAGGATCGCTGGCGGTGCTGGACAGTATGCTGGCGAATTCGGCGGCATCAGCTTCAAACTCGGGGTGGTACACATCCGGGAAGTCGCGGAAAGCCCACCCGCTCCGCTTGGCCTCGAACCCCATGGGCCGAACATAGGGGAAACCCGCCGCCTTGGCGTACTCCCACTTCGACCAGTTGGCAACCGTGTTAAAGCGCAGGCGCTTCATCTCGGCCAGCGCAATCTTCGCCCACTTGTCGCGCCAGCCGTTAGGACCAAAGGCACGGAGCAGGTTCGCAGCCAGATAATTGACGTACTTCCCCGGAGGGTTCGGCGGGTTCTCCGGCTTCCCGTAAATCTCTCGAAAATCGCCGCTCGGGTCGGGCTGCCAAGTGAGGACCGCTCCGAGGCCATCGTACCGGGAGACGGTTTGTTCCACACAAACGCAATTCACCCCAGCCGACCAGAAGGCGTAGCCGTCGGGATCCACCAGCCACCAGCGCTTCCCGTCGTTGTGAGTGCGGAAGAAACCCTTACCATCGGTGAGCTTCTTCGACTTCCACCCGCCCCAGCGCGAAAACTCCTCTGGCCACGTTTGCTTGGGAACCGTCTCCCATTGGGACTGGATGCGCTTCTTGACCTCGCTCACGCTGCCGGTCTTGCCCGGCCAGTCGTGGAGCCGGCTCTGCCCGAGTTCATCAAGGAGCTCGCCCTTGGGCAATACCGGCAGGGCGATTTTCTCCACCTCTCCCGACGACGCCAGGAGAGGCGTCATGCACCACCGCACGCGGTCCGGACGCTTGCAAAGTACAGTGAACCGAGCCCGGTCCACCTGGGCGAGTTCCACCCTGTCGCCCATGCACACTGGCTTCAGGAAAGCACCCTCTCGCTCGATGACCCAGCGGTGCTGGTCGACGAGGTCCAAGGGCAGGCGGACGCGGAAGGAGCACTGCGGCAGGCTCCCGAAATCCAGGTGAAATGTCCGGCCGTGCTCTCCTTCCTGCAGCGCGATGGAGAACACGAGTAGGTTGTTGCCATCGACCAGCATGTCAGCCGTCAGATACTTTGTCTTCTGGAGGAAGCCGGTGGGAAAACGATATTCGAAACCATCACCCACAGTCTCGGCAGTGAACCAAGTTGCTCCCGTGATCGGCGTCTTACCGGACTCCGTCCGCAGCTCGCCGATCATTTCTGCGATTTCCAGCTTCGCCCCGTCGAGCAGGTCCCCGAAAGATTCTGGAACCAAAAGCGCGAAACCCGCGACCGTCATTGCTTGGAGAAACTCCCGGCGGTCTACACCCGAATCTCCATCAGAGCAGTTCATGAATGATTCCTCCTAACGGATTCCCAATTAAATGCACACCCCTCGAATCCAAACTGTCCGCCTCCGTGCTATCCGGTCCTATGCTCGTCCAGTTCCTTTTCCGACGTTCCCCTACCTGCATCACAATCCTCCCGCTTCAAGGAAGTACCGATACCATGCGGCATTCGGGTTGATTGAGGCCGCTCCGGCGAACTCTGCATGAGCCTCATCCTTGAGCCCCTTGCCCGTGTATGCGAGTGCTCGGATGTAGTGCCTGCGGGCGTCCTCCTGCTCAGCAGTAGGAGACGGCGCGAAAGAACTGTAGATGCTTACGACGAACTGCCTCTTCGACAACTTTTCGAGCTCTGTGAACAGCTGTTCTGCCGCCTGGGGCTGACCAAGCTTGCCGAAGGCAAGACCCTGGTAATAGAGATATTCTGTGTCTTCGGTATTCTCGGCAACCGCCTTCAGGTAGTATTGCCGCGCATTAGCCGTGTCCCCCAAGGCCTCATAGCCGAGCCCGGTAAGGTAAAAGATCTGTGCGAAACGAGGATTGTGCAGGGGCCGGCCAATCTCGAGGTTCGCGGGGTACTCGTAGGCTTTGAGGAAATCGTCGAGGGCCCCTTTCGAGTCGTGGTTCTTCAAACGCCCGAGGCCGCGGAGCAAGACAGCGTCCTCATAGAGGTTTGGCATCCCGAACATGCCCTCCCAGACACGGAAATGCCTGGTAGTAAGGATTTGGATCGCCTCGTCATAATTACCAGTCAGAACCAGAACCGTGGCCAGGCGCGTCGTCGCGTCGTCCCGTTTCTCGGCAGTCGCCCGGTGTTGCTGGAGCATTGCGAGGCGCCGATCCGGCGAGATCTTTGCGCTCTCGTAGGCGACATCGAGTTCGTACAGCTGGCGGGCGTCGGAGCCGTCAAGCTTGACTGCCTCCTCAAGACTGGCTATGGCTTTGTTGAAGTCGTTCTCGTGCCATTTGTAACCCCAGGCAAGATTCCGGTACACCATGGCGAACCCTGGATCGAGCGTCCGCGCCGCTTCCCACTCCCTGATCGCCCGCTCGGGTTGGTGCTCATACAAGAGATTCCCCAGCAGATAGGGCGCCAGCGGATCGCGCGGATTGACGGAGCGGGCATGCTCGAGCGCAACCCGGGATTCCTCCCGATAGGGAAAAACATATTCCCGGGGTTGTCGCGACGCCAAGTCGTAGTAATAAGCGGCCTTCCTTGGATCGCCTTTCTCCACCCAAAAGTAACCCATGTGGTAGTAGACCAGGGGACTGAGGCCTTTGGCCTGATCGCGGCTCGCTTCGAATCGTGATAGGACGTCGATCGCCTCGTCAAGGAAACCATTGTTGGCATATTCGGTGGCAAGCTCCAGGTACACTTCCTCGTCCCCACGCATGACGCGGTTGAGATCAGTGAGGACAGACCCTGCCCTGTCGTCGTTCCCGCCGTGCCGGTATGCCAGGAGCAGTTCGTTGCGCGACTGAAAATTCAGGACATCCCGTTTCCCGATCTCCTTCGCCAGTTGCATTGCTTCCTCGGTCTGACCGGACTTTCTCAGAATTACCGCTTTCAAGGTGAGCAGTTCGGGGCTCGAGGCATTGGTTGACAAGGCGCGATCAACATGATCCAGCGCCGCCGTGAAATCGCCCTTGCGGCAGTCGAGACCAGCCAGCGCGAAGTAGCCAGCGCTGTACCAAGCGGAGCTCCACACGGCTTTATAGAATTGGTCATAGGCTTCGTCGAACTTCCCCTGGGCCCTCAGGGCTACCCCCAAGTAGTAAAACGCCTCGCCATCTTTGGGACGGGTGTAGTTGTTGGTCACCCGGGCAAGAGCGATACGCAGCCTACGTTCCGCTTCTGCCCAATCCATGTCCTTGCAAGCCTTGATACCGAGCCACACGTTGAGGTTGTAGTTCCCCGGATCGCGTTTCAGGGCTTCCTGGTAATATGGATTCGGGTCTAGGTTGGAGTTAAAGAACTGATCGAGGCGAAGTCCAGCTAGATAGAGTTCCTCGACGGTCTTGAAGTCTTCCGGTGTCCCGGGCTGTGACACCGGTTCCGGTTTTGGCTCATTGGTTCGCGGCTGAGCCTGAAAACGTAGGAGCTCCTGACCTTGCGAAGACAGCAGCCTGAGCTCAAGGTCCGTTTTGCTGAGCCCCCCATCCAGATGGACATCCTCTGCCAGAGGCTTGTCAGGGCTGATGGCCACGGTTTGCTCGAAGACCGTTACTCCCTTTGCCTTCAGTACAACCTTCGCGTTTTCTTGGATCGAAGTTGTGTTGATCCGAATCCTGACCAGATTGCCTTCGCCGAGCTTCAGGCTCAGAGCCCCGTTCAGATTCACAAAGTCGACGTCGTCCAGGTCGCGGATGGGAAACCAGTATTGCTTGAAATGCTTCACTTCGTAAGGTTGTATCCAACTGTAATCGGGCTCGTTGTCGCTGAACCCGCCAGCCATCAATTCGATGTAGTGGTCCTCGTTGTCAGTGAGCAGACCACGCCACGCATTTCCCTCCGGGTTGTCGCCGTGCTCCCACACCTTCATTCCCGGCAGGATGTGGTGGTCGCCCACATAGGCGATCCCCGCTTTCGCGCCATGGCTGTATCCGGCGATAAAGTCGTCGCGGGAATCCCAGCAAAAGAAGGAGGCAGGTTTCTTGATGTTCTTCCAGTAACTTATGTCCACTCCAGCGTAGTCGGTCCCCTCATAAGACGCGTCGCCCACCGGCCAACGGACAAAGTCCCTTTTAAAGTGGTACGTGGCGTACTGTACTGACGGGCCGAAGAAAATCTGGTAGGTCGGGTCGGCTTTGACCGCCGGGTTGGCCCAATACAGGAAGGAGTTAGCAATCGGTGTCCGGTTGTCGAGGAACACCTCCACCTCGATATAGGACTTGCCTGGACGGACAGTAATTCCTAAGAGCATCCTCATCCGGGTCCTGTAGTCGGTCTTCGCGACCCAGACCGTCTTGCTCCCGTCAGGGTTTTCGACGGAGCGATGTTCGAAGGGCGCCATCGTCAACGGCCCGTGATGGTGCGGGAACCCCCAGCCAATGCTGCCCGAGATCCATGATCCCGCCATGCCAATCAGCGAAGGTTTGATAACGACATTTCGATACAAGAACTCGTAATTGTCCGTCTTGTCGAGGGCAGAGTAGATGCGCCCACCGAGTTCCGGAATGACGTTGATCTTGATGTACTCGTTTTCTAGGCGGTAGGCTGCGTAGGTTCTGGTAGTCGCCGCGTCGGTGAGGTTGTCGTCCATCCGGTAAGGGTATGGGTGCCTCTGGACACCCTGATGTGATAGCCCTTCGTAATACCGCGGATTGGGATCAGGGGGGGTCTTGAGGTACGTCTTGATTTCAAGTTTCTCCAGCTCGCATCGCGTCGTTTGCTTGGCTGTTGATTTGTCTTTTGTCTGAGCATTCGCTAGGGTAGACGCTAGGGCAATCGTGGTCATCACAACCAAACAGTGCAGGTTCTTCATGGTCTTTTTCACGACCTTCGCTTTCCCCCCAGGTTGAATTCTGGCTGATAAGGCACGTTCTCCAACAACTTTCGGCCGCCGCATCCTCACACCCTGCTGTGCTCCAGGAGCAGTTCTGGCTACAACTATCGCATCTGGGCTGCGCGCCGCCGCTCCAGCGTCGCGTTCACCTCCCTCATTCGGTCAGTCAGGACCTTCCATGGGGTGCCATCCAGCCGTACCACCCCATAGTTGCTGTTCTCGCCATCCCGGCGTCGGCCCTCCCTCGGCTGATCTCGGTACTGGAACCACTGGAAA
>Ga0209039_10004574_pt1 | contig 10006 bp, 7 predicted proteins | sample BogFormECP12_OM1_FD_188238 | JGI IMG/M metagenome (GOLD analysis project Ga0209039, IMG submission 188238) | Bog forest soil microbial communities from Calvert Island, British Columbia, Canada - ECP12_OM1 (SPAdes) (version 2) | ecosystem: Environmental > Aquatic > Freshwater > Wetlands > Bog ... | reverse complement strand
CGACACAGCTGCTTTGAAGGGAACCTCTCCTTTCACAGCAATCCAATACTTGTTCGGCACTCCTGCTCTCCCTATAGCTGCAGAAGTGTGAGTAGATACCGGTGGTCTAGTAGAACGCATGTGCTATATTATACAGATTTGCGCTGGGTAGTCAACCAATTTCGGCGCTTCCCACCGCCGCCTGATATCCCCAGGGCTGAAGCTCGGGGCTTTACGGCGGGTTTGGTAATAACTAGTCTTGATGAAGCTTTTGCAATTCTTCCCACTCGCCTAACTTCTCATCCATCTCTTTTTGAATGCGCTCGTATTCTTTGCTGATCTTTACGACTTCACTCGCACTCACCAGCGGACTCTCCAACTGTGCGCTGAGATTCGCCAAATCCTTTTCCAGCGCGGTAATAGTGTTTTCGAGTTCCTGCAATTGGGCAAGTCTTCGGCGTTCTTCTCTGTTGGTTGTAGGGGCGGATCGCGACGCCAGGCGGCCCTTACGCGGCGTTGATATGATTTCTTGTGCCGCCGAACGCGCGGCTTCCTTCTCTCGTTCCTCTTTCATCTGCGAATACGTGCCATTGAATGCGGTCATCTGATTTTCATCCGGATTCACTTCCCAGATTTGCGTCGCCAGTGCGTCCACCAAATAACGGTCATGCGTAACGAGCAAAATCGTACCAGCATAATCATCCAACACCGCTTCTAAAACTTCCTGCGACGGAATATCCAAATGATTGGTCGGTTCATCGAGCAACAACAAGTTTGTATCTTGCAACGCGAGTTTGGCTAATGCGAGTCGTCCGCGCTCGCCGCCCGAAAGCATGGACACTTTCTTATACGCGTCCTCGCCGCTGAATAAATATCTTCCCAGATAATCGCGGATTTGTCCCGGCAGCCAATTCGGCATGATCGAATCAATTTCTTCGATCAATGTTTTGTTTGGATTCAATCCCTCGTGCGCCTGTGCGAAATAGCCGACGTTGAGACTCGCTCCGAGAATCACCTCACCCGCTAACGGTTCAGTCTGACCGAGAATGGTTTTTAGGAAAGTGGTCTTGCCTGCGCCGTTGGGTCCGATCAACGCCGCGCAATCCGTTCGACGCAATTCGATATCCGGCGCACGGAATAAAAGTTTATCGGGATAACCCACTTGCAGGTCGCGCGTACGGATCACCAACTCGCCCGAACGTTTTTGCGAACCGAGCTTCAAATGCAAATGCGGCAATGTTCGAACCGGCGAACGCAAAGCACGCACATGCTTTTCGGCTTCTTCCACGCCGAACGGACTCGTGGTGGTTTCGACATCGAGCTGCGACCAATTGGTGTTGAGCACCGCGTCCATGCCGACCTGCTCGATGGCTTGCACAATGCGCGTCAGCCGCCGCAGTTTTCCTTTGGCTTGTTGAACGTTTTGCCCCGCAATATTTTTCTTGATGTATTCCATATCCTTTAAAAGCTTGTCGCGCTCGCTTTCGAAAATTTCCTGCCTGCGTTCGGCGCGTTCCTGGCGTTGATGCAAGTAAGCCGAGTAATTGCCATGATACAACTCGAACGCGCCCGGATGCATTTCGAGAATCACGTTGCAGGCTTTATCGAGAAAATAACGATCATGCGAGACGACCACTGCCGCGCCATCCCATTGTGCGAGATAACTTTCCAGCCATTCGACCGCGGCAATGTCGAGATGATTAGTCGGTTCATCGAGCAATAACAAATCAGGGTTCGATAGCAATAAGCGCGCCAGATAAGCGCGTGTGCGCTGTCCGCCTGAAAGATGATCGAGTGAAAGTGTGTAATCCGCTTCGCCAAAACCGAGACCGGTCAACACTTGTTTGATGCGTGTGGCATAGGTATATCCGCCGCGCCGCTCGAACTCTTCCTGAAGTTTTCCATAACGCAACATGACGGATTCAGCCTGCGCCGCGTCCGCCATCTGGACCTCGAGCCGGTGGAGTTCTTCCTGACGCGCGATCAGCTCTGAGAAAACATGCAGACACGCATCCCACAACGTGCCGCTCATTTCGAAATCTGCTTCCTGCGGAAGATATCCAATGCGAGCGCCGCGAGCGCGATGAACTTCTCCAGATGAAGCTTCATCCGCGCCGACAATGATTCGCAACAAGGTGGTCTTGCCTACGCCGTTGGGACCAACCAGCGCGAGCCGCGAACCTTTCGCCACCGTGAAGCTGATGTTGGTGAAAAGGTCCATCGCGCCGAAAGATTTGGTAAGGGAGGAAACAGTGATGAAGGACATGGAAGATGATTAATGCTGCATAGATAATTGTTTGAAATGCCTAGGAATTATAAAACACGCGAGCAAACTCCCTCCGCCTTGCAGGCGCCTCCCCCATTTCAGTGAAAATGGGGGAGGCCGGGCAGGGGTAAAAATTTATTCCTCCTCTTGATCATGCGCTTCAGGAATATGGATGGGTTTTTCTTTTCCCAATTCCAAGGAGCGTTGATAGGCCGCCCACACCGAACGAGAAATCGCGGTACGGAAGCCGGCCTTCTCAAGATAATACAACGCCTCGGCGGATGTGCCTCCTGGCGATGTGACTTGATTTCGCAGCGCGGCCGGATGATGCTCCGCCTTGCAATAATATTCCACTGAGCCGCGCAAAGTCTCGACCACCAACTGTTCAGAGAGACGACGCGGCAGGCCCATATGCACGCCCGCGTCGATCAGGGCCTCCATGAAAAGGAAAACGTACGCGGGTCCAGTTCCTGAAAGAGCCGTTGCCATGTCGAGATAATTTTCCTCCTCGACGAAAACTTCCTCGCCCAATGCGGAAAGGATCGCGCGCGCGATTTCCTTTTGCGCCTCCGTCACCGCAGACGATGCCGTCCAAACTGTGATGCCCTTTCCAATTTGTGCAGGAGTGTTCGGCATGGAGCGGACGACCGCGTTATGTTTCAGCCCGACGCTGATTTTCTTGAGGCCCGCACCGGCAACAATCGAAAGCACCAGCGCATCCGGATGAACCCCTTTGAGGGTCTTCATCACGTGGGTCAGGCGCTGCGGCTTGACCGAAAGCACGACCACATCCGCATTGTGGACGGCCTGACTGTTATCCGTAAATGGTTTCACGCCATACTTTTTCTTTAGATCCTCGCCGCGCTCCGAGCGCGGACCCGCTGCGAATAATTCTTCAGGTTGAGCCAGTTTCTGGCGGATCAGTCCTGCAATCATGGCCTCAGCCATGGCGCCTGAACCGATAAATGCAATATTCTTTCTTAGCATAGTTGCCTCCGTTCTATCATGCCATTATAAAGCAAGCGAGCAACCGATTTTATGGTTATTTCCTGCAGATGCTTATGTTTCGATTTCGACCCTTTCTGCTTTTATCCTAGCTTCATTTACCTTTCATCCAATTGTAGTAAGATAATGCCAGGGAGGAGATGGCCATTTTATTCCGGCAAGCGGGAATGTGGTTTATAAAGAAAGGAACAGATATTTACAAATGAGAAATTCAATTCGTAGAAAACTTCCCAACGCACCTATCCGTCCGAAACGAAAATGGTTGTGGATCATCGTTGCGGGAGTCTTGAGTCTATGTATTGTGACTGCAAGCCTGGCAATAGTGCCTACAATCTATCCGGGCGTTGGTGCAGAAACAGCTGATGTGCTGCGTGCCATCGTTGGTCCGCAACCGGTTGCTTTATTAGAGAGCGCTTCATTCAAACTGCAGGATCGGCTGAATCAATTTCGCTCCACGATAGATGGCGGCAAGACTCAAATCGCATTCTCACAATTATCAACTCAACTCCAATCCTTAGGATCGAATGATTCTCAAAATTCGTTAGCAACCCCAACTTCTTCAAACACAACTGTCGTCCAAGCCACTCCGACATCGATACCCAGCGTCGTGACCGACGAGCCTCAAATTGGATGGCAGGCTTACGGTCTCACTGCAAACGGTGTGCCCGCTATGGCACGGACCATGATACTCCTTGACCCAAAACGTTCGTACACCGGCGTTGCCTTAGTCCGCATGGACTTATCCAAGCTCCAACTACATATGATGCCGGGAACCATTGAGCCGTCACATCCTTCAGGAATTACAAAAGCGATTCCAAATCTCGGAATGATACCGCCCAGCGATCAGCCAGTTCTGGCCGCGGCATTCAACGGCGGATTCAAGGGAATCCATGGACATTACGGGATGATGGTCAATGGCTTCACGCTTCTCCCGCCGCTCCCCGGACTGGCAACCGTGGCGATTTATCGCGATGGCCATATGGAAATTGGTACGTGGGGAAAGGAAATCAATACATCCAACGATATGATTGCGTTCCGTCAGAATTGTCCGCCGCTGATCGAGAACGGGCAGATCAACCCCGCGCTTTCCCTGAATAATCGCATGGCGTGGGGCTACACCGGCAATACGGATATTACCTGGCGCACCGGTATAGGGATAACCCAAGATGGTCGCTATTTGATCTACGCCGTTGGCAATGGAACTTCAGCAGGGACCCTGGCTGATGCTTTTCTCCAAGCCGGTGCTTACAATGCGATGCAGTTGGATATCAATCAGTTCTATGCCCACTTTTACACATACCAACCAGGCAATCCCGAAACCTCAGGCGGCTTCGACTTTACCGGTCAGCGCCTACTGGATCAAATGATCAACAACCCCCATTTATATTTGACGCCCAACGTCCGTGATTTCTTTTATTTGACGATACGATGATCGTATCAAATAACAAAATGTTTGATTCATAGCTGACCGTATCTACCCTCCAGACGAGCTGGTTACCACCTGACAGGAGAAAGGTGTCACTACTTTGTATCATTTTGCCAATCCCAACTATCCAATAAGAACGTTCCTGAACGCGATGTAGATGAGCTAAAGGGTCAAGGAAAGTATAATGATATTTCGCAGGTTCACGGTGGGCAATCACAGTTGACATCCGGGATCCAACCAGGACACTGGATGCCAACACCAGAAACCCGCACTCAGTATGAGGTTGCGGACATCCAAATCAAAGTAATATACTATGATCCAAAAATACAAAAGGAGAATGCAGATGAAACGCTTAATTGCTGTTTTATCGATCTTGATTGGGGTTAGCATGTTACTTGGCGCATGCGCTCCTGCTGCTACCCCAGCGCCTACCGCGATGCCTGCGACGACGACGGCTCCTGCCGCTCCGGTTGCGACTAGTGCTCCGGCGGCAACTCCAACTGCTGGTCCAAATACGAACGTCCCAACGGATCTTCCTCGTAACCGGACCCTGTTCATCAGCAGTGCAGCATGGGGACCCGCCTCCACTTGGAATCCTTTCCAAACCGGGAACTTAGCGAATACAACAGGAACTGTTGGTTTTGTATACGAGACCCTGTTCGGCTTTGATCCTCTTTCCGACAAACTGACTCCCTGGCTGGCACAGAGTGGAACATGGACCAATCCTACTACTTATGACGTGACCCTTAGAGACAGCCTGGCCTGGTCGGATGGGCAACCATTGACAGCCGACGATGTCGTGTACACCTTCACACTGGGCAAGACGAATTCTGCGCTCTGGTTCGCCCCGTTATGGACCCAGCAAGGTTTGACCGGTGTTACCTCAGCCGATGCCACTCACGTGGAATTCACCTTTACCAATCCGATCTACCAGCAATGGGACAACAACCTTTATAACATCCCGATCGTTCCCAAGCACCTTTGGCAAAACAGGACGGCCGATGATATTGCCAGCGGCACGAATGCGAACCCCGTTGGTTCCGGCGCTTACCTGTACCTAGCAACAGGCCAAGACCGAAACGTTTGGCAGAGGAACGATAACTGGTGGGGCATCAAAGTGTTTGGTACGCCCGCACCCAAGTATATCGTAGACATTCGTACCTCCAGCAACAACGTCGCTCTAGGCATGGTTCTCCAAGGCCAACTCGATTTGAGCAATAACTTCCTCCCAGGCGTGGGATCGTTGGTGGATAATGGTTATGCGGGTACTTATTTCGCCAAACCCCCATATATGCTGGCTGCCAATACGGTTTATCTGGCAATGAATCTTTCAATGAAGCCGCTGGACGACCCAGCTTTTAGGAAGGCGCTGGCCTATGCCATAGATGTTCCCTCCATTATACAAACTGCTTACGCCGGTCTGGTTCAAGCTTCGACCCCGGGCGGCCTCCTGCCGGCCCTGAGCCAGTACGATGACACGACCGTGCAAACGAAGTTGGGATACCATTTCGATACCGCAACAGCCAAGCAAATGCTCGCTGCCGCCGGATACAAGACTGGTGCAGACGATTTCGTCACAAATAGAGATGGTTCCCCGATCAAACTGACAGTTACCTGCCCGAACGGTTGGACGCACTGGATGGCTGCTATCAATGTCATCGCCTCCAGCGCCCAAGCTGCAGGAATCAATGTCGTGGCTCAAACCCCTGCTCAAAGTGATTGGAACACGGCCCTCCAGAGTGACACGTTCCAACTGACCCTGCAAAACAATACGCCGTTGACCAACACTCCGTGGACCACCTATAACGCTCTGTTCACCCACCCGATTGTGGCACAAATGCAAAACGGCAACTTTGGCCGGTACAATGACCAGGCCATGTTCGACGCCGTAGATGCACTTGGCAAAGTACAGGCTTCTGATACCGCGGGTATGAAAGCCGCCGTCAGCAAGATCCAGACGATCATGCTAACCGATTATCCCGTGATCCCGCTCTGGTACAATGGCGCGTGGGCCCAGTGGACTGTAGGGCCGACCGCAGTCTGGACGGGCTTCCCGACCTCAACCTCCGCCAACCCAACCTATCCGATTACGTGGAACGGATATTGGCAGACAGGTGGTTTATTGACGCTTATCAACTTAAAGCTGGTAACTCCGCAATAAGTAAGTGTATTGTGAGTCCGATGACCCCTCTTTCAGAATTCAGGAGGAAGGGCATTTCTTAAACCCCCAATTTTTGAGCTGGAGGGAAAGTGCAACGTTATTTTGGTAGAAAGATCATTCTTTATGCGCCGACCTTCTTTCTGGCGGCGTCCATTGATTGGATGATCCCACGCTTCATGCCCGGTAATCCTATCGAGAATATGTTGGCAAGAGTCTCGGTGGCTAGTACTGCGGGAGCCAGCCAGGCATTGTATACTTATTACTCCCATTTGTTTGGCTTGGATGTCCCGCTCTGGCAGCAGTACATCAACTTCTGGAATTCCCTTCTCCATGGTAACCTCGGGAGAGGTGTCGGAAACCCATACGTAATTCAAAGAAATAATTTCTAAAGGAAAATAAAATGGCGAATACTGAAGAGCTTATCCAACAGATGACTATCGAGGAAAAAATTTCGCTACTTGCTGGAGCAGATTTATGGCGCACGGTTGCCATTCCGCGACTCGGAATTCCACAGATAAAAGTTACCGATGGGCCCAACGGTGCGCGTGGTGCGTGGGGAAATCTCGGCCCAACTTCGGATTTAATTCCGGTTGGAATTGCTCTGGGTGCAACGTGGAATACAGAGCTTATCGAAAAGATCGGTGCAATTCTTGCAGACGAAATCAAAGCCAAAGGCGCACATATCCTTCTGGCGCCAACTGTCAACATTCATCGCACGCCAATTGCGGGACGCAACTTCGAATGCTATTCCGAAGATCCCTTCCTAAGCGGTAAGATGGCGACCGCCTATATCCGCGGCATTCAAAGCAATGGAGCCGGTGCATGTATCAAACATTTTGTCTGCAACGATCAGGATTTCGAGCGCCGCACCATTAGCGCAAAAGTTGAAGAGCGTCCTTTGCATGAAATCTATTTGGAACCGTTCCGCCTTGCTATTCGTGATGCGAAACCGTGGGCGGTGATGTCATCCTATAATCGCGTTAACGGTGTCCCTGCAAGTGAGAATCAGCTTACGCTTAAGAAAATTCTCAAAGAGCAATGGGGATTTGACGGTCTCGTGATGTCAGATTGGTATGGCACCTACACAGATCGAGTACCCTTTGGTGGTCTCGATTTGGAAATGCCGGGTCCAGTGCGCTGGATGGGCCTTGAAATTGTGAAGCCAGCGATTTCAAGTGGTGATTTAACAATGGAGGAACTGAACGACAAGGTTCGCCGGATTTTGCGCATCATCGAACGGACTGGCGCGTTTGAACATCCGGATCTTGCCGAGGAACGAAGTGATGATAAGCCTGAGCATCGCAAGCTGATTCGAGACGCAGCGCGCGAGACAATCGTTTTGCTTGCCAATAAAAATAACGTGCTTCCACTGGAGAGTCCAAAAGTCAAAACAATTGCGGTGATCGGCGAGCTGGCTCGCTGGCCCAATGTGATGGGCGGAGGTAGTTCACAGGTTACGCCTCATTATATTATCTCTCCGCTGGAAGGGATTCGCGCTAGAGCTGATGCGTCAAATATCCGCGTGGAATATGCGATAGGATCTTTCATTCACAAAAGATTGCCTGCAATCGAGAGCCGTAATCTATTAAGCGAAGATAATCAGCGCGGGCTTACGCTACGCCTTTTCGATAACCTTGACTTTTCCAACCCTCCAGCTTGCTTGGATGTCACTGATCGTCTTGATATCGGCTGGTTCGATAAGTCAGTGAAAAAAGTAAATCAGGAACGTTTTAGTCTTACATTGGATGGTGCCTTCATTGCCAAAGAAGCTGGACTCCACACGTTTAGTTTATCCAGCATTGGTCAGGCGCGGTTCTATATAAATGGCAAAGTGCTGATCGATAATTGGGATTCCTATATTCACGGCGCGGAGAAAACTGCTCAAAGAAAATTTGCTGCGGGACAAAAGGTGAGTGTCAAAGTGGAATACCGGTGTGATGGGAATCGCTGGTGGCGTTCGCTGCGACTTGGTCATTTGCCTCCTTGCGCTGAAAATCTGATGAATGAAGCTGTTGCATTGGCAAAACAATCGGATGTTGCGGTAATCGTTGCTGGACTTAACAGCGAATGGGAGGCGGAAGGATTTGATCGCGCGAACATGGAATTGCCGGGCGAACAAAATGAGTTAATCAAACGCGTCGCGGCAGTGAACCCAAATGCCATTGTGGTATTGAATGCCGGTTCGCCAGTGAGCATCCCTTGGGTCAAGGATGTGGCGGGCATTGTCGAACAATGGTACAACAGTCAGGAATGTGGCAACGCTTTGGCGGATATATTATTCGGCGACGTGAATCCGTCGGGCAAGCTCCCCACTACGTTTCCAGTTCGATACGAAGACAATCCTGCCGCCATCAATTATCCGGGTGAGAACGGCGAAGTGGTGTATGGCGAAGGATTGTTTGTGGGTTATCGTTATTATGATGCCAAAAAACTCGATCCGCTTTTTCCGTTCGGTCACGGTCTCTCATACACTACTTTTGAATATAGCGATCTTAAATTGAACACGAATCGCTTTACCGAAGAAAGCGGATTGGATGTTACGTTGAATGTCCGCAATAGCGGAAAGCGCGCTGGACAGGAAATCGTCCAGCTTTATGTTCACGATGTCCAATCGAACTTGAGGCGACCTGAAAAAGAACTCAAGGCATTTCGCAAAATCGCTCTTGAGGCGGGCGAGACCAAGAACATTTCATTTCACCTTGATCGGGAAGCGTTTTGGTATTACGACCCAGCGAAAGGAGGGTGGATTGTTGAATCCGGTGAGTTTGAAATTATTCTCGGCGCATCCAGCCGCGACATGCGCCTGCGTGGCAAAGCCGAGCTTCTGTCTCCCGAACATTTATCAAGATTTTGGCTCGATATGACTTTGCGCGAGATCATGGAAGATGAAGCCGGGAGAATAATTATTCAGCGACATCTAGGTGAATGGCTGACTTTTCCAGAATCTCATAAAAAACTTGATTTGAAGATCGATCAACTTATGGCTCATGGTTTTGGCATGCTAACGCCTGCCACACTAAAAGCCTTAGCTGACGATTTAGCACGGGCTTGATTGTCCATTATTTTTATCTTTAACGTGAATAATGGTTAGGCGACGAGCAAAGGTATTCCGTCTGGGATGATGCCCAAGGAGGGCTTCTTCGGCTGATGGCAATAAGCAATCAGGCCA
>Ga0209039_10004572_pt1 | contig 10007 bp, 10 predicted proteins | sample BogFormECP12_OM1_FD_188238 | JGI IMG/M metagenome (GOLD analysis project Ga0209039, IMG submission 188238) | Bog forest soil microbial communities from Calvert Island, British Columbia, Canada - ECP12_OM1 (SPAdes) (version 2) | ecosystem: Environmental > Aquatic > Freshwater > Wetlands > Bog ... | reverse complement strand
CCAGAACCGACCCAGCTGCCGCGCTTTATCACAATCCTCTGCGGTGCTTCATGGAAGACGCGCATCCGCGCCTGGTAGGGGCTCCCGCCGGAATGAGCTACGATAATCGCACCTGGACCGATGGCCGCCTCGTCTTCTATCTCGATGTATTCCGGATGTGCACCGTCGAAATACACGAGGTTTCCAATGAACACTCCCTTCCCGACCTTGACCCCGCTGTGGCGCACCAGCGATGCCCTGGCCTGGTAGACAGGAAGCAACCACGCGAAAATCCTCAGAATTCTTCCGAGCCTGTTCGCCATCTAAGACATGGTTTGCTCGACGAACCGGCGAGATAAACAATTGGGCTTGCATCATTGTCTCATCACCGTCATAACGACGCCGATTTTGACACAAGACTTAACTTCGAGCGAGGGCTGTTGGCCCTGGAATTGACCTCGGGCGCAAGCGAGAGTTCCGAACCTCGCGGCATCATGGACTACGTAAGGCTGGCCCGCAAGATCGATTCAGACGCGCAGTTCGAGAAGGCGCCAGCCAACAGGAGGATCAAGATAGCGGTCCTGTCGAGTTTCACGCTGGGCGGTTTCAAGGAAGCGTTTCTGGTGAGGTGTGTAGACGAGGGGATCTCACCGAAGATCTACATCGGAGGGTACAATCAGTACAACCAGGAAATCCTCGATCCCGCCAGTGCCCTCTACGCTTTCCGCCCCGACCTCGTGATCCTGATGCTCGATACAAGGACGATTGCGGGGGAGCACTACCTGCAACCTTACGCCATGACCGACGACCAGAGGAGAGAGTGGGTCAGGAAGACATTCGAGATGATCACCTCTCTGGTCGACAAGGTACAGAAGGGGACCTCGGCGAGGGTCATAGTCAACAACTTCGAAGTTCCAACGCATTCCCCGCTGGGCATCATTGAAAACAGGACGCCCTTCGGATTCCGGGACTCCGTGTTGGCGTTGAACTCGGAGCTCAGGGAAGAGTTCAGGGGGAAGCCGTCGGTCTTCCTCTTCGACTACGAGTCCTTCGCCTCCAAGGTGGGAAAGGAGAACCTGCTCGACTACACCATGTACTACCTCGGGGACATCAGAGTCAGCCCGCAACTGGTCCCGAGGCTCTGCGACGGATACATCCCCTATGTCAGGGCTATGCTCTCAATGACCAAGAAGTGCCTGGTGCTCGACCTCGACAACATCCTCTGGGGAGGGATCATAGGGGAGGACGGACTCGGAGGCATCAAACTGGGGCCTACCCCGGAGGGGAGCCCCTTCTTCGAGTTCCAGAAGTACGTCCTTTCTCTCTACCAGAGAGGAGTAATCCTGGCGATAAACAGCGCCAACAACCCCGAAGACGCCCTCGAGGTCTTCCGCCAGCATCCGTACATGGTTCTGAAGGAGGAGCACTTCGCATCCATCAAGATAAACTGGGACGACAAAATCTCCAACATGAAGGCCATCGCGGAGGAAATCGAAATCGGGGTGGACAGCCTCGTCTTCGTCGACGACAGCAATGTGAACCGCGAGCTAATCAGGCAGGCGCTCCCAGAGGTAACCGTCGTCGACATCCCCCAGGATCCGGCCCTGTACCTGAAGACCCTGGAGGAACTTCGTGTCTTTGATTCGCTCCAGCTGACAGACGAGGACAAGAAACGAGGGCAGATGTATGCCGAGCAGAGGAAGAGGGTCGAGTTCCAGGGGGTCGTCGGGGACATAACCGAGTACCTCAAGGCGCTCGGCCAGGTCGTGACCATCGAGAACCTGAACCAGCTGAACCTCCCGAGGATTTCCCAGCTCTCCCAGAAGACCAACCAGTTCAACACGACAACCCGAAGGTACCTCGAAGGAGACGTCAGGAAGATGGCCGACTCTGGGAACTTCCTCGTTGTGGGAATCAGGGTGCAGGATAAGTTCGGGGACAGCGGCCTGACAGGGGTCGCCATCGTCGAGAAGGGAGGCGACAAGTGGCGCATCGACTGCCTGCTGCTGAGCTGTAGGGTGATAGGCCGCAAGGTGGAAGATGCCCTCCTCGCCTACATCATGGATCAGGCGCGGAAGGGAGGGGCAAGGACCCTCGTCGGCGAGTTCATCCCGACGAAGAAGAACGCCCCGGCGAAGAACTTCTACAGGACGAGGGGATTCACTCAGACGTCTGTGAAGGACGGAGTCGAGATCTGGGAATATAGCCTGAAAGAGCCCGTGGCGTATCCGCAGTACCTGCAAGTCGTAGTGAAGTAACCATGGATCAGCTCCGCGAGGTGGTGGCCAAGTCGTTTGGCATCCCCGTAGATTCGGTGACCGACAGCCTCTCCAGGGACAATCTCGAGGCCTGGACTTCGCTGAACCACCTGCTCCTGGTGACTGACGTCGAGGAGCAGATGGGGATTCGACTTACCTCGGACGAGGTTCTGAGAATCCACAGTTACAAAGACCTGAGAGAAATCGTTTCTGCGAAGCTCCCGGCCTAGCTACTCTCGAAGCATGGCGAGCGCCACAGCGACGGCGTAGTGAGTGGTATGGGAGATGCTGACTCTGACTTCCAGCCCCTTCGGCTTCGCACCAAACCATCTCACCGAAGGAACCCCCGTCTTCGATCTGACTATGCCCACCTCAGACACCTTGACCGTCTTTCGAAGCGGCTGGTTTACCGCCTTGACTACTGCTTCTTTGGCCGCGAACGTTCCTGCGAAGTGTCTCGCCGGACCCGCCTTGGAGTTGCAGTACCTGATTTCACTCTTCGAAAAGACCCTCGCGAAGAAGCGCCTGTTGTTCCTTAGTGCTCTCTCGAACTTCGCGACTTCCTCCAGGTCCACTCCGACTGCCCACCTCATCTTGGAGGGCCTCCCATCGAGCCTTGGTTTTAATCTCACCCGGGCAGCCAACTACCAAATTTTAAGACTGAGACCGTCGGGCAGCCCCGCTTCCCATGGTCATCTTTGTCGACATGCCGGAATCAGACTTCGTCGTGTGGAAAGAGAGGGCAATAGCCGAATACGCCGCCGACAAGGCGAAGGCTGGAAACGACACTGAAGAAGGGGTAGTGGAACGGAGCAGAAAGGAATTCGAATCACTCCTGCCTGACGGACCGAAGACAAAGGGCCACCATGTCTTGGCGGTGGTCGACGAAACAACGGGGCAGAAAGTCGGCAGGATCTGGTACGCAGACCCTCCGGGCCGGAGAAGCGACATGCTCTGGATTTACGACATCGAAATCGATGCAGCCCAGAGAGGAAAGGGATACGGCACTGCAACGCTGAAGCTGGCCGAACAGAAGGCTAGGGAACTGGGGAAGAAGAGGATGGGCCTGCACGTCTTCGCCCACAACCCGCGTGCCAGAGAGCTCTACGAGAGGCTGGGGTACAAGGCCACCAACATATCGATGGCCAAGGATCTGTAGCCAGTCAATCAATCTGGTGCGGGGGGAGGGATTCGAACCCTCGAACCCCTAAGGGATGAGGTCCTGAGCCTCACGCCGTTGACCAGGCTGGGCGACCCCCGCGCGATTCGTCGAGCCACCTGTATGGTGTAATTAATCATCACTTTCGGCGCCGTCTCTCATCTAGCCTCATCGGCCCGCGCCCTCCGTTAAATCCCCAGCAGCCTTTCCGGCTTCGGTAATGTCACAACTCCACTACCTGTACGATCAGCAGGGAACCGGCAAGGAACGCTTCGTCTACTACTGCATTGGTTGCAACTGCGTCCTGAGAGTCAGGCGTGACCTCGGGCCAACAAGCGAAATCATCGAATCTCTCGGCGGCCGCTGCCTCGGGTGCGGGCGCCCACTCGAAGGCAACGTCGAATGCAGGCTGGCACCAATCCCCGACGACTGGTCCGACGTCTACCTGAGCGCCGCGCCCACATTCCAGAAGAAGGCATCGCCATTCCGGCCGGCCTCGTCATTTCCGCACTTCTCGCTGGGTTTCCCCCGCCTCGATTCCATCATGCGGCCTTTCTCGCCCGATCGCCTGATTGTCATCAGCGGGGCGCCGTCATCTTTCATCGCCGAACTCGCCGCATTCAGGGCTCAGCTCCCCATCGAATCAGGAGGCCTCGATTCAGCGGTTCTGTTCATCGACGGAGGGAACCGCTCCGACCCGTACCTCTTCTCTTCCTTCGTAAAACAGAAGCGCCTCAAACCCGCGGTCGCCATGAGGCGGGTAGCCACCTGCCGCGTCTTCACGTTCTACCAACTCGCCGACCTGGTGTCCCGGCACCTCGCCCGCGCCGCGGAGGATTACGGGACGAGGCTGGTGGTAATCTCAGACCTGCTCGGAACCTTCACCGAGCCCGAGCTGGACGAAAGGGAGGAGAGGCGGATCCTCAGCGCCGTCGAAGAGGGGATCTCGCGCACGAAGAAGAACGCCCTCGTAATCGTGACACTCCCTTCGGCCAACAAGCACGACGAAACGGTCGCTTCATGGTCCGACACCACGGTCCACCTAACATCGTCCCGGGGGGTCGTCCAAGCTGAGCTCCTGAAGCACCGGACTAGGCCCCCTGCCACATCCAGCTTCAGGCTGAAACAACTCCTGAGGTCGGTCCACTGATGGGTCGGACCATTCCGTCGTTCAGGATGGCCGAGGCCCAGGAGGTCTCCGAGTGGAAGTCTTTCAGGAAGGCCCTCCCCAAGAAGGACAGGAAGACCTTCGACGAGATGCTGAATTCGGCCAGGCTCTACACGTCCGCTTCGTCAGCCGCCGTTAGAACTTCCAGGTTCGAGGGGATGGCCATGGCCATCATCTTCCACCACCAGAGGCTGCTGACTAGATGTGTCGGGGCCTTCCTCGAGGTCGGCGAGGGGCGAACATCCACCCCTCAAATCTGAGCGGTTCTACCAGACGCCTATCTTGGGTTCGACTCGGCCTAGGCGTTTCCCACGGGGGTCGGGCGGGAAAGCTTCGTCGAAGGCAGGATGATTCACCACGGGAAGGGTCCCTCTCACCTTCCCCGGAGAATGCGGGTCGATGGTCAGTAGTCGTTCCGCTTCACGCGGCCTTATTGTCAGGCGCCACGTCTGGGCGTGCGATACGAAGAAGCGCTGCTCCGGGGTCATGCCATCAATCGGCCTGCGTTTGGCGGGTTCCTGTTCGAGGCGCCGTTCGAGGGCTTCATACGCTATGCTCACCCCGCCAAGGTCTGCAATGTTCTCTCCAAGGGTGAGCTCACCGTTCACATACTTTCCTGGGAGCGCTTCTTGGGCACTGTAGGCTTTGACGACTGCCCGCGCTCTTTTTCCGAACTCCTTCGCGTCGGCGAGGGTCCACCAATCCTTCAGGTTGCCCTGGGCGTCGTAGTGCCTACCCTGATCATCATAGCCATGGGTGATCTCGTGTCCGATTACGACTCCTATTGAGCCGTAGTTCACTGCGTCGTCCATTTCAGGGTCGAAGAAAGAGGGCTGCAGTATCCCTGCAGGGAAGACGATCTCATTGGTCGTCTCCTCGAAATACGCATTGACCGTAGGCGGAGTCATGAACCACTCCTTCCTGTCCACAGGGCTCCCGACTCGGGCCGTCAGCCTGTGGAATTCAAACGACGATGAACGGAGGACGTTGCCCGCGAAGTCATCGGGTCTGATTTCCAGGGTCGAGTAATCGCGGAACTTCTCAGGATGACCTATTTTGACCGTGAATGCCTCGAACTTGGCGAGGGCCGATTTTCTGGTCGCCTCGGCCATCCAGGGGAGGGCGGCTAGCCTTTCCCTGAATACAAGGCGCAGGTCGTCTACAAGGACGGATGCCCTGCGCCGGGCTTCCTCCGGGAAGTGCTTCCGCACATACAACTTCCCAAGCGCTTCACCGATCATGCTGTCAACCGCTTCGACGGCCCGTTTCCACCTGGGCTCCAGTTTCGCCTGTCCCTGGACCTTCCTTTGGAAGAAATCGAAGTTCTCGAGTTCAATCTCACGATGAAGGAATGGTGCGAACGAATTCAGGACCTGCCAGCACAGGTATCCCTTCCAACCATCCAGCTCCCCCTTCTTCACCAGGCTCGCAAGGGAATCAAAGAACTCTGGTTGACCCACCACCACGTAGGCCGCTCCGCGGACGCCGATCCCCTCCAGGTAGGACAGAGGTGCAAGGTTCTGGTATCTCGACTCAAGGGCCGCCATTCCCATCCTGTTGTAGTTCTTCTCCCTGTCACGCAACTCGGTTCTGGTCCTGCTCGATTTCGCGAGGGCAGTCTCGATTGCGAGGACGGCCTTCGCCGACTTGGAAGCCTCTTTTGGAGGAATTCCCTTCATGGCGAGTGTCCGCTTTACGTGTGCCTCGTACTGTTTCCTTAGTGTGAGGAAATTGTCGGAGAGATAATACTCCCGGTCGGGGAGCGAAAGCCCTCCTTGGCCTAGGAAATAGGCATAGACACTGCTGTTCTTGTCGTCTGCTTTGGAATAAGAGTTGTAGAATGGGAATAGACCACTGGAATGCAGTTTGGGGATGCTCGTGACCAACTCCTCAGACGAACTGATGTTCTCTACAAGCCTCCACAAATCTTCCACGGGGGCGAATCGCAAGGCTTCGATGCGCTTGGTGTCCATGGCGGAGCGGTAGAAGTCGCCAACCAGCCTCTCTTCAGACCCTTTGGGCGCGACCTTGTCCGAAGCGCACTGCTCCACGATGTTTCTCAGAAGCACGAGATTCCATTCGTAGACTTCGCTGAAAGACCCCCACCTCGACCTGTCGGCCGGCACCGGGTGGGTCCTTATCCACCCGCCCGCCGCGTATTGGTAGAAGTCCTTCCTCGGGTTCGTTTTGCGGTCCATGTTTCTGATCGAGAACTTCGGGGCTTGCTTGACCGCCATATCCTGGCTTTCCGTTTGTCTATGGTTATTCATTACTGTATCCTTCACTTTCGTTCCTCCCCCTCCCTGCACAGGGACTCGCATCCGTGCCATCGTTAAATGAATTAGAAACACACAAGGCCACAAATGATGCTCACAGACGCAGAGATCATCGAGGAACTGGACAGCTGGATGCGCTTTGCCGATGCGCTCCGTGCTGAGGACAGGGACCTCTTCAGGGAGATGCTCAGGCTCTGTTACGAATACTTCCCGGCCATGCAGGCCAGAGAGTCCCCATTCCCTACCGAGGCACTCTTCATGAGCCTCCTTCTGGCGCAGCACAAGACTATCGTCTGGCTGGCGGGAGAAGTGGAGAAAACGAAGGCGGAGAGGGATGAGGGGCTGGATCCTTGACCTCTACCCGGGCTCGCCGGGAGAAATGGTCGTCTGGCTCAAACTGGAGGACGGCCGGGCCGCAAGGCTGGTCGACCACTGGTCTCCTTCCATATTCATCGCCGCCGACAGCGTATCGGATCTGGACATCCCGCTGAAGATCATCGGCGCCGACCTCGCTTGGACGCGTACGGCGCGGAAGTACGAGAAGGTAACTGACAGAACGAAGTCGGAGGTCGTGGAGGCGAAGCTCAAAGACGTCAAGAAGATTCAACAGGTAGCGGGGAGGATCGAACGGCTCGGCCCCTTCGGCGCCTTCAGGCTCTACAACGCCGACGTGCCCCCTGCTCAGAGCTATCTCTACGAGCACGACCTGTTCCCCCTGGCCTACTGCGAGGTGACCCAGAGCGGGGATAATCTGGAGTGGGACCTGAACGACGACGTGTGGGCCTACGACTACGCGGTGCCCAACCTCCGGAAGGTCGAACTAGACGTCGGCATCGCGAAGGAGGGTAAGGTCGCTCGGTTCACCGACAAAATCGCGACAATCACCATCGGAGGCAACTGCGGGCACAAGACCATCGATGCAGGTTCGGAAGCGGACAAGATTCTGGGGCTGGTGCAGGCCATCACGGAGGCCGACCCCGACTTTGTCCTCACCAACGACGGCGATACCTTCCTCTTCCCCTACCTCGTCAAGCGCGCCGAGGCCAACGGTCTCGCAGAGCGGCTCATCTTGGACAGGGACGGCACAGTGATGAGAACCTCTTCCAAGAAGGGCACCTCCTACTTCAGCTACGGCAGAATCCACTACAAGCCTTCGGCAATGAAGCTGTACGGCCGCCTGCACATCGACATCAACACCTCCTTCGCCTATTCTGAGGCCGGCTTCGAAGGTCTCTTCGAACTGAGCAGGATATGCCGCATGCCGATGCAGACTTCCAGCAGGGCGAGCATAGGGAAGGCCCTCTCCAGCCTCCAGTTCTACCACGCGTCGAAGATCGACCTGCTCGTCCCATGGAAGCCGACTCTGGTGGAACACTTCAAAGACAGGAACGAGCTGCTCGTCGCAGACAGGGGAGGCTTCATCTTCGAGCCGAAGATGGGCGTTCACGAAGGAGTCGCCGAGCTTGACTACAATGCGCTGTACCCGAACATAATGTTCAGGAAGAACATCTCAGCCGAGACGGTCAGGTGCCCCTGCTGTCCCGACTCGAAGAACAGGGTCCCCGAGCTGGGCTGGAACGTCTGCGAGAAACGACGAGGGATAGTCCCGCTTGCGATACAGATCATAGTCGAGAAGAGGCTCCATTACAAGGAGCTCAAGAAGAGCACCACCGGCGCCGACCACGAGAGGTACGATGCCCGTCAAGCCGCACTGAAGTGGCTGGGAGTCACAACTTTCGGGTACCTCGGGTTCAACAACGCGAAGTTCGGGCGCATCGACGCCCACATCGCCGTCTGCGCCTGGGACAGGAAGATACTGACCGACTCGGCCAGGGTCGCCGAGCGGAAGGGCTTCGAAGTCATCCACGGGATCGTGGACTCGCTATGGGTCAAGAGACCCAGAGCCGACAGAGAGGACTATCTCGAGCTCAAGTCGGAGATCGAGGTGGAGACCGGTTTCTCCATGTCTTTCGAAGGCATCTACAAGTGGGTGACCTTCCTCCCTTCGAAGGTAGACGCAGGCATCCCCGTTCTCAACAGGTACTTCGGGGCCTACCAGGACGGTGAAGTGAAGGTCAGGGGGGTCGAGGCGAGGCGTCACGACACACCACTGGCGTTCGCGAGGTGTCAGATGCAGATACTGAGGACTCTGGCCAAGGCCGACTCGGTCGCAGAAGCCAGGGCCAGAATCCCCGAGTGCATTGTCATCTTCCTCGGGCACGCAAAGTCGCTCGCCCGCCACGAAATTCCAGCGTCCGAGCTGGCGTTCACCACCAACCTGTCCAAGGCACCTGAAGAGTACACCACAATGACGGTCCAGCATGCGGCTCTGAACCAGCTGGTGGCAGAGGGGGTTCAGCTCCACGCGGGAGAGGGGATAAGGTACGTCATCACCGACTACAAAGGAAGAGACTCACAGAGGGCGACGCCGGTAGACGTCATCAAGGATGAGTCTAGATACGACTCGGAGCGCTACATTCAGCTCCTGGCTGAGACCTGTGCGTCTGTCCTGGAGCCCTTCGACCCGCGGTGCACGGCGGAAGGGTTGCTCTCACGCTACGAAAAGGAGAGGAACGCACCACTGGTGTAGGACGGGTGCTACCACATCACGGCCTTCGTCGGCCTGATCTTGAGTATCGGAGATTCGCCTTCGTCCCAGGGATTGTTCCTATAGTAGGCGAACTTGTCGAATAATACCTGAAGGAGGCGCAGGTACTCCTTGCCCCTCTCCAAGATTTCACATTCACCCTCGACCATGATCGCATGGTTGGGCCTGTACTGGTCCACCACCACTGCGACCTGCGGGTTCTCCCTGAGGTTCTTCAGCTTCTTCGTCTTGTAATCGATGGCGACCACCATGTTCTCTCCATCCACGGCGTAAATCACCGGCACGACGTGCGGCTTCCCGTCCTTCGACGCCGTGGCCATCCTGCACAACTCATGGTCCTTCAGAAACTTCAGCTGCTTGGGCGTCAGGACTCCCATGCGGACGGGAGGGAATCCGGTTGCAATAACGTTTACCAACCATATTCAACGATGACCAGAAGTCTTGGCTAGGACCGACGCCACTGTCTGCCACGTAATTCACAACGGGAAACTGCTTCTGAAGCTGGCCAACAGCGGCATAAGCGTCGGCAAGTGGAACGGCCCGGGTGGGAAGATAGAGC
>Ga0209039_10004571_pt1 | contig 10007 bp, 7 predicted proteins | sample BogFormECP12_OM1_FD_188238 | JGI IMG/M metagenome (GOLD analysis project Ga0209039, IMG submission 188238) | Bog forest soil microbial communities from Calvert Island, British Columbia, Canada - ECP12_OM1 (SPAdes) (version 2) | ecosystem: Environmental > Aquatic > Freshwater > Wetlands > Bog ... | reverse complement strand
CGCCATGCGCATGCAGCGCGGCGGCGTCGGCTATTATCCCAACGCCAACACGCCCTTCGTGCATATCGACGTCGGCGGCGTTCGCCATTGGCCGCGCATGAATTACGACCAGCTTGTGCGCCTGTTTCCCGACGGCAAGACCGTGCATATTCCCTCGAACGGCCATCCTTTGGCCGGCTATGAGGAGGCCCGGGCCGAAATTCTGGCGCGCGGCGGCGAGGCCGTGTCGGTGGCCGACGCGACGCAGAACGGCGGCATTTTCGGCTTCTTCGCGCACCCCGAAGCGGCCGGGGAATCCGAACACAAATCGGCAGGGAATTATGGCCTGCTCGACCAATTGGCGGCGCTGCGGTGGGTGCACGATAACATCGCCCGGTTCGGCGGCGACCCGTCCAATGTCACCATCTTCGGCGAATCCGCCGGTTCCTTTTCGGTGAGCGGCCTGGTGGCATCGCCGCTCGCCAAGGGTCTGTTCCAGCGCGCCATCGGCGAAAGCGGCGCGTTCTTCGGGGACGGGCTCGGGCCGGATCCGCTCGCCGAGGCCGAAGAGCGGAACGTGAAATTCGTCCGGGACGCCTTCGGAACGGCATCGCTCGCTAGTCTGCGCAGCCTGCCCGCCGGGCAGGTTCAGCAGGCCGCGCGGGCAGTGCCATGGCGCTTCAACCCCGTCGTGGACGGTTGGTATCTGCCCGAGTCCGTGGCAGCCATTTATGCCGCTGGAAAGCAGAACCGCGTGGCGTTGCTGGCGGGGTGGAATTCCGACGAACGCAACTACCGGTTCTTCTTCCGCAGCCAACCGGCCACGGCGGAGAACTTCGTGGCGCGCGCCCGCCAGCGCTTCGGGGACAAGGCCGGCGCGTTCCTGAAGTTGTACCCCGCCGCCACCGATGCGGAGGCCCAACGGAGCGCCGGCGATTTCGCCGGCGACGATTTCATTGCCTTTGGAACCTGGAAGTGGATCGAGCAACACACCCGGACACCGGGTGTTGCCGTCTACCGCTATCACTTCGAGCAGAACCTGCCCACCACGCCTCCCGCCGTTCCCCACGCCGGCGAGATCGAGTATGTGTTCGGTATGTTGTCCTCGAAGAATCTTCCGTGGACGCCCGAGGACCGGCAGGTTTCCTGGATCCTGGCCAGTTACTGGACTAACTTCGCTAAGACCGGCGATCCCAACGGGGCGGGCCTGCCGCGATGGCCGGTGTACCGGGAGCTGGATGGCTACCAGGTGATGCATCTGAAGCCCGGCGCCACAGCCTCACCCGACGAGTTCCGGGGGCGATACCTGTTCCTCGATAGCCTGAGCCGGGAAACGCGGTAAGATGCGCCGGATGCGCCGCAGTCCCTCGCCGGCGCGAACCGGCCTGTGGCGCCCCTTGGCTCTGCTTAGCGGTATCGCGGGAGGCGGCGCGCCTTGCGGCACAGCGCGAATGCCAGCATGATCCCGCCGGCCATCATCGGCAGCGTCCCGGGTTCCGGGGTTGGGGTAGCGGCCTCTATAGAATCGAACAATATGTTATTGGCCGGCGAACTGGGATCGGGGTGAGTGGTCACTGCATAGTACTGATAAGTTCCCCAGTCAGGGAGGCTTACGAAGACGTTGTCGGCGGTTTGGGCGGAGAGCAACGAGACGAATGTGGCGTCGTTTCCAAGGGTGTTGGTTCCCCAGAGGTCCCATGACTCGCCGCTGGTGACGCTCTGGATGCGGATTTGCGCGGCGGTGTACGGCAGGATCGGCGCCACGCCGATCTCAATGTAGTTGGCGTAGGCCGTTCCGTTGGCGTTCAGTGTTTCCTCGTTGTCGAGCGTGCCGACGAAGCCCAGACCGTGTTCATCGGTCCCGGCGTTCTTCCAGTACAGATCGAGCGGAACGTTGGCCGCCGTATAGCCGTAAGCGGTCAGATTTGGGCCGCCCACTGGAACACCGGAGATCGTCTCCTGTGCGGCTCCCACTGGCCCTCCGATGGGATTTCCAAAATCGTACAAGATAGTTGCGGCAAAACCTGGCAATGACAAAAATGCGAAGCCGGCGGCTACGCGAACTAACATAGTCATCCTGTTTCTCTCCTAAGCGTAGTTGGTAATCTTGGTGACTTCCTGTAGTGCTGGCTATTCGATGACCTACTGTTGACCAAGGATGCCGCGCTGGTACCCGTTGCCTTACCAGTACGGAGCCGCAACGAATGGTTCGGAGCGGACTGACTTAGCGAGCGCCGGCAATTCCCGTGGTGCGGGCCTGCCGTCTCACACGCCGCCTGTGCCAAGATGAAGTTTCGTGCAACTGCCCATCGACTCCCTGATTCCCGGGATACTGCTGCATCTCTGCGGTGAGCGAAACCTGGTGCTGGAAGCGCCTCCCGGCGCCGGCAAGACCACCCGCGTCCCACCCGCGCTCCTGGAGCTGGACGATCGCGAAGTGCTGGTGCTCGAGCCGCGCCGTCTGGCCGCCCGGCTGGCGGCGCGATTCGTGGCCGCGGAGCGTGGTGAGCCGGTGGGGCAAACCGTCGGCTACCAGGTGCGCTTCGAAGACGTCTCGAGCGCGCGCACGCGCCTGCGCTTCCTCACCGAAGGCGTGCTCACGCGGCGCCTGCTGAGCGATCCGGCGCTCTCCCGCGTGGGCACGGTGGTGCTGGACGAATTCCACGAGCGCCATCTCGAGGGCGACCTCGCCCTCGCCCTGCTGCGCCGCCTGCAACGCGGCCGCCGTCCCGATCTGCGGCTACTGGCGATGTCGGCCACGCTCGACGCGGCGCCGGTGGCCGCATACCTGGGCGGGGCGCGCGTGATGCGCGCGGAGGGCCGCCAGCATCCCCTGGAGATCGAATACACGCCCCACTCCGCGGCCCCGCTGGAGCGGCAGGTGGCCTTCGCGTTGGAACGCCTGCCCGCCGGCGGCCCCGGCGCGCACGTGCTGGTGTTTCTGCCGGGCGCTTTCGAGATCCGGTGCGCGCAGACGGCGTGCGCCCCGCTCGCCCGGCGGCGCGGATGGACCCTGCTGCCCCTGCATGGCGATCAGCCTCCCGGGGAGCAGGACCGCGCCGTCGCGCCATCGGCGCAGACCAAGGTCATCCTGTCGACCAACGTGGCCGAAAGCTCCATCACCATCGATGGGGTTGCGGCCGTGGTGGACAGCGGACTGGCGCGCGTGAGTGCGCATTCCGCCTGGAGCGGCCTTCCCACGCTACGGGTGGCGCGCGTCAGCCAGGCCTCCGCCAACCAGCGGGCGGGACGCGCCGGACGCACCGGCCCGGGACGCGCCATCCGCCTGTACCCGCTGGAGGACTTCGTGCGCCGCCCCGCCCACGATTCGCCCGAGATCCTGCGCGCCGACCTCTCGCCGGCCGCCCTGCTGCTCCACGCCATGGGCGCCGGCGGTCTGGAGGCGCTCGACTGGCTGGACCCTCCGCCCGCGGAGAGCGTCCGCCACGCCGAAGAGTTGCTCCGCCAACTCGGCGCCCACGGCGACACTGGCCGTAAGATGGCCCGCTACCCGCTGCATCCGCGCCTTTCGCGGCTCATCGTGGAGGCAGAACGGCGCGGGGTGGCGGAGGACGGCTGCACGGTGGCAGCCCTGCTCAGCGCAGGCATTCGCCTGCCGGAGCGGCCCGGACACGCCACGCGCTCGGACCTGTTGGCGCTGCTGGAATCGCCATGGGAAGGGCACGCGGCGCAGGCGGTGCGGCAGGTGCGGCGCATGGTGAATCCGGCGCGGCAGACCTCCGGGCGCGATGAGAACGCCCTGCTGCTTTCCGCGTTGGCGGCGTTTCCGGATCGCGTGGCGCGGCGGCGCCAGGGAAGGGATCTGCAACTGGCGGCGGGAGGCCCGGCGCAGTTGGCGTCCTCGAGCACCGTTACCGGGTCCGAGTTCCTCATCGCCGTGGAAGCCGAGGATCGCCAGGAGCGGCAGGCGCCGCTGGTGCGCATCGCCAGCGCCATCGAACCTGAATGGCTGCTGGACCTGTTTCCGGACCGCGTGACCGCCTCCAGCGAGGTGGTCTGGAACCGCGCCGCCGAACGGGTGGAGAGCCTGGAGTCGCTGATGTTCGGCCAGATCGCCATCCAGCAGAGCCGCGGCGTGCCCGATGCCGAGGCCGCCGCCGCACTGTTGGCGGAGAAGGCCATGGAAGCGGGCGTGGCGCGTTTCGCGGATGCGGAGCAGACCGAAGCATGGTTGGGCCGCGTCCGCTTCGCAGCCCACCACTGCGGAGTGGCGGAGCCCAGCATGGCCGACGCGCTGCGCCGCCTGGCCCTCGGCTCGAAGAGTTTCGCCGAACTCGAAGCCGCGTGCCGCAATGGCGGCCTGCTGCGTTCGCTCGCAGGCGCCATGGATGCCGCCTCCCGCCGGCTGCTGGAAGAGATGGCGCCGGAGGAGATTCAGCTTCCTGGCGGCCGGAAAGTCCGGGTGCACTATGAACCCGGCCAGCCACCCTGGATTGCCTCGCGCTTGCAGGACTTCTTCGGTCTCCATCGGACGCCCGCTGTGGCCGGCGGGGCGGTTCCCCTGGTGATCCGTCTGCTGGCTCCCAACCAGCGACCTGTGCAAACCACCACGGATCTGGCGGGCTTCTGGGAACGGCTTTATCCGCAGGTGCGGCGTGAGTTGTCGCGACGTTATCCAAAGCACAAATGGCCGGTAGATCCCTCTAAAGTCAGTAGTCGTTAACCGTTTTAGTAAGTATGACGGTACCAACCCGGTACCCGCGTTACCTTGAAAATGAATCGGATTAAACGCATGGTGGATGGTAGTAGGAAAAAAGGACCCATGATCAGAATCCGACGTACTGATGGTTCTATACAAGATGGTGTTCTGCTCAGTCTCCAGGGAGACACCATCCGTATCGCTGGAAAGGGATGCAGCGATCTGCTGGAGTATCGCCTGATACACAATGTCTGGGTATCGGAGGACTGCGAAGTGGTGACCTTCGAGTTTCCTCTCGCCATTCCGCAAGCCACTCCGGTGAATGCCGCACTGTCAGAACCCGCCCCGGGAAGCTCCCGCCCAGGAGCTTCCCGGCGGCACAGCGCGCGGACACCCGATACTGTCCCGCGACCCTAAAACTCGATCCCGATGTCCGGCCGCTCGCCAAAGGCACATTCCGAAACCAGCCTGCCACCCCGCCCACTACAGATGCGGCTCCCATGGGCGCCACGCCGCGACTCCGGGAAGCCGGAAGAACCCGCCGGCCCTCGCGGCAGCGCGGCCTCGGACAGCCGGAGTACTACCTGGAGACGGCTTGGCGTCCGGTACCCGGAGAATTCACAGGACAGCGTGAATCCGCTGCGGTTCCCGCGCGTTTTAATGTATAGTGGACTCTCTGGATCCCATGACATTCACCACGGAAACGCTTCACCGGCCGCACATTCACCGCGCGCCTGCCGACCCGGAGCGGCGCCTTTGGCTGGCCTCGAGGAAGCTCCCCCCAGTGGAAGCATGCACGCCCGATCACCAGGAGATCGCCAAACTGGCGTATTCGTTTTGGGAAGCACGCGGCCGGCAACACGGGTCGGAGTTGGAAGACTGGCTGCGGGCCGAACGGGAACTCAGGAAAGGCTGCAAACCGTAGCTGCGGAAGCGGGCCGGGATGACGGTTCGTGGACCGGCCTTCGTGCCGGCCGCCGTGCTGCCTGCGTGTGCCTAGACGGCTTCGCTGGGGCGCAACACGACCGCCTCTGGGGCGTCCGCTCTTTGGCGCCGGGCATTGCGCGCCCGCCGGACTGTCCATGAATTCAGCGCACACAGCGCCAGAAACAGGCAGACCGAAAATAGCGTGTTGGTTTGCGGGGTCATGAAGTCTCCGAAATACGATCTTCAAGGGAAAAGCCTGTGTGTTAAAGTACTCGCGGTACCAAATTCCCGCCTGATAGCAGGTGTTTCCCTGAATGGAGTACCTCCTCATCCGCCAGAAGATAACATCATCGGGAGCGAGGACCGGGGTGCAGCTTTGTCTCGTGGAACCCGCCTCCATGATCCATCCGCTTTCAGCCGCACCGGCATTGCGGCTATCATGAAGATGTGATGCGTACCCCCTTGCTTTCAACGCTTTTCGTTCTCCCGCTGACGGCCGCGTGGCTGCTGGCTCAACCGGCTCAAGACCCTACGGCGGTGGCCAGGAAAGCCCTCGACCTGATGTTGGCGAAGAAGTATTCGGACCTGCAGCCTATGTTCGTCCGGGCCTACCGCGATGCGGCTACCGAAGACCGGTTGAGCAAACTCGGCGTGCAGCCGGCGTGGGGCGCGGTGGTGTCGGTCGGGGACCCCTCCGTGCGGGATATGGGGCCGGTGAAGATGATCACCATACCGGTGAAGTTCGCGGCGCGAAGCTGCGACTTCGTGGCATATATCAGCGCCTCGAATGAAATCGGCCAGTTGGGGTTCCGTGTCGGGGAGCCGTCCTGGCAACCCCCGCCCTACGCGCAGCCGGACGCCTTCAAGGAACGCGAGGTGACGGTCGGCGAGGGCGATTGGAAACTGCCCGGCACGCTGACTGTTCCCGCCGGCAAGGGGCCGTATCCCGCGGTGGTGCTGGTGCACGGCTCCGGCCAGCGCGACCGCGATGAGACCTCATTTGCCAACAAGGTATTCAAGGATCTGGCCCAGGGATTGGCGGCGCGCGGCGTGGTCTCGGTGCGCTACGAGAAGCGCATCAAGCAGTACACCTCCAGGATGACGGCCAAGCCATACACGCTCGACGACGACATCACCGAGGACGCCGCCAAGGCGGCGGCGATGCTGCGCACCCAGGCCGAAGTCGATCCCGCCAAGGTCTTCATCCTGGGGTACGAACTGGGAGGCTACGCCGCTCCGCGCATCGCCGAAGCCGACGGCAAGCTGGCGGGCATCGTGCTACTTGCGGCCAACGAGCGTCCCCTGGAGGACCTGTTTGTGGACCAGGCGGCGGCGACGGCCAAACCCGGGGCGGACTATCTGACACTCGCCAAGACCGCAGCGGCGCGCATCAAGAAGCTGGACCAGGGCGACGCCGATGGACCGCCGGCTCTGGGACTACCGGTTTCTTATTGGCTGGACCTGAGATCCTACGATCCGGGCCTGCTGGTGAAGCAGTTCCCCGGCCGGGTTCTGGTGCTGGCGGCGGAGCGAGACTTCCAGGTGCCGATGACCGATTTCGAGGCGTGGAGGAGGGCTCTGGCCGGCCGCAAGGACGTGGTCTTCAAGAGCTATCCCGCGCTCAACCACCTGTTCCTGGCTGGCGTTGGCAAGAGCACCGAGGACGAATACAAAAAGCCCGGCCATGTGGCCCCGGAAGTGATCGAGGACTTGGCGAAGTTCTTGACGCAGTAGGCGGGAGCGGGCGTGCGCCGCGGCGCCGCAGCCCAATCCGGCGAATCCTATGCCGCGCTATCGGACCGGACGACTGACACCCTGACCCGGTATCCCAGCGATGCCAGGACCCGGATCAGAAGGTCGCTCGACACGTGTTCCAGATCGTCGTTCAAGATGGCGGTCACTCTGGTCCGCGAGGTGCCCGCGCGCCGGGCAATCTCCGCGTGGGTAACACCTTGTTTGCGCACAATCTCCTTCAGGCGTTTGAGCAGCACATGCTGAACTTGCCACTCCTTTGCCGCAGTCGCGGAGAGTCCCAGAGCCCGAGCCAGATCCTCAGGCGTCCCGGCGACAATCGGTTTGACTCTATGCATCGAGAAGCTCCTTCAAGTGTTTCCTGGCCAATTCAATTTCAAGAGGAGGCGTCCGCGGGGTCTTCTTGACGAAAGCGTGAAACACGAGCACCCCCTTCGGCGCCGCCGCGCAATAGAACACCCTGAAGATCCCATCCTCCCCGCGGACGCGGTTCCGACACCCCGGCGCCCACCGCGGGCATCGGCCGGGAATTCGGCATCGAAATCCGCTCGCCCATTTGCAGGCGAAAAAGGCCTCGACCCAACCGGGCGCGTGCGTCTTTCGAGAACCGCCGGATCGCGTCCCGCGCCTTCGGATGGAAAATGATCGGCCGCACGGCTTCAGTGTATCAAATGTGGGACATGGAGGCGGGCCTGGCCTCGATTGTGAGTCGCCACCCACCAGGCCGTGCCTCGCCTCCACCCTTGACCAGACTCAAGCCCCGTCGTCGGCCGCCGCGCTACTCCCCATACCCGATCTCCGCCGTCCGCGCCGAGATCGCCGTGTATCCCAGCAGCAGCGCCGATACCGCCAGCAGTCCGCTTATCGCCAGCCACGCGGGGGTCGGGTCGGCGGCGATCACCATCAGGTTCAACGGCGGCGGCACGGGGACTTCCACCGGGGCCAGGTTGCGCAGGTAGAAAATCACGCTGACTTTTTGCAGCAGCGAGGGCAGAAACGGGTTGATCCCTTCCCACACGAACACCACCGCCCCGGCGATCATGGGGTTGCGGAAGAACAGGCCCGTCATCAGGAAGATCGCGCCGTAACCCACGCACGCCAACGCGGCCGTCGCCGCGTACCATTCGAGCTGGCTCAGGCCCGGGCCGTGCAGAATGTAGCTGGTGTACGCGGCCCCTGCGTGGCGGCCGATGAACAGGAACGACACCACCGTGCCGCCCACGAACAGCAGCAGCGCGGCGGCCAGCCCGGCCAGGTACTTGCCGGCCACCAGCATCTCGCGGCGCAGCGGCGTGAGGTAATAGTAGTGCAGCGTATGCTCCAGCATCTCGCTGCGGAACAGGTTGCTGAACAGTCCCATGCAGCCGAAGAAGATCGCCCCGCGCAGGTAGAAGAACTGGAACAAGGCGGCGAAGGCCACGCTGTCGTCTCCCAGGGTGTGGCGGTTGTGGCCGGATACGCGCGATTCGATCAGCCAGTGCATCCCGGTCAGAAACACCGGCGCCAGCGCCAGGCCATAGATCCACCATCCTCGCCTGCTGAACAGCGTCTTCTTCCACTCCAGGCGCCACACGGCGGCGATCTGCCTCATCCACAGCGCGTTCATACGGCGGCTCCTTCGGCGCCGATCAGGTATTGATAGACCGAGTTGACGTCGTCGTCGGCCGGCGCCACGGACTCCAGTTCCAGACCCTCCTCCAGCACCACGCGGTTCAGCATCAGGTAGGTGGCGTCGGCGTCCCGGGTGCGCAGCAGGAGCCCTTTGCCGTCGGCGGAGATGCGCGCTTCCACTGCGCCGCGCTGGGCGAACAGGCGCGCCGCCAGCACCTCGGGACGATCCGTGCGCACCAGGATCTGCATGGGCTGCTCCTTCACTTCGTCGCGCACGCCCTGAATGCCGCCCTCGGCCACCACGTAGCCCTGGCTCAGCAGGATCACCTGGTCGCTGATGCGGTCCACTTCGTGCAAGATGTGGCTGGACACGATCACGTGGCGGCCCTTCCCGCCCCACTCGCGGAACAGCGCGATGGTTTCGGCGCGCGCCATGGGGTCCAGTCCGTTGAGCGGCTCGTCGAGCACCAGCACTTGCGGATCGTGGGCAATGGCCTGCGCCAGTTTGACGCGCTGGCGCATGCCTTTGCTGTAGGCCGCCACCAGCCGGCCGGCGGCGCCGACCATGTTGATGCGCTCCAGCGCCGTCATGGTGCGCGCGGCGCTCTCGGCTGCCGTGAAACCGTGCAGCAGCAGATAGGAGTAGATGAACTGGTAGCCCGTCAGCCCCTTGGGAAACGCGTCGAACTGGGCGCAGTAACCTACCATGCCGCAGAGCTTTTCGGGCTCGCTGGGCAGCACTCCCAGGACGCGGATTTCGCCTTGCGTGGGCCGGATCAACCCGGTCATCAAATTCATGAGCGTGGTCTTGCCCGAACCGTTGGGACCGACCAGGCTGGTGACGCCCGGCGGAATCGCCAGGCTCACGCGATTGATGCCCAGCACCTCGCCATAAAACCGCGAGACGTCGTGGAAGGTGACCAGGTTCCCGTTCATCGCGCCACCTCCGCGCCGCCGGTGGGCCGCAGCGCCCACGCACCCCGCAGCAGCCAGACACAGAAGGCGATCAGCACGAGTAGTGCGGCCACGGAAAGAATCAACACGGGGGAATCGAAGATATCAAGGAACTCCCCCAAAT
>Ga0209039_10004570_pt1 | contig 10010 bp, 8 predicted proteins | sample BogFormECP12_OM1_FD_188238 | JGI IMG/M metagenome (GOLD analysis project Ga0209039, IMG submission 188238) | Bog forest soil microbial communities from Calvert Island, British Columbia, Canada - ECP12_OM1 (SPAdes) (version 2) | ecosystem: Environmental > Aquatic > Freshwater > Wetlands > Bog ... | reverse complement strand
TTCTTTCGATACTTCGCGGTTCTGCACAACAAGAGAATCCGCCGGTGGCCGTTGGCGACATATTCATCCGCAAAACTGCTAACTCCGACAGACTGCTAGGAAGCCAGCGTGGCAACCCGCCTGGACAAGCTGAAGGCGGATGAGCGGCGGTTGTGGCGCGGGTAGGCGGCAGATGCTGGGCTGGAACCACGACACGGTGCTGGCCGGCGTCAAGTACGAGAAGCTGAGCGACGACGAGCGCTACGAGATCGCCTACGACTTCGCCGCCCGTTGCCTCGCCGAGGAGTTCCGCACCGCCGCCGTCATCGACCACGACAAGCTCGGCATGTATGCCGCCCGCGGCGTGATCGGCACCGGCATCGCTGGCGGCCCACTCGCGGTTGCGATGATCGCCAGGGCTTGGCTCTTGCCCGCGGGCGCACCACCAAGCACGCGACAAAGCAGGTGGGCCGCTTGCTGTCCAACCAGGGAATCGACATCGACAGCTTGCTACATCACTGGGTACCGTTCGTCGTCGGCCTGCCGCCAGGCGAGCGCGGTGCCGATCAGCTTGCGTCCGGCGGGCCTGTACCGCTGGTCCGCCCGCCAAGCGGCGACGACGGGTTGCAACAGCGTCGTCTTGCCGGCGCCGGCGACGCCGGTGAGCACGGTGATGGCGCCGCCTTCGCCGTGGGCGTGAATGGCGGCGCGCTGTTCGGACGTGAAGCCGAGCCCCGAGGCGTCGATGGCGCTCCTCAGCGCCGTGACCGACAGCGCGCCCGAGCGGTCGCGGGCGTTCTGCTGCGCGAGTTGCGCTAGCTTCTCCTCGATGCGGATCTGCGCCGTGTGGCTGACGCGGACCTTGTCCTCGAACAGGCCAACGACCAGGGCGACGTGTTCGCCGGCGACGCGGATGCCGCCCGACACCAGCAGGTCGACGATCCGTTGGATGTCGGCCATGGTCAGTTTGGCCTTGTTGTTCCGACCCTCGACCACGCCGTTGGACAGCTGCTTCTTGGCGCGGAAGTAGTTCAGGATCAGCCCGCGGTGCGAGCGTAGCGTCCTGGCGATCTTCTCCATCGGCTCGATGCGGGAGCGCATGACCTGACAGCACCAAGTCCCGCGTTGTCATCAGGCGTTATGCCGCGCATGTGCGTCTGCATGATGCAGTCTACCACAGGGGACGCGTTACCATCCAATGGGGAAGATCGCCCTGGATGCGCCGACTTACGTGTCAAGCCTTGACGCCGCTTCGCGCTGGGCCTGCCATCGCCTCAGGTCGCCCAGGCGCCAATAATTCCGTCTATTAATTTTGGTTGGCGGCGGGAACTTGACACGATCGTCGCGGATCCAGCGCCAGATGCACATTGCGCTCACGTTGCCAACACGCGCGCGTGTTTGCTGTGCGTTGAGCAGCACGTCGTCATCGTCGACAACGAACTCTCGCCGCTCGCCGCCTGGCGAAGGAGTCCACTGGCGTCGGGGTGTTGGCCGCGCCGTGCCGGCCCGGTCGCCGTACTGCGGTGATGGCGTGGTTTCCGTGACCGAGATTGGTGAGCCAGACGGCGACGGCGCTGACGAGCGATTATCAACAGGACGACGACTACGGTTCTCACTGTCTGCCATTCACGTCACCCCCCACGACCCTTGTGGTCCCGAACGCGGCGCGATGCCTCGGATCGCCAGCACAAGCAGGAGGCAGCGCGTGTTCTCATCGGTTGGTTGCTCTCGGCACTTCCTGCTCCCAACCCGGGATGGCGCAGTAGGCGTGCCCGTTCAAAATGAAAGAGTGCGACAGGCAGTCATCGAACGCATTGATGCGGTCGGAATCCGACCAGATCTGGAAGGCCACACCGGCAAGGAAGATCGCCAATGCCAATACGGTCGCGCCGGCGAGCGCGAAGCGGCGGCGCTCTACGCGCCTGTTCCATTCGCGCTCGCGTATCACCAAGGCGCCTTGCAGCTTCTCGGCGAAGAGCGGGAACACTTCCTTGATCATGCGCAGGGTGACGTTCTCGTGCTCGACAATGAGCCCCGCCTTCAAGGTCCGAATCTGAAGCAGCGTCAACTCGGCGGCGTGCGACAGGAACTTGACTTGGTCCAGCCCCGCCTTGGACGTCGCTTCAATCCGGCTCATCACAGTGTCCATCTGCGACGTCTGACCATCCAGAACCCCCGCCAGACCCTCCAGAGCCTGCACCTGACCCTGCAGCCATTGCCCCAAGGGACCGTCGGGCTCGATCCCCTCCGCCCTGGCTGTCTCGACCAGGCGCTGAACGACGCCGCGCAGCCGTTCAATGGCGGGGTTCATGGCAGCCAGTCCGCGACTTGCGCCGTCGCGAATTCCCGTTCGAAAGTCTCCAGCCAGGTCTTCGTCATATGAGAGAGCGTCGGGCTCGCCTTGGCATCGGTCCTGTCGGGCCTGCCTGTGAGCACGTCGTAGAAACCGAAACCACGCTCGCGCAGGACCGACATGCAGGTGAGGCGGCGCAGGAACAGCCGCCGCACGCCGTCCTTGACGACGGCTACAAAGTCCGGGTGTTGCAGGATTGGGTCGAACGCGCCGGCCGTCGTCTGACCGTGCCGGATCCCCCCCTCGTTGAGAACGAGGATGGTACGCTCGCCGCGAAACTCGCTTGAGCTTAAGAGCCGGATCGCGTGGCGGAAGTCTTCGAGGTCCGGTCCGAGGAAGATCGCGGTCGTGAGGCTGATCCGGAAGTCCCGGCAGAACTCCTTCAAGGCGAGGTCGCGTACATTCTCCTGCATGACGCGGTCACCGCCGCCCAGATCGAGCACGCGCGAGACGCGATCCTCGACCATGCTGTCGTGTTCACCTGACATCCACGCTTTGACATCGGGTAGTTCATCCGTTGCCGGCGAACTCGCGCCGTGCTGGATCGGTTGACCGCATTGGTCTGTTGCCGGGTATAGCAGGCTGAGTGTGCGGCTGCGCAGGTCTCCATCCAACGGCTTGACTCGTCGGCCCTGATGGCGGGCGCGCTGGACGGCGAGATCGAGCCCGGTGCTGCCACCCGTCCGTCCGCGCCCTTCGCGGATGACAAGGTCGAGCTTGCCGTTCTCGCCGCCGCTGCCGGCGCCGTCTCCATTTGTACTCATCTGGTTCCTCATTGCTTTCGCCCACCGCGTTCGCCGACGGTCCGACGGATGTGAGCGAGCTGCTCCATCGGGTCGTATGGTTTGGCCTCGCCGGCCTCGCCGGCCGCAGCCTTGGGGGATGGCTGGACTTCCTGCGGTCGCCAGTCTCTCGGGATGCGCGAGGGGTAGATGGCGCCGGGTCGCGAGCGGGCGGCCTGATCGGCCGCGCGTTTGTCGCGGACGTCATGGCGCACCCGGCGCCAGACCGGTGCCGCGGCCTTGGCGGTGGGTGGCTCGCCCCGGCCGGTGATGCCGTGCCGCGCCATCTCCGCGGTGAGCGCGGGCCAGGTGATCTCTTCAGCGGCGACCCTGGCGGCGACCTCGTCGTGGTGGGCGCGCAGCCAGCTGTAGATCTGGTCGTGGCCGGAATAGGCGATGAGCCGCTTCTTGCGGAAAAACGGGCTGTTCCAGCTGTGGTTCATGGGCCCACGCTCGCCAGGTACTCTGCGAACGGCGCCTGTGGCGGCGAGTGCACGGCTCGGTTTTTGATCACAATGGCGAGAGGAGACGGGCATCGTCGGTCCCGTGACGGGCCGCCAAAAGCCGACCGCTCGTCGGCGGCTGGCTGGCAAGAAAGCAAGGATAGCCACGGCGCTGGGAGCATGCCGACGACGCTGATCGACCGGCCAGCGAACGGCGAATGGGTTTCACCGGCGCGCAGTCGGCCGGTTGGCGTTCCTCAGCGCGCTGGCGATGTCGCCATCGCGCTACCCCAGCGTCTGCGTACCCGCTGCCTGCGCCGCTGCGCGAAGGGCCTGATCGAGAGTGGCGAGCGGCTGGGCGCGCCGCTGCGCCAGTTCCAGGTAGGTTGTGCCGTAAAGCGTTAAGGCCCGATCCTGCGCAGGCCGCGGTTTGGTATCACAAGGCGGCAGAACTCGGCGACCGGAACGCGGAGACCTGACTCCACAGTCTGAGCACGGAGACCGCCAAATAGTGAGGAAAGCCTCGCGCATGCGAAAAGGCAGGTCGCGTCTTTGCACGCGATCTGACGGTCAGCCCGACTTGTATGGGGTTCTGTCAAGGGAAGGATCGCGGCTTATCTCGGGTGGGCTACTCATTTTCCTTCGGGATCCCTCATGACTCCCCTCATTTGTGACTGACACATTACTTCCGGCGGCCAGGCTTCGATTCTCCGAGACGCCCATTGTTGTTCATGGGCTTGCCACGTCATTACGAGCGGAGGCCGTGCGAGTTGTGCTCCCGGGTGAGGACAGGCGGCTGACCGCTGGGCACGCTATTCTACCGCATTGAAATGACTCATGAAAAATGAGGGGATGGTTGAGTCGGGATCCAGTTCAGAGACGACCAGGGGGGAAGCGCCCGCACGCGTCCAGACATTCCTGGGCGCGATCGCCGCACTCCGTCCGTTGCCGCGAGCTCGATGCTGGTGACCATCGCCATCCTGGGCTAATATAGTTGTTCACGGAAGGCGATTCCCGATACAGACTTGCTGACCCAATTTCCCGACACGCTGCCTTGTTGAGCCGGCCAGCAGGACTCGGTGGGCTCCCGGTTGTTGCTGGACGCAGGAACAGGCGGCTAAGCTACCTTGTAGTAGGCGAACTTGCAGTAAGCGAATAAGGGGCTCATCGGGGAAATCTCCGTTCAAATGCTTGAACGCGCGGCTCAGGAGGCCGGATGTTGGAAACGATAGCTGAGCGGGAACGCCGGCGGGGGAGGCTCCGCCCGCTGGAACCGGACATTTCGCCGGTTCTCCGTCTGCGCCTGATCGGCCAGATGGACGCCACCATTGCCGGCGGCGAGAGCGTCTTGCCGGCGGGACGCAAGACCCGCGCGCTGCTGGCGGTGCTGGCGTTGACCGCGCCGCGCGCGGCGCTGCGCGGCAAGCTCGCCAAGCTGCTGTGGAGCCGCCGGCCGGAGGAGCAGGCCCGTGCCTCGCTGCGCCAGGAGATCCACCGCCTGCTCGAGACGCTGGCGCCGGCGGGCGAGGTGCTCAGCATTACCCGCGACTACCTGTCGCTGCGTCCCGGCGTCTTCTCGGCGGACGTGCACGAGATCATGCGGGCCACGAGTGCTCAGGCGGCCTCGCTGCCGCTGCTGGACTGTGACCTGCTGGAAGACCTTGAGGGTGTCGACCCGAATTTCGACGCCTGGCTGAACACCGAGCGCGAGCAACTGCGCAACCACGCGCGCCGCCTCGCCGAGCAGCTGCTCGAGGAGCAGCGCGAACCGGAGACGGCCATTCCAGCCGCCCACCGCCTGCTGGCCATCGACCACTCGCACGAAGGCGCTTGGCGGGCGCTAATGCGCGCGCACGCGGCACGGGGCGAGCGCGCCATGGCGGTCCAGGCCTACGAGCGCTGCCGCGCGGTGCTGACCGACCTGCTGAACGCCGCGCCGTCGGTCGAGACGCAAAGGCTGCTCAACGAGATACGCGGGTCGGCCGGTCGGCCGACGAGCTGGCGCGGCGGCTCGCCGCTGGCGATCGTCGAGCGGCAAGTCGCGGAGCTCGCGCCCTCCCCGGCCCCCGAGCGTGTGCGGGAGCTTCGACGCAGCCCGGTACTCCGTCCGCGGGTCGGCGCCCTGCCGCCGCAGACGGAGAGCGACAGCCACGGCGCGACCCAACGGCCGCGGATCGGCGTCCTGCCGCCGCAGACGGAGAGCGACAGCCATGGCGCGAACCAACTCGCCCTAGGCCTCGCCGGCGAAATCACGACGGCGCTGACGGGCAGCTGCGGACTGAATGTCGTGTCCAGCCGCGCGCTGGCGCACTTCGCCGAGACCTCGCACGAGGAGACGGCCATCCGCGAGACTTTCGTCGTCGACTTCCTTCTTGAGGGCAGCGTGCAGCAGGTTGGCAACCGCGTGCGCGTGATGTTGCGCCTGCTGGACCTGCGTGCCGGCAACCAAGTCGTCTGGGCGCGACGGTTCGACGGCCAGAGCGACGACCCGCTGTCGTTGCAGGACGAAATCGCGGCGCAGGTCGCGGCAGAGATCGAACCCGAGATCATGGCCATCGAAGCCCGGCGCGTCGCAACCCTGCCGGCGACCAATCCGGCAGTCTAGTCTAGCAGCCTGTAGGTGCCGCTCGGGCAGCTACTCGTCCACCGATGGCGCCATCAGAAAACTGGTGTCGCGGTCGGTATAGGCGAATGCCCCCGAATGGCGACAAAAAGTTGCGCGTCTGGACCGGACAACTAAACTGGACTTGTGGACTACGTTCCTTGATTCTGGCCTTGGGCGAGGTGTCAGCATGAGCGGCGACCGATACGAGACGACGGAGCCTGCCCCCAACCGCACCGCCTCGGAGGTCCTGCACCGGTTGGCGAGGACGCTGAAAGAAGACGCCGAGTGGATGCTCTCGGCGCTCGACCAGGAGCTGGACGAGGCCGCGTCCGTCCTGCGGGCCGACGCCGAATGGGTCCTGCAGGCGCTCGACCAGCAGGAGTGGGACGCGCAGCTGGGACCGCGCAGCCGGCGCATGTTCCGGATGATGGTATTGTTCAGCGTGCTCGGAAACCGTGACCGCGATATACTGCTTGCGATCACTGCCCGGCTTGCCCAAGGCAAGGCGGGGGGCAAGGCGGTCGCTGGCGATCTGAGCGGCTTCCGTCCCGCGCCGAGGCAGACCGGCCGCGTCGGCAAATCGGCTGCGCCCGTGAGCGCGCCCCGCGTATTGCTCGTCGACGACGATCCTGATTCGCTGCGCGTCACGCGCGCCATGCTGCGCAAGTCCGGTCTCGAGGTCACGACCGCCGCAAGCGGCGACGAGGCGCTTGCGCTGATGGGCTCCGACACGTCTTTCGACATCCTGGTCACCGATTACGCCATGCCGGGCCTGAACGGCCTTGGGCTCATCGAACTTGCCCAGGAGCGGGAGCAGGGCCTGCCCGGTCTGGTCGTGACCGGGTACGGCCATGACATCGCGCCAACCCGGCTACCGGCCGGCGTCGAGGTTCTGGCCAAGCCGTTCACGCGCGCCGAGTTCGTCGAGCGCATTCAGGCGCTGATCCGCGCCCGGCCGAGCTCCGATGCGATCGAGCCGGCCGCGAATGACTTCGACGACGGCTAGCGGCGGGCCGCTGGCTCACCCCGCGTTCGGCATGAGCGGCACCGCTGCTCTCCGGTCGAGCAAGCATTCCTGGCTAGGCGCCAGATGGCTGTTCGCCGCGATACTCACCGGACTCGCCGCGGCTGCCTTTCTGGTCCTCGGCGCCGACGAACTGAGACAACAGCGCGGCGACGCAACGCGCCGCCTGCAGCAAACATTCGAAGTGCTGGCGTTGACGGCAACGGTGGAAGCCGACCTCGCCAGAGTCGTGAGCGAAGAACGCGGCTACGTGGTGGACCGCTCCGGCGAAACCGCCGCCCACCACCGTATGGCCGAGCAACAGCTGGCGAACGACGTTGCGCAGTTGCGGGACATTACGGCCGACAATCCGGTGCAGCAATCCGCCGCCGATCGCCTGACCGCTCTCGTGACACAGCGGACGGACTTCCTGCGCAAGGTCATCGGGAGCCTCCAGCCCGGCGACGAAAGCGGCGCGATGGACGTGATCCATAGCCAGCTTGGCAGTGTGTTGACGGATCAGATCCTCGCCGTTCTCGCCAGCATCAAGGCCGAGGAACGCCGTCAGCTGATTGTGCGCGACGCGGCTGAGCTGCGCGTGGACCGCTGGACGTTCGCCGGAATGCTCGTCTTCGGTCTGCTGGTCGGATTGAGCGGGCTGGTCGTCGTGGCAGTCCTGATCGGCCGTGTGCGCGAGCGCGAATATCTCGCGACCCTGCAGGAGAGCGAGGCGCGGTTCCGCGGCACGTTCGAGCAGGCGGCCGTTGGCGTCGCCCACGTCTCCCCGGACGGGCGCTGGACGCGGGTCAACGAGCGATTGTGCGAGATGCTCGGCTACACCGAAGACGAACTGCTGGAAGGGACGTTTCAGGACATCACCTATCCCGAAGATCTGCAGGCCAGTATCGAAGGGACTCGCATGCTGCTTGCCGGGGAAACGTCGACCGTCCGGCTGGAGCAGCGCTACGTGCGCAAGGATGCGACGTTCTTCTGGGGCCACTTGACCGTCTCATTGCTGCTCGATGCCTCGGGAGCGCCGCGGTACTTCATTTCGGTCGTCGAGGACATCTCCGCCCGCAAGCACGGCGAGGCGGAGCTCCGCACGATCAACCAGCTGCTGGAGGCTAAGGTGGCTGAGCGGACGGCGGCGCTCGCCGCCAGCGAGAGACGGCAGCAGACCTATCTCAAGCACCTCGCGGACGGCTTCAGCGCGCTTCGCGTCGAGCCGGACGGACGCCTCATCTACGAGGAGGCGAACGCCGCGATGTTCGAGATGCTCGGCCTGGACGAGAGCATCATCGGCCGCGAGGTGCGCCACGTTCTGCCGCCTGCGGTATGGCATCAGATCGAGCCTCACTTGCGCCGATGCATCGCGCACGGGGAACCGATCCGCTACGGCCGCCGGCATGTCACCCCGGCCGGAGAGCGGGAGCTGCGGTTCACCGTGGCGCCCGTGCGCGGCGCCCCCGATGCTCAGCACCCGGAAGGTCGCGTCGCGCTGCTGCTCGTCAGCACGCGGGACGTGACGACCGAGGTCGAGCTGGAAGCGCGCGTGCGCCAGATGCAGCGAATGGATGCGATGGGGCAACTCACCGCCGGAATCGCCCACGACTTCAACAACCTGCTGCAGGGAATCATCGGCGGTCTGGATATGTTGGCCGAACAATCTGGACTCGATGCTGAAGGGCGCGAGTGCTTGGCCGTTGCAGAAAGCTCGGCTCGACGGGGCGCCGATCTCGTGCGCCGCCTGCTGGCCTTCTCGCGCAAGCAGACACTGGAGCCGACCCTGATCGAGCCGCGCAGCGTGCTGCTCGACATGCCTCCCATGCTGGAGCGCATACTGGGTGATCGGATCAAGCTCTCGGTGCGTGCGGACGAGAACGACTGCTTGGTGCTGGCCGACCGAGCGCAGCTCGAGGATTGCCTGCTGAATCTAGTACTAAACGCGCGCGATGCGATGCCGGAGGGCGGCGTGCTCGAGGTGTTCGCGGAAGTGGTGGAACTCGGCGGCGAGCAGGCGCCCGGCGTGCCCGCCGGCGAGTACGTGCGCTTCGCGGTCAGGGATCATGGCGTCGGCATGGCGCCGGCGACGCTCGCCCGCGCACTCGAGCCGTTCTTCACGACCAAGCCAGTCGGCACCGGCACCGGCCTCGGTCTGTCTATGGTGCAGGGCTTCGCACGCCAAAGTGGCGGCGACGTGCGGATCGACAGTGCGCTCGGCCAGGGTACCACCGTGAACCTGCTGCTGCCCCGTGCGGCCGTTCAACTGGCCGCTTCGGGACTCGAGAGCGGCATGCAAGCTGACCACGGGCGCGGCCGCGTGCTGGTGGTTGATGACCAAGAGGTCGTCCGGCGCACCCTGTCGATGTTCCTGACGAAGGCCGGATTCAGTGTTTTCACCGCGGACTGCGGGCCGGCCGCGATGGACCTGCTGCGGGCCGGCGAGCGGTGCGACTTGCTGGTGACCGATCAGTCGATGCCAGGGATGACCGGCTGCGAGCTGATTGAGGAAGCCGTCACGCTACGGCCCCATCTGATCACCTTGCTGATCACCGGCTACGATCAGACCGAAGGGCTTGAGCAGCTGCGGGGACGGATTTCTGTGCTCCGCAAGCCATTCGAACGGCCGGCATTCATCAGCCAGGTCGAGGCGTTGCTGGGCCCCGCGGCCGGCGCCTACACGGATGGGGCGGGACGGCTGCTTGCCACTGAGCCGTCCGTCTCGGCCTCGGCGCAGGTGGTTCGCCTGCGGCCCCTGAACTCGTGAAATGGGGCCACGCGCGGCTGGCATCGCGGGCCCGACCTAGCAGCCTATGTGGACGGCCCCGGAAGTGGCAAGTGCTAT
>Ga0209039_10004569_pt1 | contig 10010 bp, 9 predicted proteins | sample BogFormECP12_OM1_FD_188238 | JGI IMG/M metagenome (GOLD analysis project Ga0209039, IMG submission 188238) | Bog forest soil microbial communities from Calvert Island, British Columbia, Canada - ECP12_OM1 (SPAdes) (version 2) | ecosystem: Environmental > Aquatic > Freshwater > Wetlands > Bog ... | reverse complement strand
GTATCGAAATCATCAGAGCAGAGATCAAAGACCTTGAGCCTCCAAAGGAACTCATCACGTCTATGGAGTCAGTTCTGAAGGCGGACAATGATAGGCAGGCTGCGGAGAAAACAGCTATTGCTCAAGCAACTTTGGCTAGTGGTCAAAAGAATGCTGCGATACAAGTTGCTGAAGGCCAAAAACAAGCCGCAATACTTGAAGCAGAAGGCCAGAAGCAAGCGACAATCACCATTGCTGAAGGCGACGCTCTTGCGACAAAACTGAGAAGCGAAGCTTTGACTACCTACTTCAAAGACAGCGCAGTGACCTACAAACAGTTAGACACTATTCAAGCATCGCTACAGAACAACACCAAGATAATTGTACCCGAAGGCAAAGCGATATCCCTGATTCTGAACGAACAGGAAAACTTAACGAAGGCAACCATTATTCCAATACCTCAACCGGCCCAAAAAACTAACCAGTCGATGAGCTAAGAAGACTCAACATCAAACAAGGCCTTTCTTTTTCATTTTCTTGTCAGAAATTGCTCCATAAGTATTCTGTCTGTGTATTTTCCATCTTGGAATTTTATGTCTCGGGTCAATCTGCCGCACTCTTTGTATCCGCATTTTTCATAAACGCGGAAGGCTCTTGTGTTTGTTGCATAGACGGATAGCTGCATAATCTCTAGCCCGTCTTTTCTTGCAGTTTCCAACAGTTCTCTTGTCAGGGCAGTTCCGAGTCCTAACTCTCTGTAGCCGTCTATAATGAATATGCCAAACTCAGCCACGTGAGCACGTTTCAGCGTGCAGATGGAAGCTCGCTCCTCCTATCACTTTTCCTTCAACTCTTGCGACAAGATAGCGCATCCCTTCCTTGATGCCGCGCTCGTACCATTGTTGTTCTTCATCCATATCTGTAATTTCAGTGTTCATGAAAAGATATCTTGCCTCGCGGATTACACTGTTGAGGGCTCCCATCACTTCTGTCAAATCAGTTTTTCTTAACCAGTCAAGTGTGGCTGTTCGTTTATCTGCAAGTTTCACAGTTTTGTGAACCATTAAGTACCGCCAACACTAGGTTCCTTCAGACACAAATAAACCTGCATCAGTTATTCTTATTGCAAGCGCAAGATTGGTCCAGCTGAAAAGTGGGCACTCAAGTCACACCAGGATCTTGGTATTTGAGAACTTGAGTGCAAGTCTGCTCAGCGCGTAGATGGATTGCGGCGTTGACCAAGCGTGAGGAGCTTAGTTGTGTGTTGAGCCGGCAAAGTATATATTGTAAAAGCAATAATAGAAGGAGAACGCGTTAAGGTTTGACTTATCAGTGTCTATGAGGGTTTTGACATGAGCACGCATGCAGAGGATTTGAAACTGAGGTTAATGACCATAGAGCTCCTCAGGACCGCGAAGTATAAGCGTAACATAACCTATCGCGAACTTGCCTCAAAAACAGGGCTTCCAGTAACCGTGCTCAGCCGGTACGCCAAAGGCCACGTTTTGCCTAACACTGCGCGTGCGAAACAGTTGTGGAAGGTTCTTACGCGACTCGTCGGACTTGAACCTGAACTACGGAGCAGAATAAGGTTTGACGAAGACGGTTACTTCGACAACACCGACATCATAGGTGACTACAACATTCTCCAACAAGCTGCAAATCATGCTCTCGCTAATTTCGCTGGAAAACGCGTTACCAAAGTTCTTTCCGTCGCTGTCGACGGCATACCTCTGGCGACAATGGTTGCGAATTCGTTGGGTGTCAATCTTGTTCTGGCTAAGCGCACGAAGGAAGTTGGAGTTAAAGCGTTTCTTGAAGAGACTTATGTTCTCCTCAAAGGTTCAGGCGTCACGTCAACTCTTTACATCCCTAAAGAGGCCATAAAGAAACGCGACAGCGTGCTGGTGGTCGACGACATGATTAAGAGTGGAGAAACCCAAGCAGCACTTGTCAGTCTGATCAAGAAGGCTAAAGCAGAAATATCCGGAGTCTTCCTTCTCATAGCTGTCGGAGAAGATTGGAAGAAAACTCTGAAACTCGCTGGAGAATGCCCAGTGGAAGTTATTGCCTACGTTAAGCCGCCATACGACCAAACAAGTCATCCGTAGATTTGGCATTTGAGAAGTGAGCATCTAGAGAATTCTCAAAAAGTCAAATCAACCGCTTACTTATTGTTTTGGAGTAGCACGTGCGGTAACAGAGAAGTGGAGATGTCTAGCCCCCGCGTGGCTTAAACTGGAAAAGGAGAGTGTTAGGTTGTTCTTGTTGGTCTCTTCGTATACATCATAGCTGTCAACAGGGTTGCTATCAAAAATAGTGACAGAATCAGGAACGATGGGAACTCTGGTGCTATGATCACTTGTGTTGAATGGCTGTAGGTGAAGTATAGGTAGCTGTTCGTGCTGTTGGTTTCTGGCAGTAGGCTGTACGGTACCTTTGTTCCGTTGACGAAGACTGTGAAGGTTTCGTTTATGAGAGCTGTTGGAAAGCAGATTCTGCAGAAACCTGTCGTGCCGTTCTCGCCAGAAGCGTTGAAGCTTATCGCGGTACCGTTGAACTGGAAGTCGGATATTGTGGAGTTGCAGATGGTTTCAACCGAACACTGTGAGGTGGCGTTGAAGCTGTTGAACATGCCCATAAGGGGATAATGGTCCGTATTGCTTGAATCTATGACATATGGTGAATCTCCTATGCCATCTTGGTTTACGTTTGAGCCGTTGTAGTCGCTCCAGTAGTTTCCTTCAACCGTGTTGTTCCAAGTGCATGTTGAAGGGGTTCCGTATGATACGTTCTCAAACGGAGAGTCGATGTCGGAAATGACCTGCTCCTCGTTGTCTACGAAGTTGTTGTGATAGAAGGTGTTCCCGTCGGACGACCATGAGAGCCAAACGCCGCACGTGTTGTTGCATATCCTGCAATCCACTACGGTGTTGCCAGTTGAGTTAAACAACGTCAGCCCTCCGTAAATCGAGGGGTTTGTTTGGTTGAAGGCGTTAATCGAGGGGTTTGTTTGGTTGAAGAGGTAGATTTGATTGTTTGCCAGCGTTAGGTTGGTCAGTGTGCAGTCTGTCGAGCCTGCCAGCAATAGTCCGTCATTGTTTCCGGTGAAGTTGAAGTCCCTCACTGTCGCGTTAGCGCAATTCACGAGTGCCAAGCTGCCCGCGTTTGGAAGACTTGAAGGGTCAAGCTCAAGGTTGCTGCGGTTTGTCAAGTAGTAGATTGTCTTGTTATTCGCCATGTTTGAAGTGTCTATGTCCTGCATGAAACCCGGGAGATTGTAGCCCCAAATCATCAGGTTATGATGTTGCAGGTTTGTCAGACTGTTGTTGCGAAAAACGTTTGTGTAGCTTTCTTGATATGGTCCGAACAGGGATGAGCCAAAGTATAGTATGTTTGTGCAATTGTCGTTGGTCAAGATGTTTCCATCTATTAAGTTGTCAAAAGGGGCGAGTAAATCGGCTTTATCAAACTGCATGTCGATTCCTGTAGGGGTATTCTCCACGGTGTTGTTGATAATACTGCAATTGTTTACATCGCCGTAAAGAAAGATTCCGAAGCCGCCACAGTCATGGATGAGGTTGCTGCTCAGTATAACATTGGAAGGGGTATTCAAAGTTTTTAGGTTACGTGCCAAGTCGATGCCCCCATAGTCGTTCACCATCGTGTTGTTTGCGATTTGGCAGTTGGTGGTGCTTCCGTCAACATTTATTCCAAAGTCACCACAGTCTTGGATGTAATTGTTGTTCAGGTCAACGTTTCTGCCATTGACGCCAGCGTCTATTCCGAGGGACACCATGTTTGAGATGTTGTTGTTGCTGATATTTGTTTGAGATTCGCCGGCAACGACGACGCCCCTGCTAGCATTTTGAAAAGTATTGTTCTCAACGTCTATGTCATGTTGATTATAAAAAATACAACTAACGCACGCATGGAACTCAAGGAGTCCATCGCCTAGACCAGCGTTTCTAACTGTGAAGTTGGAGATGCTGACGTAGTTGGTTGTTACTACGATTATCCCGTAGTACATTTGGAAGCCGGTCCAAGTTCCCGTGCCATTGCCATCGATGATAGTGGTGTCTCTATCTTCTCCGACAAGCGTTAGCGACTTGTTTACGTCAATTGACTCGTAATAGATACCCGAGTCCACCTCTATCGTGTCTCCATTCACTGTTTCATTCGCGTTTATCGCGTCTTGAATCGTGCCGTAGCTCAGTCCTGTGTTGAGATCGTGAACAGGCAAAATGTTTGACGCCTTCAGCGCAGGTGGGCTAAATCCAGCATACGATAAACAAAACAGTAGCAAAAGCAGACATGCCGCAAGAAACAGTTTCCCCTTCATAAAATACACTCTCTCAGACTTTCAATTAAAACTTGCCTTTTGAGGTCCCACATCATTATTGAAGCGCACGCTCTTCATGTGGAAGAATCTTCTATCATCATTTATTAGTGAGGTTGCCCCTATCTCCTCAGTTAGAAATCGGAACTAAAAGAACCGAGTTGGCCATAACTTTTCCGCATAAGTTAAAAACAAGCTCTCAAGATTCTTGTGTTCGTTCGCACGGTTTTTTTGAGCCTTTTACTAAGTCAGGAACTTGTTCGATTTTAACAGTGTTTTGCTCTCTTTTAACCAAGTCCTTGACGACAACGGCTCCTTCCTTGAGTTCATTTTCTCCTATCAGAATAACATATTTGAAGCCTCTCTTGTCTGCATCCTCTAGAGCTCTTGCCATTTTCCGTCCCATTATTTCCAAATCGACTCTCAGGCCTTGGTTTCTCAGTTGCTCCGCCACTCGGAGGGCTTCGGCCTTTAGCTTTTCCCGTATAGGAACGACCATGACCTCATTCTCCATTTCCACAGGCTTTTCAGTTTGCTGCCCTTGAAGAGCTAACATGATCCTGTCGACACCGTGCGCTACGCCTACGGCGGGCGTAGGATCGCCTCCGAACAGTTCTATCAGTCTGTCGTATCTTCCTCCTCCCCCGAGTGCTATGTCCAAGTCTGGAACGTACACTTCAAAAATGAAGCCTGTGTAATACTCCAATCCGCGGGCGAAGCCTGCGTCAACTGTTAATTCGGTGGTGCAGCCGCTTTTCAACACGAGGTTCAAGATTTCTTCTAGGTTTTTCGCGGCCTGGACGGAACGTTCGTAGTCTGCCACGATTTTGGCGATCCTTGCCACGGTTGCCTGAACCTCTGTGCCTCTCTGCTCAACTAGACTTCGTAACGTGTTAACGCCCTTTGGGGATGAGCCGGCGCTTTTTACTAGGCTGAGGGCTTCTTCGTACTGTTTCTTGTCCATCAGTTGCAGTACGGCTGCTTGAACGTTTTCTGAAAGCTCCTCCTCAGTGAGTACGCCTTTTAATATACCGACGTGTCCGACTTTGAACGCGAATTTCTTCAGTCCATTGGCTTGCATGAGCCTGTTTGTCAAGAGCAGCGTCTCGGCGTCCGCTTCGGGTCTGGCTGAGCCCATGAGTTCATAGTTTGTTTGCCAGAATTCTCGGTAGCGCCCTTTCTGTGGTTCATCGTAACGGTAAACGCTTCCCACTGAGAAAAGTCGCAGGGGTCTAGCCACGTTTCGCAGGGCTGTGGCTACTAGTCGCGCGACTGAAGCCGTGAATTCGGGGCGCAGAGCCACGTCTCTTCCGCCTAAATCCTTGAAAACAAACATGCGGGACTTCACTTCTTCCCCGGCCTTGGCGGACAGAAGCTCATGGGACTCTACTATGGGAGTTACGATTTCCCCGTAGCCATATTGCTTCGCAACCGTTCTCGCTTGGCTTTCCACTTGGCGTAGTCGCTCGGCGTCTCCGGGTAGCATGTCTCTCATGCCGCGCACAGTTTTGTATTCTGCCATGGTCTTTCATCTCAAGGTTAGTTCGGAGACGCTGTAGTAGACTATTTCTCCTCTGCGGTTCATGACGGCCAAGACGAGTTCTTTTTTGAGGCTGAGGCTCTGTGTCAATGCGTGGCTGAGGGTTTCTACTGGAATCGGTTTTCCTTCTTGCACTGTAACTACGAGATTTTTGGCTGTGTCTTTGTTGTAGTCGCCGCGTTCGTAGACGCGGAAATCTACGCTGGAGCCGAAGCCTTCTCGCACGACGTATCCTCGGCTTCTCAAATCACGGTAAACAAGGTAGCAGGCCCAAGCGTTCGGGTTAGTCCCCTCGTAGTTTTGTAAGACCTCTCGGAAGCTGGCTGTTTTATCCTCCTCGTTCTGGACCTCTAGTAGTCCTTTGTCCATCAGGTATAGAGCCTCATAGAAGGCTAGTGTGAGATTCTTTTTTTCAGGTACTCCGTAACCTCTCTGGCTCAGTTCGTCGACTAATGTTTTTTCCTGTATCCTCACGCCGTTCCGTTTGAGTAGGCCCTTGGCTTTGAGCATGGGGGCTTCAGCGGGTCTGTCTTCCTGCTTGCTCATTCTTTATCACTTCGCATGTTTAGGCACGTCTGCGCTTATAGCGGTTGAGTTCTGGGAAGTCTTTTCTGCGGAGGATGCCCGTTTCGCAGATTATGGCTGAGACGAGTTTGAGGGGCGTTATGTCGAAGGCGGGATTGAGCACGTCGACGCCTTCAGCGGCTATCCGCTGTTTTCCTAAGTGAGTTACTTCGTCGGGGCTGCGTTGCTCAATTAGTATGTCTGAGGAAACGTGTTCGGTGTCGAAAGTGGATTTTGGGGCTGCAACGTATAGGGGCACGTGGTGCTTTCTGGCGAGGACGGCGACGGTGTAGGTGCCGATTTTGTTGATAACTGCGTCTCGGACTATGCGGTCTGCGCCGACTATGACGCTGTTAACCAGGCCTTTGCTCATTACGTAGCCGACCATGCTGTCTGTAATCAGGGTGACCGGAATTCCTTCCCGTTTGAGCTCGTAGGCGGTGAGTCTCGCGCCCTGCATAAGGGGACGAGTCTCGTCTGCGAAGACTCTGAAGCGTTTTCCCTGTTGCCAAGCGGTTCTCAATACGCCCAATGCTGTGCCGTGGTCGACGGTTGCTAGCGCTCCAGCGTTGCAGTGAGTAAGCACAGTATCGCCGTTGTGGATGAGTCTAGCGCCTTGTTGGCCGATGCTGCGGTTTACGATTATGTCTTCTTCAGCGATTTTTTCAGCTTCATGGATGACGAGTTCTGCCAGCCGAGGCGGTGTGCCTTCTGCCGTCTTGGCTTTGTTTAGGATTCTGTCTACTGCCCAGAACAGGTTTACGGCGGTAGGCCGCGTGGATTTTATGGTTTTCGCTGCGTTTTCGAGTTCGCTGATGAACTGTTTTTTTGTGCGGGCTTGCGTGCCATAGGCTGTTAAAGCTAATGCGAAGGCAGCGGCTGCGCCGAGCAGTGGGGCACCTCTTATCTTCATGGTTTTTATGGCGTCGGCCACATCGTTGCAGTTTTTCATGGTTATGGTTACTTCTTCATGAGGAAGCCTAGTTTGATCGATGGTTTCGACGGTACCGTCACGCCACCATATTGTGGGCATAAGTTTTGCTCCCAAAACCGTTAATGTTCTCCAAGTATAAGTTTTTTTTAGTCTATGTAAAAAGCTTGAGAAGCGGTTTTAGAGACTGCTTTTGACCTAATTCAGATATTTATGAGGTTCTGGTAGCGCTCATGTTCTGGGATGGCTGGATGGTCTGGCTGTTTTTCTTCTGTCTCCCAAGTGAAGGCTATTCTCCTAGCGACGGTTCCGTAGATGAAGCAGTAAACTATGAACTGTGTTAATGCGATGGACCGAGTTATGGGGTACAAGTTTATGATGAGAATGGGGATTGAGGCAATTGCGAAGGCAACGTTCAATGCTAGACCGTGGATTATTAGGCGTTTCCCGTCGTGTCTTATCTCGGTGTGCCAGATGAGTTCAGTCAGCACGGTGTTTATGGTACCTGCTACAAACCAGTCAATGATGAAGGCTGCCACCAAGACAATGACGAAGCCAACCGTAACCGTAGACGTCGTCAAACTTCCCCACGCGAGGGTAAAGAGGATCGCTAGCAGAGAGTAGATTAGGCCTTGAAAGAAGATCCTACCGGCGACAGAGAGTTTTGTTATACTTTCTGTGGCTATGGCTTGCTCGGGGGTTTTTGCGTCGATCTTTTCAGGTTTACCAGAAGTCCACCAGCCGTCATTCGGAAGGACCATTTTGTTTCGTTTATTCATGTTTTCTGCAATGAGAAGATAAATTATGGGGCTTTGAAGGAAAAAGAAGATTATCGTGCCAAACCACCAGAACTTTGTAGTCAATGAAATAATGAATACGGGCACCACTATTACGACGTCTGCCAGGAACATGGCGATTAGGCCTGGATATTTTAGCACTGTCAATAGTCCGCGAAAGCCTTCGTCTCGCATTTCGTTGGTTTTCCACATGAACGCTACTTCCTTGGCTACGAACCCATCGACGAAGCCGTAAATGATGAAGAGTGTAACACTCGTAACCCATGATGGAACTAGAAAGTCTGCTACTGCAGCCGGTATCCCCACGATAATTAACATAAGCATGAGCAGTATGCTGTGGACGACAACATGGCTCCAGCTTTGGTCTATAGGAACATGCCATATCGATTCCGTTAATGTTGCGTTTAGACCGCCCAACATTACTAGCAGCAAAGCGAAACTAACGATCAAAGCGATGAATATGCCGATTAACGTCAAGAAGGGCGTGACAACTACGAGCGAAACACCGATGAATAACCATATAATCAGAGCTAAAGAAACGAGACAGGAGAATGCCAACCCGTGAACAAAGTACCGTGCAAGCGATGACCACTTTGGGAAACTGACCTTTCTCCTTTCGGACAACCAGAAGCCACACATAAACATTCGAGCACAGGTGCTAATAAATATTTTGAGCATGATCAAGGTTGCAAAAATGAAGGAAGATTCCTGAATCAAATGAACAGTGTTCACTCTTTCAACGATTGTTCACGCGCTAAACAATATGCTGAAATTTCAAACAAAGCTGTGCACAAACACTGGACAAGCTGAGCATAAGTTGACAAATGCATAGTAAATGCGCCTAGGATCGTACGAAAGGCTTGATTGCAGTTCAGTTCGCTGATTGCAGTGAACGGCTTTGATCTTGAGTCGAGTCAGCCGAAGCATTCAGCCTGTTGGTCCTAACGGAGCGGGCAAGAGGCCTACAATTCTTGTGTCTACAGGTATCATCCATCCCTCACGAGAGATATTGTGTTGCTAGCGCGCTCATTGTATCAACTTGGTCATTATGACTTCGTCTATGTATTGATTCTCTTTGAAATGCTTCTTCGGAATCATTCCCGTTTCAACGAAACCCACATTTTCGTACACGTGAATGGCCCTTTTGTTTGTAGCGAAGGCCTGCAAAGTCAATACTTTCAAACCCAAAGCTCTAGCTTGTTCTATCATCGTTTTCATCATTTCCGTTCCAACGCCCAAATCCCTGAAACCATTCTTCACAATTATGCCTAGAACGCCGACGTGCTTCTCATAACCACCTAGAACATGAATGTCGGACGAAGCGACAACTCTTCCGCCTACTTCTGCAACCAAGAAAAAGAGTTCATCCTTCTCCAGACTTGAAAGCATTTTGGGCAGCCACAAGGCTTCCTCATCTCTGGTCACTTTTTCTGCACGCGAAATCTCTGCCCTCTCCTCCACGAGCGAGTTGATAAGTTCCATCATATCATTCAAGTCAGCAAACATGGGCGTTCTCAAAATCACTTCCTGCCCGTTTTTGGCGCAGAATTTTCGAAAAACCCTTCCAAGTTGCATAATACATGTTGCTGCAAGGATCCCTAACTAGTTTTCCAACTGAAGACACCGCCCACTCAAAAATCCAAATATGACTGGTTTGATTGAACTTTACGTTTTTTCTATCTCTCACTTCTCTACGCATGGCTTACTTCCTAGTTTTCCCTTCTGTCTTGCTTCCTCTCCCCCTCTTGGAAACTCCGCAGCGAGACAGACAGACAGACAGACAGACAGACAGACAGACAGACAGACAGACAGACAGACAGACAGACAGACAGACAGACAGACAGACAGACAGACAGACAG
>Ga0209039_10004568_pt1 | contig 10013 bp, 9 predicted proteins | sample BogFormECP12_OM1_FD_188238 | JGI IMG/M metagenome (GOLD analysis project Ga0209039, IMG submission 188238) | Bog forest soil microbial communities from Calvert Island, British Columbia, Canada - ECP12_OM1 (SPAdes) (version 2) | ecosystem: Environmental > Aquatic > Freshwater > Wetlands > Bog ... | reverse complement strand
CGACCTCCTACCATGGCCACTTCGGACGCGAGGACCAGGGGTTCCCCTGGGAGCAGACCGACCGCGCCGAAGCCCTGCGCCGCGACGCTTCGCGCTAACGCCAAGCCGCCCCCCCGAGCCCGCCTTGACGGCGCGGGAGGCGGCTCATACATTCCCGCATCCTCATAACCTGATTTAAACCCCTTCTCGATCGGAGGACCCCATGCACAAGAACGACCGGCAGGCGGTCGCGGACCTTGCTCTCGCTCCGGCGGGACAACGCAAGATCGAGTGGGCGGAGTCGCGCATGCCCGTGCTGCGCGCGCTCCGGGGACGCTTCGAGAAAACCAAGCCTCTGCGCGGCCAGCGTGTCGCCGGCTGCCTCCACGTGACGAAGGAGACGGCCGTTCTCGTGCGCGCCCTTGTGGCGGCGGGAGCGGAAATCGCGTGGTCGGGTTGCAATCCGCTCTCCACCCAGGACGACGTCGCGGCCGCGCTCGCGGCCGAGGGTCTCTCCATCTTCGCCTGGCACGGGCTCACGACCGAAGAGTTCTACTGGTGCATCGAGCGCACGGTGGCCATGCGCCCCACCCTCACCCTCGACGACGGCGCGGACTTGATCTTCACCGTCCACAGCAAACACCAAGAGCTCGCTCGGCAGATCGTGGGGGGCACCGAGGAGACGACGACCGGGGTCCACCGGCTCCGTGCGATGGCCGCCGCAGGCAAGCTTCTCTACCCCGTGATCGCCGTGAACGATGCGGAGACCAAGTGGGACTTCGACAACGTTTACGGCACGGGCCAGTCCTCGATCGACGGCATCCTCCGCGCCACCTCCGTCCTGCTCGCGGGCAAGAACTTCGTGGTGGCGGGCTATGGGCACTGCGGTCGAGGCTGTGCCATGCGCGCGCGGGGCATGGGGGCAAACGTCATCATCACCGAGGTCAAGCCCACGGCGGCGCTCAAGGCGCGCCTCGAGGGCTTTAGCGTGTTGCCGATGGACGAGGCCGCGAAGATCGGAGAGATCTTCATCACCGCAACGGGCATGAAGGACGTGATTGTCGGGCGTCACTTCGACGAGATGCGCGATGGCGCGATCGTGTGCAATACCGGCCACTACGATTGTGAAGTGAATCTCGTGGACCTTCGGACGCAGACGCGGGTCGTGGGCGAGATCGGCCAGATGCGAGAGATGCGGCCGAACTGCGAGGAATACACCCTAAAGGACGGTCGTCGCATCTACGTGCTCGCGCAGGGGCGGCTCGTGAACCTCGCAGCCGCCGAGGGCCACCCGAGCGAGGTGATGGACATGAGCTTCGCAAATCAGTTCCTCTCGATGGTGCGGCTCGCGGAGGAGGGCAAGTCCCTCACGGTGGGCGTCCATGACATTCCCGTGACGCAGGACCAGGAGATTGCCCGGGTGAAGCTCGAGACCATGGGAATCTCGATCGACACGCTCACGGAAGAGCAAAGGACCTACTCCTCCGACTACTCGGCCGGCACCTAATCGCTCGATTGCTTGACCGTGCCAGGGGTTTTTGCGATACCCCGACGCGGTTCCCCCCGCGCAGGGGGGTTGCGTGCGCGCGCAGCGGATGAGCGCCAGCGTGCTTTTGCTGCTCGCGGGTGCGTGCGCTTCGGGAGGACCAGAGCCCCGGGCGCCCGAGGCGGACGTCGCAGGCGACGTCCCCACCGTCCGGGTTCTCTTGGCCAGCGGCCCGGGGCCGTTTCGAGTGCGGGGTACCACGGCGGGGGACGTCACCATAGGCCCGGGTCCCCGCGGCGTCTGGGTCGACGGGGCGGATCGAGGCGAACGCGTGCATTTGGAAGGCCAGGCGCTGGTCGCGAACGGTTTGCGCGTCCGGGGAGCCCTGGAAGTTCTACGGATTGAGGGCGGGCTGGCCGTGGTGAATGAGCTTCCCCTCGAGGCTTATGTGGCAGGGACTCTCGCGCGGGAAACCTATCCGAGCTGGGGGGCGGAGGTTTTGCGCGCCCAAGCCGTGGTCGCGCGCACCTACGTCCTGTACGAGCACGCGCATCGCCACGGGCAGGCCTACGACGTGAAGGCGACCACCGAGAGCCAGGTCTACGGCGGCATGGATGCGGAGAGCGAGATCGTCGTCCGAGCCACGGACGATACGCGCGGCGAGTACCTTGCGTTCGAGGGTGAGCCAATCCTTGCCGTCTACCACTCGGCGGCGGGCGGCGAGACGCAGGGCGCCGAGGAAGTCTGGACCCGCTCACTGCCCTATTTGCGGCCCGTTAGCGTCGAGGGCGAGGAGGCCTCGCCCGACACCTACTGGCGCGCCATGGTGTCGCGCGAGGTGCTCGCGCGGGTGGCGACGGCTCTCGGTCACCCCTTGGGTAGCGTACGCGACGTGCGGATCGAAGAGCGCACCGTGAGCGGTCGGGTTCGCAGCGTGCGCATTGTGGGGACGGGGGGTGAGACCGTCGTGGCCGCGGGGTCGCTCCGCGCGGCCCTCGGTGAGGATGTGCTAAAGAGCACGCTCTTCGAGGTCCATCCGGGGCGCGACGAGCGGCCGCAGGATTTTGTCTTCGTGGGCTCAGGCCGGGGTCATGGCGTGGGCATGAGCCAGTGGGGCGCCCGAGCGATGGCCGAGCGCGGCGCCGGTTATCGCGAGATCCTGCAGCACTTCTATCCCGGCACCACGCTTCGTCGCGTGAGGGAAGGTGGGGCATGAAGCTTCTGCTCCCGGTCGTTGTTCTGCTCCAAGCCGCGGGCGCGCCGCAAAACCCCTTGGGTGGGCTTTCGATGCTGGTCCCCATGGCCGCGATATTTCTGATCTTCTACTTCCTCCTGATCCGTCCGCAGCAGAAGCGCCAGAAGGAGCACGAGGAACTCCTCAAATCGATTGCAAAGGGCGATGAAGTCGTCACCTCGGGGGGGATCTACGGCAGGGTCACGGGCACGAGCGACGACGTCCTCACCCTTGAAATCGCCGCCGCGAAGGGGGAAGCGATCCGAGTGAGGGTGGATCGCTCGAGGATTGAGCGCCGCGTGAAGAAGGCGAAAGAGGGGGAGGAGAAATGAACCCGGGCCTGCGCTGGCGCCTCGGCGCTACGGGTGCGCTGGTGGCGCTCATGACCTACCTCACGATCGCGAACTTCGTGCCTGCCGAGACGCGGAGAAACCACTGGTGGCTCCCGAACCAGGGTATCCGTCTCGGTCTTGACCTCCAGGGCGGGATCCACTGGGTCCTCGGTGCGAAGCTCGACGTGGCGATCGAGCACGAGCTCGACCACCTGCGCGGACGCCTCGCGGACCAGCTCGCCGAGGAGAAGATCACCCCGACCCACCTCACGATCGACGGCCCGCGCATCGTGCTCGAGCTCGCGACGAGCCAAGACGCGGACAAGGCGCGCACTCTCGCCGAAGACACGCGCGTGCTCCGCGTGTCCAAGGCAGAAGGCACGAAGCTTGAGCTTGAGCTCACCGCGCAATGGATGAAGGACGTGCGTGAGAAGGGCATGGCGCAGGTGCTCGAAGTGCTGCGCCGGCGCATCGAGGATCCGATCCAGGGGATCCAGGACTCGGTCGTCACGCGCCAGGGCGAAGACCGCATCCTGGTGCAGATCCCAGGCGGCCAGATGGACAGGGCCCGTGCGCGCGAGATGCTGAGGGTGACGGGCTTCCTGGAGTTCAAAATCGTGCAGGACCAGGCGCCCACAGAGGACCTGCTCCGTGCCAAGTACAAAGACGGCCTTCCCGAGGGCACCGAGATCATCTTCGAGCGGGAAAAGCAGTCGAACCGGATCGTGGGCGCGTTCCTCGTAAAGAAGACCGCCGATTTGACCGGCGACTACTTGTCCGACGCCCGCGTGACCACGGACCGGACCAACCGCTGGGTGGTGAGCTTCACCTTCAACTCCGAGGGCGCGAAGATCTTCTCCGAGCTCACGGAAAAAAACGTCAACCGACCCCTCGCTATCGTGCTCGACAAGCAGGTCTACAGCGCCCCGAACATCAAGGAGAGGATCGGCGCCCAAGGCCAGATCGAGGGTCGCTTCACCTCCCAGCAGGCCGCCGATCTCGCGGTCGTGCTGCGTTCGGGCTCACTCGCGATCCCCGTCGCGATCGAAGAGGAGCGCACGGTCGGTCCCGAGCTCGGGGCCGACTCGATTCGCAGCGGTCTTCGAGCGTCGGTCGTGGCGGTCCTCGCCGTCGTCGTCTTCGCGACCCTCTACTATCGCCTCTCCGGCGTCTACGCGAGCATCGCGCTGGGCGCGAACCTCTTCCTGCTGCTCGGCATCATGTCCATGGCGGGCGCGACGCTAACGCTCCCAGGAATCGCCGGCCTTGTGCTCACGGTCGGTATGGCGATCGATGCCAACGTCATCATCTTCGAGCGGATCCGTGAAGAGCTGCGGAGCGGGAGGACGCCGCGCGCAGCGGTGGCGACTGGCTTCAACAAGGCCCGCTGGACAATCCTCGACGCGAACATCACCACCCTGATCTCCGCGGTCGTGCTCTTCCAGTACGGCACCGGCCCAATCAAGGGCTTCGCGGTCACGCTGTGCATCGGCATTCTGACGAGCGTGTTCGCCGCGATCGTGATCACACGGCTGCTCTACGACATTTGGCCCGGCGACCACCGTGTCGCCGAGCTCTCGATTTAGGAGGATTGCGTGAAGTTCATGGAGGTTGTGCCGCCCGGCACGAACATCGACTTCATCGGGAAGTGGAAGATCTGCGTACTCATCTCGAGCGCAATCATCCTGATTTCCCTCGTCGCCGCGCTGCCCCAGGTGCGCGGCGTGAAGCTCGGCCTCGACTTCGCGGGCGGCGTGGAAATGCTGGTGCGGTTCCCGGCCGGGGTGAAGGCCGACGAGGGGATGATCCGCTCGGCCGTGAGCAGCGCCGGCGCCAAGGATCCGGCCGTCGTGCGGTTCAGCGAAGGCGAAGCCCAGGATTTCCTCGTGCGCTTCCAAAGCGAGACGACCGGCGAGAAGGGCGAGCTCGTGGACGCGATCCGGGACGCCCTCACCCAGCAGGTCGGGTCGGCCGACATCCAGCGCGTGGATTTCGTAGGCCCGCGGGTGGGCAAGGAACTGCGGCGCGATGGCCTCCTCGCCGTGGGCGTCTCGTGCATCTTCATCTTGATCTACATCGCCTTCCGCTTTTCCACGCGTTTCGCCCCAGGGGCGGTAATCGCCCTCTTCCATGACATCGTGATTACGGCGGGTGTTTTCGTCCTGCTCGGCCGTGAGTTCGATCTCACGGTCCTGGCGGCCCTGCTCGCCATCCTGGGATACAGCCTAAACGACACGATCATCGTCTACGACCGGATCCGCGAGAACATGGCGGTGCACACCAAGCACGACCTGGCGGCGCTGCTCAATCTCTCCGTGAACCAAACCCTCTCGCGCACCCTCCTCACCTCCGGGGCGACCATGCTCGCGGTGCTTGCGCTGCTCTTCCTTGGGGGCGAGGTGATCCGGCCCTTCGCCATGGCCATGGTGATTGGGATCTTCGTGGGGACGTACTCTTCGATTTACATCGCCGCGCCGACGCTCCTCGTGCTCGAAGAGCGCTTTGGGAAAGAGAAAAGCAAGAAGACGGCCGCCGCCGCAAAGAGCGGAGCCAAAGGGGGGCCGAAGGCCGCCAGGGCCTAGGCGAGATCCAACGGGCAAGGGGCAGAAGGACGGGCCTCGACGTTCGAAGCCCGGTCGCTTCTCGCGAACCGCCCTCGCTAGACCAAGCGCCGCGCTTCGCCGCCTGCCGCCGCTGCGGCCTGGGGGAGCGGGACCGGACGCGCAGCCGGTTCCTTCGCGTGCTCCTTGGCATGCTCCTTCGCTTGTTCCTTCGCCGCGGACATCTGGATCGAGCCGTTTAAGACGGCTCCTTCCTGAACCGACAGACGCGGGGCGCGGACATCGCCGTCGACGATGCCGCTGGCCTGGACCTCGACCCGCTCGCCCGCGCTCACGTTGCCGGCCACGCGGCCGATGACCACCACCGACTTCGCGTGGACTTCGGCCTGCACATTTCCCCCTTGACCGATGGTGAGGCGGTGGTTGGGAAGATGGACCTTCCCTTCGACCCTGCCCTCGATCACGAGGTCCTCTTCTCCGGTCAGGTCGCCCTTAATCACGATCGACTTGCCGATGTTCGCCATGACCTCCCCCCCCCCGGCGGCGCGCGCCGGTCCAGGCTTTGCTCCACGCTCCTCCGATGGACTCCAGACGGGCGCCGCCGCCGGCGCAGGCGCGGGCAAGGCCCCGCCCGCACCGGCCGTCGTCGGCTCGCTGGGACTATCGGAGACGTCCTCCTTCTTACGACCTCCGAACAAGCTCACGCTGCCCTCCACAGATCTCGAGTGGCGCTCACCTTAGCGTAGCGTACTCACATCCTGGATCACGATGCTGTGGCTCTGCAGGATCGTGCCCTGGGCACGATCGAGAGCAGTAGCCGAGTTCTGGTAGACGCGCAGCGCCTCGATCTTGTCGCGCTCCGCGGAGACGAGCTGCTCCTCGCGCAAGAGCACATCGAAGGGCGTCGATTCGCCGTGCTCGAGCCGGATCCGCTCCGCCCGCAGCTGCTCGTCGGCGGCGATCCGCGCGCGCTCCGATGCCTCGATGCCTTCGTAGGCGGACTCGAGGTTCCGCACCGCGTTGCGCACGTCGAGAATGATGTCCTGCTCGGTGCGCTTGGTCTGCGCGTTGGCGCGGCGAAACTCGAGCTGGCTCCGCTCGAGGTTGTGGTATGCGGTGTTGTTCCCGATCGGGATGGAGAGGATCCCCTTGGCCGACCAATTGAGACCCGAGCGCCCATCGAAGAAGTCCCGATTGGCGTCCATGATGTTTGCGCTATTGGGGACAGAGCCAGGCGGGAGGAGCGGGATAAACGCCGAGCAGGGGCTTCCGGTTTGTCCAGGGACAAACGTCCCACTGAAGTTGGGAATGGTGCAGTCTTTGCTCGGTTGGCCCGTCAAGCCCTGGTAGCCGTACTGACCGACGACGTCGAGTTGCGGCCAGCGCTGGCTCTTGGCGTACTGAACAAGATACTGCTGGCGCTGGACCTCGTCGTGCGCGATCGCGAGCTCGGGGCGCTCGCTAAAGGCCTTCTCCACAGCGAGGTCAAGGTTGACCTCGTATTTCGACTCCGCGAGCGGGTGGTCCGTCGGCTCCACCATGAACTCAAGCTTTGGGCGCAGGCCCGCCCCGTACACCAGGTCGATCAGCTGGTCCTGCGTGGCGAGGTAGGCGTTCTTCGCGCGGATCACGTTCACTTCGCGGGAAGCGACGCCCGCCTCCGCCTCGGTCACCTCGACCTTTGAGACGACCCCCACGTCGTACTGGGTCTTGGTCTGGTCGAGGAGGGCCTTCGCGCTGTCCAGGCTCTTGTTCGCGACGCGAAGCTGCTCTTCGCTCGCTACAAGAAACCAATAGGCGTTCTCGATGGCTTGGACGGTGTCCATGAGCTGGCGCCGGAACTCGTCCCAGGCCGCACGGCTCCCGACCTCGGAAGTCTTGACCAGCGTCCAGGGCTGGTTCCAGATCAGGTTGCGCAGCAAGGGCTGCGTGACCGTGAAAACGATTGAGGTCCGGATCTCAGGCGACAGCAGGGAGAGCGGGTCGGTGGTTTGCACCCGGCGGCCCCCGTAGGTGACCCCATAGCTCGTTCCCGTGAAGGGAAGGATTCCGCGCAGCCCCGCCTCGCCCGTGAAATCGCGCTCGAGGATGCTTGAGTTCGGGAACGTAAGGAGACTTGCCACGGGCGTGTCCATGCTCGAGTACTGGTAGTCGGAGTAGAGCTCGGGATCGTAGGCCCCCCATGCCGATGCGAGAACTTCGTTGGCGATGTAGGGGCCGTAGCGCTGGACCTCGAGGGCCAAGCCGTTTTGCAGTCCCTTTTCGACCGCATCGCGCAGCGCGAGCGGAACCCGCGGCGTCTTAGGCTCGACCTGCTTCACGATGTCAGTCTCGGCGCCCGGCGCCGTGGGATTCATGATGATCGGGAGCTCTCGTTCGCCCTGCGCCGCTAGGGCGGCGGTGCAGAGGAACGTCACGAGCACAAAGAACACCGAAGCGACCAAGCGCATGGTGGGTCCCCCCGCGCGCACGGTAGCAGCGCGAAAGTCGCTCGCCTGGGTCTGGCCCAGCGCGCCCGGGCCTTTGCGCTTGGCTATCGTGCGGATCCATGGCGACTGCGGCCCTCGTGCTCGCGGCCGGGCGAGGCGATCGCCTGCGCTCGGGGACCCCCAAGGCGTTTGTGCGCCTCGCGGGGCGGGCTCTGCTCGCCCATGCGCTCGAGGCCCTGGCCAGCTCGCCCGAGATCGACCTCGTGATTCCCGTGGTCGCCGCAAGCGAGCTCGACCGCTTCGCGGCAGAGGTCGCCGAGTGGCAGGAGATCCCGAAGCTCGCAGCCCCCGTGGCGGGTGGCCTCGAGCGACAGGATTCAGTGCGGGCCGGGCTCGCGTCCCTCGGCCCCGAGATTACGCTCGTCGCTGTCCACGACGCGGCCCGGCCTCTCGTGCGAGGGGGCGATGTCTCGCGCGTCGTGGCGGTAGCCCGCCTCCATGGCGCAGCGCTCCTCGCGGTGCCCGCCACCGACACGGTGAAGCGGGTCCGGGCTGGGCTCGTGGTCGAGACGCCGCCCCGGGCGGAGTGCTGGGTGGCCCAGACCCCGCAGGTCTTTCGCGTCGAGATCTTGCGCGAGGCCCTCGCCAAAGCGGAACACGAGGGGGTGCTCGGGACCGATGACACGCAGCTCGTCGAGCGCCTCGGTGTCGCCGTGCATGTGGTGGAAGGGGACCCCGCGAACCTGAAGATTACGCGCCCTGAGGATCTCGTCCTCGCCGAAGCTCTGCTCGAGGCGCGGGTCCGAAGGGGTGGGGCGTGAGCCGCGGTCCGCGGATCGGCCACGGCTGGGACGCACACCGCCTCGTCCCCGGGCGACCCCTCGTTCTGGGAGGTGTGCGGGTCCCTTCCGAGCGTGGCCTCGAGGGTCACTCCGACGGGGATGTGCTGCTCCACGCCGTGGCAAGCGCACTGCTCGGTGCGCTCGGAGCGGGCGATCTGGGCCGGCATTTCCCCTCCTCGGACGCGCGCCTGCAGGGAGTCTCGAGCGGAGAGCTCCTCGGTCAGGTGGTGTCGATGGTGAGAGAGCGCGGGTTTGCGCTTGCGAACCTCGACGCCACCGTCGTGGCGCAGGCACCGAGGCTCGCTCCGTTCGTCGAGGCGATGGAAGAGGGAATCGCCAAGCTCCTCGGTGCCCCCCGCGAGGCGGTCAATGTCAAAATCACGAGCAGCGACGGGCTTGGCGCCATCGGGCGCGGCGAAGGCATGGCCGCGAGTGCCGTCGTCCTGCTCGCGCCCGTGGAGCGGCCGGCTGCGCGATGAGCGCGCTCACGCTCTACAACACGCGCACGAGACAAAAGGAGCGGTTCGAGCCGATCGAACCGGGCCACGCCGGCGTCTACTCCTGCGGTCCCACGGTGTACGCGGCGCAGCACCTCGGGAACCTACGCGCCTATCTCGTAGCAGATCTCCTGCGCCGCGCGCTCGTGGCCGAGGGACTGCGGGTCACCCACGTGATCAACATTACGGACGTCGGGCATCTCTCGAGCGATGCGGATACGGGCGAAGACAAGATGGAGCGGGCGGCCGCGAAGACCGGCCGCAAAGCCTCAGAAATCGCGGACTTCTACACCGAACAGTGGCTACGTGACCGAGAGCGGCTACACTGCCTTCCCCCCGAAGTCCTGCCGAAGGCCACCGACCACATCCCCGAGCAAATCGCATTGGCGCAAACCCTCGAGGGGAAAGGCTACACCTACCGCATCGCAGACGGCCTCTACTTCGACACGACGAAGTTTCCGCGATATGCGGAGTTCGCTCGGCTGGACCTCGCGGGCCAGGAGACCGGGGCACGGATCGGAGACGTGCCCGGAAAGCGTCACCCTGCGGATTTTGCGCTCTGGAAGTTTCCGGCGGCGGGTGTGCGACGGCAGCAGGAGTGGGATTCGCCCTGGGGGCGCGGCTTTCCGGGATGGCACCTCGAGTGCTCGGCC
>Ga0209039_10004567_pt1 | contig 10013 bp, 8 predicted proteins | sample BogFormECP12_OM1_FD_188238 | JGI IMG/M metagenome (GOLD analysis project Ga0209039, IMG submission 188238) | Bog forest soil microbial communities from Calvert Island, British Columbia, Canada - ECP12_OM1 (SPAdes) (version 2) | ecosystem: Environmental > Aquatic > Freshwater > Wetlands > Bog ... | reverse complement strand
ATTGTGGGGGAAAGGGTTAGGCAGGGACATCACTGTGGGGCTGTTGGAAATGGCGTTCCACCAGCTAAACATGGAACGTTGCCAAGCCTTCAGTGTCGAATATAACCACCGCGCCCATAAGGTTCTTGAAGCATGCGGATTCAAGAAAGCGGGGCAGTTCAGAGAAATAGTGCACGTAAACGGCCAAAACTGGGACAGCTACCACTTTGACATTCTAAGTAGAGAATACCTGAAGATCAGGACAAGTCTGCTGAAGAAAACGCTCGGAGACAAAGCGGAAGAATACCTCAGAAAAGACGAGAAAATCAAAGAGCAATCTTAGATTTTTCAGGCACATTTGGAAAGCGGAACCAGTACCTCTATAATGTAGCGGCTTGTTCAGATGAATGACTCGAAAACGTAATAAGAACGCGTCAAGGATTGATTCTGGTGGTTGTTTGCATGAGTCATGAAGCAGTATGTTTGGAAAGCACGCTTCTGGTTCCTGAGGTAAAGGTCGAAGACGTGGCTTCTGCATGCCACAGGATTTTCAAGGAGATGCATTTGAAGGTCATGAAAACGGAGACTTCGAAAGATGGGAGAACAGTTGTTCTTGCCGGGGAAGGTGCATTGCTGCCATTGATTGTGAAGACACTGCTGTTTCCTTTCAGTCTACAAGAGTTTATCAAAGCGGCACAACGATCAGGAGTGCACGTAGTGATTTCCCCATCTGAAGAAGGAACTGTCATCTATTCTTGCGGACTCGCGCTTGACGAAGTGACTGGAAAACCGGCTCAATATGTTTCCGGCGAAGATGTTGAAGAGATAACAAACACGATGGAAGCCCTTGATTTTGAAAACAGTTTTTTGAAGAAAATAAAGAAGATATTTCCGGGAATCAAGGAAATCGAATAACGATAGCCAGAAAGATTGGCCAACACTTATTTATGGAACTGGGTGTACGGAGGACCTGAACGCGGGTTCTTGAATGTTAGATTGCCGCCAAATGTCGAATTATTATGGAACGTGAAATGAATGTATTGTCCAAAGTGTGGAACTGAACTGCCGGATGATGCAGTCTTCTGCATAAAGTGCGGAAGAAGCCTCACTGCCTCTCAGCCCAAAGAGAACACGGTTCCGCCCGTACCAGTAATAGCTCCTCTTGAAGCAAAATCCTTGAAGTGCCCTCATTGTGGTGCTCCAATCACTCCAAAGTTTGGTGAGATGATAATAACCTGTGAATACTGTGGCACGGGAGTAACGCTGTCGGGTGACGGTTGGAGGGGCATACAGAAACAGACGATGCTTTCTCTGACGCTGGCAGACAAAGATAACGTTCTTTCGGAAATTCACGATTTGATGGATAGAGGATTGTTGCATAGACATCTTCAGGAAAATTCAACGCTGGATGAGATGAACCTTACCTTTGTTCCGTATTGGATTGTCTCTGTCTCTGCCAGAACGTCAATCATCGCGAGTGACATGGCTATGGAAGCGGGGCAGATTGCCACCACGGCTGCTTTGGCTGGTGTGATGGGTTCAGCTTTCGGCGGGGGAAGACGAGGGGGAGGGTTTGCAGGGCCTCTTCTCGCGGGCGGAATGATGGGAACAATGGTGGGTTCCCGCAACTCTGCCCGGAAAACCTACCAGATGGATAACAACTACAATTTCCCGGTTGTGGCGCTGAAAGCGTTGATTGAGCATCAGCCTAGAAACTATCAGTTCAATCTCGACGAAAGAATGTTGTTTGACGTCTCAAAAGTCCCGAAAGGCATTAAGATACTAAATGGGGACGTGGGAGAAGAAACGGCCAAGTATCAGGCTAAGACGCTTGTCGACCAGCTCCAGTCTGAGAGAGCACACGCCCAGTACCACATGATTCAGCAGTTGCATACTGACCTAGACGTGGCAGATACAGAACTCCTCTATGCCCCAATATGGTTTGCTCAATACGAGCACAAAGGAAGAAAAATGGTTCTAATCATCGATGGAAACTCGAAGAACGTGATGAACAGCATCGGCTTCTAATGCAAACAATCACAGTCAAACGCAATCTGAATAAACCACTGATATCGAAGCCGCATGTCACTGGGTGCACTGACGACAGCATTTTCCTGCATTGCCGGATTTTCGCTCCGTTGCATCAGAGCGGAACAAGCGTCGTAAAGTCTATCTGATAATTAGATCCTCCAGATCCCTGGGGTAATAGGTCATTTGTTCTTTCCCATCGTCGGTTAAGAGAATTGTGTCTGAATGTCGAAATCCTCCGAAGCCAACTTCATAGAAACCAGGCTCACAGCTTACAATCATACCTGTCTTTAGAGGCTCATCGTTTCCAATGTCTAACCATGGAGGTTCGTGTCCCTCCAATCCTAGACCGTGTCCAGTATGATGCTCCACAAGATTGAGCAGACCCGCCTTCTTGAATACGTTGATGGTTGCTCTGTCGATTTCGCTGCATTTTATCCCAGCCTTAAAAGCGCCGAACGCGGCGTCTTGGGCAGCAGTCATCACTTCGAAGTATCGTTTCTGCTTCGATGAAGGTTCGCCGATGATCATTGTTCGTTCCAATTCGCAACTGTAGCCACCGACGTCAACTGCCACTTCAGCGATAACTACATCCCCTCTCCTCATCATGCGCTTCGTAGACATTGAATGGGGGATAGCGCTCATTTCGCCTATCTGCCCCCTGAAACCTGCGTTTATAGGGTAAACGACCCGCTTTGGCTGATAATTCAGCCCAAGCGTTCTCTTCATGGTAATTGTTGCTTCATTCGTAGCTTCCAATGCAACCGCTGCATCCCATAAGCCTTCACCCGCATATTCTTGAAGAAGGGAAAGGGAGAGGTTTGCCCACCTGCAGCTCTCGCGCATGAGCTCGATTTCCTCTGCAGACTTTACGACCCGCATTTGAGGTACAAGTTTGGACGCGTCCACAAACTTCGCCTCGGGCAATCTCTTCGATATTGGTGGACCCTGATACCCCCACATTCCGGAAACGCCCAACCTGTTGTCTATTCCGATTCGTCTCTTTCCAAGACTCATCTCTCTGAGGAAGTTGGCAAAATGCTCTATCGGATGTTTTTCTCCAGGGTAGTCAAAGTAAGTCTTGATTTCTGGAACCACTCTTGTCTCTAAAGGTACGTGATCCTTCTCTAGGCGGGGACCGAGAAACGTGATGTTACCATCAACGGGGATGATCATTGCTGCTGGGCGTTCAGTCGAAATAAAGGAGTAGCCTGTGAGGTAGAACATGCTGGTTCCATTCGTCAAATATAACGCGTCAAGTCTACGTTTCGTCAAGTTTCTTCTAACGCATTCTATTCGATGCTTGTACTCGGCATCGCTTATTGACAACACAACCATCAAACTTCCTCCAGTCTCGAGTACGCAAATAGAATTATTAGAATATATGCTTTGAAAAAAAATAGATAGGCATTGTAAGCTACAATTAGATGCGCTCATGCCTATTCCTAAATTCGTTTTGAAAGTGACGATGCCCTAGCTTCAACTTCGCGTGTGGAGGTTGCTTGCTTCGGATACGGGAAGCATTGTTTTTGAGGCTGGATCCGACTCTGTCGCGTTTGAAAGAGAGGAATTTGGGAATGCATGCGCTTGCTAATTCTTCTTGTTCTAAGAATATGCATTTCTCTTTTCGTTTCTGCCGCGCGATTTGAGACTGTAATGTTGCGGTTGGTGACCCCCTACTCTCAAATTGTAACGTCAGATGTAATGTTGAATTGCAACAAACGATGTTGAAAAACAGGGTGGACGCCTGTTCAGAGTCGGCTTGGCAGTTTTGTTTGTAACGTCAAATGTAATGTGCATTTGGGACAGGGCTTGGATAGAATGGGCTGGGCAGCTGTTCAGACCAGGCGCTGGTTCTTCAAGTGTTCGGCTTGATGCGCTACTTAAGCTCTCTTTCTGGAAGAAAACCAAGAATAGATCCAGTTGCCAAAATGGATGCGCTGGGAGATTTGGGAACGAGCATGCATGTTATAACCGTCTGTGGTTTTAACGAAATCGGAAACTTCGAGCGTTCCCATCGGAAAAAACGCTTAACCGCTGATCGTATGTGGACGACATCGAGTTGAATTCCTTGAAGAAGAATCGTTTTTAAACACATCCAACCTAAGGGCATGCTCAGGAGACAGAGACGGGTGTTCAGGCCTACCTCAATGAAGAGATTCTACTTGGCGATACCAGTAGAATATGAAGAGGTGGCGTTAAGAAAGATAGTTGAGCTTGGTTCCGTTCAGCTTACAAGGGACATTCCAGTTGAGTCCACTGAGAAAAGTGAAACTATCGAGGTTTGCAAGAGATTCGTAAGACTGTACGAAAGGCTAGAATCTGTCGCCCCAAACGTTGCTGTCAAGAAAGCCGAGTCTCCAACAGAGAAGACTTGGGTTAGCTTTGACGTCATTAGAGACTTTGTGGTCAAGGCCGAGAACAAACTTGATGAGTCCACTAAGACCATTGAGAAATTGGGAAACGAAATCAAGGATCTAGAGATAGCGGACGAAAGACTGCAGTTTTTGAAGACTTACGGTTTGAGAATAGATGAAGTAGGCAGCTTTCACCACATTTTTGTAAAAGTAGGCTTCCTTTCAAGCACGCAACTGCCAAAACTAACAGCGTATGTGGGCGGCACAAGCGTGGTCTTCTTTGCCAAATCAGGAAGACCTAGAGAAAACTTTCTTGCTGTCACTGGACTCAACGAGGACCTATCTCTAACAGAAATGATACTTAAACTACTGAATTTTGAGGAGCTCACATTTCCAGAGGACCTTAACCCTGAACCAGAGAAGGCTTTACAAGAAATTCAAGGCAGATTGGAGTTTAAGGAAAAAGAAATTCAGAACACAAAAAAAGAATTGGCGGGACTGGCCGCAGAATCTGATTTGTGTGAATTCCAAGTCTCGATGACGCTGCGGGTGGAAGAGGCCAAAGGTCTCGTTGCAAGAACGAGAAAAAAAGTGTTGGTTCACGGATGGATTCCAGCTGACAAAACCGAACTATTGAAGACCATGATTGAAAAAGTCGTGCCTGCCGACAAGGTTTACTTGAAGTTTGAGGAACCCAAACCTGAAGACAAGGTCCCAGTCGAGTTTAACAACAAAGGCATAATCGGGGCATTCGCGGTTTTCACTAACCTCCAAGGCACTCCCGACTATTTTGAAGTAAACCCGACGCCAATTTACGCCCTGCTTTACGCAGCTATGTTTGGAATGATGTTTGGAGACATCGGAGGAGGCATCATATTCGCGGTCATAGGAATCATACTAACTCGTTTGCGCGGAGGACTACTCATGTTTTCAAAAAGTGCGACCCGAAAACTGGGAGAGATACTCATTGTTTGCGGCATCTCGGCCATCATATTCGGCTTCCTTTACGGTGAGTTCTTTCTCATGGATATCACGAAGCCCATCCTTCTGAAACCTCTGGACAACATAGCGGAGATCTCCATAATCGCTCTGGCATTCGGTGTCGCGCAAATAATTCTTGCAATGGTGCTAAACACGATTAACCGATTGAGAAAAAACGATCCTTTAGCAGCTGTGTTTGGAAGCCGCGGATTAGCCGGGCTGGTCTATTATTCTGCAGGCATATTTCTTGCCATCGCATTCATCAATAACATGCAATTCAGCGTATTCCTTCAACGAGGCGTTATCCTTTTCACAGCGGTCGCCTTGACCGCACTGATTCTGATATTTCTTTCTCCAACAATTGAGGCTTTGGGGAAGAAAGGAGGAGCCAAACTTTCTGAGAAGCTTATTGAAGGATTCGGAGAGGGACTTGAGACACTGATAGTGCTCATCTCCAACTCTGTGTCTTACATTCGTTTGGCAGCGTTCGCCATCGCCCATGGCGCTCTGGGGTTGGCGGCAGTAATCTTTGCCCCCACGATAGGAAGTCTGCCCAGCTATGTGGTCATGAACGTAATTGTGTTTGTCATAGAAGGATTTGCCGCACTCATACAATCCTTAAGGCTGATGTACTATGAGTTTTCGACGAAGTTCTATATTGACGACGGACTCCTTTACCAGCCCTTCAGAGTTGTCCCAATCAAAACAAACATTTAAGTCTATAAATGCAATATCTGGTTACGAATCTGCTTGCGGAGAGAGGTTGTTTGGAAAAGAAAACCGAGACGTTGAAGAAGATAGCCAAGAAACGAAATTACTTCTTGCCCATCGTGGCTGCGATAGTCATACCGTCAGTCATGGCGGCCTTGTTTTCAGTAGGCCTAGTAGCAGGTGCCGTGGAGAGGATGCAGACGAATAGCGGTACTCTTCCTGACGCCTTTCTGGGTCAGTACGGCCTTGGTCTGCTGGCTGCTGGAGTGGCAGTGGCTGGTTCTTGTTTAGGTGCGGGCATAGCTATTTCAGGGGCGGCCAGTGCGGGAGCTGCTGCTATTGCGGAAAGACCAGAAACATCCATTTGGGTTCTAATATTGGCGGGCCTCGGTGAAGGCGTCGCTATTTACGGACTATTGATCGCCATAATCATATTGGGTAAATTGCCGAGTGTATAGTTATCATAGAAGAAGCAGGTTTCTTATCTTCTCGTCGTCCAGTTTCAGTTGTTTCCCTATGGTAAGAGTCATCATGTTTTTGGCTTCTTTGAAGCACATTTCTAAGTATGCGAATACATAGACGAAGTTGTTGGGGTTTCTTAAAGCGGTTTTTTCTGCATAAGAGTAAATATACTGTGAGAATGTGTTTTCTGTTTCGCTGAGCATTCCTTTGCCTGCTAGGTCTACGGCTTTTTTGAGGATTTCTACGTAGGATGGCCATGTTACGTGTTCAGGGATTGATTGGTAGGGGACGCCGTTTAACGATTGAGCCAATGTTTTGGGCAATCTGTAGCTTATGTTGATGGAGGTTTTTTCTATGATTTCTTGGTCCGCCCCCGTGTATTTTAGGGAAAGCACATTCAGTAGGTTTTTCAGGTCGATTTCTGTGCCGAAAAGATCTCGCAGTTTGTCCCTATCTGTTGCTTTGCCCAGCTTTTTCCAGAGGTTGCCGAAAGCTGATTTGTCCAGTTGAGCTTCAATTACGAGTGGATTCTTGGTTCTCTCGTAGATGTCTAAAACATCTCTTAAGTTTCTGTAGTTCGATTCTCTCAGAAGCCCTGCCATTTCTCGGATGGTGCGGCATTTGAGTAGTGCAGTAAAGTTGACTGTTTGATATTTTCGAGGCACCGGAATCAGTTGTTCCTCGCTCACGCTTTTTTCTCCGTGTATCGCTCTCGCTATTCTTCTCAGGTTCTCAACTTCGATTCTCCGGGAATATTCTTCCAAGAGTTCTCTGGTTCGTCCACTGGCCATTTGAAGCATGAAATAAAGCCTATTTGAGAGAGTATGCTGGAAAATCTGTTCCAGCCGCACAACGTCCAATTCTTCAAGAGGTATCTTGCTGAAGTCCGCGGAGTAGTCCGTTCGGAGGAGAAAGTCATATACTTCAGCCATACTCTTGCTTCTTAACATGCGGACGAGCTGCTCAGATTTTAACAGATGTTGCTTGAGACCGTGAGCCCTCGTTATCAGGTAAATTATCTTAGGCGACTTCATGTCTTCTTTCTACCTGCTATTACTTTGATGTGTTTGAACCTTGAGAAGTCCTCCAAGTCTTCGTCGAAAAGCAAGTCTTCAATGTATCTGATATGTTCAGAATATGCAGGGACAACGACCTTCTCAAGTGCGTTCACTTTTCTGTTCAGTGTCATCAGTTCATGAGCGATCCTTTCAACTTTGGCCTCGATCTCGGCCATCTTAAGCAATTCATCTGTCAGTCCTTCCAGTCGTTCAGCGATTTTGTGGAGACTCATGTTCTCGATTGTATCTATCCGAGGTTTCTCGGTTGTTCCAACTCTTGGAACTGTTACACCCATGATTGAGATTAGGTTGGTGTCAACTTTCATTCTTGGAACTGAAGAAGCTGTTGACGAAACTGTCGTGTAGCCCAACGAGGCAATTGCAATTTTTAAGTCTGCAAAAGCTTCCATTAGGTTCTGTTCAATTTCTTTCCTGCAAGAAAGCTGGCCCAGAAGACCAGTCAGTTCTCCTGCTAAACGATCTCTTTTCATTTTGAGAATTTCCATTGCATTTTGAACGAAGCTGAAAGTTGTCCTCAATCGAAGCAGGTTTCCTCTCGTTGCCGTCACTTTACCGACGAAAGCCATCGTCGCCAACCCGTTTATTTTCTGTGCTTTGGATGGTATTTGTGAATGAGATCCTCATCTATCCTTACCAGTTCAGATTCTGGAAGAATTGAAAGCACTCGCCAAGCGAGATCAAGCGTTTTTTCTATCGGTCTATTCTCATTTTCATCTTGGTTTATGAATTGGTTTTCAAATGCCTCAACAAAGTCGAGGTATTTTTTCTCTCGAGGGCTCAGTTCAGCTTCACCCACGATTCGTGAAAGGTTTCTGGCCTTTCCACCTTTGGAGCATGCGTCGTAAAGTTGATCTGCCAGATCCTTGTGGTCATCACGTGTCTTGCCTTCGCCAATTCCTTCCCTCATCAAACGACTCAGCGACGGAAGCACATTTATTGGAGGATAGACACCGCGTGAATCGAGATCTCGGTCGAAATACACTTGGCCCTCCGTTATGTAACCCGTTAGATCAGGAATGGGATGATGATAGTCTCCGCCGGGCATCGTCAGAACAGGCATCTGCGTCAAGGAACCTTTCTTTCCGTTGATTATGCCGGCTCGCTCGTATATTGTTGCTAAGTCGCTGTAGAGATAGCCTGGGTATCCTCCTTTGCTTGGAACTTCTTCGACGGCTGCGCTGAGCTCTCTCAATGCCTCCGCATAGTTTGTCATGTCGCTTAGAATAGTCAGGACATGCATTTCCAAGTCGAAAGCCAGAAACTCCGAAACAGTGAGTGCAATTCTCGGTGTGAGCAGTCTCTCAATTGCCGGGTCGTTGGCAAGACTAAGCACGAGCACGGATCTTCTCAGCATTCCTGAGTCTCTGAGTTGATCAATAAAGAATCTGGCTTCGTCATTCCTAAGACCCATCGCGGCAAAAACTACGGCGAACTCTTCTCTTTTGCCATGAACAGTTGCTTGTCTGAGTATCTGTGCTGTCAATCGGTTGTGTGGTAAACCGCTCTCAGAGAATATCGGGAGCTTCTGGCCTCTGACCACTGACAGCAATCCGTCTACGGCGGATACTCCCGTTTGTATGAAGTTGTCAGGGTAGATTCTCGCTACAGGATTGATTGGACCTCCATTTACATCTCGCATATCTTCTGAAGAGATGCTAGGTAAACCATCTATTGGTTCGAGTCTGCCGTTGAAGACGCGTCCCAGAATCTCATCGGAGACAGGGATCTTGAATGTTGAGCCTGAGAAGTTTACCATGCTGTCTGTTTGGAGACCAGTTCCATCACCGAGGATTTGTATTACCATCTGGCTCTTGCTGACATCGATGACCCTGCCCATGCGAGTCATTCCATCGGGACTTAGGATTTTCACTGTTTCATCGTATTGGATCTGTGGAATTCCTTCCATGAATAGCAATGAGCCTTTGATTTCTTTGATGCCTTTGTACATCATTCCATGAACGCTTTCAAAATCGGTTGATATGCGAAGTCGCCTCCGTTTCTAGAGTTCCAGCCCGTGTTTTCCTGCAATTCCTCCCAAGCTGTCATCGATTTCTCGGGACAACTGCATTATTGCTGTTTCCTGTCCCGGATCTTCCTTTATTCTCTTCATTCTGGATATTATAGGCAGTTCAAGCAGCCTCTCAATTGGAACTTGCTTTCGTAATAATCCTTCGGCTTTTGAATAGAAATCCATTATCATGCTTAGCAGAAGCATCTGCTTTGACGGGGCGCAGAATGAGTCTATCTTGTCATAGGCGTTCTGTTTAAGGAAACCTTCTCTCAATATCTCTGCTGTTTGGAGTATTAGCCTTTGATCGTCGGGTAAAGAAGCTTCGCCGATGACTCGAGCGATAGATTCAATCTCGTTAGACTTAGTAAGGACGTCTAACGCGTTGGTTCTTATATCTTCAAAACG
>Ga0209039_10004566_pt1 | contig 10017 bp, 11 predicted proteins | sample BogFormECP12_OM1_FD_188238 | JGI IMG/M metagenome (GOLD analysis project Ga0209039, IMG submission 188238) | Bog forest soil microbial communities from Calvert Island, British Columbia, Canada - ECP12_OM1 (SPAdes) (version 2) | ecosystem: Environmental > Aquatic > Freshwater > Wetlands > Bog ... | reverse complement strand
TCGCGTGCCTTGTTGAAACGGCACGTACACAATTCCTGCCCGTGCGCAGGCTGCGCGCCACTCCTGCTCAAGCGGATCGGGAGTCCAGCGCTTCGCCTGGTTCAGCGCTTCCGGGCACCAAAAGAGAGCTACCTCGCCGCGGAGGCGCGCGTCGGGCGTCGCTTGCTTAAGGCGCCACTCGATCCAGCGCACGAGTTCCGGGTGCCAAAGGTGGCGCTCGCGCGCCGTGCGGTTCTTGGTGTGCTCGACGGTCCGAGCATCCGCGCGGGGGCCTTGCTTTGCTTTTGCGACCCGCAGGCGCCCGTCACCAAGATAGTCGTCGAGGTCGAGTGCGCGCACTTCCCCGAGCCGGAGCGATTCGGTCGCGGCAGCCAGAAAGGCACCGCGACGGGCCCACGGGATGGCCTCCATGATGCGCATCTGAATATCGAGCGTGACGGTCCGCGGGAGGTACTCGGGGACCTCGATCTCCGGCCATTCCGGCTCTTGAATCCCGTCCAGCTCGTCACGGCGTCGCAGCCATCGGTAGAAGCTGCGGAAGGCGCCGAGCACATTCTTTTGTGTCTTTGGGCTGATCTCGCGCCGCCCGAGCCACATCAGGAAATCGTCGAGATCCTTAGTGCTGATCTCGAGAATCGTGCGATTGCGCCAAAAGTCGAAGTGCCCCCCCGCACGGCAGTAGCGCTCCTCTTCCCGCAAGGTGGTTGGGCTTCGCTTGCCCTGCGCCACGAGCTCGCGGCGGTGCTCAAGCCAGGCGGGAAGCCTGCGGTCAATGAGGAGCCCCACTGAAGGGCGCGAGAGGAAGGGTGCCAGTGCTCGCTCGATGGATAGGCCATCGGCCACCCGACCGCGGATGCCCTCGAGCACTCGCTCCGCCTGTGCTCGCGTCGCGAAAACGACTGGCCTGGGGCCGCCCGACGGATCCGGGAACGAATAGACCCGGCCATGGGGGCGAAAGTCTAGGTAGGGGAAGCGCTTCCCGTTCGCGGCCTTGCGCCATGCGAGCTTCCCGTATTTCCCGGCCATCACGTACCTAGTACCCCAACGGGCCTGGTCGGCGGTGGGAATTCTTACAGAGGGCGCTCTCATTCGCCTTGGCAGCTCACGCGAACAGCTCCTCATCCCGGAAATACGGCCAGCGTTTCGAGCACGCAGCAATTGGGCCCTGGGTTCCCCCGGGGTTTCATCACGGCGTCAATGCGGAGGACCGGCTGCGGATCGGGGCGGCCTTGTTCTGCGGCCCATGGGTCATTGCGCATTCGAGATTGGAGGCAGGTCCACATCTTGCCGTGGGGATTGCGAAGCAGGACCGCGTTGATCTGCTCGCGGGTGGCGAGAGGCAGCCGCATCGGCCAAGTGTCCGGCGAAGGCGCGCACGTTCGGCGAGGTGCGGTGCTCGTGCGGGCTTGCAGCTTTGCTCGGGCAATTCTGCGCACCCCGCCACCGTACTACTCCCGCGCCTTGGAACTGCGGTCACAAAAGCACCTGCGCGTGCTGAAGGGCGGCTCCAGCTCGAGATCGACTCTCGAAGGAGAGATTTGGCGGAGGCGACCAGCTCAACCCTAAGATCGAGAATGGCGTGTTGATCTCTCATTCCCCCACCGCCCGAACAGCTTCAGCACAGAGAAACGTAGAGACTCGGAGAAAGGCCCACAATGGGAAATCTTGGGAAATTGAATTTAGACAGCAAATAGCGTACAGCGTCGCAAGCTAGCGTATAGCAGCGTAATGGACTCATCGATGATGGAAACCCAGTTTGACGCCACGCGCGACCTCACCGCCCTGATCCTGAATGTTCGGGTCACCCTCGTTCACGACGCTCGAGCCACGATGACGACGACCGCCTAATCTTCAACCCGCACTTCTTCGCAATGAAGCTCGGCGAAGCCGGCGGCAAGGATGAACCGTGAGACTGCGGGCCAGTCGCGGCGGAAGGGCTGGCGGAGTCGCGCCGTCTCCAGGCGCGGCACCCCCCTCGTTGAGGTTCACGTAGACTGGATGCTCATCGATCCAAGTCTCGCCCCGGTCGCGCACAACAAGCTGTGCGTACAAATTCGAACACGCGCCGAGTCGGCTTGCCGGGCATCAAGCCGCCGAAGCTCATGGCTGCGGGCTTCGGGTTCTCGGGCGGCTCAGTCGACACGGGTCATGGTAGGATTCCGCGGCCGCAACGTAGCGGCCGTCGGTTGGGCGGCGAGAGAGTGATCACGATTCGCCACATGAAGGCTTCGGAGCTGGATCGGATCGGCGAGATTGATCGGTCGGAGCATGTGACCCAAGAGTACTCGTACCGAAGTGGCTCTCTTCAAAGACGGAACGTCGACGTCGCGGTTCCGACATGGTCTCTGTCCGGCGATCACGAGCACAGCATCCACGGCAGGGTCAACGCCTGGCAGCCGATCCTTGATCGGGGTGGGACTCTGGTCGGCGCGTTCGACGCCGACACCCTCGCCGGCTTCGCAATCTACCGACCGCATCTCACCGAGGGCATGGCGAACTTGTCCGCCCTCTACGTGAGCAGAAGCTACAGGCGCCGCGGCATCGGTTCTCTACTCGCCGGAGAGGTGGCTCGTCTCGCGCGCTCGCACGGCGCCCGACGCCTCTACGTTTCCGCTACTCCGAGCGGCTCGACCGTAGAGTTCTACCGGAGCCATGGGTTCGAGCCGACAGATGAGCCAGACCAAGCGCTTTTCGCGCTCGAGCCTCACGACATCCATATGATTCTCGATCTGTGAGGCGGTCTACCGTCTAACGCTCGCCGCCCAAGGCAGCTACGCGGCGGTGAGGAAGTCGCGCACTGTGCGCAGCCACGCCTCGGGGCGCTCCTCGTGCACCAGGAGCCCCGCACGCGGGATCACCTCGAAGCGCGTGGGCTCCGGCAGCATGCCCGCCAGGCGGCGACCCTGCGCCAATGGGAAGAATCGGTCGTCCTCGCCCCAGATCACGCACTTCGGCATGGTGAGCCGGCCGTAGAGGGCGCCGGCCTCGTCCACTTCGGCCAGGTCGAAGTCCAGGAGGAACTTGCGACAGGCGGCGCGAGTGACGTCGGTGCGTGCGTTCGGGCTCACGACCTTGGCGTGGAACTCGTCGAAGTCGAAGGAGCGGAGCTCCGCGAAGCAGGAGCCAAAGGGGAGCCGGCTCAAGCTGCGGCTGCCAAGAGTCCGCCCGAGCAGGCGATCCGCGCCAGGCAGACGTGCCGCGAGCTGGAACAGCCCGACGAAGGCGGGGCGGTGCCCAGGTACTTCCGTGTCCGCCAGCACGAGGCGCGAGATCCGCTCGGGGTGCGCGACCGCGAAGCTCCGCACCACCGAGCCCCCCGAATCGTGACCCACGAGGGCGCTGCGCTCCAAACCGAGGGCGTCGAGGAAGCTGCCCAGGATCCTTCCCTGGGCACCAATCCCGAGCGCCTGGGACGCCTCGGCCGCGCTCTCCCCGGCCCCAAGCAAATCCAGTGCGATGCAGCGATAGATCTCGGCCAGGGGCGGCACCACTTTCCGCCAGGTGAGGGACGAGAGCGGCCAGCCGTGCACGAAGACGAGCGGTTCGCCGGCAAGTCGAGCCGTGATCACGATTTGCTTCCCGAGCGACCCTGAGCCGGCCCTCGCAGTGTCCGCGAACCGCCGCGGCGCGCGCCTCGAGGTTGCCCGGCATCAAGCTCACTGCTCGTCTTGCGGGATGCTCGCAGAGGCGCGTGGCCTGGTCCTCAGGGCACAGCTGCCGCCCGCCGACCTTCGTTGCCTGGGCCCGTCCACGACCCTGTCATGACCTCGCCCACGGCCGCGCCAACCGTCGGAACGAGATCAGCGCTACGAGCTGCTCTCCGTCCGGCCAACTCCGTGGCTTCGAGGGTGCCTTCGATCGATCGCACATCGTGCGCTCGGCGTGCTCACGGTGATGGGGGTGCAGGTCACCTCCTTGTCTCCTGCCACCCGCGGACCACGGACCCGCCGAACGATCGTGGCGAGCGTGAGGATGCGGAGCAGAAGAAGAGACCCACGGGGGCATACTGGCCGGCGAGGAAGCGGAACCGCCTTGTGTTCTTTCCCCGCCGGGTGCGGGGCAGAGTGCCTGTCGGGAATGGAGCCGGTGATGAGGCCGAGCCGGTTATCACGATCGGCCTCCCGAGCGACTTCTAACTCGCTCCTCAGGGTGCGGATCGCGCCGCGGTGCGCACCTTGAGGCTGTCCACAATCAGGCGCCCGCCGCGGCACGTCGGCAGCCTCGCGAGTGTGCGCGGCAGGGTCCGGAAACTCAGTCACCGGCGCCGGGGTTCAGGCCTGCTCCGGATCTCGGGGTGGGCACCGCCGCGTACAAGTTCGTGCCCCCGGCGGGTACGAAACCAGCACTCCGCCCTGCACTCAGTCGTGCCGAAGGGTTGCACTCAAGCACGCCTTCCATCGATCGCGCATCGTGAGCTCCGCGTGCTCACGGCGATGCCGGTGGCGGTCACAATCTGTGTCTTTCCACGCGCGCACCGCGGATCTGCTGGAAGATCGTGGCGAGCATGAAGATGCGAAGCAGAAGAAGAAGACCCGCGGGGGGAAGCGCGTGATCGGACTACACGCAAGATAAAGAGCCACCGTAGGGTTCGCTGGCTTCCGGAATGATTCCGCAGACTTCCAACCGGAGTTTGTGTCACGCGCGCTCATTTTTACCGGAGGGAAAACGAGATTTCTTTGCCACGTCGCAGGCTTGCAACCGGATTCTTGCGGCATTGCCCAGGAAATGCACAATCGCGTCGTGGGGAAGTGGCTGATGTTCTCGTGCCGACTACGTCGTCGCTGGCCGCTCATTCTCGTGGTGGTGAGTGGTGCGCTCGCGCTCGTTGCAAGCGCATTTGACCTGCGAGTCAACAGCACGGTCTCGATGCCCATCGGGCTCTGCCGCGAAGCGCCGCTGCGTCTCGAGCGCGGTCCAGCCACCGAGCTCGAGGGACTCCTTCGCGCGCTTGGCCGGGAGCCGCCGGACGATCCGTCAAGCCTTGTAGACCCGCTGCGGGATCCGCTCGGCCGATCGGCCGAGCGCAGTTCTGGGGGGTGAGTGCGGTGCAGAACCCCGAGAGTAAGCGCTCCAAGATGTGGCTTCGTCCCCGGCGGGTTCCGCGCGAGAGCCGGGCCCCGAGTGCGGGCCGCCTGCGCGCGATTGCCGCTCGCCTTCGCAGACGGCGGGGGGTACGGCGTCGCCCGCCCCCGCGCGTGCCCTTCCTCGGCTTCTCGCCGTCCGTGCTGCAGCAGAGCATCGTCAAGGTCCGGTACGTGCAAAATCGCGGCGGGTCCGGCTGGCGCGTCCATGGGCACTACCTGGCGCGCGAAGGAGCCCAGCAGGAGGGAAGGTCGGGCCTTGGCTTCGACGCCCACGCACAAGAGATCCACATCCCGGATCGCCTCGGCGGGTGGCAACGGGCAGAAGATCCGCGCCTCTGGAAGCTCATCGTCTCGCCCGAAGCCGGTGAAAGACTCGACCTCCGGCAGCACGCGCGCGAGCTCGTGGCGGCGATGGAAGGGGATCTCGGCCTGCGCCTTCATTGGGTGGCGATCGAGCACTTCGATACCGCGCATCCCCATGTCCACGTGGTGATCCGCGGAAAAAGCCAGGAGGGAATCCTCTTCCGAATGCCGCGGGAGTACGTGGGGTACGGCATTCGCCAGCGGAGCCAGGAGCTCGCCACCCAAGTGCTCGGTCTCCGGCGAGAGCGCGACCGTGTGGCCGCCCGGGAGCGTGCCATCGAGGCACGCCACTTCGGTGTTCTGGATCAGATGCTCGAGCACAGGGCAGATCCGGGGAGGCGGATCGAGTTCGGGCATTCAGTTCCGAGCTCAGAGGCCTCCCGCACGCTGCGGCTCCAGCTCCTGCGGCGGCTCGGCTTCTTGTCTGGCCTGGGCCTTGCTCGGCGCGTGGATAAACGCACCTTCGAGCTCTCAGAGCACCACCGTGCGGCCCTCGAGCAGATGCAGCTCGCGCGGGACATCCAGGAGAGCATGACCCGCTACGGCGAGCCCCTGGTCGACCCTGATGCACCTCAGCTTTTCACCGAGCTCGTCCCGGGCGTCGAGGTCCGCGGGAGTGTGGTGGGCGGAGTCGAGGACGAGGCCGGGGGGAGAGCGTTTCTCATCGTCGAGAGCACGGATGGCATCGTCCACTTCGTGCTGCAGACGCCAGAGATCGAGGAGTACCGCGACCGGGAGGAACTCCTGCGCGGGGAGATCATTACCCTCCGCGCCACCCCTGCCCCGCCGGGAAGCGAGCGAGCGGTTCTCGTAGAGGTGACCCAGCACGGCCGATTGCCCGAGCTCGAGGCGGCCTCGGACCCGTCCACCGTCCTTGACCTCGTCGCTGTGCAGACCGTGCGGGACAACGGTGGAGCTCTCCCGCCGGATGGGCCGGTCGACGGCTTCGGTCCGCGGCTGCGTGAGGCCATCCTAGGGCGGCTTCCCCTCCTGGAAGAGCGTGGCCTTGTGCAGGTCGCAGAGGAGGAGCGAGGCGGCGCGCGCGTCCGTCGCTTTGCGGTGGCCTTGGACGCAGAGGAGAGGATCGAGCGAGCGATGAAGGAGAGGGACCGAGGGCTCACCCCCCTCTCGGAAGTCGAGCGCACCCAAGGAAAGCCCGTCCTGCACGCGAAGCTCGAGCCGGGTCGGGCCTACCAGGGTCGGGTGGTCGCGATGGCGTCCGACGCCGATGGTAAAGCCTACGTCGTGCTGAACACGGATCCCACGCTGACCGCCGTGCCTGTGGCTGAGCAAAAGCTGCGGGTAGGGCAGGAGATCTACGCCCGCGCGGTGACCCAAGAGGTGACGGGCGAGCGGCGCTGGATTCTCGCCTGGCAGCTCGACGATCTCGAGCAAGAGCGCAAGCGCGACCTGGGTCGAGAGCGCTGAGGGCCGGCGTGCGAAGCCTTTTCAGCGAGGTTCCGACCACGAACGGGTGGCGGACATCCGCCCCAACAGGAGAAGGCCCGTGGCGGTCGAGCGGATCGGGCAACGCCTTCGGCGCGAAGATGGCTCGCGCCACGGCGTGTGCATCGGCGAGACGGGCCCGTTGACCGCACCTCCCACGTTCGCGTCGATTGAGGAGTACGTGTCGCGCCGGGGTGGCGTCGGCTTCTGGTGGCCGTATCTGGCCGAGATCCTCGAACGTCACGGCCTGGCCGACGCCGGGCGGGAGTCGGTGGCCGGTTTCAACGCGACGTACCCGACCTTCCTCTACGGTGATGTCGTGGTGAAGCTCTTCGGCTACGCCCGGGCGTGGCGCGAGAGTCACGCGGCCGAGCGCGCGGCGCAGGCCCTAGTCGCCAGCGACCCGGAGATTGCCGCACCCAGCCTGCTCTCAGAAGGGCGTTTGTACGACGATGTCGACGCGCCGTGGTCCTACCTGATCACCAGACGCATGTCCGGGGTCGCTTCGGGGCGCGCCGAATTGTCTGCCGAAGAGCGGCGTTCGCTCGCTGCGGAGCTGGGCAGGCAAGTCCGGCGGGTGCACGCGCTGCGTCCGTCGGGCGTCGCAACGCACGCGGACTGGTCGGCGCTCAACGTGGCGGCGGCCGCGGAGCAGAGTTCGCTGCCGCCTCATCTGATTGCGCAGATTGACGACTACCTCGACCGGCTCGGCCCGTTCGACTGCGTTTTCGTCCACGGCGACCTCGTCGCCAACCATGTGTACGTCGTGAACGGCCACCTCACCGGGATCATCGATTGGGGCGATGCGATGGTGACCGATCGGCACTACGAAATCATCCAGCTCTATCGGGACATGTTCCGTTGCGACAAGGCGCTATTGCGGGTGTTCCTGGATGCCTGCGACTGGCCGGTCGGCAAGGACTTTCCTCGCCAGGCGCTAGGTCTTGCCCTGTACCGCCAGGCAGTGGGTCTTGCCCAGCACCAAACGATGGACGTCTTCGAGCCCATCGCGGCTCTGCTCCCGCTACGGGACATCGGCACTCTGGACGATCTCGCGACCGAGCTGTTCGCCGTTTAGGGCCCCCTTCACAAAGGATGATGTGCTCAGCGCGCGTAGCCAGAGAACGCAGGCTTCGCCCCGACCCTTCACGAAGCCGCCCTGGATCCGCCTCCGACCGCTACACAGACTGGAGACCGCCATGTAGATTCATCGAGCCGACCTATTGGGGTTGCCAGCAGAGCCAGCCTAGAAGGCAGCAGAGCCGGTAGATGATCGAGTATCGGCCAGCGAAACCGTCCGACGCGGAAGCCATCGCGTATCTCCACGCGCGTAGCTGGCGTGAGAACTATCGGGGCGCCTTTTCCGACGCGTTCCTTGATGGAGACCTACCCGAGGAACGGCTGCGTGTGTGGCGCGAGAGGCTCGATCGCCCTCCTGGCAATCAGTTTGTCCAGTGCGCTGTCGATGGCGCGAACCTGGTTGGTTTCGTTTGCGCATACGGTGCCCACGATCCCCAGTGGGGCTCCTTTGTGGACAATCTTCACGTTGCCGCTGCCTCCAAGCGCAACGGGATTGGGTCGGCGCTCATGAGGCAGGCAGGAGCCTGGCTTGCCCACCGGTACCCCGACCTGGGAGTCTATCTCCTGGTTCTGGAGATCAACTCCTCGGCGAGGCGTTTCTACGAGCGCCTCGGTGCGCGGAACGCCGGCGTATCAACCATGGAAACTCACGGTGGCGCCATGGTACGCAGCTGTCGGTACACCTGGCCACGCGCCCAGCTGCTATCTGGTGCCTAACCTGCGCCGACTCTACTCACGGCGAGTAGTGCGCAGGAGGAGGACCCAATGAGGATCAAGCCGCTGCACCTGACGGCCGCGGGCTTCGGGCGCGCGCGGATCTGCGCTCAGATGGTTCGTGGTAGCATCACGCGCGGCCGCAGGTGAGCGGCAAGCCGTTAGACGGCGAGTCCACGAGGCCCTCGTCGATGCACGTTCAGTGCCTGCTCTGGGACTTCGGAAACACGCTCTGCAACGAGCTCTCGCTCTGGCGTGTAAGTCCGGAATGGATGGAGGTCTATCGCTCGTTCGATGATGGGCTCGGCGCCGCTTGGAGCCTGGGCGACCTCGACACGCCCCGGTTCGTGGCTGAGTTGGCCAAGCGCATGCCGGTCACCGAAGCGGAAATCCTCGCACACCTGAAGCGATGCGATCTCTTCGAGTTCTTTCCGTTCACGTACTCGTTTTTTCGCGAGCGCCACCTCCCGCAAGCGATCGTGACCGTCAATCCCACCGCCTTCTCCGAGATAGTGGTGCCCGGTTTCGCTCTCGATGAAGTCACCGACGCTATCGTCGTTTCGGGTGAAGAGAAAATCACCGACAAGGGAGAACTGTGCCGACGCGCTCTCGAGCGGATCAACCTGGGCTGTGATCCCTCGCAAGCCTTGTTGATCGACGACAAGCAATCGAACCTCGACGCATGGGTCGCACACGGCGGTATCGGGTATCTGTACACGACAGATTTGGCGTTCAGGCGGGACGTCGCGAGAGGCATAGATCATCTCAGGCGGTGCTAGGAGCGGATACCGAAATCTCGCCGTCTAACAAGGCGCTTGCCGGCTGACGGCCACCAGATTTGGTTGGTGTACGGCGTCGCATGGCCGGATTGACGCGAGGGCGTCCGGCGGTCGAGACTGGCGTGGAATCGGACGCGGACCCAGATAGGTGCGATCCGTTGGCGGCGACAAGGGCAGGGGTCGAATGATCGAGGGTGGTTGCCTTTGCGGTGGCGTGCGTTTCCGGGTGAAGGGGAAGCTCGGACCGGCCGCCTACTGCCACTGCCAGCAGTGCAGACGCGCTTCCGGCTCGGCGTTCGCAGCCAATGCTCCGGCAAGAACTAGCCCCAATCCGACATTCTTAAGATCAATCGCGGATTACAAATTGAAAGTGGCTCCGACGGTGTGCGAGAAGGAGTTGTCGACTTCCACCCGCATACCGAGGAGCCACAATCGTGAGATTAAGTAGAGATCGAATCCGAGGCCGCGTCAAGAGCGATCTTCCGATCACATTCTCTGACGAACGCATCTCTGCCCACGCGGGTCTCGAGTTCTTCCGGCGCTACTTCGCG
>Ga0209039_10004564_pt1 | contig 10019 bp, 8 predicted proteins | sample BogFormECP12_OM1_FD_188238 | JGI IMG/M metagenome (GOLD analysis project Ga0209039, IMG submission 188238) | Bog forest soil microbial communities from Calvert Island, British Columbia, Canada - ECP12_OM1 (SPAdes) (version 2) | ecosystem: Environmental > Aquatic > Freshwater > Wetlands > Bog ... | reverse complement strand
AATCTCTGAAAGGAAAAGTTGCAGTAATCACGGGGGTTGGCTCCGGTTTTGGGAAAGCCACGGCGGAACTGTTCGCCAAAGCTGACCAGGTGAGTCTGGTCTTGATAGACCGCAACGAGAAGGCCCTTGAGGCCACTTCAAAGGCCTGTGAAGAATCTGGTTCGAAGGTCGTTGCCCTGGCCTGTGATGTGACCAGGTCTGAAACTTTCGAGCGGGCCTTAAAAGAAGCGCTGGACAACTTCGGCAAGGTAGATTTTCTCATCAATTATGCAGGCGGCGCACTCAAAGTGGCCCCAATCGAAGAGATGGATGATGAAATCAACCGCCGCATCATTGATCTTAATCTCACTAGCACCATTATGAGCTGCCGGACCTTCACCCCCCAATTCAAAAAACAAGGCTACGGCAAGATCATCAATGTGTCAAGCGCCTGTGACCGACGCTCCTGGCAGGGTTGGTCCGTGTACTCTGCTGCCAAAGCCGGCGTCAACGCCTTTACAAAATGCCTGTACACAGAACTGAGACCTCACGGAATCGCCGTCACGCTCCTGGTGCCGGGCGGGTCCAATACTGGCTTCCAGGCGGCATCCGGTGTCAATACGTTTGAGTGGGACGAGTCCCTGGCTGTGCGCCCCGAACACTTTGCCGATATGGTGTACCAGACCTGTGCGCTCACAAAGGGCGGGTGTGTTTCTGAGATGTTAGTTTATGGGTTAGCGCAAGACGTCAGCGGCTTCTAAATTCACCGAGAGCAACAGGAAAATTTGAAGGTCCCGAGGGTTTGGTGAACTATGGTCACCAGAAAGACTTGGTTGGCCTGGACGAAACATCCGCCCCGGGTGAAAGAAGGTGACACGGATTAAATACCTGATTGAGCAGAACTTGTGTCAAAATGAAACCAACCTCAATCCAAAGATATAAAGCAATAAAGTGGTGTAACCTATCCAACTATTTCCCTTTTTTCATAACCGACATAGAGGAGAACTTTCAAAATGAAAAAGATCCTGTTTACTCTATTGAGCGTAATGCTTCTCACCAGCTTTATTCTCAGTGGCTGCGGTGCTCCAGCGACGGCTGTTCCGGCGACTCAGGCCCCGGCCGCCTTGGCCCCTGCAACACAGGCTCCAGCGGCCCCCGCCGCGGCGGCGACAACCAAGACTGTGAAGAAGATTGCGTTCTTTGTATCTGACCTGTCGAACGTGTTCCACCAAGCCCAGGCGGCCGAGGCGAAGAAGTATGCCAAGGCAAAATATGGCGCAGATGTATACGTATTCGATGGCAAAGCGGATTCGTCAGTGATGACGGCCAACATCGACCAGATTGTGGCGCAGGGCATGGACGCGGCGACCTTGCACATCTGGGACGGCGAAGCGGCCAAGCCTGGGGTACAGGCAGCGCTGCAGAAGGGCATCATCATGACGTCATTCTTCAGCCCGGTGGCGGATACCGGCATTCCGGTGGCGCGCAGCGATGAGAAAGGCGTTTCGTATGCGATGGGGGTCGAGATGGCCACGCAATGGAAGGCCGCACAACCGAACAAGCCGATTGTAATGGTGGAGGAGGGCTGGCCCACGAACACCGAAGTCAAATCTGGGCGCACGGACCCCTGGGTGCAGGGCGTCTTGTCCGTGGATAAGAGTGCGAAGGACCTGGGCTGCCTGGACGTGAGCCAGGGTGCCGACCAGGCCAAGCAGGTGACGACAGACCTGGTGACCCAACACCCGGAAGTGAACCTGATTTACGCGGAAGCTGGCGACCAGGCGTTGGCTGCGATGACGGCGCTGGGGCAGGCCGGCCGCGGCAAGTTCGACAATGGCAAGCCGCTGACCGAGATTGTGGCCGGCGTAGACTTTGACGAAGTGCAGATGAAGCAAGTATACGATCCGAACAGCTCGCTAAAGATGTCCATGGGCCTCCCGCCGATCGAGACGGCGGATGGACGGATCGACCTGATCATGGATATCGCCAACGGTAAGGTGGCACCGACCTCCCAGCCAGCGCAGGAGTACTTCTACAAGGCGTACAACATCTCCTACTGGACGATGCAGCGCGCCGATGCAGCAAAATGGCTGAACACCGAGTTCGGTACCAACGTTCAGTAACCCAGCGGAAACAGTAGCTGAGTAGTATTAGCCTCAAAGGGGGGGCTTACGCCCCCCCCAATCGGAACCTAAGAGAGGATGTATGGCACTGACCGAGAATGTGCTTGAGATCAGGGACCTCGTGAAGGATTTCCCCGGCGTGCGGGCGGTCAACAATGTCAGTTTCGACATCAAGCGAAACACTGTTCACTGCCTGGTGGGGGAGAACGGGGCGGGGAAGTCCACGCTGATCAAGATCCTGACCGGCGCCTACATGCGCACCAGCGGCCTGATTCGACTCAACGGTGAAGAGTATAACCCGCACAGTACGCGCGATGCGAAGCAAAAAGGCATCAGCACCCTGTTCCAGGAACTCAACGTCGTCGACCAGCTCACCATCGAGGAAAACCTCACGCTGGGTATGGAGGATACGACCTTTGGCTTCTTGAGACACACGGATAAGATCAATAAGATCGTCGGCGTGATGAACAGCATTGAGCCATCTCTCAAACCTCGCCAGCTCGTCTCATCCCTCAGCGTGGCCAAGAAGCAAATTGTGGAGATCGCCAAGGCTGTGGCCGCAGAGTCCAACATTATAATCATGGACGAGCCGACGGCGGCTATCTCCGAGAGCGAAATTGCGCGCTTGTTCACGATTATCAAGAACCTGCGCGCAACTAACGTCACCGTCATCTATATCTCCCACCGGCTCGATGAGATCTTCGAGATTGGCGACTACGTGACGGTCATGCGCGACGGCATGCACGTTGAAACTAAACCGGTATCGCAGATCCAAGACCGGTCCGAGCTCATCAAGATGATGATCGGCAAGACCGTGTTCGAGCAGTACACACCCCGGGAGGGCCACTGCGAGGATACCATCCTGCAGGTCAAACACCTCTCCAACCACCAGCTGTCCGATGTTTCCTTCGACGTTCACGCGGGGGAGATCGCCGGTTTCTACGGCCTGGTGGGCGCCGGCAAAACCGAGCTGGCACGCGCCATATATGGCGCCGACGCGTACGAGGGCGACATCCTGTTCAAGGGCAAGAAGCTCCAGCTTGGTCCCGACAAGGCCATCGCGTCGGGCATTGCCCTGGTGCCCGAGGAACGGCGCTCCCAGGGGCTGTTCACCATCCTGACCATCCGAAGCAATGTGCCTGTCATGAATATGGCCAAGATCTCGCGCGGTGGTTTCATTAACAGCGCAATGGAAAGAAGCGCTACGCTCGAATACGTCCAGAAGCTAAAGATTGCCACCAACAGTATTGAAAAGGAGGCCGCCAAGCTCTCGGGCGGCAACCAGCAGAAGGTGGTCCTGTCCAAATGCCTCTTCGCGGATGCCGATCTGCTCATGCTCGACGAGCCGACGCGTGGCATCGACGTGGGTGCCAAGAGCGAGATCTACAGCCTTATTCGGCAGCTTTCCAAAGAGGGGAAAACCATCATGATCTTCTCCTCGGAATTGCCTGAAATCATGAATATCTGTGACAGCATCTATCTCATGTACGACGGAAGACTGAAGGCCACGCTGCGGAACGGCTGCGATATAGACAGCGAGAAAATCCTCCATATTGTGACTGGAGGGGAATAGACATGGAAAATAAACTGGAGCGCAAACCGGCTGTCAGCACCAAGCTCAGCGATGAGTCGTTCATCACCTTTTTTATGATCGGGGTGCTCATCGTCCTGTTCGTTTTGGCCTGCTTCGTGGTGCCGAACTTCTACCGGACCCAGAACATGATCAACCTGGTAACCAACAACTGGTTCTACATCGTCTTAGGCATCGGCGTCAGCTTCCTGCTCATCACAGGCAACTTTGACATGTCGGTAGGCGGCAATATCGCGTTAACCGCAGTGCTCTCGGTGTACTTCTGTCAGGCCGCCACCGGTTCGCCGAATGACCTGGCCAACGGGCTCGGGTTGCCCTATCCCGTGGCGATCGGGTTGGCGCTGCTCTGCGCCATGAGCGTCGGCGCCCTTAACGCCTTCTTCATCGCCCGGCTCAAGGTACCCTCGATTATTGTCACGTTGGGCACGATGATGCTGGCGCGCGGCACGGCCCAAGTTGTTACGGAGGGTGCACAGCGGAACACCAGCCTGCCCGACGTTTTTGGCATGCTCGGGAGCATGGGTATCCCCGGCACAACAATCAAGCTCGCGGTGCTGGTCATGCTGGCCCTGGTCATCATCGCCTTAATTGTGGAGAAGCGGACGGTCTTCGGCCGGCGCATCTACCTTATCGGCGCAAACCCTAAGGCGGCGCGGCTCTCGGGCATCAGTGTGGAACGCTATCTCACCGCGCTGTACATCCTGAGTGCCCTGCTGGCCGGCATCGCTGGCATCTTGCTGGCCTCCGAATTCAGGTCGGGCATGTCTGGACAGGCCACCGGTTACGAGTTCGACGCGCTGGTGATTTCGCTGCTGGGGGGTGTCAGCATTGCCGGTGGCTTCGGGTCGGTGGGGGGCATGTTCGTCGGCGCCCTCATCCTGGCGGTCGTGAAGTCGTCGGCCACCGGACTGTTGCTGTCGCCCAACTGGCAATTCACGCTCAAGGGCATCGTCACCTTTATCGCCATCATCGCCCAGCGTTACGCTTTAGACAAGCGTAGAGGCTGAGCGTAGTGGAGACGCGACCATGAATTCACAGGAGCACACGGACGTGATAAACGCAAAGGAAAAGACACTCCGACAGCAGTTCGATCAGTCGGCTGCAGTGCGATCGGTCATCAAACAGTTCTACATCTATGTGGTGCTGGCGCTAATCGTGCTCGTACTCAGCGTGGTGAAACTGGATCAGGTGAGCCTGTTTGGGCGCGGCAGCTTCCTCAGCCCTGATAGCCTCATCAATTTGCTGCGCAGCTCGGTGCCCATTCTAACACTGAGCGCTCCCTTCACCCTCCTGATGATCTCCGGCTACATCGACCTGTCAGTAGGCAGCGCCATGAGTCTGAGCGCAGTCGTATTCGCCTGGCTGATTTTGAACGGGTTCAGCTTCTTGCCCACGCTGGGCCTCACCTTGATCTTGGGGATCGTGCTGGGAAGCTTCAATGGCTTGCTGGTCATGAAGCTGCGCATTACGCCTGTGATTGCGACGCTGGTGACGTTGAACCTGTTCAAAGGCATCGCGCTGCTTATCGTTCCCAACAATCTATCGGCCATCAAGGGGAGCGCGCAGCAGCCCATGCCGGCCTGGATCAACGATTATGGCCGGCAAGAGGTTTTCCTGGGGTTGCCGTGGGCTTTCTGGATTGGCGTGCTGATGATCATCGTGCTCATCATTGTCCAGCGCCGGACGCTGCTGGGCAAATACGCCGCCGCCATCGGTGGCAACCGCACGGCTGCGGAGCTGTCGGGCATCAACGCGGTGAAGTACGTGTGGGTGCTGTACATCGTCCTGGGTTTGTGCGCCGCGCTGGCGGGGATGGCGCGCGCCAGCTATATGTCGCTGGGCGACCCACTCTCGGGTGACGGTATGGAAACTAATTGCATCATCGCAGTGCTGCTGGGGGGAACATCCTTCTCTGGCGGCGAAGGGTCGGTGGCGAAGACCATCATCGGCGCCCTTATCATCGTTTGTGTGACCGTCGGCTTGTTGACCGTTATCCCCGCCTACTGGCAAACCGTCGCCAAAGGCACTGTGCTGATTGTCGCCGTCGTTCTCAACCACCTGCTGGTGCGGGAAAAAGTCAAAGCGTAAAACGATCCGTCCACTTGGAGAAATATCCATGTTCAAGATGCCGGTTGGCCTTTATGAAAAAGCGTTGCCCGCCTCCCTTTCATGGGAAGAGCGTTTGGCTGCCGCTGGTCAGGCAGGATATGACTTCGTCGAAATTTCGATTGACGAGAGCAATGAGCGACTTTCCCGGCTAGACTGGTCGGCTGCTGAGCGGGCGGCCCTGCGTCACTCCATCGCCAACACTGGTGTTCGGGTCATGACCATGTGCCTGAGTGGTCACCGCAAATATCCGCTTGGCAGCCACTCGCCTGAGCTCCGTCGGCAAGGACAGGAAATTCTGCGCAAAGCCATTGACTTTGCGGGCGATATTGGTCTGCGCGTCGTCCAGGTCATGGGATATGACGTTTTTTATGAGCAAAGTGACATGGAAACGGGAGCGAACTTTATCGAAAGCCTTCAGTTGGGTGCGATTTGGGCCGGTCAGGCCGGCGTAATGTTGGGTATTGAGAACCTGGATACGCCGTTTGTGGAAAACTTAAGCAAAGCCCTGGCTATAATCCGCGAAATCGACTCGCCCTGGTTGCGCCTGTACCCGGATATTGGCAATCTCGCTGCTGCCGGGTGTAATCCTGCCGATGAGATAGTCCTGGCTAATAAACAAATCCTGGGCATTCATGTCAAGGATGCTTTGCCCCGCGTTATCCGTGGGGTGCCTTTTGGAGAAGGAATTGTACCCTTTCGAGAGACCTTTCAAGCACTGGCGGGAACGGGCTTTTGGGGCCTGCTCGGCGTCGAGATCTGGGGAGACAGGCATGCTGATCAAGATCCCGCCGCTTCTGCCGCTTCCGCTCGCAGATTTGTAGCTGATTTGGTGGCCGAAGCCTGGCCGGATGCTCGTCCATTTATCCCCCCAGAGATAGAAAAAACGACCCACAGCTGGTGATATGACGATAAAATAAAGGCTGCCGAAGCGCAGCCCCAATTCTAGGAATCAAACACGATATTAGAGACAGGTTACAGCCATGCCTACATACGAAACGATACGCCTAATCAATATTATCTTGAACCTTTACTATATGGAAGGGTTGACTCAGACGGAAATTGCACAGCGTCTGGGCTTGTCCACCGCGAAGGTCAATCGTCTGCTCCAGCAAGCGCGAGAACAAGGATATGTCAATATCACCATCCGGACACCGTTTCAACAACTGTTTAATCTCGAAAACCGTTTAAAGGGTGTCTTTGGATTACAAGAAGCAATTGTCATTCCAACACTGACGGAAAGTGGCAGTTCAATGTTGAATGCCCTTGGAGGCGTGGCGGCAAACTTTTTGCTCGAACATCTTCGAGATGGTGATGTTTTGGCCATCACCCCCGGCACGACTGTTCAAGCCGTCGTTCAGTCGCTTGATGCCTCGCGAAAGTATCAAGTTGTAATTGTGCCCATGCTAGGAGCAATCCAGGGCCAAATCGAATCAGACATGAACTATTTGGCGACTAACATGGCTGAACGGTTGGACGGCAAGGCTTATCAGCTTCACGCTCCAGCTTTTGTCGATACTCGGGAACAATGTGAGTTACTGTGCTCCATGGGGCCGGTCAAAGAAATCCTTGATATTGCTCGCAGCGCAAGCATTGCGCTCCTGGGAATTGGCACGGTGGACGCGGAGACCTCCCGTTTCGTCCAGTTCACAGCCCTTTCCGCCGAGGATTTGAAACTTATCGCAGACGACTGCGGAGGAGTGGGCGAAATTGCGGCCCATGTCTATACGATCGATGGTCAACCGTGCGGACAGGAATATGCTGATCGGGTCATTGGACTTACCCTGGCCGAGATTCGCAATATTCCTTTTAGAATCGGCGTGGCCGCTACGGCAGCCAAAGCGCTGCCCATTTACGGTGCACTGCGAGGCGGCTACTTACATGCGCTAATCACCGATGAAGCGGCTGCATGCAAAGTTTTGGATTTATTTGATCAAGATTTTCGAATTAAATCATAAGATATTGGAGATATATCATGCTTTTAGAGCAGCTGCGCGAAATTGTTTGGAAATGCAACCTCGAATTGCCTAAGAACGGTCTGGTCAAGATGACCAGCGGCAATGTGAGCGGACGTGATCCGGAAACGGGATTGGTCGTCATCAAGCCGAGCGGTTACAGTTATGAGGAAATGACACCGGCGCACATGGTAGTGGTTGATCTGGACTGCCGGGTTGTGGAAGGCAAGCTTAAACCCTCAACGGATACAGACACGCACCTGTATGTTTACCGCCACCGGTCGGACGTTTTCGGTATGGTCCACACCCACTCTCCCTATGCAACCAGCTTTGCAGCCCTGGGGGAGCCAATCCCGGCCTGCCTGACCGCATCAGCTATATTGGGCGGCGAGATCCCGCTGGGCGGGTATGCCCCGATCGGCGGGGAGGCCATTGGCGAAGAGATTATCAGAAAGATCGGCGGCGCGCTGGCCATCATTATGCAAAACCACGGCGTATTTACCATCGGCTCTTCGGCACAGCAGGCAACCAAGATGGCGGTCGAGGTCGAGGAAATCGCCAAGATTACGCATCTGGCTATGCTGCGGGGCCGGCCCATTCAACTCACGCCTGACCAACTAAATTACATGCTGGATTTATATCGGAATGATTACGGTCAACACTAACGTAGTTGCGGAATTTCGGAGGGAATTATGAGCTTACCAATGCATGAAGTTACAACGGTTGAAGCCTCTACCAGCCAGCGGCTGCTTAAAGAACTGCCGCTTGTAAAACTCTCCTGGATGCTCCAGAAAATGTGCGAGATCCGCTATTTTGAAGAAAAAGCAGAGGATTTATATGTGCGAGGCATGGTGCACGGTACGATGCACCTTTCGATTGGACAGGAGGCGGGTTCTGTAGGCAGCATCGCAACCCTGCGACCCGAAGATTTGATTATCCATCACCACCGGGGTCATGGCCATACCATTGCCAAAGGCGCAAACCTAACAACGATGATGGCCGAGTTCCTGGGCAAAGAATCAGGATACTGCCGTGGGCGCGGCGGCTCAATGCACATTGCCGATATCGCTGGAGGAAACCTGGGCGCCACTGGCGTCGTCGGTGGCGGAATCCCCACTGCGGTGGGCATCGCACTGGCGTTGCAAATGCACCGATCGGAACAGATTTTGCTCTCCTACTTTGGAGACGGCGCCTCCAACGAAGGCGAATTCCACGAATCTTTGAACATGGCCTCCATCTGGAAGCTGCCGGTGGTGTTCATCTGCGATAACAACCAGTACGGCATGTCGATGCACGTATCCCGCTCCATGAACGTCGAGCACATTTCGGCCAGGGCCGCCAGCTACAATATTCCCGGCAAAACGGTGGATGGCAACGACGTGCTGGCAGTATATGAAGCAGTATTAGCTGCCGGCGAGTTCGCCCGCTCGGGCCAGGGGCCCTCGCTGATCGACTGCCTGACTTACCGCTGGCGGGGCCATTCGAAGAGCGATCGCAACCTATACCGGACTGCACAGGAAATCGAAGAATGGAAACAAAAATGCCCAATCAAACGCTTCAAGAAGGTCCTGACGGATGCTTCCGTAATGACCCTGGATGAAGTTGAAGCCATCGACCAGGCAGCCAAAACGGCTGTCGACCTTGCCGCCGAAGAAGCCCTGACCTTTCCGGAACCATCGCCATTGAATATGGAAGATGAGGTATATGCGCCATGACCACTGAATCTACACGTGAAATTACTTATTTGGAAGCCGTGCGCGAGGCGTTGGTCCAGGAAATGCGCCGTGATAAAGAGGTCTTTCTTCTCGGCGAAGACGTTGGCGCCTATGGCGGCGCCTTCGGGGTGAGCAAGGGCATGCTGGAAGAGTTTGGGCCTGAGCGCATCCGTGAAACCCCCATTTCCGAGGCCGGAATTGCCGGCGCGGCCACCGGGGCCGCCCTGATGGGCATGCGCCCGGTGATGGAAATCATGTTCATGGATTTCCTTACCATTTCGATGAACCAACTGGTCAACCAGGCAGCCAAAATGCGCTTCATGTTCGGCGGCAAGTGCAGTATTCCAATGGTAATCCGGGCCCCATCCGGCTCGGGTACTGGCGCAGCTGCGCAGCATTCGCAGAGCCTGGAAGCCTGGTTCGTCAACGTTCCGGGGATTAAGGTAGTTGCGCCCTCTAGCCCGTACGATGCCAAGGGAATGCTCATCTCAGCCATCCGCGACAATAACCCGGTGGTGTTTATGGAGCACAAGCTGCTATACCGCCTCAA
>Ga0209039_10004563_pt1 | contig 10021 bp, 6 predicted proteins | sample BogFormECP12_OM1_FD_188238 | JGI IMG/M metagenome (GOLD analysis project Ga0209039, IMG submission 188238) | Bog forest soil microbial communities from Calvert Island, British Columbia, Canada - ECP12_OM1 (SPAdes) (version 2) | ecosystem: Environmental > Aquatic > Freshwater > Wetlands > Bog ... | reverse complement strand
GACCAGATACTAAATCTCTCGGTAGTTCGCCTGCAACCCGGCAGGGAAGCTGAACAAAAAGCAGCTTATGTTAACAAATTGGGTGCAGAAAAGGTGATTGCCATCGGGCAGGGAGCCAACGACGCATTAATGCTTAAGACCGCGGCATTGGGTATCTGTATCCTTTCTCAGGAAGGGACAGCAGTTGCCGCCCTGCAGGCAGCCGATTTGGTGACAGCCGATCTGTTTTCGGCTTTTAATCTGATCGAAAATCCCACTCGAATAGTGGCCACTTTACGAAGATGAGCTTACCAACCAGCGAACCCTTACCACCAGAAAATTTTAAATCGTTACCGGCAGCCCGACGCCGCCGTAAGAGCAGAGTGCTTTTACCCAAGGAGAAAACCGAGCGTGCCGCCTTTTTAGATGAGCTGGCCCGCCGGATAACCCCATCCTTTGATTTCTTCCTTTTCTCTCTGCTGTCGGGGATTGTCATTGGGGCGGCGCTGCTGCTTGATTCACCTGCATTGTTTGTGCTAGGGGCATTACTGGCTCCATTCATGGCACCAGCTTTGGGCCTTTCACTGGCCTCGATCGTCGGCTCCTTCAACTTTTTCCTGATGAATCTGGGCAGCATGGCAACCGGAAGCTTGCTGGTGTTTATTTGTGGGGCTTTAGCCGGTTGGGCCACTCGCCTTTGGCCAACGCTGGTTTTTCACCAGGCAGTTTTCCACACCCGCTTTACCTGGCCGGATTTTATTGTTTTAACGCTGGGAGCAGTCCTGACAATCTTTTTACTGGTGCGCTCACCACAGTCCAAACCATTGGTTGCCAGTGTAGCCCTGGCTTACGAGCTTTACCTTCCAATTGGGGCGGCCGGTTTTGGATTGACCAGCGCCGTAGCGGGATTGTGGCCTGACGGCTTGATCGTTTTCATTGTATCTCTGGCCTGGGCAGCTCTGGCCGGCACACTGGTTTTGGCTATCCTGGGCTTGCGTCCGGTAACTTTCTTTGGATACACACTTGGCAGCAGCCTGGTTCTGATCAGCCTGGCGGCGGTGATCGCAATTAGCGGTATTGGGACAGCCCTATTTGCCAGAGTAGCCATGCCGCCGCCGCCGCCAACGAAAACAGCCACTATTACGCCTACGCGCACACCTACCCTGACGCCGGTTCCACCTACTTCAACGCTTACACCGACCCTTACCCTGGTCCCTTCTGCCACGCAGACTGCATCCATTACACCGCAGCCTACCCCCATTTGGGCGAGGATTTCGGCGGGACAATTCAGTGGTGCACTGGTGCGAGCCGATCCGAATGTGAATGGCAAAGTAATTAAAAGCCTGCTGAATGGAATGCTGGTGCAGGTATTGCCTGAAGCTGCCCAAAACGGCGGGATCACCTGGGTTCACATTCGCACTTCGGATGGAACGGTGGGTTGGATCGTTCGTTCTTTGTTGGAAACAGCCACCCCTTCTCCGGGTTGGTAACCAAAGCTCTCATGACATCAATCTGAATGGGTGTGCATGCTGGGTTATTTTTATATTAAAGCAATAAACTTTATCATGAGGAGATTTCAATGACGATTCACTTTGGAACAGACGGCTGGCGGGCCGTTATCTCTGATACATTCACTTTTCACAACCTGAGAATGGTCACACAAGCAATCGCGGATGCAGTTGCCTCCAGTGACTGGGATAATGGTGCCTGCCGAGAAATTCAACCAGACCCGCATAAAATTGTCGTTGGTTTCGACACTCGCTTTCTTTCCGACCGTTTTGCGCAAGAAGTAGCCCGGGTTTTGGCAGCGAATGGTTTTACCGTTTATCTAAGCCAGGCGGATGTCCCCACTCCGGCAATTTCTTACGCCGTTTGCAATCTCAACGCAATTGCCGGTATCATGATTACTGCTTCGCATAATGCGCCCCGCTATAACGGCGTCAAACTTAAATCATGTAGCGGCGGGTCCGCTTTACCAGAACAATGCAAACGAGTTGAGGTTTATCTCAATGATAACGAAGCCCAGGCACGCGGCCCAAACCTGATGGACTATGAGCATGCCCGTCAGGAAAACCGCATTATCCGGATTAATCCCATCCCGGCCTATAGCGACCATTTGCGCACCCTCATCGATTTTGACAAGATCGCTGAAAATCCGCAACGTGTGGTGGTCGATTCGATGTACGGGGCCGGCCGAGGCATCATCCGCAGCCTTCTACAAGGCACCGGCTGTGAAGTACAGGAAATTCGGGGTGAAATGAACCCCGGATTTGGGGGAGTCCATCCTGAACCGATTGCCCGCTATTTGGGAGCGCTGACCGGCGCCATCAGTATGGGATTAGGCAATTTCGGTCTGGCGACCGATGGCGACGCAGATCGAACCGGCGCCATGGATGAAAGAGGCAACTTCGTTGACCCACATAAAATCATGGCACTTTCCCTGCGCCACCTGGTAGAAAAACGCGGCATGACCGGATCAGTAGTTCGCACGGTTTCTACAACCCGCATGATCGACCGGCTGGCAAATAAATATGGGCTGGCGTTACACGAAACGCCGGTTGGGTTCAATCATATTGCCGATTATATGATGAATGAAGACGTTTTAATCGGGGGAGAAGAATCGGGCGGCATCTCGTTCAAAGGCCATATCCCTGAAGGAGATGGTGTCTTGATGGGGCTGTTATTGGTAGAGATTATCGCCAGCTCTGGATCAACCTTATACGATATGGTAGAAAATCTGCTGCAAGAAGTCGGCCCGGCCTTCTACGAGCGCCGTGACCTGCGTCTGCGCCACCCGGTTTCAAAAGAGCAGATGACCAACCGCCTTGAAAACGAGGTTCCGGCCGAAATCGGTGGCCAGACCATCTCGCAGATCATCACGATCGATGGAGTTAAATATATTATGGCAGATGATTCCTGGCTTCTGATCCGCCCATCCGGCACCGAGCCAGTTTTGCGGGTCTATGCAGAAGGCCGCAGCCCCCAGATGGTTAAGGCTTTGCTGGCATATGGCGAAGGAATTGCAGCCAGTGTTACTTGATCTTTCTCAAACACCAGGACATTCTCCGGTTCAGTATTAATACCAAATCATGAATCCAAGATCGCTCCGGCGGGTTTTCCCCGCCGAAGCGATAAAATATCCAAATTGAACTGTGAATTCGCCAGAATTAAGAATTCCCACCCGAGCGCATGCGCCGCGCCAGGAAGATCACAGCCAACAGAACAACAGCCAGGCCAATCAACCCAGGCAAACCAACCTCATCAGCAAAACCAGTTGTTGGTAGAGCAGTTGGTGTCCCACCGGGTGTAGCACTGGCAACCGTGCCGCCACCAGCAGCCTGGGTAAGCAAAGCGGCCACTGTCTGTGTACGGGCAGTTAAATCCTGAGCGATAACCGCTCCCGGAGTGGGGGTATCCGTCGGAAGTGGGGTCTGTGTGTCGGTTGGTTGGACGATAACAGGGGTCGAGGTAGCTGGCTGCGTAGCCGTTGGCGTCCAGGTGTCAGAAGGAGTCAACGCTAACTGGGCAGCAAAGGCATTCTTCGTAGCGGCGGCTGAGGTAGCAATATTTTCAGCGCTAATTAGCGTAGCCTGTTGCTTTGATGCGGTATTTTGTGGACCGGCAAATAACAACAGATAAACTACCAGGCCAATCACCGCCAGCAGGAATAAACCCGCAATGATACCAACGGCAATCAGAAACGTGCGGTTATTTGATCCACTGGGACCACCGGGTGGGGTTTCTTCCTCAAATCCTTGATATTGTTGGTTATTGTCTAAATCGGACATAAGCGCCTCTCCTCCATGTTCGGATTATCATCAGGTAAAAGCATCTTTTATTCCAGTACTTCCAGATTGGCCAGCGGGATAGTGACCTGTTCTTCGTTTTCTAATTGAACAAGAGCGGCAGGAGTGCGCACCCCATTTGCCAATCCTGATAGACCGGGCTTTATCTGCACTAACACACCGATAAATTCGTTATAAGGCGCACCCTGGATTCGGACGGTCTGTCCCGGTTTAAATATATCCGTTTCAGGGGCAACATTACCAACTGAAGGTAGAGGGATAATAACTTCCGGTCTGTCTCCGGTTTGAGGGTTCCAGACGGCCGCATTCAGAGAAGTATCCCGTTTTTCATTTGTAGTCAAAATTTTGTAAACGTCGCTATCGATTGGCATGTGACCAAATCCAGCAAGTGAGATAACCGGAAAGTTTAACTTATTCACCAAGGAGATCAAATCGGCAGACATACTACCGAGGATCAAACCGCGCAGGGGCAATTCAGCTGCCGCCTGCAAAGCATCCGCCTGAAAACAATACCCCGCCAAAACGACAGCCCCGCGCATGCTAACATCCAACTGTGTGCGCACAAATTCTTCACCAGGTGTATGCGCCAAAGAAAGCAGCACACCCTGGTCTACCCGATTATTCCCCCAGGCTCCCTGAATGAGCACGCCTTGAGTTTCAAGGATAACACCCCTCTCAGGCAACACTTCGGAGACGACACCGGAAAAGCCGGCTTTGAGCACAAACGGTGGGTTTTGAGTCTCAATCAGAACTAAACCACCGCCAACCATCAGAACCGATCCATCAGCTTGAGAGCGCACCACGCGAGAAAACATACCACTGGTTTCAGCGATAACATCCCCTTTTTGGATTCTTTCTCCAGGCTTTCGCTGAATGAGCTGATCGACCTTTTCATTGCGTGGAATTCCCAGGACGCGCCGCACATCCACAATATAATGCTGGCCGTTGGAGGGAGCATCGGCAATGATATCTGTTGTATTAACTTTCTGACCAACTTTTACCAGGACACGGCCGGGTACAGGCAAACGGCGTGCCCGACGAATGTTGGTTAATGGCAGAATGTGTGTAACCGGTGCAATCATAAAGATCTCTCAACTTACAGGATGCAAAAACTATACCAGGAGCTTAACCGCCCAACATGATCGTCCATTTCTTGATTAAATCTCTCCGGCGGGCTGCATCCGGTGGAAGGATCAGCGGGCGACCCCGGGCGTCGATTACAGCCCCGCAAACTCCGCCCGTGATCTTGAAACTTCCACCGCCACGTTGGCCGTGCGGATTAATGATCGTTCGGCGCAGGGGGTTAATGTGTATGTGAGCATTTTGGCCTGCACGCAACGGCAACGAAACTATACTGCCCTGACGAACCTCGGCACGCGTTTCATTGCCATCTTCGTATTCCATTCTTACCTGTAAAATTGGAGTGCCGTAGCGTGCCTGGCTGATCGGTGAAATAACTGTACCCAGGTTGAGCAAAGCGCCCGATTCCAAAACTTGCACCGGTAAGACACTGTTGATCTGAGAAACCGACCCTAATCCGGCAATCAAACCATTTTGATCCAGGAAAAAGCTGGTAATTCCAACCGGCTGAAGGCCATCTAAAAGCATAAGCAAGCTCTGCACCGGTGAAGCAGTCTGGCTTAAAATCGCACCACTGGCCAGAATTGGCTCAAAAGACATGCTCATACTAGGCCAGCGCGCCAGGATATTTTGAGCAGCCATACGGATAGATTGGCGGGCCATGGATTGTTCGATGGACAGTGTTTCTGACGTCATCGGGATCATGGCCGGATAAAGACTCTTTTGATAAAGATAATCCCTAACAACCGCATCCGGAACGTGCATTGGCAGCCAGCGAACAATGTCAGCGATCGAACAACCCTGCAGGATTTGAGAGGCGCCGCTGCCAACACCGAATGGAAATACGTTTAATTTTAGTTTGCCGGCCACTGCAGCCGCCATGATGGTACTGCTGGAGCCAACATCGACCCCTAAAACACCTCTGGCCGGGTCATAAACCTGACTGAGAAACCGGATGATCCGGCCAAAGGCCTGGCCTGTCGGAATGGGCGTCAAACTGCTAATACTACCAATGGATTGTAAGCCGCCAATCTGGGCGTTACGTATTTGAGTGACCGCTTGTGCTAATATCTCTTGAGCGGGCCCCAGGTCTTCACTGTCAATCGTTGGACGGATATTTGGGGCGATCTGAATCGTCGTCCATTTTTCAAGTGATTCTTTGATCTTTTTAGCCAGGGCGCGATTCCCGGCAAAAATCACGGCCGGACGTTTTTCTTGGGGCAGCATCCGGCAAACCAAAGTTATCAATTCCAGCATTTTTAAAACAGATCGACCGGCGCCATTTTCTGTTCCACCCGCCATAATAATCATATCTGGCTCGGCTTGCAGGATCGAGTCAAGCTGTACCTCAAGGCGGCGATGGTCATTCAAACCAATCGAATCAACTATTTTGCCATGAACGGAAGCTGCCAGATTACGAGCGCTTTCCAGCGAAACATCGGCCAGCAAACCGGCAGTAACTATCCGCAATTGTGGGCCTGCCGAATAAGTAACCGCCAGCCGGTCTACTCCTGAGCCATCTGACTGGCAAGGAATCACCAGCCTGCCATCCGTATCAACCAAAGCCCGTCCGGTAGTTTCTTGCAGCTTTTTTACGGCCAGATGGATGCCTTCACTGACATCTCGATAGGGTGCATTTGCCGTACTGGGGACAACTCCGGCTGAAATAAAATGGTATTGTCCGTCGACGATGTCAAATAGAATGGCGCGAGTGTTTATTGAGCCAAGGTCAATCACCAGAACAGATTCAGCATCAACTATGGAAGTGGTCATAGCCTCTTCTAAAAGATTTTCGGAAAAACGTTTGATAAGACGTTCAGGATAAAACCCAGACGATCAATCAGCGCAGCAATTGACGCTGAAAATACCCCTGCGAACAAAGCACCCAGTGTGATTGCGATAAAGCCCTGACCAACACGCCCCAATGATTCAATAATCGGTAATCTCTTCGGATCCTGGCCCGGCGTGTTCATTGTGCCAAAATGGAAATAAGCCAGAGTGGTAATGATACCAACCAGGATAATCAGACCTTCGAGGATTTGGATAAAAGGATTGCGACCCTGGCTGGCGCCCAGTTGGAAATCAAACAGGCTGAAGGTGCCCAATGTCTGGCCAAATAAGGTACCGATCAATGCGCCGCCGATGGCAACCGCTGCCCCGGCGCCAACCAGATATGCCATCGAAATGTTGCCCAGGTTGGAAAGGCGCGGGAATAGTTTCGTTAAAAGCAGCAAGCTCAGGATCAAACCAACTCCAGCCAGTAACTTTTGATCTAACGAACCGCTCAGGAGTGGGAAGAAAAGGCGGGGCAGCAAAACCTGGTAAAAGACCAGAATCACGCCATAACCGGCAATAACGCCGACAAAAATATACGAGACAAGTCGGAAGACGGGATTATCCCCGAAAATGTAACTAAAGACCAGCAGGGTCAGGAAAAAACCAATGAGCGTCCAGATCAAATCCACCGGTGACATAATCGTTATCCCCCGCTCTTACGATGAGAGAATAATAAATTACCAATTTGGATAACAATCCCCAGGAGAATGAACACAACCAAAACCAACAAGCCATAAATATATGCATTCCAAACAGCCAGACTATTCAAAGTTGTATTCAAGTACTGCTGAAAAGCGGTCCCGCCGGCAAGCCCCGAGATCATCGCCTTGACCTGTCCGGAACTAACATATGGTTGAATTAATGGAGCCGTCTGAGCACTGACCACCATCATCAGCGGGGTAGACTTCAACGCCGGCTGCACTTGCTCGATCCAGGCTCGACCAGAATCCAGGCTATCCGTCAGAACCAACACCATAGAAAATTGAGATACATCCTGGATATTCTGCAAGGCTGGCTGCTGCCAGGGAGAGTTGGCATCAACTCCGGCGGCAAAGCCGTAAAAAGTTGCCTGGCGTGGAGCAACAGCAAATTCTTGTAAAGATGTGGCGCCGCCTGGCAGATATCCCAGGTTTACAACGGAATTGCTGATGGCATATTTGGCAGCCAGATCCGGCCGATTCTGCAAAGTCTGTGAGATAAGGTCTTGAGCCATTACGGGCCCGGCTGGAACGGTTGATATCAGAACCAGGCTTTCATTCTTCTCAATGAGACGCTCCAGAACACCCGTGGCGGCAAAGTGCATTTCTCCAGAAAAGCCCGGGTCATAATCAACCGCCAGGAGCACATGGCCACCATCTGGCAAAGCATCCAGGGCCGTATGGAACTGGACTACATCGGCCGGCGGTGTCAAAAAGGGCGATACAAGATTGGCACCCCTGGTCAAAAGTGGAAACAATAATACCGCTATCAATAAGATTGCAATAACCAGGCGCACCAATCTTTGAGGAATACGGACATGCTCCTGTGGAATGGCTTGCGGGCTTGATTCCTGTCCGAGCATTTGCTCTAAAAGGTTTGCGCTGGCGCGTTGTTTTTCACTGACTTTTAATTTCACCGAATAGCTGGGCGGTTTGCGGTACTGGGTTACCACATCATCAACAGGTAGGACACCCTTTATACCAGCCAGAGGGCCTGATTTTTCAACTCGTTGGTCATCTATCTTGACAGCGGCAGGCGCAACAGCTTCGAGCGGTCGCATGGCCTGCAACCAACCAGGCAATTGAGCAGGTTCCAAATGCTCGCCAGAGTCATCCGCCTGCCCTGCTTGAACAGCCTGTCCTTCCGCCCCTAGTGGAACCTGAGATAGCCAGTCCGGTACACCTTCTCCCGCGAAGGGGTTCTTTCCAAGTTCTTCTGAGCCAGGCAGGTCTATAGAACTGCTATCGAGGACAAAGGCGGGCCGGCCTGTTTCTTCCGGCGTGGGGATTTTTTGTGGCTTCATATTAGAAAGCCAATCAGGAATTTCTCCCAGAACTGCTCCACCGGTTTCGATCGCAGGTGTTACAGGCGTGGTACTCGCTTGATCTACAGGCGGGGTAACTTTTGTAATCTTGTTTAACCAATCCGGCTCGGCTTGGGGTGCATTTTCAGAAGCGGCCAACTCTTTTGATGGCTGAGCTGTTTTACTGCCAGAATCAGAAGCTGATGCTGTCGTTGCGCCAGCGCTGGCAAATGATTGCAGCCAATCGGGTTCATTTACACCAGCCGGCTGCTGGGACGCCAGATCTGGAGATGCCTCGTCTGCGGCGGGTCTGCCCGCCATATTCTGGAGCCAATCCGGTACCTCTCCGCTCAAAGGCGGCAGAGCTTGAGCCGGTTCGGCCTGTTCAGCAGGTTGGGAAATGCCAGGAGTCTGTCCAGAGGGAACCACTGCCTCGGCGGGAGAAACCGGTTGTGCAGATACAGTTTGGGGCTGATCCGGTACTTCATTAGCTTGAGCAGGCTGGGCATCCGAAAATGCGGCTGCCTCTTTTGTGCCGGCTGCGAAACTTTTCAGCCAATCAGGCGTTTCTTCGGCTGGCGCAGCCGGGACCTGTTCAACGGATTGCACGGGTACAGCGGGCTCGACCGGGCCGGTTGCGAAACTCTTCAGCCAGTCAGGTGTTTCTTCGGCTGGCGCAGCCTGAGCCTGTTCAACGGATTGCACGGGTGCGGCGGGCTCAGCCGGGCCGGCCGCGAAACTTTTCAGCCAGTCAGGCGTTTCTTCGGCTGGTGCAGCCGGGGCCTGTTCAACGGGCTGTGCCGTTGCGGCGGGCTCAGCCGGTTCGGCTGCGAAACTTTTCAGCCAGTCAGGCGTTTCTTCGGCTGGTGCAGCCGGGGCCTGTTCAACGGGCTGTGCCGTTGCGGCGGACTCAGCCGGTTCGGCTGTAAAACTCTTCAGCCAGTCAGGCGTTTCTTCGGCTGGTGCTGCCTGGGCCTGTTCAACAGGCTGTATGGGTGCAGCGGGCTCAGCCGGGCCGGCTGCGAAGGGCTTCAACCAGTCAGGCGTTTCGTCGGATGGCGCAGCCGGGCTCTGTTGAACGGGCTGTGCGGGTGCGGCAGATTCAGCTGTGCCGGGTGCGAAACTCTTCAGCCAATCAGGCATTTCTTCGGAGGGTGCGGCATTCTCGGCCGGGCCGGGTGCGAAACTCTTCAACCAGTCAGGCGTTTCGTCAGATGGCGCAGCCGGGCTCTGTTGAACGGGCTGTGCGGGTGCGGCAGACTCAGCCGGGCCAGGTGCGAAAGGTTTCAACCAGTCAGGCGTTTCGTCGGAGGGTGCA
>Ga0209039_10004562_pt1 | contig 10021 bp, 7 predicted proteins | sample BogFormECP12_OM1_FD_188238 | JGI IMG/M metagenome (GOLD analysis project Ga0209039, IMG submission 188238) | Bog forest soil microbial communities from Calvert Island, British Columbia, Canada - ECP12_OM1 (SPAdes) (version 2) | ecosystem: Environmental > Aquatic > Freshwater > Wetlands > Bog ... | reverse complement strand
CCGAACCGGGCGCGCTTTCGGTGTAGCAACCGGTGTTGAGGAACGTGGGCGCGCCGTAGCCAACATTGGCTCCTACGCCTTTGTTCGCCAACCGATCGAAGTTATACGACCGAGCGGCGTACTCGATGCCGCCGTAACCGTAGATGTCAAACTTCTTGCTCTTCCACTCGAGTGTGCCCAGTCCTTCGAAGTTCTTGATCAAATGAATGGTGCCGTTGGGGTTGATGGAGGCGTCCGAAAGCCCTCCTGGAGCGTAGCGGCCGACTCCGCTGCCGCCGAAGCCCTTCAAACCAAAAGTAACGTGCTTGGCAATGGTCCAACGTGCGCTCGCCCCAAAGCCTCCGCCTTCTTTCGAGGCGTTGTAGGCTCCCGTCGCGGAAGTGGCGCCTTTGGCAGTGCAGAGTGCCGAGCCGGAGGCAAATTCGACGCAGGGGAAAACACGGTCCGTGAAGCGGTCGACAAGCCCGAAGATCTCGTAATGTCCAAAGCTGGGATCGAAAGCGACCTTGGCGATAATATCGGGTGCGGGGTTGAAGGAGTACGTCGCAGCAGTGTTATAGCTATTGCTTGCGCCAGACTCGCCGAGCAGGTAATTACCGGCGTTGCCGTGTGTGGTCAGCGTGGCCTGGGGATTCTCCAGTGCGAACGCGACGGCAACCTTGTCGCCGAAGCTCTTGGTTAAGCGGATGCCATACTGTCGCGCGAAATTGAAGCCGACGTTATAGGACGGGTCGATCGTCTTCGGCCGAACATCGTTCGTTTTGCCCATATCGTCGTCGGGGGCGATTCCCTTCGTATCCTCCGTCACCAGGCTCCACGTCTGGCCGCCGAGGAAGCTCCAGCCATTCTCAAACTTGGCCTGCGCCCACGCCTGGCGGAGACGGAGGGTGTAACTATTGGTTGAGGTAGAGGTGGAGGTGACGCCGGCAGAGAGGAAGTCGGCGGAGATGTAGCTGGAAAGATCCAGCTTCCCCACGCGTCCATCGACAAAGACAGTGGTCTTCGACTGGCGGCCTGAGCCGAAAAACTCCGATAGCTGGCTCTGGGAAGCACCCGGCATCGTCAAGGAGTTAAAGGGAGTGGCGATGTCCGCTCCCAGCGCTCTCGAGCGCCGCACAAATTCGGCAGCGGCATATCCGCCCGGCGTAATGTTGATGCCTCGGAAGCGGATCGTAATCGGGCTCTCCATCTGTTTGTTGAATACCTGTTCTGGCTGCTGGTTGGATGTCTGTGGCGAGTCCTGCAACGAAAGAACCGCGTTCTTCAATACCGCGCTGTTCGATGCCGTACTATTCACAGACCTCAGGTCCGCCACATCACCCTGCAATGCGACCACTGCTTTCTGCTGTTGACTGGCCTGGGTCTGAGCGGCACTGGCCTGGCTGGCGGCGTCGGCCGCGGCGGCCTGCGCTTGCTGCCAACTCTGCTGCGCCTGCTGCAGTTGCTGGTCCAGTTGCTGGATTTGCTGCTGCTGGGCGGCCAGGGCGTCTTTCAACGCCTGAACGTCGGCAGCCGTTACCGTCGGCTGCGCTGGCGCCGTTGCTGCGGGCTTGTGCTTCTTCTTTGGAACCGGTGGGGTTGAGGTTTGTGCCCAAGCGCCGGCCGAAAGTGCCGCCAGCACCAGGACCACGAGAAACAGGGGCTTGGTTGACTTCATAAAATGCACTTCTCTCCTTTTTGAGTTTTAGTCGAAGAAAACATTCCGGGGGAGCAACCGAAAACCTTTCGCCATCGGAGGCCGCAGCGTGGCGACCTTTGTGTTTTCGCCGGCGTTTGGCGGGTACCGCCCCGCCATAGCCGACTGTCATTATTATCACAATCAACTTACTGGCATTTCGCGAACAAATTTGCCCTCCGGTTTCTTTATTACGTGCGTTCCTGAATCGCGCGAAAAACCGGGGGGAGATCATTATGCCATAAAGTCCAGTGTACTAATCGACTTTATTGACATTAACGAGACAGCATTCGCTGTTCCATCTTCGCGGGTACCGGAAGGACATACTAAACCTCGTGCTTTTAGCAGCTTACGGGAATTGCTGCGAGTTTACGGCAAGGCAACAGTGTGCATCCAATTGCAGTTCGAAGAACGAAAGATTCTCCGGCGCGCACGGATTTCCTCAGGGTGCTGGGTTCGCTACGAGCCCCAAGCTGCGAGTTCGTAGCTGGCGGCCAGATTGGTATACTATTTTGGGCTGGTTGCCGCACCAAGTTAACTCCTGGACCGCAGTAGAGGTTCCACCTTGACGATATGGTTCAACAAACTCTGAGCAATCGCGCGCCCCTCCTGAACCGCGAAGCATCGTGGCTGAAATTTAATTGGCGCGTGCTCGAAGAAGCCGGAGACCTCCGCAACCCGCTGCTCGAACGGGTTAAATTTCTGGCCATCTCGGCCAGCAATTTGGACGAATTTTTTGAGGTTCGGGTGGGCGGCTTGTTGCAGCAACTCGAAGACGGCCACAACTCCACCACTGCCGACGGGCTCACTATGGTGGAGGAGCGGGAACTGATCAAAGACGCAACGCACGAGTTTGTCGAAGAACAATATTCCTGCTGGAACGAGCGCTTGCGGCCGGAACTGACGGAGCACGGAATTCGCGTTCTCGGCATCGACGAGCTGGACGAGACGGCACTGGCATTCGCCGACGAGTACTGCGCACGGGAGCTCGATCCGTTGCTCACGCCGGTAACGGTGGACCCGGCGCATCCTTTCCCCCGGGTGATCAACAAGGCGCTGTGCGTGGCGCTGTTGCTGCGCCGCCGCCGGCGCTCCTCGCTCACCTATACCGGAGTCATAACCGTTCCGCGGGCGCTTCCGCGCCTGGTTCGCCTGCCGTCGCAGGGGACCATCGATTTCATTTTTCTTGCCGACCTCGTGCTCCATCATGCGGCGCGGATGTATCAGGGCTACGACATCGTTTCGTCCGCCGCCTTCCGGGTCACGCGCAACAGCAACCTCTACCTGCAGGAAGAAGAATCGCGCAGTCTGCTGGAATCGGTGCGCGCGGAATTGCACAACCGGCGCAGGGGAGACGCGGTGCGGATGGAGATCGAATCCGAGGCCGATCCCGAGGTCATCGAGCGACTGGGCACGGTCTTCGAGCTTGACCCCTGGCAGATTTTCCCGGTCCACGGGCCGGTGAATCTTTCGCGGCTGTTCAACATTTACGACGCAGCGGAGCGGCCGGATTTGAAGTATCGCCCCTATGTGCCGCGGGAGTTGCGTTTAACCGCCAAGTCGCACGATCTGTTTGAAGAGTTGCGCCGCCACGACATTCTGCTGCACCATCCTTACGATTCTTACGATGCGGTCATGTCCTTCATTCGGTCGGCCGCCGAAGACGAGCGCGTGCTCTCCATCAAGCAGACGCTTTACCGGACCAGCGAGCATTCTCTGATTGTTCCATCGCTGATGGCGGCGGCGGAGCACAAGGAAGTCACCGCCGTGGTGGAACTGAAAGCGCGCTTCGATGAAGCGTCGAACATCCGCTGGGCGCGCGATCTGGAAGATGCCGGCGTGCAGGTCTTCCACGGGCTGGTGGGCCTGAAGACGCACTGCAAGCTTTGTCTGCTGGTGCGGCGCGACCCCGATGGCGTAACCCGCCGGTACGCGCACCTGGGCACGGGAAACTATAACGCGACCACGGCCCGCATCTATACCGATCTCAGCCTGCTCACGGCCGACCCGGAGATTACGAGCGCGGTGCACGATGTTTTCAGTTTTCTGACGGCTTACGCTGAACACCCCAACTACGGCCCGCTGCTGGTGGCGCCTCTGGATTTGGCCGAAAAGTGCATGAGCCTGATTGAGCGGGAGGCTGAGCATGCCCGACTGGGGCTTCCGGCGCGCATTGTCGCCAAGATGAACGCCCTGCTTGAAGTGAATGTTATCCAGGCGCTGTACCGCGCTTCGCAGGCCGGAGTGGAGATTGAGCTGCTGGTGCGGGGTATGTGCGCGCTGCGGCCGGGGATTCGTGGTATCAGCGACCGCATCCGCGTGCGCAGCATTGTGGGCCGGTTTCTGGAGCACAGCCGCATTTTTTACTTTGAGAACGGCGGCGAGCCTGAAGTTTACGTCGGCAGCGCCGATTGGATGAATCGCAATCTGCACGAGCGCGTCGAGGTTCTGTTCCCGATCAAAAACCCGCTGCTGCGCGACCGCGTGGTGCATGAGGTCCTGGCCGCACACCTCGCCGACAATATAAAAGTGAGATTCCTGCAAAAGGACGGCCGCTACCTGCGCCCATGGCAATCGCCAAAAGGACGCGGCGGAAGGCCTCCGCGAGGCGCTGCCGTCTTCAGTTCGCAGGATTTTCTTGTCGGTCTCGCAGAGGGCACCAAGACGCTCGAGGAGATTCCCGCCCCCGTCCCGCGGCGCGCTTCTCGAGCCGTAACCGGACGAGCGTCTGTTGGACGAGCTTTGATCGGAAAGGAATAGTCACTCCGAAATGTTTCTCTATTTTTTGCGGCACGCCAGCGCCGGGCAACAGTTGAGTTCCGCGAAGAAGGACGAAAAGCGCGGCCTCGATAAAGACGGCATCGAGCAATGTGGATATATCGGGCGCGCCCTGGCCGCGCTGGGCGTGCAGGTGGAAATCATCGTCTCCAGCCCGCTAAAACGATCCACGCAAACCGCAGCTTTGGTGGGCAACGAAATGGGGCACGAAGGCAAACTGGTGATCGAGAACGCGCTGGGCCCGCAGGCAAGCTTCTCGGATTTTCAGAAGATGCTGGAAAAGTACGCGCGTCAGGATTCCATGCTGCTCGTGGGACACAACCCGAATCTGCGTGAATTTCTCGGACGCGTGATCAGCGACAGTGGATGCGAAGCCGTGGTTGAGCTTAAGAAAGGGGCAGTAGCCAAAGTCGAAATGCGGCGCAATTCGGGGTCGCTGAGTTGGTGCATCACGCCGCGTATTCTGCGCACACTTCACGCCGCGGCCACGGAGAGTTCGCGCCCGAAGACTTCGCGGAAGTAGGATCGGTCCTTCTCAATCGCCCATACCTCCAGGTCCACGCTGGCCTTTCCGCGCGCAGTCAGTTTCATGGAGACTCTGCCACTGCGCGCCGAGACGGCAACCTTCCCCACGGATTGGCTCCTCCCCATATTCAAAGCGCGCGCGAGGCGAAGCAGTACCGACGCTTTCTCCACATTTTCCTGCTCCTCGGGGCTTAGGGCACTCATGGGGCCGTCGCCCGGCGTGGGGCGCGACTTTCCCAGGTAGCGCGCGATCGAGCCAATGATCCGCCGCTGTTGTGGCGTGTAGCCCAGAATTTCCGAGTTCGCGATGATGTAATAAGTGTGGCGGTGGTGTCCGTTGCGGTTCACGTAGTCGCCGACCTCGTACAGCATGGCCGCGGCCGCAAGCCATTCGCGATACTCCAAAGGAAGGTGGTGTACAGATTTCAACGAGGAAAATAGCAGCAAGGCCGACTCCCGCACATGCAAAGCATGATGCAGATCGACCCGGTAATGTTCCACAGCGCGCTTGATCGACTCCCACCGTTCCGACTCAATCGCTCGGCCTGATCGCGTGCTGCGATCGTATTCCGCCGCCATCTGGGCGAGGATGCCGTCGCGCAGCCCCAGCGCCGAGTAGCGAAAACCGGCGAGATGGCATCGCTCCAGCAATTCCGCATACACCACCGCCCCGGCACAAATGATTTCCGCGCGGCGCGGACCGATCCCGGGAACCTTGCGTCGCTGCTCCAAGGTTTGGCGCGCGATCTGGTTGGCAATGCGGCGCATCATTTCGCGGGTAGCGTAGGTCGCCGGCCGGCGCTTCCTGGGCGGCGACAGGTGGCTGGCGACGCCCACCAGTGCGGCGGCGGTGCCGGAGGTGGCGATCACCGCGCCCACCCGTGCGGACTTGATCCGGTATTGAATGCGCGCAATCTCCCGCGCCACAAACTCCTGGAGCCGCTTCAGTTCGCTCTTGCGCGGCGGATCGTGCTGCAGGAATTCGCCGGTCAGGCGCACGGCCCCGAGCGGCAAGCTCACCGTATCGCGGATTTGGCCTTCTCGCGAAAGCGTGAGCTCGCAGCTGCCGCCGCCCAGGTCCATCAGCAGAACGCTGTGGGCGCCGAGTCGGCCGGCGGAGATAACGCCCAGGTGAATGAGGCGGGCCTCTTCCAGTCCAGAAATGACTTCGATGGTCCAGCCTGTTGTCGAACGCACCCACTCCAGAAATGTGCGTGAATTGCGGGCATCGCGCAGCGCCGCCGTGGCCACCACCTTTACCCTATCCGTCCCACATTCCTGCACCGCGCGATTGAAACGCCGCAACACCTGCACCGTCTGCGACATCGCTGCCGGCGAAAGCAGTCCGCCACTGAAAACGCCTTCCCCCAATCGCGTGACTGCGCGGTCTTCGTGGATTTCTTTCAGCCGCCCGGCTTGCAGGCGCGAAATTTTGAGCCGAACCGAATTCGAGCCGATGTCGATGGCGGCAAAGGTGGGCATCGAGTGACGATCGAAGGTGAACCATCAGTATTCTCACACACGGGTTGATTCGCGCAAGCTTGTACGCTTCCCGGTGGTGGGTCAGGTTGAAACTGACCACTGCCCTACACGCCGCGACAGTCGAAGTTTCGACAAATAGTGGTACGACCGACCCGGTGTTTACTCTCTGGTACCCCCATCCCCCTCCCCCCCCTGCCTTTAGGAATCATGGAGTTAGGCGGAAAATTCCAGGCCGGTCTTTGATTCTAAAGGACTTACGGATACAGTCTTTGAGAACAAATGACTTAGGGGCGATTTCGCTGCGCTTGCTGTCAAAGAGCTTCCCACAATGGGATTTGTGGCGGATTCTGTGGCCGTCTTCGGAGACGGGCACACTTCTGGGATTCTTCGATCCGGTCGTCATTATCGCGCACGGTGGGTTGGGGGTCTGTGATGGGGCACACAGGTATTTTGTGATGAAAAAAGGGCGGAGGTCAGATTGTAGAATTGGGTCTGCTCGCGGCATACCAATCAGTGCAGGGAACGTGGTGAATGGGGCACACGGAGGAGTCGAACGGTGTCGGCGGTTCGCCAGGCCACCCTTCGGCTATCGCTCAGGGCAGGCTTTCTCGAAAAGCGCGAGAAGTGGGGCACCCCGTTTTTCCTATTCTGCAGTCAATGACGAACGGCGTGATGAGCGCAGGCTGGAGAAGGGGGCGACCCGCCGGCGTATCGGATGAGGATGAAAGAAGTCAAAGGCCCCGCCCAAGCACAGCTTGGACGGGCCACCCTCCAACGTTTAAAACGGGTTGGGTGGGCCAGCCCCCAACTGGAAGGAGAGCTCTTTGTGCATCTGACAGCAAAGCTCTAGTTTACGCCGACTTGTTGTCTGCCGAAGGTCCGTAGATCGAGGGTACGGTCCCGCCCATCGGCCGCAAGTACGCTGACAGCTGGCCCCTGTGATGAATGGCGTCAAAGAGGATAAACCACAGAAACTGTCCCACCGGTTGTTCGGATACGACCTTGCCGTTGTAATAAAACTGTGCGACCCGGTTCCACGACGCTTCGTCCATCTTCGAGACGAGCTCCGTCAACTCGTTGGACCATCGCTCAAACAACTCCAGCATCTCGTTCAGCGGCGGGGGTGGTTGCACCGCCCACTCGGCCTTGTTTTGAGTCACGGCATCCAAACAGGCCCTAAGCTCGCTGGTGAGCGTCCACACCAACTGTTCCGCAGATGGAGAGCGATCGTGCGGCTTGTAGCTAAGACGATCGGCTGGAAGCGACTTCAAGACCCTTATGAAGACGGGAACCTCCGCCCGTCGGCGCTCAAGATAAAACTCACGCAGTGTCATGTTGAAGATCCTCTGTTCTTAGATTGTCCGCAAAGGTGCCGGGGCCCTGATTGCAGCGATACACCGCTCGCCGGCCGAGAGCATAACTGAGATCCAACGAGGATGAACCAGACAGCTTGGCCGAGCATAACAACTGCCATGCCATGGATGTCGAGCCGCAAGTGACCGATGCCGATGCCAACAATGATGACTGGGGCAACCACGCAGCCGTAGATCGCGACACCGTGGCCGATTCCTCCGTTCCGCAGCGCGGAGAGGGACCAAAGAACGATTGCGATCGAGGCGGCTACGGAATAAATGCGCGCGAAGGCTTGATTGATCTGAAAAATGCCGTCGATCACAATTTGCCATTGGTGCGCAGCGTCAGGAACATCGCGAACCATGTGCTTCATAATGCCCGGGACGATGAATCCGCTGACCGCCGCGGCGATCATGATGGCAACGCACGCGAAGCCGTAGGTCACGATTGCAGCAAAGGAGATCTGGTCGGCGGCTGCCATACGCCGTGCGAGGCCGCAAGCACCTAAGAACAGCAAGAGGACGCTCACCATAGCGAGCGAGTGCGCGGTACCGGAGATGACCGATAGATGCCCCACTTGCTCAGCGGTTAGCGACGCCGCTCCCGTAGGGTGGATAGCCATAGTGAGAATGCCACCCAGCGAACCGGCAATGAGAGCAATTCCAGATTTACGATCGTCCATCATGATCGACACTCTAGACATAAGTCGATTGCGTGTGAAAGTGTTATTTGCTGAAGTGCCACGATACGGAACAAACGCCCCGGATATGTTCAGGAATCAGGGATTGTGAAGGCCAAGAAAACAAAGAATAAGGGTCCAAGATCTCATCGGAAAACGGACCGTCGTATTTTGCGAACGCGCGACACGCTGGGTGATGCCCTGGTTGCGCTCATGCATGAGAAGAATTTCGACGAAATCACCGTGCAGGATCTGCTGGACCGCGCGGGAGTGGGGCGCTCGACATTCTACGTACACTATCGCGACAAACAAGACTTGTTCCTCAGCGATGTGGAAGATTTTTTCGAGAACTTTTCGACCGCGCTGACACGGCAGGGTGCGAGCACGAAGCGCCTGTTGCCGGTGAAAGAGTTATTCACGCACATTCGTCAGGTACGTGAGTTTTACTCTGCGGTGGTGAGCGCTGGGAAGATGAACGATGTGCAGGCGCTAGGACGCGGATTCTTTGCGCGTTCGATTGACGAGCGATTGCAGATGGCGGGCTTGGAGATTGAACTTGTCCGGCGATCTGCCCAGGCGCACGCTCTCGCTGGAAGTTTTTTCTCGCTCCTAGACTGGTGGATCGACAAAGGAATGAAGGCGGATCCATCGGAAATGGACGAACTGTTTCATCGCATGGCGTGGAGCGGATTGGCAATGCGCTGATCGGGAGATTTGTCCTGACAAGTCGGCTTGTGAAACGTAACATTTTGGCATGAGTTCTCAACTGCGAGCTTGCCTCTTGGAATGACGGGCGACTCGGAAGGGATCCGAGTTCCAGGTTAGAACTCACGCGGGCATGCCCGGGGGCTGGCCCACCCTTTCCACCATTCTAACCCTCGCGGGTGCCCCGCTCCTGTCGCGTTTTCCGCGACGGGGCGGGGACTTTGACTTTCCCGATCTCGGAAGAAATGTGAGAAATTTTAGCGGCCGTGGTCCCCGCGCCGAGGCTCCAGGGTTACGATGCTCTCATGCCGTGGGGCCTCAAGCGCTTTCAGGAAGCACGCTGTCTGCACTTTCTGACATTTAGCTGCTATGGACGCGCCCCGCTTCTGGCCAGAGCGCGCGCCCGCGACATCTTCGAGCAAACTTTCGAGCAGACGCGGCAATGGTATGGATTTTGCGTCTCTGGGTACGTGGTCATGCCCGAACACGTTCATTTGCTGATGAGCGAACCGGAACGGGCAAAGCTTTCCGTCGCGCTGCAAATGCTCAAGCAGAATGTGGCGCGGCGCTTGCGCTCGCCGGAGGGCGGTCTGCTGTGGCAGCCGCGACACTACGACTTCAATGTTTGGAGCGAGGCCAAGCGGGTCGAGAAGTTACGTTATATCCACCGTAATCCAGTGAAGCGCGGTCTGGCGCAGAGTCCGGAGGATTGGGCGTGGAGCAGTTTTCGTCACTATCTCTCAGGTGTGGAAGGAGTGGTGGAAATTGAGTCGCAATGGACGGCGCGGAAGAGAGAAGAGATGGGAGTCGTGCTGGGGATAGGA
>Ga0209039_10004561_pt1 | contig 10022 bp, 9 predicted proteins | sample BogFormECP12_OM1_FD_188238 | JGI IMG/M metagenome (GOLD analysis project Ga0209039, IMG submission 188238) | Bog forest soil microbial communities from Calvert Island, British Columbia, Canada - ECP12_OM1 (SPAdes) (version 2) | ecosystem: Environmental > Aquatic > Freshwater > Wetlands > Bog ... | reverse complement strand
TACCTCCGAACATTGTGTAAACGAAACTATAAAATCCTACATGGTGATGCTCTATTTTGCCATTCCAGGTAGCTATAAAGTCTTGATCTGTGAGTAGTTCAGGCAGGATCAGACGAGAAACCATCTTCATCTTTATCTCTTTGGTCGGATTCCTGGCTCCCATCTGCCTCGTGGCTATCTGATCTGATAACCATATGCTCATCAATATCCGGCTTTTGATCTTCTTTATTAGAGGTAGAATGCTTTCGCCTGAGCCGGAGATCTCCAGCAAACCTTTTTAGAAATCGATCGCCAAGCAGACTTTGCATTTGGATTAACCCGATTCACCTTTCGATAAAATTCTGTTCCCTGGCCAAAGCAGATTATTTTACTGCTTTCAGCTCCAAGAGAATTGACAAATCATTGTTCGTCATCCTGCTTATAGTATCAGCCTGGGCACACGCCGTCATGAATCGAAAGTGCTATAAAAGCATCAATACAGTCATCGATCCATCTGCTGTTGGAAGGCTAGATTTCTATTTCCCGACCGGATGGGCTGCCAAATAAAAACTCCAGTAACAACATTCCAATCAAACTGATAATCAGTCCGCTGATCCGACCACCCGAATGCTTCTTCTGGTATTGTTCAAATTCTACATTATTGGTTAATAGATCCTTATTCATTTTTTCTCCTTCATCCATCGCTGCATTACATAAACGGTAAACATTGATGGGCTAAAATAATTTCTCCGTAATACAACTATAGGATACTCCGATCGATATAAGCTGTCATGAACCGAAAGTGTTAAAAAAGGGTCATTTGGTTTACGCGACTTTAATTTCGCTGATAAAAAATGTCCAGCCATACCTAACTGGATATAATCTTTATCTTAGCATCCTATCGATTGCGCGCAAAATCGACTGGGCTGTTATACGCTATGGAAGGTTGTCTGGGTTGATGGCAGCCGAAAAATCAGTCAACCGAATTGCCAGGCGTTCAACTTCGAGGCGTGCGCGCGGATTAAGCAGAACTCCAAGTTCTTTGGGGCGCTCAGCGCGGTAGCCTTCATCCATCGTATAAAGTTCAGGGGCTTCCAAGGCCGGGTGAACCATGAGCTCGCTCAGGCCGGGTGGAAGTTGGTGGAGGATAGCGGAGAAGTTCCCCAGGGTGGGGTCGGCGAAAAAAGCGCTGATAAACCAATCAGGGCTTCCTAGTTTTGCAGCAACTTGCCGCAATTGGCGATGTGATTTGAACTCATGAAGAAAACGCATCGGGTAGCGAGGATATTGCAAAAAAATAGAAGGTATCAATCGCAGGGTGTCACCCAGGCTGTTTAGGCTACCGATCATAAAACGACCGGGGACAATCTTGAGAATGGGCTGCCGGACTGGAACATGGTACTTACACGCCAGCTCAACCACAATCTCAAAAAGGGGTGTGCTGAGCGCCATAAAATGCCCGTGGTAATCAATATGATCAAAAGATACACCCCACTCCAGCAGCAGCTCGGCCTGAGCCGTTGCCTCAGCGCGGACTTCATCCAACGGAATTTCAGAAAGTCTCGGGTAGACCGCTTCCATCGGGAAAAAAGTACCATCTGGACGGACTAAGTGTCGAACCCGCGCTGCTGGCAGGACTGGACGCCCTGCGGTCATGTTGAGATGCAGGCCAATCGGTAGGGTTGGCTCAAGCGCATGAGCGATTGCGACCCGTTCTGGTGCTCCAGGGATGCTTACCATCGCACTGGTGGTGGTGATCAAGCCTTCCCTATAACCCAATAAAATTCCCTGAGTAATTGCGTCGTTATATCCAAAATCATCGGCGTTGATGATGAGTGAACGTAAATTAGAGGCCATTTATAACCATTATAATTGAAAGCACCCAAGCTGTCGTTGGCAACACCTCGGGTGCTACTAAAGACTATAAGAAGCTATAATCCATCATGCATAGACTGGTTCTCGGTTTTCTTGCTTTTGAAACGCATTTTCTTTATGCAGTTTCAAAATGCCAGATACATCCTGTGGAGTGATCTCACTTTCCGCACCAGCTTTAAAAGCAATCGCAATCGTACCCGGCCCAACGTGAGCGCCAATCACGGGGGTGAAATCTGACAAGATTGACTCAATCGGTGAAAAACGTTCCTGCGCCTTTGCCAGCAACTCTTGCGCTGGATCCTTAGCCAGGGCATGAAAGACACAAATGCGCACCGGCGTGCGATTACCAATTTCCTTTTCCACCAGATCCAGCATTCTCTCGAGCGCTTTTCGGCTGGAGAAAGCGCTGCCGGCAAGTTCGACTTTTCCACCTCGGAATTCAACAATTGGCTTGAGATTAACAGCTGACCCTAACAACCGTTTGGCGCTGTTGATACGTCCGCCGGCTGCCAGATATTTGAGGGTGTCGAGGGCTCCAAAGACCCCAATATTTCCATAAGCTTTTTGTGCGATTTGTTCGCAGCTGGATAGATCCATGCCCGCTGCAGCCGCACGGGCAGCGGCCAACACTTGCAAACCTAAAGCCATGCAAACTAGATTTGTGTCCATCACCGTCGCACGATCCTTTGGAAATTTCTGCAGCTCCTCAACCGCTGTCTGATAAGTATTAGAAATACCACTGGAAATCGGCATCATCAGCACATCGTAGCCATTGTTTATCAGCTGCCTGACGTTTTTGTTAATCTCACCGGCAGATAGCTGGCTTGTGTGAGGCAAAGTGTTCGATGTGAGCAACCGCTTATAAAATTCCTCTGGCTGGATATCAACACCATCTCGATAGCTTTGCCCATCCCAATTCAATAAAAGTGGCATGACTCGAATAGGATATTGGGCAACCAAATCGTTCGGTATAGATGCGCTGCTGTCTGTTAATATCATTACAGGGTGTTCCATTTTTATCTCCTTCCTGACCATTTCCCTTTTTTAGGTCAGTTCACGAACCTGTATTAGTAATCCGGATTTTGTCCGGGGCTTATCTGAATGTTATAAATCCAATGATATATTCAAGCGGCAAATCCCTAATAAGAATGGGAAAGCTCTTTTTGTGGCACATAGATTGCGCCGTTATTCGGAATCTTCCGTTCCATTTCACCCAGCAGTTTGCGCATGCGTGGGCGGTTATAACGCTGCAGGATTATAGGAACAAGGTTGTTGAGAACAGCATAGGCAACCATCGCCCAGCCAAGTGCAGCATTGTTCCACAAGAAGAAGAAAACGCTCGGAAGCATCATAACCCAATGGCAAATCTCAGCCCTGACGCTCTCCTTCAACCAGCGCTCCAGGTAAGCAGGATCATTTGTAGGCAGGTTTTTGATGGAAAATGCGCCGCGATAGAGCGCCGAGCCGTTTGGGATCAAGTGTTTCCAGGTACGAACATGAAATAACTGTTCGTAGATCTCTCCATCCTTTTCCCATGGAAAGGTTTGGAATAACCACTGGTTTGGATCGAGCCAGCTAAGTGGAATTTTGGAACTAAGAAATCCGATGCTAAGTTGAAAGACCATCCAGGCCAGGATATCTATAAGAATTGTGTGTAACGGATCGAAAAAAAGTATTTGCATAAGACTGCCTTTCACTAGATTTTCATTGTTGAAAATATCATAACCGGGTGGAGAAAGGCCGTCATCAATCCAAAGTGTTAATAAAGTGTCAATGTTGTAGAGCGGAGATTTCCTGGTCGTACTTATCTAAGGCAATTAATTTCAAAATTTCGATAATTTCCCAGACTAGCATACGACCCTGGTATCGGAAAGCCCCTTTTTTAAATAAAATACCAGGTATCGGCCTGGTATTTTACTTTTATAGCATCTTTATTGCACGGTTACATCCACGGAATAAGTCTTCAGAGGGGGAACGTCCTTCTCGAATGGTCGATGATAGACCAGGGTCAGTTTTCCCTGACCAGCCTGAACCGCCTGGAATTTCAGGACAATCTGACCAGGAGCTCCCATCTTGCTGCTGCTGGGGGTCTGTTCTGCAGTGCCGACTTGCTTTAAGATCGGTATTTCTTGTGCTGTCTCCCAGGTATAACCGGTGGTTGCGTTACCATCCAGGGTAACGACCAGGGTGTCACCCTGCTTCAGAGATATGTTTTTCCCTGCATCCGCTGCACCTATCGCCACCTCTTTTTTAGTGTTCAAACTAAAGGCTGCCACGATAATGATGACCAGAACCAGGCCAGATATTATGAGGATCCATTTTTTGTTAGACATTTCATTCTCCTTTGTATCCTTTATTTTTTTCATGATTTTTAATAGTTATTACTGATTTAGCAACGCGATCGTAGGACGATTTAATTCATAATTGCTTCAATGTCCTCCGGTAAGGCAGCAGGATCGATCTGGTTGAAATTCACTTTCGTAAACGCATTATCTGCCTCGCACCATCGAAACAATGAGCCAGATGGAGAGAACCAGCACCCCTAGAAAGCCTATCGCGATCAGAATCTTCAGCGGACTTCCGTTGGCAGCGGTGGCAATGAGCACAGACAGGCCAACTACAAGCGCAGCGACGATGATACTCAGGGATAGGCGGTTTATCAGACGGCCCAGCTCGGACACCATTTTTTCTGAATCTCGCAATTGAAAATCGAATGGCTGATCGTATTCAATTTTATCCATCAATTGCCGAGAAGCTCTCGGAAGCTGCGTAAGAAATTCTCCCCAGTCTTTACCCTGGCGCAGGATTGCCTTGCCCCAATCCGCATTTGGCACGAGCATCTGCCACTTCATTTGTTGCGCAATCGGTTTGGCGACAGAATACCAATCGAAGCCGGGATCCAGTTGCTGACCCAATCCTTCCATCATGACGACCGTTTTAATTAGCATCCACCACTTAGCCGAAAGACTCATGTGGTGGCGTGTTATTAGAGTAGTAAATTCGGTCATTAATTCCTGAAAATTGAATTCCTTCAGCGTCTTGCCTGCATATTCTTGGAGTAACTGGTCCAGGTCGCTAACCAGACGAGCCCGAATGACACCACTCCCGGTAACGCTCAAACGGATCAACTCATTGACCATATCTTCTGCGTCCAGGTCGCTGGCGCAAATAAGCAGACGGGTGAGGCTCTGATGCTCGCGCTTACTCAATTCTCCCATCATGCCAAAATCCATCAACCCAATTACGCCGCCGGACATTACCACCATGTTGCCTGCATGCGGGTCGGCATGATAAAAACCATATTGGAGGACTTCTTTGGAGATGATGGAAACGGAGTTCAAGGCCAGCTTTTTCCGGTCATAACCCGCCTTATCCAGCGCCGGTAAGTCGTCGACTTTCATCCCCGTAAGTCTCTCCATCACCAGAACCCGTCGGGTTGAGTAATCCCAATAAACGATGGGAATATGAATCGTTTCATCGCCGGTGAAGTTCGTCCGAAAGCGATCGGCACTACGCCCTTCGCGACAATAATCGAGCTCATTAAGCAGGCTCACAGCAAACGGCTCAGCGATCTCTGCTGGTTGATTTTGTTCGCCCCATTCTGTACGCTGCGCCAGCGCCGCCAGGTCCTTCAATATGGCCAGGTCCGTTTCAATAACCGTTTGAATGTTTGGTCGTTGGACTTTGACGACCACTTCGTCGCCGTTATTGAGCACGGCAGCATGAACTTCACCCAGAGAGGCAGCGGCCAGGGGTAGCAGATCAATCTTGGCAAATTTGTGCTCAGGCTCATCTCCCAATTCCTCGGTTATCACGGCGCGGATTGCTTCCCAGGGTGCGGGTGGAACTTCGTCCTGTAGCTTGGATAGCTCCTGGATGTATTCAGGAGCCAATAAATCTGGCCGGGTGGTCAGGATTTGGCCCAACTTGATAAAGGTAGGGCCCAGCTCTTCCAGGGCCAGGCGTAAATGCACAGCCGGCGTCAATCCCGTAGATGTTTCAGCATTTTTCAATTTGCGCGATTGAAAGAACCGGTGCTTTTGTTGAAATTTATCCATGGTTAAGTCAAAACCATGCCGTGCGAAGACCGACAGGATTTGTTTATAACGCTTTCGGTAGGACGACCGATTAACGGATGATGTCTGAAATTGAGTGTTCATGTTCCTCATTTTGGGAGGAACCATCCTCTCACATTGCCTAGGAGTGGTTCTCTTCGCTATCTGTTTGCTAGTTCTTATGGCATTCGTTGTTTTTCCCCAGCTGGGACACCACTTTTCGGGGCCAGCGAACCCTGCCAACTTTATAGGGATAAGGGGGTTCCCAGGTGAGCGGCGCGATAGGATAGTCTGCAGAAATGAATTCGGGAAAAGCATTGAAAATTGGTGTGTCACGCTTCAAAAAGATACTCCATTCACTGACCACATTTATCACTTCAACCGGCACCAGGACATCCCGATGTCTCAGCCTGCCGTCCAAGGTTTGATTGACACGGACAATCGCATGCGTGACCAACCGGTTTTGAGGCCGGATGACCACCTGAACCACAATACCCATCATCCCGCTCTCGCAGTATACCCTGGCCCCTATCGTCGGCTGGATCGCAGGTCGAATAATCTCCGCCTGCTCGCCTTTCACCTTGGGAAGTGAGATGACCCCCCGCACAGTAGGAACCCGGGCTGCGTCCTCTTCTGCAAGTTGCTGCAGTTCCCGGCTGGGGATTTCTCCGCTCAGGGATGTCCATCCGTGATAACAGTAGACCGGTAAACTATACGGCCGGACTTGCTCATCCTTCCATAGCGACCGGGCTACCTGGCGCGTCAGGTCCGGGTCGGTGACCAGATGATTGTGAACGGCAAGTACTCCGCTCACTGAGCGGGCGATCTCCTCCAGGCGTCGAAAGAGCAATTCCCTGGTGATATGCCCGGTTAGAAAGACCTGACCTTCCTCGACCGAAATAGAAATATCCTGAAATTCGAACGAAGAAATCGTGTCTTCTTTCTGAAATGCTATCCAGATATCCTCCTGTATATTTTCACCCAGCCCGTTGACTGACTTAATATCTACATCGTTAATAGCCACTTACAAACCTCCATAGCCCCATGCATAATCCTTTAGACGGTCTTCCCATTTATACATACCGAATTTACTTTCCATCTTGGTTCGACCATTAAAGAATATCTCCTGATTACAAAGTAATTTAGGACGATTCTGAAGTAAGATAGAAATCATCGATGAAACCTTTAAATTGTTTTTACTATTAATGGTATGGTATCATCGATACGATCCGCTTTCATGGACTGAAAGTGCTAATAAAGTATCATAAATTTTTGGGGAATAATGGAAACAAAGACTGAACAGCCAGTAAAAGCACCTCCTGCCTTCACCGGCCTCAGCGATGCAGAGGCTGAATCCCGGCGTGCACAGGGCCTGGGCAATCGAGCCACAATTCCATCCAGCCGGACCTACTGGCAGATCTTCAAGGAAAACGCCTTCACCTTTGTCAACATTGTCCTTTTTGGGCTGGGGATCATCCTGATCTTGCTCGGCCGGGTGAGTGACGCCCTGGTTTCAGTTGGGGTGATCTCGATTAATATGATCGTCAGCATTGTGCAAGAGATCCACGCCAAGCAAACCCTGGACCACATTTCGCTCATCACCCGGCCGGCGGTAACGGTTGTGCGGGAGGGTATGCTAAAAAAAGTTGACCTGGAGGCAATCGTCGCCGGAGATGTCCTGCTGGTTGAGACCGGGGACCAGGTCGTTGCCGATGGCGCGTTACTGAGCGAGGATGCTATCCAGGTCGACGAATCCCAGCTCACCGGCGAATCGAATCCGATCACGAAACACACAGCGGACCCGCTGTATTCGGGCAGCTTTTGCTTGAGTGGGAGCGGCTATTATCAAGCCGAGAAAGTGGGCAGCGAGAGTCTCACCAACCGGTTGACTACTTCAGCCCGCGCTTTCCGGCGGGTGAAGACCCCCCTCCAAAAAGAGGTGAACCTGGTGGTGCGTGTACTCCTGCTCGTTGCCGGATACCTGGAGATATTGCTCATCGTCAACAGTCTGTTCGAAAAAATCCCCCTGGTGGAATCAGTGCGCATGTCGGTGGTCGTCCTGGGGCTTATCCCGAATGGGCTTTTTCTGGCAATTGCGACCTCATATGCCATGGGTGCGGTGCGCATTGCAAGCAAAGGCGCCCTGGTGCAGCAGTCCAATGCGATTGAGTCGCTCAGCCATGTGAATGTCCTGTGCCTGGATAAAACCGGAACGCTGACTACCAACCGTCTGAAAGTCAACCACCTCGTGCCAGTCCAAACGGCGGATGATATCTTTCGCTGTGCGTTGGGCGATTTTACGGCCAGTTTCCAATCCCGCAACCAGACTACGGCTGCAATCTCAGAAGCCTGTCCGGGGTCTGCCCAGCCCACCCTGGAGTCCGTCCCTTTCTCATCCACTTATCGCTGGAGTGGGTTGGCGATGAACAGCGGCGTCTATATCCTTGGCGCACCCGAGACGGTCTTAGCCGCCCTCGAGCAGCAAGATTCTCTACTCCCAACCATTGAGGAATGGACCCAGCAGGGGCTGCGAGTGCTGGTATTTGCTCACTCCCCAAATGTGGTTCCCCTGCATGACGTGCATGACGCGCCTGTGCTGCCTGCCGGCCTGGTCCCGCTGGGATTGATTGCCCTGGCAGACGAACTAAGGCCAGAAGCTCGTGAGACGCTTGAGAATTTCCGCAAAGCCGGAGTTGAACCCAAGATTTTCTCGGGAGATAACCCGGATACAGTCGCTGCCCTGGCTAAACAGGCGGGGTTCGACCCGCAGAGCGAGGCAGTCTCCGGAATCGAGCTGGCCCGGATGAAACCTGAGCAAGTCAGCCAGGCTCTGGCAAACCAGTCCATTTTCGGACGCATCGCACCCCAACAAAAAGAGCAAATGGTTCACATCCTGCGCGATCAGGGGAAATACGTGGCCATGATCGGGGACGGAGTCAATGATGTATTGGCGCTCAAGGGCGCCGATCTGGCGATTGCGATGCAGAGTGGCAGTCAGGCGGCGCGAGCAGTGTCAGACATTGTCCTGCTGGATGATTCCTTCGGGGTGCTGCCTCAAGCAGTTCTGGAGGGCCAACGTATCCTGAATGGGATGCAGGATACCTTCAAACTCTTTCTCACCCGCATCTTGTACGTCGTCCTCTTGATCCTCTCCTCCGCAGCGATCGGCGGCTTCCCGCTGACTCCCAAACACAACTCGATCCTGACCTTCCTGACGGTCGGGCTCCCGACCATCGCCCTGGCTGCCTGGGCAAAACCGGGCGCGGTTCCTCAAACGAACGCACTCCGCAGGATCAGCCATTTTGTTCTGCCGGCCGGTCTTGCCCTGGGGTTGGCTGGAATGGGGGTCTTCATTGGGTTTTTGATCATGCCGGCGGTCCTTTCCGGGCATTTTTCACTTTCGAACAGCATTGAAGTAGACCTGGGCAGTATTGGCCTCAATATCGCCCAGACGGCGCTGACCAGTTTTTCGATTTTCTGCGGCCTGTTCCTGATCTTGTTTGTTGAGCCGCCGAGCCAATTTTGGGTAGGCGGCACCAGCCTGCGGGCAGATCCGCGTTCATATTACCTGGCGGGGGGTCTGTGCGCTATCTTTGTTTTGATTCTGGTAACCCCTCCCCTCAGGAACTTCTTCGAGCTGGCGCCGCTGGCATGGTTCACTTATCTCCTCCTCTTTGGATTAGCGAGCCTGTGGGCGTTGCTGGTACGCTGGCTTTGGCGTAGCCAGGCTCTGGATCGGTATCTCAGTCTGGAATAAGGAAATGCGTAAGGATCTTTCCAAAAAGGTAAATGTCAGAGCCTTATATCTTTCACCTGATTGCTGAGTGCACCATCATAGACTGCTTTTGCAATAGTGAAAGCCAGATATCGGCTCTGACATTTCCTGGCCCGTTTTGCCCATCAGGCTGCAACTCAGGTCAACTTAAAGGAACATGCAGATGCTCAAAAGTCGGTCAAATCGGCTTCTAAAGTATATTTGAAGAGCTTTCCACCCTCACGCTCCAGCTCTTTAACCAGGCGGTCAATCCAGGTTGGTTCAACCATAGCAACGAGCGCCGAATTACCTGGTTGCAGGCTATCTTGCAGATCGCGTAAAAATTCTTTTGGAAAGCC
>Ga0209039_10004560_pt1 | contig 10032 bp, 8 predicted proteins | sample BogFormECP12_OM1_FD_188238 | JGI IMG/M metagenome (GOLD analysis project Ga0209039, IMG submission 188238) | Bog forest soil microbial communities from Calvert Island, British Columbia, Canada - ECP12_OM1 (SPAdes) (version 2) | ecosystem: Environmental > Aquatic > Freshwater > Wetlands > Bog ... | reverse complement strand
CAGCGGCCGGCCGGTGAATACCTCGTAAGCCACCACGGCCCGTCCCATCAGCGTGATCGAAAGCGCCACCAGGCAGTCGACCCCCAGGTCAAAGCCCAACACCGTTTCCAGGTCGGCCAGATTGTGCAGGCTGGGCGTCGGCACTGAATTCAACGCCCATAGCACCGTCCAGGCCACTCCCAGCGCCGCCAACAACAGCGACAGCGTGGCAGCCGCCAGTAATGGACGCGCCCGCCGGCGCGCCACCGCCGCCAGCCGCAGACCGCTGCGCATCGCTGCCGCAGACGGCTGATCCGATTTTTCGGCCCGGCGCAGCAAATCCAAAGGCAGTAAATAGCACAACAGGGAAAACAGCAGGTAAGCCAGCACGAGCACCGGGATACCCGCCAGGGCGGGGGTTTCGACCAGCTCCAGCCCGGCCACCGATTGGTAGGAAGGCAGCGGGTTGGCAAAGACCAGCAGACCGGCAATGGTTACTGCCAGTGTAGCCACACATGCCAGCCAGGGCTGGTGCGGGTCAGGCCGGTCCAGGCGAAAACCGTTATACCACAGCATGGCTCCATACCAGGCCAGCGGCGCCACCACCGCCGGTGTCCAACTCACCCACCACCAGAAGTCCATCCCAAAACTGATATCACCCAGCCCACGCCCCAGGATGGCGGTATGGCTGATGAAGAACAGGGCCGCCAGCAGTAGACCGCCACCGGCCAGCAAAGTACCCACCGACTTACGGCTGCCGCTCAAAAATACCATCAGACCCAGCCACAGCAGCGAAATCGCATTGAAAAACGAGACCGCCAGGGCGGCCCAATTTATAAGCATCAGCAGGCTCATAGCTTCAATGGGCCCCATTCTCCGTTTACATTGGCAGCCAGAGGCGTGCCGTCTTCATCCCATACGATCAACTGGCGTCGACTATAAATGAAGGATGCCCGGGTGCGGGCCACCTTATCATCGCTGCTCGATGCGCTCAAACCCCAGGCGGCATAGATCTGACCGTTGGTGCGGCTGACCGCCCGGGCATCGTGATATCCCAGCCGGGCAGCGATTTGTTCATTGGTCAGACCTTGCGCCAGCAACTCAACCACGGCCTGCTCGTTCGGCTCCAGCAGCGCCAGCGGATCGTTGGCATCTTTCTGGCGTACCTGTTGGACGCGCGCTTCGATTTCGGGGTCGATAAAACTGCGCCCGGAAACAGCATCCCGCAGTAGCGGCACGATGCTCTCCGGCAGCAGATAATTGCTCTTACGCACGTAAGCATAATGGCTAAGGATGCCCGACCGCAGAAAGTCACGGTAATAGGCGTCGTCATCCTGGATCGAATAGAACACCACCGGCAGACGGGGATATTCGCGGCGCAGGATTACCGCCGCCTGGATGCCATTCATGGCGCTGGCCAGCGCCACGTCCATTAGAACAGCCGAGGGTGGGCTGGCCTGCCGCAGACTCGCCAGCGCCTCTTCGCCGGTCTGCGCTTCACCCATCACCCGCACCGCCCCGGTTGCCTGCAAGCCGATCTTCAGTGCCCGCCGCAGGGCAGCATTATCTTCAACGATCAACAAATCCAGCATTAAATAAGCCTATCAGCAGCCCAAATTTCTGTCAAGCACACAGGTGAGCTCAGCTGAGGGGGGTCAAACCTGCTGTACTCCCGCCAGGCGTTTTTTGACCTGGCCGCTCATGGCCAGGAAACCCAGCGCCAGCAGCAAACAGCTTATAAAAGCGCCGTACCAGATGTACTGACTACCCAGGTGGTCCATCACCAAGCCGCCCAACATAGGACCCAGGCCATAGCCGGCGGTATAAGCCAGGCCAAATACACCCATATAACGGCCGCGCATATCCTGCGGGGCAATGTCCGCCGCAAAAGCCTGCGAGACCGGCACGCAGATCATCTCACCGGTGGTCAAAATCGCCTGCGCCAGGAAAAAGAACGGCAAGGCGCCCATTGAAGCCCACAGGGGACCTTCGGCAAACACACCAAATCCGAGCGCATAGAAAACCGCCCCCAGCGCCATCATCACCGAGCGGGTGTAGCGGCTGATAATGCGGGTAACCGGGAATTGGAACAGCACCACCATGGTCGCATTCAGGCTCATCAGCAGGCCAAACCACTGCTCGCTGACCCCAAAGCTGCGGTTGAGATACACCGGCAGGGTGGTGGTCATTTGCGAATAAGAAATCAGGGTCGCCAGGCTAAGGCAGGTGAACAGCATAAAGACCCGGTCGCGCAGCACATCCCCCATGCCAGCTCCACTCTGTTTGCCGAAGGCTTCCTGTGCGGCAGGTGATCCTTTCGGCAGGGTTTCGCGAACAAATAGCGCGATCATGATGCCATAGATGGCCGAGGCCACCGCCGAGATGACAAACAGCAGCAAGTACGAGGAATGGGTGGCAATCAACCCACCCAGCGCCGGCCCGATCGCAATCCCCAGGTTCTGCACCACCCGCAGCAAGCCGTAAGCCTGAGATCTTTTCTGGCTCTCCACCAGGTCGGCCACCATGGCATTGACTGCCGGGCCAAAGGCCGCCCCGGTCAGGCCCAGTACGGTGATGATCACGGCGATGACGGCCAGGCGCAGCGCCCCGGGAGCGCTCATCAACGGCCCACCCAGGCCAATACTCAGCACCCCCACGGCATTTCCAAACATGCTGAATAGCATGACCGGCTTGCGCCCGATGCGGTCCACCAGCGAGCCGCCTGCCAGTTGCGAGACGGTCGAGACCACCGCGTAAAGACCGAAGAATATGCCCACATCGGTCATCGAAAAATTGAGCTGGCGAGAAAGGTACAGGCTGAGGAACGGAAATATCAGACCCGCCCCGGCTGCATTAATCAGCTCGCTGACAAACAGCACCCAGAACTGTCGTGGATATTCTCGTATGGTGGAACGCGCCCGTCCGATCACATTTAATCGCTGCGGCGGCGTTTCAGCCCGTTGAGCAGGATCAAGGCCCCTATCACAACCAGCAGTAACGGCCAGACCATCGACAATATTCGCCAACCGCCCGTAAAGGCCGACCAGAAAACCAGCAAGGCTGCCAACCCGGCCAGCAATGTGATCCAACCGCCCCTGGCAGCCGTACGCATAGCGGGGCTCAATACTCCTGCCAGCAGGATGCCGAGCCCCACCAGCACCGGTATGACCGCCCAGGCATAGCTCCAACTCTGCCAGTTACCGGTGAGGTTCTGCCAGTACAGCAGCAACCCGGTGCCGGCAATAATCACCCCCGGGATCATCAAAGGCGCAATCCGCAGCAATACCGCCATCAGCATGAAGATGGCCCCCACTCCGATGATGACATAGGGCCACTGCCATAATCCCTGCGCATACAGCCAGCCGTACAGTACAAAAGCCGCCAGACTTATGATGCTCAAAATCAACCCGGCCGGCAGAGCCCGCCGCATACGCTCATCTGCCAGAGCACCCAAAATCAAACCCAAACCGACCAGCCCGATCATTAGCGTCCAGGTATAAGCCCAGCTATACCAATGCCCTGTCAGGTTCTGCCAGTACAACATCAGGCCGGTGCCGGTCAGAATCGTCGCCGGCATGGCCAACCCGCCTGCTCCCGAAAGCAGTGTCATCACCAGAAAAATCACGCCCACGCCCACGATGCTCCAGGGCCACCAGTATTGGTCGCCAAAGTACTGCGGTGCAAACTGCCCAATTAGAAAAAATAGCCCAAACAAGATCAATGCCACCCCAGCGATGACCGTACCTCGATTACGCCTATTCTTCATGTTTATCCTTCCCCACCCCTCTCTCTAACCCTGACCCCGCAGGCATTGCTGTAATCCTCGATTCACCGACGATTGCCCTGCATCGTTTTCAATCTGCCCGGCCGAATTACCCCTCAGCCAGCTCCCGCAAATAGCCTGCCATCAGCGGCCACAATTTCTGATATTTTTCAAAACGCCGGTCATACTGGGATTGGCGCCGGGCATCTGGCTCGAATTCCTGCCCCAGCCGCACCATGGCCTGACAGCCCTCTTCTATTGAAGAGAACACGCCTGCCCCGCTCCCGGCGATGATCGCCGCCCCCAGCGCCCCGGCCTCACTCACAACCGCTCGCACCAGCGGTTTGCCCAATATATCCGCACTGAGCTGCAGCCAGGCGTCCGACTTGCTACCGCCGCCCACCGCCCGGTAGCCATCGATCGGGATGCCCACACCCGGCAGCGTTTCCAAAACCTGGCGCACATAAAAGGTGGCCCCTTCCAGAATACCTTTCAAGATCTCGGCCCGGCTGGTTTCGAGCGTTAATCCGGCCAGCACACCGCTTGAATCGTCGATGAACTGCGGCGGCCCGGTGATGCTGAAATGCGGCAGAGCCATCACCCGGCTGGGTTCGGATGGGATTTCGGCGATCAGCTCGGCATAAATATCGCGTCTCTCGGCCGCCGCACGTCGCCGCTCGACCGCCGCAAACGTATCCCTGTACCACTTGAGCAGCGAGCCGCCCTGATTATAAATGAAGCTGACGTAGCGCCCCGCTACAGCGTGGTGCTCGGTGTTCAGACCGCGCTCGATCATGGCAGCCGCAGGACGTGGCTGGCTAAAGACCGGCACGGCGCACAGGAAAGTGCCCATGCCGTACATCGGGTAGCCCTCCTGGATCCCGCCGCAGCCGACCGCGTTAGCACACTGGTCATGCGCACCGCTCACAATCGCCAGGCCGGCCGGCAGACCCAGCTCACCTGCCAATCTTGCCTCCAGCCGGCCAATGACAGTGCCGGAAGGCGCCGTGGCAGGCAGTTTGTCTCTATCCAGCCCGGACCAGGCCAGCAGTTCTGTCAACCAGTCGCGGCGCTCCAGGTCAAACAGCAGCAGCCGGTTGGCCAGTGAATAATCGATGACCGGCTCGGCCCCCAGTATAAATGAGACAAAACAGCCCCAGTTGAGGAATTTATAGGCTTGCTCGTACAATTCTGGCTGGTGCTCTTTGATCCACATCAGCTTGGTCAGACCGTAATTGCTCCCCAGCATGTTGCCGTTAATCCGGTACAGGCGCTGGTTACCCAGCCTGGCCTGCAAGGCCGGCAAATATTCCCGCCCGCGGCTGTCGAAATTCAAAATCGAAGGCCCCAGCATCTGGCGGTCATGGCTGACCGGCACGGTCGCCTCGCCCAGCGATGAGACCGCCAGCGCCTTGACCGGATCAGTGCTTGCGCCCGGATATGCGGCCACCCGTTGCAGGCTGTGGCGGACTTTGCCCCACACTTCCTGCGCATCCAGCTCGGCCCAACCGGGCTGTGGGTGCAGGGTATCGTATTCTTCGTATGCTGCGACCAGCATCTGCCCCGTTTCACTAAACAAGGCCGCCTTGCAGCCGCTCGTACCCACATCCAGGCCAATCAGACTCATAGAATCAGTTATCCCTCCCGTCATCTCCCTGCATATGATTATAGCCTACGAGCCGGATTGAGCCAGCAGGCCTGATCACATATTCGGATTTGATTTAGAAACAATTTAAGACCGGTTTACTTTTCCGCCCAAATCCACGTCGAATCCACGTATCTTTTGAACCGCCTCTGTATACTGCTGCGCTATGATGAAACTGTCAATAAAAAGACCATCCATCAGGTGCAGAACCACCGGATACACAAAATTACAGGAGCGCAAAATGTTTAAAAAATCCGCAATTATCTCAATTTTTCTGGTCTTACTGGTGATGTTATCCGCCTGTGGCAGCAGCGCCACTACATCAAGCTCGAGCGCACAGAGCCAGCAAGTTACCCCCTCAAGTCTGACGCTTCAAAACAAATTGGGTCTTGGCATCCTCAAGCTGCAGGGCACCAGCCTGGCCGTAACGGCCGAGCAGGCCAACACATTGTTGCCCCTCTGGAAAGCTGTAAAAGTGCTCAGCACCAATAACATTACCTCACCCGCCGAGATGACGGCGCTTTACCAGCAAATCGAGGACAGTCTCACCTCTAACCAGGTACAGGCCATCAAGAATTTGAGCCTGACCCAGGCCGAATTAAACACCCTTATCCAGCAGCAAGGATCTTCGACCGCTACGAAATCCAGCAGTTCATCCTCCAGCTTATCCAGCAGCGTCCAGTCTCAGAATGCCGGGGCAGGCCTGGATGGCGGCGGGATACCCTTCACCGGCGGCAGCAGCGATATCAGCGCTATTATCGGCCAGACTACCAGCAGCACCACAGCCACAAAAACCAGCACGGTTAAAAGCTCAACCAGCAGCGCCAGCCAGCTCAATGTGGTCTTTGCAAACTCTGTCATCACGTTATTACAAAAACAAATCAGTTGATATACGGCTAAGGTCGCACGCCTTCTACGTATATTCCCCTACCCCCCATTTTCGATAAAAATGGGGGTTTTCAGCACTTAAGTGCTTGCTGTGCAGGGCTTGATTTATTAAACTTCTAATGATGATTAATAAACTGCTTAAAGTTGCGGTCAGATTGATCGTTTTTGGCATCCTGGCGCTCATACTCGCTATTGGGGCGTTCATCGCCATTCTGGACATTTCCCGTAATCAACCCTTGCAATTGCCGGCCCCCACCGGTCCCTACCGCGTGGGAAGAAGCATTTTTGATTGGGTCGATCAAAACCGCACGGACCCACTGGCCGACCAGGCCAATCTCAAGCGCAAGCTGGCGGTCTGGATCTGGTATCCCGCCCAGCCGGGCGCCTCCAGCACACCGGCACCCTATCTGCCGCCGGCCTGGGCCCAGGCCAGGAACAAGGACCAGGGGATTGGCATATTGATCGAGAGCGGGTTGAACAGGATCGTAACCAACTCGTTTGCCGACGCCCCGCTTGCCAGCCAACCAACCAGCTACCCGATTCTGATCATGCAGCCCGGCATGGGCCCATCCATCCCGGATTACACCGTGCTGGCCGAAAACCTGGCCAGCCACGGCTACATTGTGGTCGGTCTCAATACCACCTACACCTCCAATGTAGTGGCATTCCCGGATGGGCGCGTCGTGCTGCGTTCCAAAAAAGGCACCATTCCAGACAGCGCCGGGCCAGCCGAAGCCGATCAAATCGGGAATGCGATTATGGCGGTCTGGAGCCAGGATGTGCTCTTTGCGATGGACCGTCTGCAAAGCCTGAACGCCGATCCAGGCAGCCCGTTCTACCAGCGCCTGGATCTTGAGCAGATCGGGGTATTCGGGCATTCATTTGGCGGTGCTACTGCTATTGCCGTCTGCCAGCAGGATGCCCGCTGTAAAGCCGGAGCTGACCTGGATGGCACACCCTTCAGCAGCGAGGCCCAAACTGACATACCGGCGCCATTTTTATTCATGACCGAAGATTATTCGGCCGGCTGCGACCAGAATTGCCTGGCCATACGCCAGATGGCCGGCCATGACACATCGGGCAGCATCTTCAATCTTTCCGTAAACGGCGCTAAGCATTTCAATTTTACTGACCTGCCCGTGCGCCAGGTGCCGGTCGTCCGCCCCCTTTTCATGGCAGCCGGATATATCGGCGCAATCGACCCCCTGCGAGGCGAACAAATTAGCAATGCTTACCTGCTGGCTTTCTTCGACCAGACCCTGAGAGCGGTAGCCTCGCCCCTCTTACAGGGGCCCTCCTCGGACTATCCAGAAGTGCAGTTCCACAAATAAGTCTAACAGCCCCTGGCTGGCGCCTTCCTAGGTTGACGATGGTTTCGGCGTCTTGCTCGGTGTCGGCGTTTTGGTAGGTTTCGGTGTATGGGTATCTGTAGGTGTATTGGTGATCGTCGGTGTATACGTGATCGTGGGCGTATTGGTAATCGTTGGCGTTGACGAAGGTGTATAGGTATATTCCAAAGTTTCCGTCGGCGTGGGTGTGTAGGTGCCAACGCTGTTCGAAACAACAATTTTTACCCAGACCGTCGAGCCAAATCCGGCGCCCGATGTGTTGTACAGTCGCCAAAAGCCGGTATAGGTTCCTTCGGTGCTGGGCGCGATCATGGCCACCGAAATATCAATTTGCTGCGCAGGAGCCACGCTGTTGGTCAGATTGGTGGATACGCCGCTCATCTGGCTGCCGCTTACAAAGACCATGCTGTAGCCGGTGCTCCAGGTGCAAGAGCCACTGTTTTGCAGCATCCAGGTCTTGGTAAAGTTCTGGCCTGGCGCCAGCACCGTCCCATCTGGAATGGTTACATCGCTGACGTAGATGCTATTATCGCAAGCGCTGATGGTACTGGCTGGCGTCATAGTCTGGTAGGAATAAACAGTGGCATCGGTCGGCATTATGGCTGGCGTATCCGTGTATGGGATGGTCGGAATCTCGGTCGGCAGTGCGGTCGGCTCTTCCGTGGCCGAGGTTGCCTGGGCCGTCAGCGTGCTCGCCACGGCGGTGTAAATATCCGCGGCCGAGAGCGGCGGCGTGGCCGTCTCGGTTGGTTTACTGCTGACGCAGGCGCTCAACAAAGTCACGGCTACAAGCGAAAATATAAACAATCTGCGCGTCTTCATAATTCTCCTTAGCACAAAGGGTTTATCTTGACCCTCCGCTTTACCCACCCGCTAAATCAGTGCGGCCAGATTGAATTATAAGACTATAATCTAAAGATTATGCCTAGATTGAGTTCAGATTTTATTCAGATATCGCCAAAGATCATCCAAACAAGCCAGATCTTTGCCCGCTATGAGACCTGGATCTCCATCAGCCATTTCACCCAGGCGTATCCATCGGATGTGGCAATCACAGCCCGCACCGGAAAGCCGTGCAGGATAGGCAGCGGCTGGTCTTTCCACTGGTAGGCTAGGAAATTATATTCCTGCATGGCATTATCCAGAGTAGAGTAGGCCCTGAACTGGTCGGCTCCCAGCATGTTAATCGATTTGGCGCCTTTCTGCACTCCTGCCACCTTCATCAAATATTGGAAAGGCACACCCGACCAGCTGGTCACGTCCTCGAATTCTCCGGGGCAGGTCAGATTGTTTTTGGCGGTCATCTTGGGCATACAGCGCAGGTCATCCAGGGTCAGATCGAGCGGGTGGTCCACCAGGCCGGTGATCTTCAACCGGTAGATGTCCGGCTCAATCAGCACCCCTTTAGCCGTCACATGCAGGCCGTCAGCATCCACCTGGTCTAATCCAGGCCAGGGCGCCGGTTTTGGCGCAACGATTGGGGCCCAGCGGCAGTTTGCCACTTCAGGCTGGACCGCCGTTGGCAGAGCAGCCAGCGAGTTGGCAGTCGTCGTGCTTGTTGCTGATGTAAATGTGCTTTTAGGTGAAACTGCACAGCCGCCCAGAAATAATACCGATAAGCGTAGAAAATCTCTTCTTTTCATACCTTTATCTAATCCTCTAATAAACCTCCAACCACCACGTAATCGCGGCCGTATTCCTTGGCCTGGTAGAGGGCCGCATCCACCGCCCGCAAGAGTGATTGAGCGGTCAGCCCGTGCTCTGGAAAGCTGGCTACTCCCAGCGAGATGGTAAATTCATTCAATAAACGGCCGTTGACCGTTATCTCCAGCTTTTTGACCCCCTGACGCAGTTGCTCTGCGCGCCGGCGGCCGTCCTCCAGCGAGACCTCAGGCAAAATGAGCACGATCTCGTCTCCGCCATAGCGACAAATGATATCACCACCGCGAATGTTCTCCAGCAGGAACTCGCTCAACCTGCGCAGTACAATATCGCCAGCTTCATGACCGATGCGATCGTTATAGCTCTTAAATTCATCGATATCCAGCATAATCAGCACCACCTGATGCTGGTAGCGCACCGCCCGGCTGAGCTCACGCGCCAGCGCCTCTTCCAGGTAGCGCCGGTTGTAAAGCCCCGTCAACGGATCGCGGATCGATTGGATGTGCAAGGTCTCGCGCAGGTTTAAATTGGCCAGTGAGACTGCTATATACTCGGCCACAGTGACTGCCAGTTGTTCCCAGACGCCCTGGCTGCGGGCAGGCAGACCGCGCAAGTGGTAGACGCCCAGTGTTTCGCCCTGAGCGGTCAGCGGGATGCAGGCAAACGGCAGTTTTGCATCCGGTTGCGTTTCCGGCAGGTGGCTGCAGTACGGCCCGATCTGCGCATCTTTGAAAATATAATTTTTT
>Ga0209039_10004559_pt1 | contig 10034 bp, 8 predicted proteins | sample BogFormECP12_OM1_FD_188238 | JGI IMG/M metagenome (GOLD analysis project Ga0209039, IMG submission 188238) | Bog forest soil microbial communities from Calvert Island, British Columbia, Canada - ECP12_OM1 (SPAdes) (version 2) | ecosystem: Environmental > Aquatic > Freshwater > Wetlands > Bog ... | reverse complement strand
GACGGGCGCCGCATGCGGGTGCGGTCCCGTCGGCGCAGCGAGCCTGCGCGCGAGGACCGCGAACTTACGCCTGAGGAAGAGGCCTACGCCGAGGCACATCGCCTTGCAAACCGAAAGGTCGGGTTTGTCTCGCACCTCGTGCCGTATCTTGCGATCTGCACGTTCCTCATGTTCGTCGCGGGCCCCCGCGCGGCGATGATCGTCGCCATGGCTTGGGGAATCGGCGTCGCCTGCCATTGGTTCGGGGTTCTCGCACCCACCCTGCGCAAGCGCTGGATCGAGCAGGAAGTCCATCACCGCCTAAACCGCACAGTGTCGAAAGAGCGGCGCGTCCTCGAGGGGCAGCACGCGCGGTCCCTGGAAGAGCTCTCCGCCTCCATTGCCCACGAGATTCGAAACCCGATCACGGCGGCCAAGAGCCTCGTGCAGCAGATGGGCGAGGACCCTGCGTCCCACGAGAATGTCGAGTATGCACGGGTTGCGCTCGAGGAGCTCGACCGGGTCGAGCGGTCGATCTCCCATCTGCTGAAATTCGCGAGGGAGGAGGCGCTCCGTCTTGCCGATGTGCGCATGGCCGACGTCCTCGACTCCGCCCTCGAGAGCTTCCGCGATCGGATTGCGCGTGGAGGCGTGAAGGTCGAGCGCGCCTTCGACGGCCAAAGCACGCTGCGGGGGGATTCGGAGAAACTGCGGCGGGTCGCGTTGAATTTGATCGGCAATGCCCTGGACGCGCTCGAGCACGGGGGAACGCGCGCGCCCACGCTCGAGGTTGCGACCGGGGAGAACCTCGCCTCCACAGAGGTCTGGGTCAGGATTCGCGACAACGGTCCCGGCATGGACCGTGACGCACTCAGCAAGATCTTCCGTCCCTTCTACACCTCGAAGCCCGAAGGCACGGGGCTTGGCCTTGCCATCACCAAGAAGCTCGTCGAGGCGCATGGCGGAACGATCGAGGCGCAGTCTGCGCCCGGCGCCGGGACGGAGTTCGTGCTGGCGCTTCCGAAGGGGGGTCCGGAGGCCTCCCCGGGGTCGAACGTCGGCGCGGCGGCGCAACCGGAAGGGGCGGCGTGAGCGCGCGCATCCTCGTCGTCGAAGATGAGCGCGCAATTCAGCTCGCGCTCTCCGGCCTCCTGCGCCGGGAGGGCTATGAAGTCGCCGTCGCGGACTCGGCGGAGGCCGCCTTGGCACAGCTGCGCGAGGACCCCGCCGACCTCGTACTCACCGATCTGGCCCTCGGGCAGGGGCTCTCCGGGATGGATGTCTTGCGGCAGGTGAAGGCGTCGCGGCCGGAGACCGCGGTCGTCATGATCACCGCACACGGTTCCGAAAAGGTCGCCGTTCAGGCGATGAAGGCTGGCGCGCAGGACTACGTGCCGAAACCCTTCGATAACGATGAGATCCGCATCGTCGTGCAACGAGCGCTTGAACACACCCGCCTCGAGCGCGAGCATCGCATGCTGCTCGAGCGCATCGATCGTGAGCTCCGCTTCGAGAATCTCGTGGGCTCCGGCCCCGCGATGCGCCGCGTATTCGAGATGATTGAGAAGGTGGCAGAGACCGATCTCACGGTGCTCGTGCGCGGCGAGAGTGGGACGGGAAAAGAGCTTGTCGCCCAGGCCCTTCATCAGAGAAGCCCACGCCGCGGGCGCCCCTTCGTGGCGGTCAACTGCGCGGCGATCAGCCGCGAGCTCGTCGAGAGCGAGCTCTTTGGGCACGAGAAGGGCGCCTTCACGGGTGCCGATGCGCGGCGGATTGGCCGCTTTGAGGCTGCCGACGGCGGGACCATTTTCTTGGATGAGATCGGGGACATGGCGCCGGAGACCCAAGCGAAGGTCCTCCGCGTTCTCGAAGAGCGAAGCCTCGAGCGGGTGGGAAGTACCAAGCCGGTAGCGGTCGACGTGCGCGTCATCGCCGCGACGCACCGGGACCTCGAAGCCGAGGTTCGGCGCAGTCGTTTTCGTGAGGATCTCTACTATCGCTTGAAGGTCGTGCAGATCCCGGTCCCCCCGCTGCGCGAGCGGCGTGAGGATGTGCCCGCGCTCGTCGATCGCTTCCTCTCGCAGCTGGCCGAGCGCCTCGGTCGCGAGCCCCGGCGCTTGAGCGCCGGGGCCCTCTCCGCCCTCGCCGGCTACGCCTGGCCGGGCAATGTGCGGGAGCTTCGCAACGTCGTGGAGCAGGCGGCGGTCCTCGCCCCCTGCGAGACGATCGTGGAGGCGGATCTGCGCCTTCCCTGTCGCCAAGAAGGGAGCGCCCCCGCGGCCTTCTCCGGCGGCGCAAATGCCGGGGGTTTCGCAGATGCGAAACGCCAGGCCACCGAGGACTTCGAGCGCAGTTATCTGCTGCGCGCCCTGCGCCAGCACGGCGGGAACATCTCCCGCACGGCCGAGGCCATCGGCATGGTGCGCCAGAGCCTTCAACAAAAGATCCGTGAACTGGGTCTCCGCTCCGAGGACTGGAGCGAGGGCTCGTGATGCGCGACCCGCGCAGGAGGAACATCGTGGCATCCACTCGTCCCCTGGGTTTCCTGGCACGCCTTGGTCGTCTTGTGCGGGGAGGTTTCGCCGGATGGGTCCGCGACCGCGAGGAGCGCAACCCGCGCGCCGTCTACGAGCAGGCGATCGACGAGCGTGTGCGGCAATACGCCGAGCTCAAGAAGGCAGTCGCCGGCATCCTCTATATGCGGAACAAGCTCGAGGCGGAGATCGAGGAGCGCCGGGCGGAGGCGGCGAGGCTCGGCGACGACGTTTCCCGGGCGATCCGAAGGGCGGACGACGGGGCGGCCCTTGCGCTCATCACACAGCGGCAGGTCCTGATCGAAGACCTTGACCGTGCCGAGCGCGAGCTCGCGGCCGTCCGCGCCGAAGGCGCGGAGGCGAAGCGCAACCTCTTGCGCTTCCGCGAGGAGATTCGCAGCCTCGAGCGGGAGAAGGTCCAGATGCTTGCGACGCTCGCCAACGCGAACGCGCGTCGGCGGATCCAGGAGGCCTTCGAGGGTTTCTCGATTGAGGCGGAGATGCGTGCCCTCGAGGGTGTGCGGGAGCACATCGCCCGCACTGTGAGCGAGGGCCACCTGGAACGCGAACTCGACGCAGAGGGTCTCGACGCGCGAATCCAAGAGATCCGCGTCGAAGCGCGCGCCGAAGCGGCGCGGCGCGAGCTCGCCGAGATCAAAGGGCGTCTTCGCCCCGTGCTGCTCTCGAGCCAGGAGTCGGCGCTGGCCCCGTCTTCACGCTGAGGCCGCGCGGTCGCTCGCGAGGTGCTAGACACGGGCGGCAATGCGCCGCTCGTCAAGGCTCCCCCTCCTGCTTGGCGTCCTGACCTGGCATTTCGCGTGCGCGCCGCCCCCCGCCAAGGACTTCGATGAGCCCGCTAAGCCCAAGAAGGTCAAGATCCTTGAGACGGAGTACGACGACCGCGCGGCGGGCCAGGAGGGAGAGGCTGAGGTCGCGAGCCAGCTCGGGATCTACAAGAACGATGCCATCCAGGCCTATGTGAACTCCGTAGGCCAGCGGGTGGCGCGTGGCGCACCCCGCGGCTTCGACTACCGCTTCCGGATCGTGGACCAGTGGAGCCCGAACGCCTTCGCCTTGCCCGGCGGGGTGATCTTCGTCTCGCGGGGTTTGCTTGCGCTGGCGAACTCCGAGGACGAGCTCGCGTGTGTGCTTGGCCATGAGATCACCCACGCGGCGGCGCGCCATCAAGCGGCGGCGCAGCAGACGGAGATGCGCCTTGGACCCTTCTCGCTGGGATTCGCCCGCGCAGCCTATATGGCCGCCTACCAGCGCGATGAAGAGCGGGCTGCGGACGAGGGCGGCCAGCACTTGGCGGCGGCGGCAGGCTACGACCCGCGGGCGATGGCCGAGTTCCTAAAGCGCCTGGGCGGCGACGAGCGCCTGATGCTCGGAGCACAGCGCATTCCCGGCTTCTTCGACACCCACCCCGGCACCACGGAGCGCATCGCGTCGACGGAGACACGTGGCCGGGAAATCGCTTGGACGCGAACCCCGGCCATTGCGCAAAACCCCGAAGGCTACCTGCACGAGATCGAGGGACTCGTGTTGGATGAGAATCCGGCGGAAGGGATCTTCCGGGGGAGCCGATTTGTCCATCCCGACCTCGACTTTACGCTCACCTTCCCGGAAGGCTGGACCACGGTCAACACGGCCTCCGCCGTGGGCGCGATCTCCCCGAAGCACGACGCACGCATCGCCCTCGAGATGGTGGCGGAGGGTGACGACCCGAAAAAAGCTGCGGAGAAGTTCCTGAGTGAGCGAGCGGTCAAGATACACGCACAAGTGGAGGAGGCTCAATCGATCTTCGTCGGGGAACTGCCCGCCTACCAGGTTCGAGGGCGCGTCCCGACGGCGCAGGGTGACGTGGCAGGCCAGCTCACATGGATTGCCTACCGCAGTCACATCTATCGCATTAGCGTCTCGGCCCGGTCTCTCGTGGCGTCGGGGTATTTCGGCCGCGCGCAAAGTACGACAAGGAGCTTTCGCCCTCTTACAGGGGACGAGCGGGCCTCGGTCCTGGTGTCGCGCCTGCGGATCGCCCATGCGACGAAGGGGGAAACGATCGAGGCGCTCTCTCGACGCACCGGCAATGCTTGGGACATCGAAAGAACAGCGGTGGCGAACGGTCTTTTTGGACCGATCGTCTTCCCTGACGGCCAGCCCGTGAAGATTGCACTTACCGAGCCCTACCACCCCGCCGAACTCCCAACCCCCGCCTCGGCTGCCCCCTAGGCGTCCGGTGTGCTCCGCGGGCGCAGCCGCGGCGCGTCGATCGTCGAGGCCGCCAGTAGTTCTAAAGCCGAGACCGTGCTCCGCTGGGGTTCGCGCATCGACGGCACGCCGCTGAATTGCTAGAGGGCGCAACAGCGTCGCCGTCTCCGAAGGTCGAGGCGGCGGGCAAGGCGGAGGCGCCATGAACGGCGGAGGCGCCAGGGATGCGCTGTCACGCTCGTTCGTCGAAGGACTCGAGCGAGGTGCCCCCGATCCCACGCTTCTCGCGATCGCCGGGGAAGCCGAGCCGCCCGGCGCCGCCCTCGCCTTTGTCCGGGCCGCACAGCATCCGGACCTCGCGCCGCAGATCGCACACTGGGTGCCGGCGCTCCTTTTCTCGGCACGACCGGGCTTCGCTGCAGCGCGTTTGCACGAACTCGCGGGTGCTTACCGAGAGGCATGCGGTGCGCCTCTCGATCTCGCGGGCGCGCCCGGACTGCTCCCGGTTCTTGGCGCCAGCAACTTCCTCGCGCGGCTGCTCGTCCGTCGCCCCGCGCTCTTGCGCGAGCTCGAAGGGCCGATTCCCGAACCGCCCTCGGAGACGCCGAGCGGATCCTGGAGCGCCATTCGCATCTGCAAGTACCGCGGGCTCCTGCGCATCGCCGCGCGCGACCTCCTCGGTCGGCCCTTTGGCGAGAGCCCGCGGGAGCTTTCCGACCTGGCCGACCGCTGCCTTGGCGCGGCCTTGGCCTGCGCGGCGGACGAATCCGGCATCGTCCCCGCGAGCCTCCTTGCCCTCGGAAAGCTCGGAGGTCGAGAGCTGAACTTCTCCTCCGACGTGGATCTCCTGTTTTTGTATGACACGCCGAGCGAGGCGGAGGACGCGGCGCGCCATGCGGATGTGGCGCGTCTCGTTCGCGCCTTCAAGGCGGGCCTCGAACGGCCAACCGAGGAGGGATTTGCCTACCGGGTCGACCTTGATCTGCGGCCCGAGGGGCCGCAGGGGGCGCTTGCCAACTCGGTGAATGCCGCCCTCGACTACTACGAGTCCTTCGGCATGGAGTGGGAACGTCAGATGCTGATCCGACTGCGCTTTGTCGCGGGACCCGAAGCCGCCGCCCGAACGTTCGAGCGGGCGATCGCCCCCTTCGTGTTTCGGCGTCTCATCGACCCCGGGGTCGCGCGTGCCGTGCGTGCGATGAAAACCCGCATCGAGGAGGAGCGCCGTCGCGCGGGGCGCGACATCGAGGCGGATCTGAAGGAAGGGCCCGGCGGGATCCGAGACGTCGAATTCCTCGTGCAAGCCTTTCAGCTCTTCCATGGCGGTCGCTTGGAAGTGCTGCAGCGAGGGAGCGTGCTTGAGGCGCTGGCTGTCCTCGGGCGGCTCGAGCTGCTTCCCGAGACAGCGGTCACGGACCTGTCGCGGGCCTACACCTGGCTGCGACGTGCTGAGCACGCGCTCCAGATGGTGGAAGAGCGCCAGACCCAGGGCTTCCCGCGCGAGCGGTTCGGGCAGATCGCGCTTGCGCGCCGCATGGGGTATGCCGAGGCCGAGGGCGAACGCGCGCGCGAACGGCTGCTCCATGACTGGGCGACGGTCCGAAGCCAGGTGCGCGCGCAGTTCGAGGCGCTTGTGCTGGGCGAAGGCGACGATGCTGCAGCTTGAGCGGCGGCTTGCGGAAGCCTTGGGATCCGATCGCCTCGTGCGCAGGATGCACCTCACGGCCGAGGCATTTCTCGCGAAGCGAGGGGGCGACGCAGCTGCGCTCCGGCTTGAAGGAGGTGCTCTCCTCGGCGTGGCTCGGGTCGTCGCGACGAGCGCACAAGCCGCTCGCCTGCTTGCCACCCGCCCCGGGCTCCTGGAGTCGATCGCGGACTGTTCGGTCGAGACCGCGAGCAAGAGGCTGGCGCAGCGCACGGCAAGGCTCCTCGAAAACGAGCTCGCCCTGCCGGCCCCTGATCTCGAAGCCTTCCTCGACGAGCTGCGCCTCCTACGGCGGAGCGAGACCCTCTTCGCGGCCTGTCTCCATCTCGGCGGGCTCGTCTCCTTTGTGGCAGCCTCTTCCTTCCTTTCCGCCCTCGCCGAGAGCGTGGTGCGCCGCGCGCTTTTCCAAGCGCAGGTCCGAACCCCCTTGGCCGAGTCCCTCTCCGTCGTCGGCATGGGAAAGATCGGTGGCCGCGAGTTCACCTACCACTCCGACCTCGATCTGATTTTCCTGCAGCGTGGCGGCCCCGAGGCGATCGCACTTGCCTCGCGGATCGGCCAGCGCGTTGTCGCCTATCTCTCGACGATGACCGGAGCGGGCGTGGCCTATGAGGTCGACACGAGGCTTCGCCCCTCCGGTGGCCAGGGGCTGCTTGTCACTTCCTTCGAGTCCTTCGCCGCGTATCAAGAACGCGATGCCCAGGTCTGGGAGCACTTGGTCTTGATGCGCGCCCGTGCCATTGCGGGCGATCTCCTGGGCGCGCGGGACGTGCTTTCGCGAACCCGAGGGCGTGTGCTCTCACGGGCGGGACCTCCCTGGGAAGAGGTAGCGAAGATGCGCGCACGCGTGGAGCGGGAACGTGCCGAGAAGGACGAGCGCGCGGGAAGGATCGCGTTTAAGACGGGGCCCGGCGGGCTCATGGATGTCGACTTCCTTGCCGCAGGTGCGCTTCTCGAGCGAGGCGACGAAGGGCCGCTTCCCGAGATCCCAAGCAATCCGGCCATGCTGCGCTGCGCAATCGCGGGTCCCCCGCTTGAGCGGCTGCTCGACGCGTACAGCGAGCTGCGCCGGATCGAGGCCGTCTCCCGCTGGGTGAGCGGGCGTGCGATCGAGCTCTTCGATCCGAAGAGCGAAACCTTCGCGCTGAGCGCCGAGCTCGCGGACTTGCCGGACGGAGTCGATGGGCTCGCGGCGCGCATCGAGGTGAGCCGCGCCACGATTCGAAACGCTTTCCAAGGCGTCCTTACGCGGGGCAGCATCGCGGCACTCGGAGCGGTGCCACCCGCACCGCCGGCTCAGTAGGCCACCCGTGCTTCCAAGCGGCCATCCTCTGCGCGCACCACCACAAGGCGGGACATGCACGGCATGCAGTACACACGGTCTCCGGGTCGCAGTTCGCGGGTCGAGCGGATCACGACCTTGCACACCGGGCAGACCACCTCATTCGGCCCGAGAGCATCGCCCGGACCCTTCCACTTGCGGTAGAAGCGTCGGTATTTCGGAGGCACCTCGTCGAAGCCGGTGTCTTCCAGCAAGAAGCGCTGCCGCGGGGCGGTCTCCTCGGCGTCCTCGTGCCGGAGCAGCGGATCCGCACTCACGCAAAGCCGAGGCGCGCCACCACCTCAAGGTAGTTGCGGCCTAGTTCGGGGCGCTCCTCGTTCGGGACCCCAATCTCCCGCAGTGTCTCCTCAAAGCTCTCGAGCACCCAGTGATCGAGCTCCTTTTTCACCTCGCCGATACGCGCGCGGATGTGCGGCGATGCTTGGAGCCGCCGACCGAGCTCGTTCTCGCCGAACCCGATGTGGCGGCGCTCGTCCTTTACGATCCCCTGCAGCACCTCTCGCGTGACGAGGTCGGCAGTTCGGGCATGACTCTGGAAGACGGTGAACTCCATCGCTTCGAGAATCACGTTCTGCGCGAAGATCGCGGCTTCCCAGTCGCGGCTCTGGACGAGCTCGAGCAGCCTCCGTTTGAAGTGGAGGAGGCTGCGCGACGCACGTCGCTCGATCTCTGCCTCCGGCGCGGCAACCCCAAGCTCGCCGAGCCGGTGCAGCAGCACCTCGAGGTGGCGGCCCTCGTCGGCGACCTGGGTGGCGAGGAAGATCTTGGTGAGCCGGTTTGGGGCGATGGCCACAAGTCCGCTGGCACCCTCGAGCGCGGCTGTTTCCCCGACGCAGTAGTTGCAAAGGACAGTCACGAGGTGCTCTCGCTCGCTCGGAGCAAGGGGCGCTCCGTGCACGTCGGGCCGGTGACCGAAGGTTTGCCCCGCGAGATAGCCCTGGACGGAGTGGAACCAGAACTCGAAGGAGTGCACCTCCTCGAGAAACGCCTCGGGCTCGAGTGCGTGGACGTCAGCCGCTTCGTCCCGAATGGCCCGCTCCACCGCGCGGCCCCCCCTCCCGGCGATCTACGGCCGGGCCGGAGTCTGATACTCGATGCCGATCCGCCCGAGGCGGATCTTGAACTCCTTCAGCACCGTGTCCGCGAGCAGCCGCTCCATCTCCTCCGGCTCGAGCGCATTCAGATCGGCACCGTGCCACTCGGCCTTCGGTGCGCCGTAGCCGGACATCGAGCCGCGCAGCTTCTTCAGCTCCTCCCGCGCCGGATTGTTGCGGAAGGAGTCCGCGAAGGTCGCCAGCATGTAGTAGGACATCTCCTTCTGCATGCGTTCAATCGCCGGCTTCTTTTCCGGGTACTCTTGAATCAGGGAGCCGATGCGGTTCTCGCCGAAGCCCACGTGACGCCGCTCATCGGCGATCGTTCCCGAGAGCGTGTGCGCGAACTTCGGGTTGAGCGTCTGGCTCCCGGCGTACATCATCTCGAAGACGCTGAACGCCATGCCTTCGAGCACGACGTTCTGACCCACCACGCCGGCCACAAAGTCCTTGCGGTCGACCTTCTCGAGCAAGACCTCCGCAAACTTCACGAGATTCGGGTTCGCGTACTGGTGGATCGCGCTCTCGAGCTCGCTTTTCTTTACACCAAGGTCGAAGAGGCGCTGGGTGAAGATCTCCACATGTCGGGCCTCGTCGAGGGTTTGCGTCGCGAGAAAGCGTTTGCTTGCTTCGTCCGGGGCAGAGTTGATGAGACCCGAAGACGCTGCGAGGGCGCAGCGTTCCCCGACCACCAGCTGGACGGTCGTCCCGATGGCTTGCTCGCGCAGCAGCGGGTCGGAGAGGATGAGTTCGGGCTCGCCCTCGCTCGGCCGATGGCCGTATTCCGTCCCCACGAGGTAGCCCTGGGGACAAGACTCGAGCCAGTGCTGCACGGAATAGATCGACAGGAAATCAGACATCATTCCTCCCCAGCGCATCCCCCGATGCCATGTTCGGTGGCAAGAGTTGTGCCACGCACGAAGCGCCGGAGAGAACGCCCTAAAGAATGGCTGCAGCCTTGTGCCCCAATCGGCTGCGGCAGCCCGTCCTCCGCTGTGGCTGCTTGTCGCTTTCGCGAAGCGGTGGCATGCTAGTTTTCGATGTGGCGTCAGATGACCAAGGAAGACACTGCGCAGCGGCTCGCCTTTGTCGGACTTGGTGAGGAAGAGCGGAGCTATCTCACGGCGCTCCGGCCCATCCTCGAGCGGCACGCCGACGCGCTCGTTGCG
>Ga0209039_10004558_pt1 | contig 10036 bp, 9 predicted proteins | sample BogFormECP12_OM1_FD_188238 | JGI IMG/M metagenome (GOLD analysis project Ga0209039, IMG submission 188238) | Bog forest soil microbial communities from Calvert Island, British Columbia, Canada - ECP12_OM1 (SPAdes) (version 2) | ecosystem: Environmental > Aquatic > Freshwater > Wetlands > Bog ... | reverse complement strand
CAGGGCCAGACCGGCACCTGCCAGCGGGGTCAACCAGGGTAAAATTCCGGTTACTGCGGGCAATATGAGCCCAAGCGCTCCCAGGATTTCAACGCTGCCGATGGCTTTTATTGTGAGGGGTGAGACTCCATCTACCCAATGCATGCTCACAGCAAGCTGTTCCTTAGATCGGGCCAGTTTCATGCTGCCAGTGATTAAAAATATCAGCGCTAAAAAACTTTGTAAGATCCATAATGCAATGTTCATTATTTTCAACTCCTTTCGTATAATAAATTAGTGTTGTATAACCAACTTATGTTTGATATTTGTATTATAAAAATAATCATTCTTATATTCAATCATCAATAACCGCTTTTTGTTGCTTAGACGACGAAGATAGCAAGTTGAGGTAGAAAAATGCCAGGCAGGGTTCAATCGACCCGCCTGGTTTTGACGATCATGGCTCGGCGAATTTTATTGCAATTAACTTCGGCCGCGCAGTATATCCAATAGACCCGCCGGACGCTCGCGTTGTTGCTGATCGCGGTTCGCGCTATTACGCTGGGTCTCCAATAACATCGCCAGCTCTTCCTCTGGATTGCGAAACTGCATCGAATACAGCCTGGCATACAAGCCATTCTGTTCCATTAACTCATCGTGAGTGCCCAGCTCGATGATTCGACCGCAATCCAGCACGGCAATGCGATGGGCCACCTTGATAGTACTCAGTCGGTGGGCGATGATCACCGTGGTGCGGTTCTGCATAAGCCGGTCGAGCGCTTCCTGAACCAGGCCTTCCGATTCATTATCCAGGGAGCTGGTGGCCTCGTCCAGCAGCAAAATGCGGGGATTTTTCAGGATAGCGCGGGCGATGGCAATGCGCTGTCTTTGGCCCCCGCTTAGATTGGCGCCGCGTTCACCCACCAGGGTATCATACTGTTTGGAAAATTCCATAATGAAGTCGTGGGCGTTGGCTGCCTTGGCGGCCTCAATCATCTCTTCTGGGCTGGCATCCAGACGCCCATACAGGATATTCTCACGGATGGTGCCGCCAAACAGCAGAGTCTCCTGGGGCACAATGGCCATCTGGGCCCGCAAGCTGGCCTGGGTGACCGTTCGCAGATCGTAACCGTCGATGCTGATCCTGCCGCTACTCGGATCGTAAAAGCGCGGGATCAAGTTGAATATTGTACTCTTGCCGGCGCCGCTGGGCCCAACCAACGCCAGAATTTCACCGACGTGGATATCCAGCGAGACGTCCTGTATGACCTGTACGTCATTTTCGTAGCTAAAAGAAACGTCCTCAAAGGTGATTCGGCCACCATTGGCCGGTAAAACAAAGGCATCCGCTGCATCCTGGATGGTAGGACGCGTGTCCAATAACTCAAATACCCGCTGCACACCACCAACTGCCGAGTTGAGCTGGCCGTACAAATATCCCAGACCACCCAAACTGGCGGCAATCGAAATGCCATAGATCAGGAAACCGGCAATCATCGCCAGTGTCAACCGACCGGCGATGACCTCACGACCACCAAACCACATGATGGCTGCGATCGTTCCAAATCCCAGAAAACTCATCACAGCCGCAAACAAAGAATTATTCTTAGCCAGCGTCAGAGAAGCCTGAAAGGTTTTATTCATGGCTGTGTCATAGCGCTGGGTTTCGAATGGTTCACGCCCAAAACTCTTGACAACTCGAATGCCTTGCAAGCCTTCTTCAGCCACCACTGTTGAAGCAGCCAATTGGTCCTGAATGGTGGTGCTGATCCTGCGAATGCGTCTGCCGAACACCATCGCTACCAAAATCAGCAACGGCACCATCCCCAGGATAAAAAGAGTAAGTCTGGCATTTAATGTAAACACGATCACGATCGAGCCGATCAAGGTCAAGAGCTGGCTGAGCAGCGTGGTAATGTTATTGGTCAGCATCGTGCGCATCAGAGTCACATCGCTAGATAGCCGTGAGACCAAATCTCCTACACGCCGGTCACCATAAAAATCAAGCGATAGCTGCAGCAAGTGTGAGTAAAGCGAGGTGCGTAGATCAAGTACAATTCTTTCACCAACATAAGCCAGCATGTAAGATTGTAAAAAAGAAAAAGCAGACTGGAGTAGAAATATGCCCACCAGGATGGCCGCCAGCGTATTAAGCGGGCCGTAGGTATGCACTTTGGTGGCGCTATCCAGCAAACGTACGATCACCAACGGGAAGGCCAGGCCTAATCCGGTTGAGATCAACAGAGCCAGAATAGCCAGGGCCATGTGACCCCGGTATGGTTTTAAATAGCTGAATAATCTGGTCCAATTGACATCTTTAAATGAGAAACGCGAATTATTCAGGCCAGTTGTTTCCTGGCTGCGGTGGTCCGATCGGTTACCCATCATGCGGTTTTTTCTCCCGATTACTAACATCCAGGTGGAAATGTATTTTTCCTTGACTGGAAGGATGGCCTATTTGAGCATTGCATGGATATATTAACTCAATATAAATTCTTTTACAACTCCATCTGTACAATCTGCTTGCGCATCCTTACATAAACTGGTGGACTTTTACCAATAGCTCTCCGCTTTTATAAATAGGCGAAATTGATGGTTACATTCGCTCCAACCAATACCATTTGGATTGACGTCCATGCATCTGGCTTGGTTCCACCTGGCTCAGCTTGAAGCCGGGTCTGAAAATCTTTTCCACAAGATCGGGGGATAATAAACCCAACCCTAAGGGTCGGTCATCTATTCCCCATAACAGAAAGCTGCTGCCAGGTTGCAATTGCCGGGTTAATTCGGCGGCATAGCGCGCCTGTCCGGCCACATTCAGCCCATGAAAACATCCCACATCCAGGGCAATATCAAATGGACCGTCCAGGAAATCCAGGCTGGTCACATCGTGGACTACAAATTCTGGCTTTACCTCTGCCTGAGCTGCCTTTTGCTGCGCCCGCCGTATTGCAGTGGGTGAGATATCGACCCCAACGACGGAATAACCTTGTCGGGCAAGATAAATTGAATGGGTTCCTGTCCCGCAGCCCAGGTCGATGGCTTTTCTGGTTTTTCCTGGATGAGAAGCCAATTGCGCAACCTGGGGTGGAACGTTGCTGTCATCCCAACCCGGTTTGGAAATTCGATACATCAATTCATACAACACCTGATCGATCACTGCCATCTTGAACCTCTTTTCTTACTTGTGAAATTGTTATCTAATGAAAACTTTACCAGGCAGGTGTGCAGAGATTATGATGATCTTGTGAATGATTTGTGAACGTTTAATGAGTCATAAGCTAAAAAGATTTTTAAGCACACCACTTGCAATTCTGAAAGGCGTAAGACTGATTTTAACAGCCTGCGCGGCGCATTCTCTTTATAAATTCCGCTATAATCAATTTTAGTCGTTCGTATCTACTGCGTTACGCAAGTTCAGGAGGGCTATGTTGCGTCGTCTCAAGAATCTGGTCGAGTCAAATTTGGTGACTGCCGGATTGACATTAATCCTCTGGATCATCTATGCACTGATTGGACCAGGGGGGGAGTTTTTTGTTGGGTATCGGGATCTGGTGCTCAATCCACAAAATCTAATCCCGGTGTTTGGTCATCCTCTAACCTTCAACCCTCCCTGGCTGGCTCCAATTCTGGCACCCGTTATTACCATGCCGGGAAGAGCCGGTTTTGTTTTGTTTACCGGTGCAACCCTTTTAATGTTCCTATATTCACTCCATTTGCTCGGTGGAAAACCGATCTACCTTCTTATTTCAGCACAATTATTCTGGATCCTGTGGTGGGGACAAATTGATGGTCTGGCTGCCTTAGGTGTTGCAATGGGTTGGTTAGCCCTGCAAGAAAAATCCTGGAAAAAAATGCTGCTGGCGCTGCTTTTAGCTGCATTAAAACCCCAAATGGGCTTGCTTCCAATGATCGCGATGTGGTGGTGGCTGGGTAAAGAGCGCTGGAAAGCGCTGGCTGGTTTTGCCGTCATTACAATGCTCAGCATTTGGGTCTATGGGCCATGGCCGCTATGGTTCGTAGATAGTGCATATAAATTATCGAACAGTAGCCAATATGGTCCCTGGAATTCTTCGATAGGAATATGGGCATTGCCACTGCTTATCCCGGCCCTGGCGCTAAAGCTGGACCGGCAGCAGCGTATCCTGGCCTTGACTGCCACCGGTCTGCTCATATCGCCTTATATGCCATATTACAGCACCGTTTTATTATTTTGTTTTCCGATCCCCTGGTGGAACGTACTTTTTGCAATCATTGGATATTTCCCCAGGGTCCTGGGGACAGCAATCGCCTGGAATGGGATTGTTTTTCTCCCAATCAGTGTTTTGTTATGGCTTTATATGCCTCATATCCGCACCCTGGTATTATCCTTTAAGAATGGCAAAAATAAAATAATCCAGGTTGATTCAATGGGCAGGTAAACCAGAAACCTATAACAGGTAATGCGAATCGATGAGGATAAAATGTCAATCGGCGCCTTTACAGATAAAAGCCATCTGCCCACTTCTGAAGAAATCCAGGCCATGCTGGGCTCTCAATGGGAAGTATGGCTGGAATTCAACCAGTTCGTAATCAATAGCTATGCATGTACCGGTGAGTTCAAGTTCTACGGTAAGAATTATGGCTGGGCGGTGCGCTACTGCAAGAACGGTAAAGCCCTGCTCTCGGTCTACCCCGCACAAGCCGGTTTCACCATACAAATCATCTTATCTGAAGGTGAGATCGTCCAGGCCAGGCAAAATGGTCTGGAGCAAGTTGCACTGAGGGCGATTGAGGCGGCTAATCCTTACCCGGAGGGGCGCTGGCTATTTATACCGATCCAATCCAGCCAGGATCTGCAGGATGTCAAGAAAATGCTGGCAATCAAAGCACCCATCCGGACAGCCAAAAAACATCTTTCATAGGGCAAGGAGAAATGCTGTTTACATGAAACGATTTATGGATGCATTCTTTCCTTTTTTAAAGGATTTCAAAATAATAGATCCTGACCCCAAAGCAATGGATGAACGCTTAAGGGCTCCTTTAGGCCTGTGGGAGCTGTTTGGGATCACATTCTGTATGACTTTGGTGGGGATATTCATCTGGTTAATCAATATAAAAGCGGGCTATCCGGTTGATTTTCTAGTTTTCATGTCAAAGGGAATTTCTCCAGAAATCTTTTACGGCTATTGGATCCTGCCGGTATTTTCCCTTTTGAAACTGCTCCCTTTCCAGATAGCCTATAGCATCTGGTGCTTGGTTAATATCCTTTGCCTGGTCTATACAGTACGTGTCTTTGGCGGTAAGGCTATGCTGGTTTTAATCAGCTATCAGTTCTTTACCAGTCTATACTATGGGAATATTAGCGGAATCCTGGCTGGCGGTTTGGCTTTATGCTGGTGGGGTCTCTCACACCGAGCCTGGAATGTGGCCGGTTTGGGCCTGTTAATAGCCATGACCAAATACCAGGTAGGCCTGCTTGGATTAATCCTGATCTGGTATGCTGCCATATCCTGGCGCGAATTTTTCCGCCTGATGCTGGTGCCATTATTCATCGGCCTATTGTCAGTGATTATTTACCCATACTGGCCAATCACAATGTTACATAAGCTATCAGGATTCTCATTCATGAATCTGGGAATTACACTATGGATTTATATCGGAGCCTGGTGTTTAATCTTTTGGATCCCTGCCCTGCTATTACCCCTCAAAAAACCAGCGCGCTTTCTGGCTCTATTTTGTCTGATTAGCTTTGCCACCCCTTATTTCCAGCACATCGATCTGCTAACATTGTTTGCATTCCCAATGGGATGGTTGCCGCTGCTCGGGAATATTGGCTATTTATTTCCATTCATCGACAAGAATGCTGTACGTTTAATCGCGATTATTCCGATCCTACTTTATTTAATATGCATTCTGCCGGCAACCATTCAGCAATTGAGACGCTTATTCCCGCTTTTACAGAAATCTACTGCATACTCTAACAACTAAATTCTAAGCAATCATTTTTTCCGGTGATCATGTCAATGTTCGTAAAGCCCGACATTTTACCGGATCGGGTATAAAATCATCCTAATATCCTTTATCCCTTTAGATCCTGAATCTCCTCAATGACCTTCCCATCCTCAACACTGCTTATCCTCAAACTTGTCTTAACGCCCTTATTGATCGCCCTGGTAACCTGGGTGGGACGCCGCTGGGGACCTGGTGTCGGCGGCTGGTTAATGGGCTTTCCGCTCACCTCCGGTCCAGTTTCAGCGCTGCTGGCGCTCGAGTATGGACGTGCTTTTGCCGCGCACGCGGCCGTTGGTACCATTGGCGGCCAGGCAGCAGACTGTTTGTTCTGCCTGGTCTACTGCCTCGTCTCGCAGTACACCGGCTGGCCGCTCAGCGCTCTTGCCGCCATCGTTTCATTTTTTGTATCGATCTTTATCTGGAACGGAGTGCAACTTTCGCTGCTGTTCACCTTCGCCATCGCAGTGCTCACGATCTCGCTGGTATTTTGGCTGCTGCCCAACCGGAGCGCTGCTTTAAAGGCTTCCGCCACTCCGTCCTGGGATCTACCGGCCCGGATGATCGCAGCTGCCGCATTTGTGGTGCTCCTGACCACCTTCGCCAACACCCTGGGCGCTCGCCTGAGTGGTTTGCTCTCTCCTTTTCCGCTTTTTACCGTTGTCATAGCGGTTTTCACCCACCATCAACAAGGCGCTGCCGCATCCACCCAACTGCTGCGCGGGGTTGTGCTGGGTGGTTTTGCCTTTGCCACTTTTTTTATAGTGGTGGCCGTCCTGCTGCCGGTTACCGGCCTGGGTTGGACTTATCTGGCCGCCACGGCGGCAGCGCTGGTGCTCAACAGCATTGCTCTGCATTTTGTGCATCCAAGGCAAGCCCCACTGCCAGCCTGAATTTTAATCATGCCAAATTTTAGAGTGACACGGACTAGAAATTGCCATAGATAAAGGGATGCACATCGCTCCCACGCACCGCAGATAGGATGGTCAACCCTGTAAGGACTACTACTGCGGTGATGATACCCACATGTCGAACGCGTGCAGGATACCGTAGGCTGCCTCTCTCGATAAAATCAAGGCCAGCCATCAATCCGCCTGCTAATAAAATTGGCGGCCAAAAGTTGGGTATCCAATACAGATTTTTAAGGTTAGTCATTCCGGCAAAGAAACTGAACGCTGAGGCAAAATCAGCCGATTTAAATAACACCCAACCGATTGCAACCAAATGAAAAGTTATCAATGTAGATAGTAACGTCTGCCAGCCCTTCTGGGGTTTCCAGGCGGTTATGCGCTCGATAGAAACCAAGAGTCCATGCCAGACACTCCAGACCACAAAAGTCCAATTTGTGCCGTGCCAGAAACCGATCAAAATCATCGTGATTAGATTTGTGACTACCTGGATCTGGCGTGACCAGCGCTGCCCACTTCGTTTGAGTAGTGACCGGCTCAGCGGGAAAAAAAGGTATTCACGGAACCAGGCTGTGAGCGACATGTGCCAGCGGTTCCAGAAATCTGCAATAGTACCAGAGAGATAAGGCTGGCGAAAGTTTTCGGGCAAATGGAACCCTAACAGAAGCGCCGAGCCGCGCGCCAGGTCAGTATAGCCGGAAAAATCAGCATAGATTTGAATAGCATATAAGTAGAACCCCTGGATGAAAAGCAATGTAGGAAAGGATGGATTGCCAGGTTGTCCTGCTGCACGAAAGGCAACTCCCGCCAGGGACGTCAGGCTATCGGCGATTAGAACTTTTTTGACCAATCCGCTCAATAACAGCTTGAACGCGATGCTTCGATCTGAGTTGGCTAAGCGGTCGGGTAATTGATGTAACTCGTCAAAAAATTGTTTTGGGCTGACAATTGGACCGGCAATCAATTTGGGAAAAAAAGCCAGATAAAGCATTAGATCGAAAAAACTGGCTGGAGTGAGCTTTTTTCGATAAACCCCAACGATATAGCTGATCCCCTGAAATGTGTAAAAAGAGATGCCAATTGGCAGCAGCAAGCTGAAAGCAACCGGTAGGCTAGTGATGCCCCAAGGAGCTAAAACAGTACGTAAGCTTTCCAGGAAAAAACCGCTGTACTTGAAAATAATTAAGACACTTAAATTGAGGATAACGCCAATGGTCGCCAAAAAGAACCGTTGTGTGCTGGAAATAATACCACGTCCAATAAAATAGATTACGATGCTCAACCCGGCCAACAATAAGGCAAAGCGCGGATCGAAAAGCGCATAACATAGATAGCTGATGACCACCAATGCCACTTGCCGGACTAAACCAACAGGCAAGCGCCAATAGATCAAAGTAAAGATCAGTAAACTTAAAAGGTATAGTGGTGTTTGGAGATTCATTAGTGGCAGGGGTTATTTTGGAAGAATTGTTCGGCAACATTTGCAACCAGCTCATGCCCGGTCTCATTTCAATGTGAGTCATATACCATGAATGGGTCAACACCATTTAGTATAGATTTGGTAAAGGCTTCAGTTGGATCAATAAAACCCAGGCCCTGCTGGCGAGAAAAGCTGGCCAAAAGATCGCGCCCGGCCATTGCATTTTTCTGAATTTCCTCTACATTTGGTGAGTTTTCATTGTCAGAAATAAGAGTCCCATCTGGACCAAGTTGAAGCGGGTGCAGGCCATTAAGGGTAGGCTGGAGTTGTTCGGGATCGATTGCTAAGGGAAAATAAATCTCTGGCTTAGAGGGAGCAAATAGTACAGCCACACAGGCGCCCTGCTTGCGCGCATCCGCAACTAATGTGTTCATGTAATTACTGAAAAAAGTCCACTGACGGCTGGCTTGGAGCGTTTCAGTATCAATAGTTTGCATCTCCAGATAATGCAGACAACAGGTGAATTGGATTTTTCGCCCTGGAAGATCCAAGGTGAGTGGATAAATCGGTTTAACAGAACCAAACGAGTTAGGAGAATAGAAAGGCTTGAGAAAATACTGCAACACTGGCAAAGGTAAGCTTGATATGAGGAGATTCGGATTGGGTTGGAGCTGGCCAAAGTCAATGGGCGGTTCGACCTCTACTATTACCCAGTGAGGCTGGCGGGGCAAAGCATACCGTCGAAGATAATCCAGCTTGGTATCGATTCTGCTGCCAAGTTGTGAAAGGTTCCAAACTTTCTAATTCATCTGGTTTGCGAGTAACTCTGGCCAGGGAGCGGGCTGCTGATCGCCGAGTGAAATCGAACGACCCAGGACTACTGCATCCACTTTATTTGGAATGGGAGGTGCATTACGGAAGCCGAATTCATCCGTCTGGTAATTGACATGTACTTCTAATTTATTTTGGTTAGCAGGAATTGGGCGGAACAAATCAGGCCGCCAGAAAATTTCGTCAGCATCCGAATAATAAACATCATATACATGGTTCGAAAGCGGAGGATCGATCGGGGCAGGTAATGCCATTCCACGTAGCAACAACTGTGAATTAGAGCGTAATACAGCTTCCAGTAACAACAATCCTAATAGCACTCCCACCGTCAGGTTGAATAATGCAGCAAGCAAATTGAATATATTGAATATGTATCGACGTGACGACGATGGCGGCATAAATTTAATCGGGAAAAAAGCTGAATTTATACTATGATTTGATAGGTAATTGCCAAAACCTGCTCGATTATGCCAAGGGGGGAGTAAGAAACAAAATCAGATTGGCATTCATAACTTTTAATTTAATTATAGACCCTGCTCCTAAAATGATTCCTTTTTTGTGCGATTTGAGAATGCGTTGAAATTTATCCGCCCAATTAATAGAATTCCCATCACAAAAACATTATACAAGACGACCTAAACCTTTTACATTTAGGCTGAGCTTCTCTATAATCAAGTTATCAATAAGGTATATGACCTAACCGTCAGTTTACGATTATTTATAAAATCCAACCTCATCACAGGAAGGAAATATCCTGATGAAAAACAACAAACTTCTCGCCTCAATTTTTCTGATTATCTTTATTGACCTGCTCGGTTTCAGTTTAATTTTGCCTTTACTTCCATATTATGCCAAAACATTTAATGCCAACGGTGTGGTGACCGGCTTACTGGTAGCCTCCTATGCA
>Ga0209039_10004557_pt1 | contig 10037 bp, 6 predicted proteins | sample BogFormECP12_OM1_FD_188238 | JGI IMG/M metagenome (GOLD analysis project Ga0209039, IMG submission 188238) | Bog forest soil microbial communities from Calvert Island, British Columbia, Canada - ECP12_OM1 (SPAdes) (version 2) | ecosystem: Environmental > Aquatic > Freshwater > Wetlands > Bog ... | reverse complement strand
GTCCTCCCGGATCTGATATTGGTCGTGCATATCGACTTGGGTAATCTGGTCTTTATTGGCGGGTCAGTGATCATGGCGGTCTGGATTGTGTTGATCGTTTTATGGAACCATGCGCTGACAGACTCCATCAATCGAGTGCAATATGAAGCAGCGGATGAGAAGCGCAGGTTTTTAAGGCGGTTGGATCACGAATTAAAAAATCCGATTATGGCTATCCGGGCTGGATTGGCCAATCTGGAAGGTGTTTGTACGGGAGAAGTTCAGAAGCAGGCCCTGGGGAGCGTGGAAGCTCAAACACTGCGGCTTAGCCGCCTATCTTCCGATCTGCGTAAGCTTTCTGAGCTGGAAATGCGCCCTTTGGAAAAAACTGCCGTGGACATCAACGAGATGTTAAATGAAGCATTTAACCTGGCTAAAGATCAACCAAACGCCAACGAACGCGAGTTGAAACTGACCATCCCGCAGGCGCCCTGGCCGCTGCCGGTCATCCAGGGTGACCGCGACTTGCTCTTTTTGGTAGTCCATAATCTATTGGACAATGCCATCAAATATACATCGCCCGGAAACCGGATCGAGGTACGGGCTTTCGAAGATGGCTCAACCCTGGTAATGGAGGTGGCCGATACCGGCCAGGGTATACCCGAGGATGAGCTGTGTCATATCGGTGAGGAGCTTTATCGCGGCCGGGGGGCGCGCGGTATTCCTGGAAATGGGTTGGGTCTGGCATTAGTACGCTCGATCATCCAGCGCCACGGCGGGCAGACGATCATCCGCAGCCGGGCAGCACAGGGGACGGTAGTTACCCTGCGCCTGCCGGTACATTCTCAATATAAATTTACCGCATAGCCGAAAAGTGGAGCCAGGGTTGTAATTGGATTCCCGCCTGGCTTTTTGACTTTAAAGTGGCATGAAATTCGCTGAGTTTTCCTGGATATAACCAAATTTGTACAAGGTTTTGACCTTGTGCTTAATATTATTGTCATATCTCCGTCATATAATCATCTTATAATATTGATCAAATTTGTTGATATAATCACCGGGTTAGTGATCTTATTGTAATGATGTAATTGATAGAAAGGTCTGACCCGAAGGAGAAATAAATGCAAGAAAAGCCAAACCCCAACCAACCAGCACCCAGGCCCAGCATTCCCTGGATCTGGTGGATCATCGCAGGCGGTTTATTGATTTGGAATGTAATCGCACTTCTACCCAAAAGCAAACCCCAGCTAGAAATTCCCTATAGCTCTTTCTTAACGCAGGTCAATGTCGGTAATGTATCCAGCGTGCAGATTTCTGGTAGCACCATCAGCGGCAAGTTCCTCAGCCCGGTGCCGGAAATATTGCCCACCGTTGCACCGGAGCTGCGAACACCCGGTGCTGTAAGTATTACTCCAGCCACTTATACCGATTTCACGACTACCTTTCCAGACACGGAAGGGGACAGCACCCTGCTGCCGTTGTTAGAGAGTAAAAAGGTAGAGATCGATGTGACTCCTCCCCCCAATCCGCTTGTCAGCGCTTTACTTTCATCGGTGCTGCCGCTGCTGCTATTTGTACTGGTGATGTGGTGGATTATGCGCCGCTCGGGCGTCAACCAATCCAGTATTTCCAATATCGGACGCAGCAAGGCGCGCGAGTACAATCTGGATCACCCGGAAGTAACCTTCAACGACGTGGCCGGTGTGGATGAAGCCAAGCTGGAATTGCAAGAGGTGGTGGACTTCTTGCGTAAACCGGAAAAGTATCACAAGATTGGGGCGCGCATCCCGCGCGGCGTTTTGCTGGTCGGACCGCCTGGCACCGGGAAAACTTTAATGGCCCGTGCGGTGGCCGGTGAAGCGGGGGTACCTTTCTTCAGTATCAGCGCCTCAGAATTTGTGGAAATGTTCGTAGGTGTGGGCGCCAGCCGGGTGCGTGATCTGTTTGCCAAAGCAAAAGCCATGTCACCCGCAATTGTATTTATCGACGAGCTGGATTCAGTCGGCCGCAGGCGTGGCACCGGTTTAGGCAACGTCAACGATGAGCGTGAGCAGACCCTCAACCAGTTGCTGGTTGAAATGGATGGATTTGATGAACATCATGAGACGATCGTACTGGCAGCGACTAACCGGCCAGACGTGCTCGATCCGGCGCTGTTACGTCCCGGGCGGTTTGACCGGGAGGTGACTGTGGGTTTGCCCGACCGGCGTGGCCGGCAGCGAATACTGGAAATTCATTCCAAAGGCCTGGCGTTGAGTCCTGATGTCAGTCTTGAGACGTTGGCGCGCTCAACGACCGGCTTCAGTGGCGCTGACCTGGCCAATCTATGCAATGAGGCAGCTTTAAACGCAGCCCGTGAGAACAATACACAGATTAACCAGTCGGATTTTGAAGCGGCTATCGACCGTGTGCTCTTGGGCGAAAAGCGGAATTTGCTGTTGAATGAGAAAGACCGGAATATTATTGCTTACCACGAATCGGGCCATGCCCTGGTTGCCTGGCTCAGTCCGGAAGCGGATGTGGTCAACAAAGTGACCATTATCCCGCGCGGGCGCGCCCTGGGTGTCACCGAACAAACCCCCGGTGAAGACCAGTACAATTACAGCCGGGATTACTTGATGACACGCCTGGGCGTCATGCTGGGCGGCCGTGCGGCCGAAGAGATCGCCTTGAAGAGCATTACCACCGGCGCAGAGAGTGATCTGGCCGAAGCCACCCGGTTGGCCCGGCGTATGGTAACGCGCTGGGGCATGGGCAGTTTGGGACAGGTCGCGTTTTCTACGGATGACCAGCAGCCGTTTTTGGGGTATGAGCTATCGCAAGGTCGCGAATACAGCGAAGAAATTGCCGCTAAGATTGACCGGGACATGCAAAGTATGTTGTCAGAGCGCTATGACTATGCCAGACATGTGCTGCAATCGGCCCGTGAGCAACTGGATTTGCTGGTGAAGACCTTGTTACAGGAAGAAACCGTCGGACGGGAGGATCTTGAAAAGATACTCGGGCCGCGCCGGGCCGAGATAGTTGAAACGCCGGTAATGGTATAAACTGGCTCAGTCATCCGTAGACGTTCTTAGCTTGCCCTGTACATTGCCAGCAAGTCGGTCAGCAGGGCATAGCCGGTTTCCAGACGACCTGCGCCAGGGCCAATCAGTGTGACATCGCCGAGCAGGCGGGTGGTGTACGTGATGGCATTGGTAGCGCCGCTGACCGACGCCAGTGGATGGGATATGGACAGACGGGTCGGGCGAACGCTGCCGATTACTTTGCCATCACGGCACTCAACTCTGGCGATCAACTTCCAGCGCTCGTTGTTGGCCTGGGCGGAGGCAATATCTGCGGGCGTCAATTGAGTGATACCGGTGCGGTCGATATCAGCCATACTGAGAGAGGCGCCCATCAACAGGTTAGCCAGGATGACAGTTTTACCAGCGGCGTCATAACCTTCCACATCGCCGGTCGGGTCGGCTTCAGCGTATCCGGCAGCCTGGGCTTCTGCCAGGGCAGCTGTATAACTGGAGCCAGCTTCCATTTGGGAGAGTATGTAATTGGTGGTGCCATTGATGATGCCCTGGATGCTTTCGATCCCGGCTGCCGAGAGAAACTCGCTGCCCAGATGCAGAGCGGGTGTGCCGCTCATGACGGTACCTTCGATACCGATCCGGACGTGATTGGCATCTGCCAGGACTTTTAATTCGGGATAATGTAGCGCAATCGGTCCCTTATTGGATGTGACGACATGCTTGCCGGCCTTGATGGCATGGCTCAGGTGCGTAAAAGCCGGCTCGCCAGTTTTGAGATCTGTATAGCTCAGCTCCAGGATGGTGTCGGAGGTCGTGCCAGTAATTGTGTGCAGGGCGTCCCAGCCATGGTGGGGCGCGGAAACCGAGTCGAGTTTGCCGGTAGCGGCTACGGCTTTCAATAATGCGGTGGGGTCAAGACCGGAAGCATTGTACAGGCTGCCTTTTTGAATATCGCTGATGGCGACCACGGTGATCTGGACACCATATTGGCGAGCAAGCTGTTCGCCCTGGTCGCGCAGAATTTGAATAAAGCCCTGACCTACATTACCAAAACCGATCATGGCCACACGAATCGATTGCATAAAGTCCTCCCAAAATACCAGCTTGTTATATAAGGCCTTAAAAAATACTACGGCCCCTGGCGATGTTTCACAATTTCAATCTGAGAGGAAAGTATAGCATAATGGTCATAAAATAACCGATAGTTGATCGGTTATATCGAATCATCCTTTATAAACAAGGGATGGTTTCGATTGGAATCGGATAATGATCGTCGTGCCTTGTCCAGGCGCCGATTCGGCTCGAATGGTGCCATCCTGGGCCTCGACAAGAGCTTTTACGATTGCCAAACCCAGACCTGATTCCTCGCTGCTGTTTGAGTCGCTATAACGTGATTTGTCAGCCCGGTAAAAACGTTCAAAGATATGGGATAGTTGATCGGCGTCAATTCCACTGCCATTGTCTCGAACTGCTATTTCTACGCCATCTTTCACTGGTTTGGCTGAAAGCACTATCTCGCCGCCTTCTGGGGTGTAGCGCAAGGAGTTTGAGATTAAATTACCTAAAACCTGAACCATTCTGGCCTCATCCATACAGAACTGAGGCAGATTCCCATCAGTTTCGATACGCAGGGCAACTTTTTGCTGCTCGGCCTGGTGTTCGAAAAGTGCTTGTGCTCTCTCCAGCAAGTATTTCGGAGGGATGGGTTGGCGGTTAAGGGGCAGCTCACCGGCGTCTGCCAGTGAGAGGGTGCGAAGATCGGTGACGAGATTTTGAAGGCGTTCAATTTCGGTGTAGATCAATGCCAGCCGCTGTGGAGTTGGGGCCAGAACCCCATCTTGCATCGATTCGATGTAACCGGCGATCACTGTCAACGGAGTTCGTAAATCATGGGCAATATCAGCCGTCATCTGACGGCGAAGCTGGTTGCCATGCGAGACTTCCTGGCTCATCCAGTTAAAGGTCTTGGCAAGCTGGCCGATCTCATCATTGGAATTTACCATCACTTTCTGATCTAGATCGCCCTGCGCCATATTTTCGGCGGCCTGAGTCAGGGCTTGTAGCGGCCGGATCAAATTTCGAGCCAGTATCATTCCAACAATCAAAGCCGCTACCAGGGCAGTGAGGGTGGCGTAGAGCAGCGCATCAGTAGTACGTGAAAGGAAAAGATTTTCCTCAGGTGTGAAATTGGGTTGCTGCGGAACAGTCAGAATGGTACCGACTTGCACTCCATTTACTTGAATTGGGGTACCTGCTTGTAATACAGCCGGATCAACACGGGAACCCAATGGAAACGCAGGTGATACGGATACAAGAACGTTGCCTTGAGCATCGCTCAACCCAAATAATCTGCGCCGGAATTCACTGGGGGATTGGTTTGAAAAAGGTTGCGGATTACCTGCCGGAGCAGCGCCATTGGCTGGTGGGGTGGGATGTGGCAATTCAGATTCGATCTGTGTCCAGGCAGTGGCGATCCCATCCCAGGAGCCTTTTGTTGTATAGTAATCGACCAATGAAGTTTTTAACTCGCTTTTTTGTTGATCGATGACAAATTGATATAACCGGCTACTGCTGGTCAGACGAATGAATACAGCTACCAGGGCCGCAGAGAGCAATGAGACCAGCATAAAGGATAGAACGAGCTTCCAAATCAGAGAGTTACGCCTCATGAAAATCCATTCCTCTTAAAACGGTATCCTACGCCAAACACTGTCTCGATATAGTCATCCCCGCCCGTCTCGGTTTCAATTTTTTTGCGTAAATTGCGAATATGCACATTAAGTGTTTTTTCCAACCCGGTGAAACCGCTATCGAGCAAGTGATCCACCAATTGGGTGCGGGTGAAGGCCTGGCCTGGTGAGCGCATCAATACCGCCAGAAGATCGAATTCGATCGGAGTTAACTGAAGGGGAACATCGTGAACGGTTACCGTGTGGGCGGATTGGTCCATGGTTATCTGACCGATCCTCAGGATTTCAGGCAGTTCTGGCGTGTCTCCACCTCGGCGGAGTAAAGCTCTGATGCGGGCAGCCAGTTCTCGCATACGGAAGGGTTTGATTACATAATCATCTGCGCCCAGGTCCAAACCTAAAACAGCGTCGGTTTCTTCTTCTCGGGCGGTGATAATGATTATGGGAGTGCGCTTTTCTTGCCTGAAGGAACGCAAAAATTGATATCCATCCATTTTGGGCATCATTATATCCAGCAAAATCAGGTCAGGCATTTCATGACGGGCGACGTATAATGCATCCTGGCCGTTTTCGGCGGTCACGACTCGAAAACCTTGCTCGGTAAGATATTCGCTTAGAAGCTGGCGAACACTTTCCTTATCGTCTACAACAAGGATAACATTTGACATTTTGATCCTCTACAGAAGAAGTATGCTGGCTCTTCTTAAACTTGATTTTTATCATACCATTTCTTGTAAAAACATAGCATAAAGTTATTTAGATTTGATTTAGAGGGTATTCAAGGTTGGTTTGATTGTTGATATAAAGATAAATCAGATCTCAATTCCATCTAAATCAAATCTGAATACTTCATTTGTATGATTATGTTTGCTTGGGATATAAAAAATAGGCGTTAAATTTATCAGAGGTCGTAAATGAATGTAAACTTACAATCTGCGAAGAAAAAAATTCCTTTTTGGAAAAAAAAGACCACTCTTTTTATAGCCTTAGGGGTTGTGTTGGTGGCCGGTGGCCTGGCATATTTTTTTTGGAATAACTCCGTAACCAATGCATCGGCCGCGAATGCTACCCCTACCATCAATACAGCCGTTGTCCAGAGAGGAAACATTGAAGTTTCTGCCACCGCTTCCGGAACACTTTCCACCAGCGATGAAGCCAACTTGAGTTTTCCAATATCTGGCACGGTGGGAGAATTGGATGTAAAGCTGGGTGATAAAGTCACTAAAGGCCAGGTGCTGGCTAAGCTGTCCAACCAGGATCAATTGAATGCAGCGGTTGCCAACGCACAATTGGCAGTGATCCAGGACCAGCAAGCCCTGACTGCGCTGACTACCAACGCCCAGGTTAACCTGGCCAATGCTTATCAGGCTTATGTCACCGCACAGACTGCCTATACCACCGCCCAAAAGAACCAGCAGGCATCCACTGGCGCCCGCTGTAGCAAAGAAGTCAATACCCAAAATCTTCAAAAATTAACAGCTGCTCAACAAACTCTGGATCAGTTGAGTTTAACTCAGCCCGGTTCGCAATCCTGGATCGATGCCAAGAATGCTTATGACCAGGCCAATGCCAATTATCAATATTGCATTACTTACACATCTGACGAGATCACCAGCGCCAATTCAGCACTGAATGTAGCAAAAGTAACTTTAGATCAAGATCAACTGACTTATAACACATTAAAGAATAATAACGGTATCGATCCGAACACCCTTCAACTGGATCAAGCTAAATTAAATCAGGCCCAGGTGCAACTGGCAAATGCTCAGCAGAATTTACAAGGAGCTACTTTGATCGCGCCGATTAATGGGACTGTGGTGAGCATCGCAGCAGGTGTGGGACAAATGTACAACGCTTCGACCAATGGGGCCGCTTACATAACCATCGCTGATCTGGATCATCCCACGATTAATGTAAGTGTAGCTGAAGCGAATATGAGCCAACTGGCGATCGGAAACGTGGCCGATGTGGTTTTTGATGCGCTTCCAAATCGTACTTTCGCCGGTAAGGTCGTACAGGCGAATGCTCAATTGACGACCTCAGGCGGTTTCCAGGTTGTTAATGGTCAGGTTGCCCTGGACCAGCCTATTACAGATAGTAATGGCCAACAAATTCCGTTGGGTTTGGATTGTACAGTAACCCTGATCAGCAAACAGGCCAACAATGTGCTGATTTTGCCGTTGACTGCGGTGCGAGATTTGGGCGGCGGACAATACGCCGTGTTTGTGGTCGGTCCAAATTCAAAACTCACTTTGAAACTGGTTCAGGTGGGTATTCAGGATGCCAACAATATCGAGATTACCAGTGGACTGCAAGAAGGTGACGTAGTTTCTACTGGAACGATGAAAATTAATTCTGGAAGAAGCACCAACAGTAGTGGCAGTTAACTGGAATTAGGGTTGAGAGGAAAGCATATGAAAGCGGGTAAACGCTTTTTTGATAGTAAAATCTGGCCTGTCATTGTTATTTTGACCTTATTAATTGCAGGTGGAGGCGGGTATTATGCCTGGCAGGCCGGGCAAAAGGCAGCCGCCGACAGGAAATTGTCTCTCTATACAACTACAGCAGTCACGCGCGGCAGTTTGTCGCAAATTGCCACCGGATCGGCTTCGATCGTTTCCAATAATGTGGTGGATTTAAGTTTTCCGGTATCCGGAACCGTAGCCCAAATCAATGTCATACCTGGGGATACGGTCAAGGTAGGAGAAGTCCTGGCAACCATGACCGGACTGGATCAGCTACAGCTAGCAGTAACGGCCGATGAACTGGCGCTGCAGACTGCTCAGAATGCACTGGATGATTTACAAAGTAACGCAGCGGCTGCTCTGGGGCAGGCTCAACTGGCTGTGGCAACGAACCAATCCGCACTGCAGACCGCTCAACAAAATTTACGTGTAAAAGGGCTGGGACGCTGTTCTGTCGCCACCATACAATCTTATTATGTCAAATGGTCGTACAACGATACGGTGCTTATCAATGCCTACAAGCATCTGCTGAATGGAACTGCCACGACTGGCGACCACGCAATAATCGATGCAGCAGGTGGTGGTGGGGGTAGCAAGGGTGGTAAAGGTAGCAAAGCCAGTACGGGTAGTAAAAATAGTTCAGGTAGTACAGGTGGAGGTATCTCAGACTTAGCCTCGGCTCAAGCACAATATAATGCCGATTATGCCAACTGGTCGTATTGCCAGGGTTATACGGATGCCGAGATTACTACGTCGCAGGTTAATCTGCAGGTGGCTCAGGCCAATCTGGACGCAGCACAGGCCACACTTGCCAAGCTGCAGGCCAACAATGGCATTGACCCGGATGCGTTGGCTTTGGACCAGGCTAAGGTTAAGGCAGATACCTTATCGTTGCAAGATGCTAAGAACCAACTGGCCGGAGCGACAATGGTTTCGCCGGTCAATGGCGTTGTGGTCTCCGTGGCCGGTACTGCCGGAGCTACATTCAATACCGGAATATTTATCGTGCTGGCGGATCTCTCTACTCCTACCGTGCAGATCAATATGGATGAAACGGATTTGCAAAATGTAAAACTGGGGTGTCCTGCACAGATTACTTTTAATTCCATTCCCGGGCACGTTTTTAACGGCCAGGTTACCCAAATTACACCGACTGTGGTTACATCTCGTGGCTACAATGTTATTCAGGGACAGGTGCAATTGGCCAAGGACACAACGGTTGCCAAAACGACCTTACCGTTGGGTTTATCTGCCATGGCCGATGTTATTTGTAATCAGGTCACAAACGCTCTATTGGCACCGGTGGATGGATTGCACACCGATCAGAACGGCAATTATTACGTTTACGTGTTAAATTCAGATGGTAAGCCTGTAAAAACCGCCGTACAAATTGGGCTGTCAAACTTCACCTCTGCAGAAGTAAAAAGTGGATTAAAAGAGGGAGATTTAGTCATCACCAAAGGTATTTGAACCGTTCTAATATGCATCTTAATTGAAACGAGTAAAGTGTAATTCGGAGGAATCGTGAAAGCAAAATCGAAAGCTCGGCCCTTATTAAAAACAAAAAAATTCTGGATCATCCTGGTGGTGATCGTTCTGGCTGCCGCAGGTGGGGGGTATTATTACTTCCGAAGCCAACAGACGAGTGTCGTGGCCCAGGCTGCTTCAAGCAGTCTTCAGACAGCCCAGGTGACAGTAGGAAATATCGTACTATCCGCTCAGGCCACCGGTACCTTAGTCGCAGGCCAGACGGCCAACCTGGGCTTTTTATCGTCCGGGACGGTGGCTACAGTGAATGTTCAGGTCGGTCAGCAGGTGAAAAAGGGGCAAGACCTGGCCGATCTTGGCGATCTCCAGTCTCTGCAGTCGGATGTCGCCTC
>Ga0209039_10004556_pt1 | contig 10041 bp, 9 predicted proteins | sample BogFormECP12_OM1_FD_188238 | JGI IMG/M metagenome (GOLD analysis project Ga0209039, IMG submission 188238) | Bog forest soil microbial communities from Calvert Island, British Columbia, Canada - ECP12_OM1 (SPAdes) (version 2) | ecosystem: Environmental > Aquatic > Freshwater > Wetlands > Bog ... | reverse complement strand
GTATCTTCACAAATCAGACGGCTCTTCACGCATCATCGGCTCCATAACCATCCAATGCCATGCAGTGAATTAAACTTGACGAAAGTCTTTTAACAAGAAAAGACGATACGACTTGAACTGTTGGTGAGTGCAAAGATTGACCGGCGAAAGAGCAATCCACATCGCGATTTTTCTTCTTTTCGTGGTAGGCCTATGTGGAATAAGCGGTTACATAATCGGCGCATATTCAACAAACAGTCTGTTGACAATTGCAGGAATCGCTTTGAGTTGGGGATTAATACTGTTAGCCCTTTACACAATATTCAAAGCACTTGATTGGAAATGGTGGGAATAAAAACCAATATCTGAAAACCTACCATCGTGCGCACTTCACGGACTAGACACAGAGAGACTGCCCAGCCATTCTCCGACGAAGAAGATACTTGAACTATAGACCTCTTCGAAAGAGAGCCGATGCCTCTTTGGTTAACGAAAGCTGGATACGCATGCAGTTCGAAACAGTTCGAAAATTCAATCTTTCAGTCTATTTCGTCCTCATTATCTTCATTTTTCCGAGAATGCGCCAATATTCGATTTCTGCACCAGGGGCAAGCTTGGCCTTCAACTCCTCATCTTGCGGGTAAGGAGCGTCAGTATACTCGTAGGTCTCAAGATCCATGATTTGAACACCTGTAGGGTTAATGGCAAAAACCTGTCCCATACGCTTATCAATGATTGGAACTTCTGCACCAAGGTCAACAGGCTTCACAAAGCTTCTCTTGACCCCGTCGAAAACGCCTACAGCCGTTATTCTGGCTTTGGCTGAACCGTGCTTCCCTGGCTTCGATTTGTCTATTTCAACTATGTGACATGGTTCGCCTTCGATCACCATGTATCCGCCGACTCTCAACTCGCCAACGTGAACTGGTTTGGTCATGTGCAAGTCACCTGCAACTAATTACTTACAGAGCCATTTTTGAGCTACATACATATATAGATTTAGGACTGCCTTTTCGACAGCTTTGTGGTTCCTAACGAGCGCTTGCGAGGGTTTATGGTCCGCCGTTGGCTATTTCGCTTGGTGGGTATGGTGCGTTGTAGCTGTAGTTGCCGTAGTACCAACCGTAATGCGTGGCTAGCGTAACGAGGTCTGATAGTCCGATGACGCCTGAGGGCGCTGCTAAGTCAGCTGCTGGGTTCCAGGTGTGTGTGGCGCCTGGAACGCTGCTGATTAGTACTGACGAGGGTGGCGTTCCTGTCGTGCCATATGCGTTGGCTAGATACACAAGGTCGGATAATCCTACTTTATAGTATCCGCCGGATGGCTGCTGGTCTGGGCTGGCGCTGAGCCACGTGTACTTGAAGGCAATGGCGCCTGGTGCAGGTGTCAAGAAGAATCCGGTGTAGGCGTCGAGGGTTATGCCTCCACCTGCAACGAATTGTGTCGCGCTTGTGCTGCCTACTCTGTACTTCCATGGGCCTGTTCCAACCAACGTGGTTTCTGGGTTGTTGTTCAGCTGTGATAGGGTGAATGGTGCTCCAGCGAGGAGGTTGCCTGATATTGCGGCTTGTCCTGGCCATAGTCCGTGGAGACCATCGGTGCTCAGACCATTGATAGCGGCTGTTATGTTGTTTGGTACTATGTATTGGTAGAGGTGTTGTGGGATGATTTCGTAGCTTGGCATGTATAGGTTGAGCCAGCTTGTGCTTTTGACTAGTATTGAGCATGTCCAGTTATCCCATTGCGTGAAGTATGGCGCGTAGGTTCCGCCTGTGTTGTTAACCATGTACACCTCGGCCACGTTTATGTATGCGTCTCCGTAGAGTGCGTTTTCGTATATTGTGTAGTTGATGTCGGCTACTGTGAATGGTACGCCGTCTTGCCAGGTTATGTCGTTTCTGAACCACAAAGTGACGTTTGTCCATTGGCCTGGGTATGCTGCGCCGTCTACGCCTCCTGGATTAGCAACGAGGTTTGTCGTCCAAGCATAGGCCATCCATGGCAAGTCGCTTCCGCTCGGGTAGCCTGTGATGGCGCTGCCTGCGACAATATCATTATACGGATTGCTTGCAAATGGGTAGGTGAAGATTTCATCCAGAACCTGGAAATCGAAGACTTCGTCGCTGAAGATTGGGTTCAGCATGTCTGGCGGATTGTAACAGCCGAAGTAGATGATGTTGCTGTCAGGTGTGCTTGAGGGAGGGCCAGTGTAATTAATCGTGTTAGCCTTTCTGGAGTTCAATGTAATCCAGTTCATGAGTTGGCCAGTACCTTGCGTCCCATAGCCTAACTCGTCTATCTGGCCTAGCATGCCGGTCTTGTAAGCACAGTAGGTTGCAGGCGTGTAAACACTGACTAGTTCCGATTCCATGACCAGTATGTCCTGGACATTGCTAGAAGCAACTTGATACAGAGCCTGAGTCGGGGCATTGAACATTTGAGTTGCCCAATAGGTCATGTTGGAGTCCTGAACGAGGTAATCGTTCGGGCCACCAGAGAATATGCCTACTGGTGTGAGTTCAGTGTAGAACCAGTTTGGAGGTGCACCCATGCTGTATCCTAAAGTTGCAAAGTCATAGGTTCGTCTATCGGTCACTGGGTTATTGCCTATAATTAGCAGGGGGTTCAATAGTATCTTGTTGTATGGACACCCAATGGCTTGTAGTTCATTGCAGAAGAAATTACATATGTCTTTTCTGCCATCATTGGCTCGATAATATCCGACTAGGGGTTGAAGTGGAGTGTTGGCAAATGCTGCGTTAAAAGCAGCGTTTGCGTCATTGCTCCCCCACTGGCCGTTAGCATCGTTTCCAGAATAGACGACACCATATGCTGTTCCGATATTGGTTGCGAGTGTTCCATTGCTATAGGTTTCAATCAAGTCCAGAAGCGTTGGATAATACGCGTGATTGTACCAGTTGCCATTCCACAATATTTCTAGAGCATGTGTAACGTTGAATTCCCAAGGATAGTTGGGATAGGAAACTGAGGGGTTTAGGAATCCAGACATGAGTGGTTGTGGGATTTGGGTGTCGTCTCTGGTGGCGAAGCCACCTAGAACAGGTCCGTTGATAACGCCGAACTTGTCAACTAGACAATTCATTGCGTTTCGGAAATCAGTGAAGTTCATTGGGCTTCGGCGGTCCAAAAGGATGCCATCAGTCCAGTTGTTATTGAAGGCGAGCTCAAACTCGCCAGCTTCAGACAAAGGCTCCACAACAATGTTAGGGTTGCTCATGGCTGTTTGATACTCTGCCTGCGTCAAAGGCCAACCCATAACGTCAACGCCACCAGCACTATCAGGAGTCTGCAGAGCGTTGAACAACTGGTCTTGTGTTGCAAAGTATCTATATTGGATGACGTTCATAACAGCTGGGCTTGACGCATTGACTGATGCAATTGGCGCGACCATCACTACTAGAAGGACAATGCATATGGCTATCGCCAGAATCTTCATGTCAAATTCTCGCTCCCAGTACTGATGAATTGGACGTCCACTTCTCCTATCTGTTTCCTTAGAAAGTATCCTGTTCTATTTGCCTTCCTCATTGCCATTCCTTTCACCAAACATTACTTGGCAAACGGCACAAATATCTCTACCGTTTACAACGGGCCGTTGCAAAATTAGAACAGTCTCAAATTTATACGAGCCCATCGTGCTACTCTATAGGGAAGTCATGAGCAGCTCAGTGTTGGATGAAGGCGAAATCGAATCCAGACTTACGGGTACGACTCGTCGAATATACGGTTATCTCTTGGAATCTCCTGACGCCCAATCAGGAGTACGCGAGATTGCAAGAAAACTCAATATAAAACATCCATCTGTGGTGTTGTATCACCTTCAAAAACTAGAAGAACTAGGACTCGTAAGCCACACAGGCACTGGAGCTTACTACTTGACCAAAGAAGTCAAGGTCGGCGTGTTGAGACTGTTTTTCCGGCTTCGTGGGCTTCTTTTCCCACGGCTATTTCTCTATTCACTGCTCCTTACAACGATGGTTATAGTCTACGTTTGCATCTACACACAACCAATGCTCTCGTTAGGTCCAGGCTGGATCCTTGGATACATGACAAGCCTATTGATCTCGTTCATTGCATGTGGTGTTCTATGGTTTGAAACAATTATGATTTGGAGGGAGAAACAATTCTAGGGACTGTTCTAAACTGTAGATATAGAAACCTGTTCCACACTAATAGTAGGTGAAAGAATAGACAATGAGAAGAAATGTAAAACTCGCTTTCATTGCGATTGTACTCGGCGTAGCGTTGAGCTTGATTCCATACATCATGGTCTACAGCAGCACTGGTGGAGATCTATTTGCGGCAAGTCCCGCCTTCTTTGATGATTTTGAAAATCAGATCCTGAATAGCAAATGGCAGTTCGTTGATCCACTCGGAAATTCCTCCTTTGACCTGACCACAAAAGAGGGCTGGCTAACGATGAATACATTCTCTCCTCCACATCGGAATATCACAGACGGACCACGCCTAGTCCTATCAGATATAACTGGTGACTTCAACATTACAACAAAGGTTCAATTATCATTGACTAGCCCTAACGGAAGTGCAGGCATTATAGTCTGGAAAGACAACGAGCACTACGTTTATCTCCACGACGCTCTCGGCCAAGGAAATACGATGCTCTTCTCGGATATGCGGGTCACGATAGCAAAGGATGCGCGGTACGCCTACTATGGTGCGATCGATCTAATCTTGAGCAGGAAAGGAGACGATTTCACTGCTTCCTATATTTCCCAAGGAGTCAAATCCGTAGTCGAAACAATCAATTTTCCGATTAATGGCCCTCTCGAAGTCGGAATTTCCGCAGCTTCAACAACCAATGGCAGTTTCTCAGCTTGTTTTGAATTTGTAAGTCTCACTTCTTGAGAGAGACTCACAGTATAACGTGCGCACTCGACTTGTCTAACCTCCTCTTGAAGGCTCCGTGGGACTTTTCTTCTTTGGTTGCGCAATGTAGTCCTTTTGTGTTTGTTCTGTCTCTTGTGTTGTTTGCTCTAATGTTCTTTCGTTACTAGTTGTGCTGAATCCTAACCATATTTGTTGGCGGTTTCTATTCCTGGTTTCTCTAATGCAATTTTCTTTTCTGGTAGTGTGTATGCTGAGCCAATTGATTAGCGCGCGCGGTGGCTGCCTGCTCCTCCACCCAACGAACGTTCCAAGGCGTGCATAAACAGAATACTCGACATGTTTGTTCTTGCGCCCTCAACTATTCCCGTTAGGGGTTCTGATTATCTTGGATAGAACGAAAGACTTCTTTCTTCAATATTTTTGCCGCTCGATGTCTTGCTATCGACATGGAAAAGTGAAGTCGAAGGCAAACTCGGTTTCAACAGTCTGAGGGCCTCAAATCTTGGGAGATCATCTGTCGCCCTATCTAGCAGTTCATGCACAGCTTCCCCCCGGATGAACTTCTTTTCTAATGCGAACCTGAAAACCTATGCAACCTCACATCCCCCGAGAATGAACTACCCCAACCCGATTCTTCAAGTGATAAGCTTAAAAACCTTCAATCTACACCTGTTCCAGTTAAATAATGGCGCACTGGGCGCGCTAGATAAAGGTGTAGGTAGTAAGTTGAAGGTGAATGAACTGTTCAAAAGCGTAGGCTTAGTCGTGCGCTACGATAAAAAGAAAGCGTTGAAACTCGCTGACGACCTAGCCGAGCACCTGCAGAGGAAAGGACTGGAGGTATACGTGGAAGACACACTTGCTGGCACGATGGCAACTAAGCAGAAAACCGTTCCAATAGGAAGAATGAAGACGGATTTTATTGTCACAATAGGCGGCGATGGAACAATCCTCAGAACATGTCTTTCAATTCCGAAACCGGAGCCCCCAATACTAGCTATAAACATGGGAGTTCGAGGCTTCCTGGCAGAGGTGTTCCCCAAGGAAGCTATTGCAGCTGTTGACAAGTGCCTCGCTGGGGAGTTCAAGGTTGAGAAGTGCATGAAACTCGCCGTGGCAGCAGAGGGCATGAAATTTCCGGACGCACTGAATGAGGTCGTGGTTTCAGCCGATGAACCCGCAAAACTGCTTTACACCAGCATGCTGAAGAATGGGAAACCGATTATTAATTGTCAGTCAGACGGGTTAATGGTATCAACGCAGACTGGTTCAACAGGCTATTCTTTGTCAGCGGGCGGTCCCGTCCTAGATCCGGGAGTTGACGCTTTCGTTCTCACCCCCATTTGTCCATTAACTGTCTTCCACCCTATCGTGTTTCCAGCGGATTCGGCCCTGACAATAGAAGTTAGGAAGCCAGAAAGAATTAACGTGTTGATTGATGGGCGCAATCGTCAACTCATCAGCCAAAGGCATCAAGCTTTGACCGTCACTCGCTCTAGAAACGAGACTTCGTTCGTTAGACTCAAAGAGAGTTTCTACCACCGATTGAGAAGCAGATTGCTCTTCAGGGGAATGGCGTGAAGAGTTCGGACGAAAATGGCAAAAAGGTCGTGGTAATTGACACTTCTGCGTTGATCGCTGGTTTTGACCCATTTGCTATCAAGGAAGAGCAGTTTGTCGCGCCTAAGGTCAGAGAAGAAATAACTGAGGACAACATGTGTTGGTTGAGATTCAAAACTGCACTGGAGAATGGAAGAGTCAAGATGAAGATGCCTGAAGAAAACTTCCTTGAAAAGACCAAAGCTTTCGCTTCGGAGGTAGGAGATTCTTTCCTGCTGTCTGACACAGATCTTCAGGTCCTGTCCTTGGCTCTCGAGCTCAAGACAAACGGTTACATTCCCATTGTCGCCACAGACGATTATTCCATACAAAATGTTGCAAGCTCAATGGGCATCCAATTTGCACCATTATCGACCTTCGGAATCCGTCGCCGCCTACGATGGATGAGATACTGCCCGGCATGCCACAAGAGATACTCTACAGACTACGTATCCATGAAATGTCAAATCTGCGGAACGAAATTAAAGAGAAAACCCGTAAGAAACCAACTCCAAACAAGTAAAAACGAAAAACAATAAGGACCCGCCGGCAATAATATCGTATAAGAGTGGCGCGTATGAGCTCATTTGAGAGGAGAACAGTTTATTTCAAGAATGCAGGGGAACTAAACACCGATACACTCTTGAAAACAGTGAAGGACTACGCGCAAAAAGAAAACATCCGAGACATAGTCGTCGCCTCAACTACAGGCAAAACGGGAGCAAAAGTCGCCAAAACTTTCCAAGATCTGAACGTTGTGGTAGTGACCCACAATTTCGGCTTTCAAAAACCCGGAGAAACAGAGCTTCGAGAGGAATATAAACAAGAGATATTGGCTGTCGGCGCGAAAATATTCATGGGGGTTCACGCTCTTAGCAGTGCTGAACGCGCGGTGCGCAAGGACTTCGGAACCATTCAACCTTTGGAATTGATGGCAAACGTTCTAAGACGCATGGGAGAAGGTACTAAAGTGTGCGTTGAGATTACTATGATGGCCGCCGATGCTGGTCTAATTCCAATCAACAGAGACATCATCGCAATCGCCGGAACGGGAAGAGGAGCAGATACTGCACTTCTAATACACCCCGCCAATGCGAGTAGATTTTTCGAAATGAGAATCAAAGAAATAATAGCAAAACCTTCCGAGTTCTAGATATTAACTGATGGAATCTGAAATTCCGTTTCAAGCATTAGTGAGTGTATCTAGCAGCTATATTCAGTTATTGTCAGTCTGCGATTGTGCTATTGGATGCAGAAGCTACTTTTCCTTATCTATTTCTTTGGTGACGTCTTCGATTATGTCGAGGGCAGAGTCTACAAGTTCTCTCGTAATAATTAATGGGGGTGCAATTCTGATTGTGGAGGCTCCGCAAGTGATTACATTTATCCCTCGCTTCCATGAGCGCATCATTATTTCGTTGGTTTTCTTTGGCGCCGGTTTCTTGCTTTCTTTGTCTTCAACGATCTCCATGCCAATCATCAAACCTTTACCTCTTACGTCGCCGACGATGTCGCATTTTTCTTTCAGTTCCCCAAGTCTTTTCATGATGTAGGCGCCTTGCTTAGTCGCGTTTTCGAGAAGCTTTTCTTCTTTCACAATTTCTATGACTGCGTTAGCGGCTACGCACGACAGGGGGTTGCCGCCGAACGTGCTTGCATGCGAGCCTGGGACCCAGTCCATGATTTTTGCTTTTGCAACGGTTGCTCCGAGAGGTAAGCCTGAGGCTAAGGCTTTCGCCGTGGCAATGATGTCTGGTTCGATCCCCCAGTGTTCAATTGCAAACCATTTGCCTGTTCTGCCCATGCCAGATTGTACCTCATCATCGATGAGTAATAGGTCGTATTTGTCGGCAAGTTTCTTTATTCGCTGAAAGTACTCTGGCGGAGGAACAAGGTATCCTCCTTCACCCTGAATGGATTCGAAGAGTATAGCGGCAGTATCCTCTGGAGGAACGAATTTTTGGAGCACATTTTCATCGATGAAGTCTACGCACCAATAGTGGCACTCTGGATATGTTAGCTTGTAAGGGCAACGGTAGCAGTATGCATATGGCACGTGAGTTACACCTGGCATGAGTGGGAAGAAGTATCGTCTCTGGGTGGGCTTGCTTGCCGTGAATGATAATGCGCCAATTGTTCGTCCGTGAAAAGCCCCTGTAAAGGCTATGAATAGTTGCTTTCGTGTGTGCCATTTTGCTAGCTTGACTGCTGCTTCTATCGCTTCTGCTCCACTGTTTCCGAAGTACACCTTCTTCTGAGGATCCCCTGGCGTAATTTGGGCCAGTTTCTCAGCGAGGTCGACAACTTCTCGGTAGAAAAAGTCTGTGTTTGAATAATGCAGAAAACGGTCGCACTGATTTTTTATGGCTGAAACAACCTTTGGATGGTTATGGCCCACGCCCAAGCACACAAGACCTGAATTGAAATCTATGTACTCGTTTCCATCAACATCTTTCACAATGCAGCCCTTGCCAGATTCAACAACGAGAGGATAAAACCGTCCGTAAGAAGGTGAAACAAACTGCTCGTCCTTCTTGACCAGTTCTCTCGCCTTCGGACCAGGAGGACTTACAATTATCTTTGGATAATCAACCATAATGAACCACCAGTCGGAGCTAAAGGGTTGCAAAATAGGTTTTATATAGCTATCGATGCCTCTGCCCAGAGAAAACATCTGTGGAATTAATTCTCAGTCTCGCCCAAACTGGCACGCGTGCTAAGCACATGTCTAAGTTCTTCCGTATAGAGCCTGATCGGGCACGCAGTTTGAAGCAAGTTTGCGGTAATTTTCCATATCGTCGTCAATCTGTTTTTGGATTTTTTCAACATTCGTTTCGGACAGACCTCGAAAACGGCCCTGAAGACTGAAGTATTCTTTTACGGGTTTGCGCTTTGGCTTGTCGATAAGCCGGTCGCTTGGAGAATTCAGTTTGAATTTCCCATTTTCAATTTCGTAGAGAGCCCACATGCCCGTCTGTACAGCGAGGCGACCTATCTCTATGGTTTTGCTCGTGTCATATCGCCAGCCTGTTGGACATGGAGCCAGAAGATGAATGTATTTTGTGCCCTTCATCATCTTAGCCTTTTGAAGCTTGGTGATGAAGTCTATAGGGTATGACGTGCAAGCCGTGGCAACGTAAGGAATCCTGTGAGCAGCCATTATCAGGGGCATGTCTTTCTTGCGTTCACCCTTGCCTGTCGGTGTCGTAGTTGTCCACGCGCCGTAGGGTGTTGCTCCGCTTCGCTGCATTCCAGTGTTTCCGTATGCTTCGTTGTCATAGCAGACGTAGATGAAGTTGGTACCTCTCTCTGCGGCTCCAGAAAGAGCCTGAATTCCGATGTCAGCCGTGCCCCCGTCCCCTGCCCAGCCTACCACCGTTATTTCTTCAAGCTTTCTCTGCTTGAGAGCGGCCACGATTCCGGAGGCTGCAGCACCCGTGGATTCGAATAAGATGTTCTGGAGAGGAACAGCAGATGAAGTGTAAGGGTATGGTCCCTGGATTACGGTCGTACAGCATGCGGGCACAACTAGGATCAGCTTGTTTCCCAAGGCTTTGAAGAGCAAACGAAGAGACACAGCTGGACCGCAGCCT
>Ga0209039_10004555_pt1 | contig 10045 bp, 9 predicted proteins | sample BogFormECP12_OM1_FD_188238 | JGI IMG/M metagenome (GOLD analysis project Ga0209039, IMG submission 188238) | Bog forest soil microbial communities from Calvert Island, British Columbia, Canada - ECP12_OM1 (SPAdes) (version 2) | ecosystem: Environmental > Aquatic > Freshwater > Wetlands > Bog ... | reverse complement strand
ATCCATGAGCCCGGTCGAACGGGACGCCAAGCAGGCCGCGGACCGGAAGGCCGCGGAGAAACAAGCCGCGGACGAGCAGAAACAGAAGAAGGCTCCCACGCTCTACCGTCCCGGCGAGAAGAAGGATACCGGCAGCGGCAAGCAGTAGAGCCGTGGGACCGGCCTCCCGGCCGAAGGTGGGGCAGGCCTCAGTGTGCCAGTGACCGGCCAGGAGGCCGGTCCCACAAGGACTATTCGTACCGCAGAGCCACGATGGGATCGATGTGCATCGCCCGCTGCGCCGGGACGTAAATCGCCAGCGCCATCGCGCCGAGCAGCGCCAGCGGGATTCCGACAAACGTAGCCGGGTCGCTCGCCGTGATGCCGTAGATCAGATCTTGCGCATAGCGGGCCAGCAAATACGCCAGGGGAATCCCCACCGCCAAACCTATTGCGGCGGTTGTCATCCCGCGCAGGAATAACATCCGCAGCACACCGCCGCGCGGCGCTCCCAGCGCCATGCGGATTCCGATGTCGCGGGTCTGCTCGGACACCATGTACGACATCACGCCGTAGACTCCCACCGAGGCCAAAACAAGAGCCAGCATGCCGAAGATTCCCATGAAGACTTCCACGTAGTTCAGCCCGATGGCGCTGTCGTGCAGCGATTTCTGGAGCGTCTGCATGTTGCTGATGGGCAGCTCGGGGTCGATCGAGCGGATAGCCGCCGTCACCGCCGGCGCCAGTTGCAGCGGGTCGCCCGCCGTCCGCACTCCGATATCCATCCACAGTTCCGGAGCTTGCTGGTAGGGAAGATAGATCATGCGCCGCGGTTCCCGGCTGTAGGGGTTATGCACGATATCGGCCACCACGCCGACAATCGTCATCCACGCTTCTTTGGAATCCACCTTGCCGATCTTGACGCGATGGCCCACGGGAGATTCGTTCTTCCACCAGCGGTCGGCCAGGCTCTGGTTGATCACGGCCACGCGCGGCGCATCCGGCCCGTCGCCTGCCGTGAGCAGCCGTCCGGCGCGCAATTGGACGTGCAGCGTATCGAAGTACCTCGCACTGGTCAGTTGGTACATCCCGACCGGCGCATTTTCCGGTTCCACCGCCCGGCCTTCGATGGTGAAGAGGCGGTTGGTGGAATGATTGGAATACGGCAGCGACGTCACCGCTACCGCGGAGCGCACTCCGGGAATCGCCTCGATGCGGCGGAGCGCCTCATGGTAGAAGCCGGCTCTCTGGTACGGTTCGGGATACTTCGTATCCGTCAGCCCCAACCGCATGGTCAACAGGCTGTTTGGCTCCAGGTTTCCGCCGGAAACCATCAGGTTATGGAAGCCGCGCATCATCAGGCCCGCGCCCACCAGCAACACCACCGCCAGCGCCATTTCGGCCGCCACCAGAAGGTTGCGCAGGCGGTGATGCGCGCGAGTGCCAGACCCGCCGCGGCCACCTTCCTTCAGGGCATCGGTCAGGTTGGGCCGCGAATTCTGCCAAGCCGGGGCCAGACCCGCCAGGATGCCGCTCGCCAGCGCGGCCGCCAGCGTGAAGGCCAGCGCCCGCCCATCCAGACGCATGTCCCTCCATCCCACAATGTAGCGTTCGATCTCCGGCGGCATCCCGGCGCGAATCAGTCCAATTCCCCAGTACGCCACCAGCAGTCCCAGGGCCGCGCCCGCCAGCGCCAGCAGAACGCTCTCCGTCACCAGTTGCGTCACAATGCGCCGGCGTCCCGCGCCCAACGCGGTTCTGACGGCCACCTCGCGCAACCGTCCGGTGGCCCGCGCGAACTGCAGATTCGCCACATTGACGCACGCAATCAGCAGCACGAAGCAGACCGAGACCAGCATCATGATCAAGTACTCGTTGGTTTCCCGATCCACCATAAAGCGGTGTGCCGGCCACAGCGCGAAATGGCGGTTCCGGTTGGTGTCCGGGTAGGCCTGCTTCAGCCGCGCGGCAATGCCTTCCAGTTCCGACTGCGCCTGCTCCGCCGTGCGGCCCGGTTTGAGCCGCGCCACGGTGACGATCGACTGCGAACTCCGCGATGCGCGCTCGGCGGGCGTCAGCGCCATGGGGGTCCACAGGTCCTCACCCAGAGGGAAAGCAAACTTGGGAGGCATTACGCCGATCACCGTGTAATTCTGGTCGTCCAAGCGGATGGTCTTGCCGAGGATGTTGGGATCGCCCGCGAAACGGTTGCGCCACAGGGCGTCGCTAAAGATCACTTCGCGTTCGCGCCCCGGCTGGTCTTCGCCCGGTTGAAACGCGCGCCCCAGCGACGGCTGCACCTGCATCACGTCGAAGAAATTGGCGGTCACCAGGGCCTGCTCCGCGCGCTCCGGCTCGCCTCCCGTACTGACGACGTTGGCCAGGCCGTATTGCCAACTTGCCATGCTCTCGAGGGTCGCGCTCTGCCGCCGGACATCGTCCATATCGGCCGGCGTGGCGCTGTCGAATTCGTTCGGATCGTCCGCCCGCTGCCCCAGCATCACCATGGTTTCCAGATGCGGCAGCGGTATGAGTTTCCACAGCAGCGCATCGGCGGAGCTATAGACCGCAGTGGTTGCGCCGATTCCCAATGCCAGGGTGACTATGGCGGTGAGCGAAAAGCCCGGCGCCTTCCATAACATGCGCGCGCCGTAGCGAACGTCGTTCCACAGAGTCATGGGCACCTCAAACTAGCCATTACGAAAGCCGGGGACGATTTGTTGCAAAACTCGGAGCGCCGGCCTGCTTGCATTAACGAGCTCGCCCTACTCGCGCCTTTCCAGTTAAAACGTGATGCAGCTGGTGGCGCCTCGGCTTGCAGATCTCGCTGATCGATCTGGCCATCTGGCTGGGCATTGGAGTATGTTGGTGGAAGCTGATCGGCTTGTGGTAAGGTAAACGCCCGGGCCCGGAAATGCGTCTCTATCTATTACCATCAATTGCGGACATCCAATGGGCGAGTACGACTCTGAAGAACTTTCCAAAATCGTAGCTGAGCTGAATCGCGCCGCGCCCAGCCAAAAACGGGCCCCGGCGCGCGGATCGCAAGCCACGCCGACGCTCGACAAGCTGCTCAACCTGGCGGCCACGCGCAACGCCTCCGATATTCTGCTGGTGGCCGGCGCGCCCGCCATGTTGCGCGTCACCGGCAACCTGACGCCGGCCTCGGGAACGGCGCTCGACGCCGAGGAAGTGCGCAGCATGGTTGCGCCGCTGCTCGAACCGGCCCAGCTCGACGAACTGCACCGCGTCAAGTCGCTCGATTTCGGCTTCTTCCGCGACGGCATCGGCCGCTTCCGCGTCAACGTGCATCACCAGCGGGGCACCCTGGCGGCCTGCATCCGGCTCCTGCCCTCCAAGATTCCTACGCTCGAATCTCTGCACCTGCCGTCCTCTCTCGCCAAGCTCGCCGAACGCCGGCAGGGCCTGGTTCTGCTCACCGGGCCCACCGGCTGCGGCAAGTCTTCCACGCTCGCGGCGCTCATCGATATCGTCAATACCCGCCGCGCCGCCCACGTCGTGACCATCGAGGATCCCGTGGAATACCAGCACTCCAACCGCAGCGCGGTCATCGAGCAGATTGAGGTCGGCCGCGACACCCCGGATTTCGCCGTCACTCTGCGCAGCATCATGCGGCAGTCGCCGGACGTCATCCTGGTGGGCGAAATGCGCGACGCCGAAACCATCTCGACCGCGCTCACCGCCGCCGAGACCGGCCACCTGGTGCTTTCCACGCTTCACACCAACGACACCATCCAGAGCGTCTCCCGCATTTTGGACACGTTTCCTTGCTCCAACCAGCCGCAGATCCGCCAGCAGTTGTCGCTGGCTCTGCTCGCGATCGTCGCCCAGCAGCTTGTGCCCGGCCTCGATGGCGTGATGCGCTGGCCCGCCACCGAAATCATGCTCGCGACCGACGCCGTGCGCGCCCTCATCCGCAAGGGCGACGACCACCAGCTACGTTCGCAGGTTTCCGTGGGCAAATCCGAGGGCATGATGACTATGGAGCAATCGCTCGCGGAGCTGGTGCGTGCCAACCGCATCACGCGCGATACGGCCTACGCGCACTGCTACCGCGCCGACGATCTCCAGCGATACTTAGGGTAGGGAAGTTCAAGCCGTCCCGCCCAGCTTGCAGGCCAGTGTCAGCCCATCCCCCATGGTGGCCATCGCCAGCGCCACGCGGCGGTCCTGGTGGAGCTTGCGGTTGAAGGCCCGCATGGTCAAGGTGTCCGCATCGTGCTGTTCGGGGTCCGCCACTTTTCCCTTCCACAGTACGTTGTCCACGGCAATCAATCCCCCGGGTCGCAGCAGCACGAGCGCCCGCTCGTAGTAGTTCGAGTAGTTTGATTTATCCGCGTCGATGAATGCGAAATCGAAAGTTCCCGATTCGCCGCCCGCAATCAAAGCATCCAGCGTCTCCATGGCCGGCGCCAGCCGCAAATCGATCCGGCTCTCGACACCCGCCGCCCGCCACGTGCCGCGCGCCAGCGCGGTGTATTCCTCGCTCACGTCGCAGGCCACCAGCTTGCCGTCCGCGGGCAGCCCGAGCGCCACCCACGTCGAACTGTAGCCCATGAAGACGCCCACTTCGAGCGCCTTGCGCGCGCCCATCAGCCGGACCAGCAAATGGAGGAACTGGCCCTGCTCGGGCGCAATCTGACAGGATGCCTGCGGATGATTCTCGGTCTCTTCCCGCAGACGCCGTAACGCCTCGGGCTCGCGCAGCGTGACCTGGCGGACGTATTCCGCCAGCCGGTCGGTCATGGGGGTGTAATTTCTGGACATGCAGAATCCAATTCTACCCCGGCCGCTGCCTTACACTTATTTACCGCAAATGCGCGGAATTCTCACCTAACTAACTAAGGCAGACCAGGGGGTCTGCCCCACCGGCAGCAGGGCCGCCTCGATGGCGTGGGTCACTTCTTCGGGCGGCAGGGCGCCATCCACCGTGCGCACGGCGGCCTCGCCGTACCACGCCAACACCGGGCCGCTGAGCTCGCGGTAGGCCGCCAGCCGCTGGCGGATTACCGCCTCCTGGTCGTCCTCCCGCGCGATCAATGCTTCGCCATCGTCGTCGCACCGGCCGGTCTGCCGCGGCGGCTGCCACATCACGTTATAGATGCGCAGGCACTTCGGACATTGGCGCCGCGCCGTCAAGCGCGCTACCAGCGCATCTTCGGCCACATCCAGGTGGATCACCACGGGGCGGGGCAATCCGCGCTCCCGCAGCAGCGCCGCAAACTGCTCCGCCTGCGGCACCGTGCGCGGGTATCCGTCCAGCAGGAATCCGCCGGCGCAGTCCGGCCGCGCGATGCGCGACGCTACCATGCCATTCACGATATCGTCAGCCACCAGACCGCCCTCCGACATGGTCTTGCAGGCGAATTGGCCGAGCTCCGTTCCGGCCTTGCACTCGGCGCGGAATATTTCGCCGGTTGAGATAGCCGGAATCCGGAAGCGCTCCGCCAGGTGAGCCGCTTGCGTGCCTTTTCCGCATCCCGGGGGACCGAACAGCAAAAGGATCACTTCAACCTCCCGCAGCCTGCTTCCCGTCAAAATGTATATAAGGCCTTAAACTATTAAAATTAGCAAGCCTACTTGCAGGCTAACGCCTGTGCGCTTCCGAAATCAAGGCCGGACTTCGCTCCCTTACGGCCGCGGCTCGGTCGGGTGCGGCCCGGTCAGAATGGTGCCATCCGCCCGCAGCTCCAGGCGCCGATCGCGCCACTCCACCTGGCGGCCGAACAGGCCGCACATCCAGACTGCAAATCCGAACAGGTCGCGCACCGGCATCAGCCAGAAGTTGGGCGCCACTTTCGGGTCGCGCAGGATTCCCGCGCCGGTCATCACACCGGCCGTCAGCCGCAGTCCCAGCGCCGCCGCGGCCGCCCACCACTCACCGGCCGCAAACGCCACTAACGCCCACAGCGTGGCCTGCGTGACCGCGAATCCGCAATAACCCCACGGACGCGACACCCGGATGGTCCGCGCCCATCGCAACTGGTGCCGCCACACGTGGCCCCACGATCCTCCACCGAGGGCCGTCTCCACCACCACCGCCGCAAACTCGATGCGGAGACCCAGCGCGCGGATGTGCTTCCCGAGCTGGTAATCGTCGGCCAGGTATTTGCCGATGGCTTCGAAGCCGCCCATCTGCCGCAGCGTTTCCGCGCGGAAAACCATGGTCGAGCCCAGCGCGAATTCCGCCTGTCCCAGCAGCCGCGCCACCATTACGCTGGGCGCGAACTCGGTCGAGATGCCCAAGGCTTCGCAACCGGCCGCGGGCGAGTCAGAGCGCGCGCGGTACAGGCACGTTACCAGGCCGACACCGGCATCCGAAAGCGGCGCCGTGACCTCTTCCAGATAGCCGGGCTCCACGACGATGTCGCTGTCGTTGACCAGCAGCACCGGGTAGCGCGCCAGCCGCGCCAGTTCCGCCAGCACGCCCACCTTGGCGTTGGGTGTATCGCTCGAAACCAACACTCGCTCGATGCGCAGCCGCGGGAACTCGCGTTTCAGCCGCTCGATCTCAGGCACCGCCGGATCGTTAGCATCGGTGAACCCGAAAAGAATTTCATACTCCCGATAGTGCTGCATGGCATGCGAGCGGATGGCTTGGTAGAAGCGCGGATCCTTGCCATGCACCGGTTTCAGGATGGAAACCGGCGGCCGCAAGCCGGCGCCGCCGTGCCAGGCCAGCCGCTTGCGCCACACCACCGCGGCCACTACCGCGAGCAGGTAGTAGGCTGCCGCCGCGATCGCCGGTATGGCCAGGAGGATCACAGGGAAACCAGCGCCACCCCGCAGACCACCAGCGCCGCGCCCGCCCAGCGCAGCCGGTTGACCCGTTCCTTCAGAACATATTTGGCCAACACCGTTTCGAGCACGTAAGTGACCGCCGATACGGGGACGGCGAAACTCAGCTCGGTCACCGACAGCAGCTTCATCATCGCGAAGAAGGAGAATGCCATCGAAACCACCGACGCAATCACGTAGCGGTTGCGCGCCATGAGCGACAACGCGCGGCCGAGCGCGCCCGGCCGGAAATCGCGGATCTCGCCGTGCCGCCGCATTCCGTAGGCCTGGAGCACTTCACTTGCCGTGGTGGCCGCCACCATGATTCCGACAACCAGCCACTTCACCGCGCCGCCTCCCTGCCGCGGACGGCTTGGGTGGTCTGCGGCTCCGTGCCACCGCCCACCAGCGAGACCCCGACCACAATCAGCACGATGCCAGCCCACCGCGCCATGGTAATGCGCTCGTCGAGGAAAATGCGCGCCAGCAGCGCCACCACCACGTAGCCCACCGCCGTCACCGGCACCACGTAGCTCAGGTCCGCCCAGCTCAGCAGCGCCATGCGCGAAAGCTGCCAGATAATGAGCAGCACCACACCCAGCGCCACCCACGGCTGGAACAAGGCGCCGATATATTCGAGTGGAGTGTGAAGCGAGTGGGGCATGCCGCGCTTCATGAAAAAATCGCCGGAGGCATTGGCGAGAACCACCACCGGGAGGCAGGTCCACGTTTTGAACCGCAGGCGCGCCGCTTCGGAACTCATGCCAGCCGTCAATCGCCCGAGCTGGCGGCCACCGGCGCCGTCTTCGAGGCCGCCTTGTGATCGGCCACAAACTTTTTCCGCTTGGACCGCAGCGCCATGTATTCCCGGGCTTCCTTGGTGAGCCGCTTCCGCTCGTGGCTGTTGAATACGGCCTTCCTGACGATCCGCCAGATCACCCGCGGCCGGAAGAAATACTCGCCGTAAAAACGCTCCACGAAATCTACCAGCTCGCCCTGGTCAAGCCCCGGGTAGATGATGTTGGGAAGCTGGTGCCCCGTGTCATCGGTCATCGAATCGATGGTGATGAGGTCGTTCTTCTTGACGTAGTCGTAGAATTCCGTCCCCGGATAGGGATGCGCAATCGACACCTGAATGGTTTCCGTGTCCAGCTTCTTGGCAAAATCGATGGTTTTGCGAATGCTCTCGCGGGTCTCGCCGGGCAGCCCGATGATGAAGTCCCCGTGGACTACCAGGCCGAGCTTCTTGCAATTCGCCGTGAAGCGCTGCGCCATCTCCACGGTGGCGCCCTTCTTGATGTTCTTCAGGATCTGCGGATCGCCCGATTCATATCCCACGATCAGCAGCCGGCAGCCCGCGTCCTTCATGGCCTTCAGCGTGTCGTAGTCGGTGGTGACGCGCGACGTGCATGACCAGGTCGCCTTCAACGGCTGCAGCTTCTTGCACAGCTCGATGGTCCGCTCTTTGCGATAGTTGAAGGTGTCGTCGTCGAAGAACAGTTCCTTCATTTGCGGGAACTGCTCCAGGGCGTAACGCACTTCGTTGGCCACGTCATCGGTGGAACGCAGCCGCCAGCGGTGGCCCGAGTGGGTTTGCGGCCACAGGCAGAACGTGCACAGCGCCGGGCAGCCCCGCGAGGTGTACAGCGAGACGAACGGGTTCAGCAGAAACGGCACGTTGTAGCGCGTGATGTCCAGGTCGCGCTTGTAAGTTTTTGTTACCCACGGCAGCGCGTCCAGGTCTTCGATGACCGGCGCTTCCGGGTTGTTGACCACGTGTCCGTTTTTGCGGAAGCTGACGCCCGCGATCTCTTCGAGCGGTTTGCCGCGGGCGTAGTCGGCGATCTGGTAATCGAACTCGCGCCGCACCACGAAATCGATGGCCGGTGTTTCGAGCAGCGTCTTATCCGGCTCGATGGTCACCGGCGGTCCCACGAACGCCACCTTCAGTTTGGGGTTGACGTCCTTCATCATCTCCGCCATCTTGACGTCCACGTGAAATCCGGGCGTCGATGTGTAGAGCACCAGCAGTTCGAACTGCCTGGCCATCTCGACGGTCTGCTCGATGGAGACTTTGTGCGGCGGCGCATCCAGCACTTTGCTGTCCGGCAGCATCCCCGCGGGGTAGCACAGCCACACCGGATACCAGTAGGATTCGATCTCGCGCGCGGCCGGCCAGCGCGAGCCCGCGCCGCCATCGAAGCCTTCGAAAGATGGGGGATTCAGAAACAGCGTCCTCATGTAATCTCCAGTCGAACGGAACCCTCCGGTAGCGCTTATTGAATCTCGGGCTCTCCGGCAACCGCCCGGGTATCGATTGCGTAGTTGCTGAACTCGACGGTCATTTCCAGCGTGCCGATGCCCAGCCGCGTATCCACTACGCTCTGTTCCTGTGTGGGCATGGAAACTCCATTCCAAATTTCGTACTTGCGGACGAAAGCCACCTTCTTCAGAAAAAACGACGGCGATTTCACCAGGTAGCCCGATTCCCGCATTCGCAGGAAGGTCTGGGCGTCGATCCAGATTTCGCCCTTGAACAGTCGCTGGCCTTTCCGTTTTGGCGTCACCTGGAACTCGTATACGTCCCGCCCGTCCAGTTGTTCGCGGCCCTTGTATTTGAAATTGTAGTTTTCCGGCATCACGGCAACCGACGCTCCCGGCTGTTCCTGCGTTTCGACTTCGGCCGCCAGGTAACGGTTGATCACCTGACTCCTCACGGTGCGGTCGCCTTCAAACCGCAACATTTCGTAGGTGATGCGCCCCAGCGCGGTGATGCGCCGCAGCGCGTGCAACTTGCCTTGTTTCTTTAACTTGGGGATTGCCGCCGCGATTTCGACATCCATGCTGGCAGCCTGGACGATGCGGTCCTGCGCCCGTGTCGCAGCGCAGTATTTCTCTACAATGCGGTCCGGAGCGGGCGCTACGAGCGTTTCCGCTCCATGCGCCAGGCAGGCGGTAATCGATAACAGGATGACGCGGACCTTCAATTTACAGACCCCAACTCAAACGAATCATTGCGCAATGCTTAAGTCTACCAGGATCAGGGGTTGGGGGCAATCGGAAAGCAGGAAGGCCAGGAGCCGAGGAGTTAGGGGTCAGAAGTCAGAATGAGGTTGGCAGGCGAAAGCGCCTGCCCCACAAGATTTGAAGACACTTGTGGCGTTTAGAACGGGATGGAAAGATGGCGTTGCGGCGGCCGGGGCTCTCGGACTTTTCGCCGGGCGTGTCTCCGGATTCTCTCGGACCCAATTACGGGCGGCCGCCAATG
>Ga0209039_10004554_pt1 | contig 10045 bp, 7 predicted proteins | sample BogFormECP12_OM1_FD_188238 | JGI IMG/M metagenome (GOLD analysis project Ga0209039, IMG submission 188238) | Bog forest soil microbial communities from Calvert Island, British Columbia, Canada - ECP12_OM1 (SPAdes) (version 2) | ecosystem: Environmental > Aquatic > Freshwater > Wetlands > Bog ... | reverse complement strand
ACGAGCCAATCGAGCGCAGGCTCGAGGACTCTGTGCGTCCGCTCTCGCCCCGCCTCGGCAGAGCGGGGAGCACGTAAGACAGCACGGCAGGCAGGGATAAATGACAACTCCAAGACGAGAGTGCTTAAGATTCCAAATGCGGCCATCACTCCGAAGTCTCGGACTGCTGGAATCCCGAAGGTCGCGAGCGACATAAAGCCAGCCGCGGCGACGGAACAAGCGGCGAGCATCACCGGACCGATTCGCTCCAGGGATTGGATCACCGCCTCTCGGCTGTCACCAGTGACGCGGTAGCATTCGTAGTAGCGTTTCAAGATCTGGACGGCATGCCCCGCCGCCACCGAAAGAACCAAGACAGCGGTCATGGCAGTCCACGGCGTTAGCTGAAATCCAAGCAGCGCCGTGATCCCGAGGCTCCAGACGACACTCAGCACCGCGGTCACGAGCGGCAGGAATACCGCCTGAAGCGTCCGAAAGGCCTCGTAGTGGACAATTGCAATGATGAAAAGAGCCACTGCCACGAGAGGAACGATTCCCCGGGTCGCGCCGTTTAGCGCCGCCAACGCGGGCGATTGACCGCCGACATACACGTCGGTGCGGTCATTCCGCTCCTGAGAAGCCAAAGCCTCAAGTGCGGCTGTGATCTTTTCGCTCGATACGTCGCCGGTAAAGTCCGCGAGGATCATCGCTCCCCGCGCATCACGGGTAACGAGACTGCCTACGTACATCGGATAGGAAAATACGGTCTTCCGGAGCTCCGCGAGCCCGCGGGTATCCCGGGGAATGGTGGTCATTAGAGGCTCGACGCGCACGTCATCGCCCGTAGCGGAGATGGCCTTTGCATTTTCCGCCGCAAGGCTCAGGATCGTGCTGGGGATCACGCCCGGAATCTTCGCGACGCCCTCCGTGAGGCGCTGGATACGTCTTAGCGTGTCTGGATTGAAGATATCCCCCTCATGCACTCCAATGGCGATGAGGGATGTCTGCTGGGCTCCCAGGCGGGCACGCAGCCGGTCGTCGATCGCCATATAGGGATGGCCCCGAGGTACCTCATCTTGGAGCTTGATTTCGAGGTGCAGATGACGAAGTTCCGAGGCGAGACCGAGTGTCACCAGAAGTACCGCGGCGATGAAAATTCTCGGCCGAGAGGCGACAAGCTCCGCGTAGCGCTTCATCAAACAGCGCTCTCCGTTTGAGCATTGCGCCACTCGTCCGGCAACGGCTTGAAGCGGCGGTACACGTCCTATCCTACCGCTACCTGCCGCACCTTCACTCCGGCCTCCCGCAGCAGGGCCAAGGAAACCTCTCCGAGCGGGTACTCCGCGTTGTACACCACTTCCTCGATCCCAGCATTGATGATCATCTTGGTGCAGATGAGACAGGGACAGAATGTCGTGTAGATCGTCCCACCGCGAAGGGAGACGCCATGATAGGCGGCTTGGGTGATCGCATTTTCCTCGCCGTGGGAGCAGAGGCACTCGTCGAGTCGGGTGCCTCCTTCGACGAAGGCGTTGCAGCGGGGACACCCTCCTTCGTTGCAGTTGCGGGTGCCGCGCGGCGTCCCATTGTATCCGGTCGAGACGATTCGGCGGTCTCTTGCGATCACCGCACCGACCTTACGTTTGACGCAATTGCTGCGCGAGGCGACCACACGGGCGATGCTCATGAAATACTCGTCCCAGCCAGGGCGCTCAAAGTGCAATGAGCGCTCTAGAATCCGATGGAGCTCGGTGTGAAGGGTCGCAAGATCACCGTCGTTATGGAGAACAAAGTCCGCAAGGTCGCGAACTGCCCGGAGCTGCTGGCCCGCGGGGTCGGTGCTCCCGAGCTCGCGGGCCTCGAGTTGTCGTAGCTCCTCGAGTGACTGCGGGTCGCCCGACCGCCCGCGCCCGCGAAGCCGCTCGAAACGCAGGTTCTCTTTGGCGTCCACCCAGAGCAGCTTGAAGCCGGGCCCCGCGGTGCGGAGCGCTGCCACCTCTGCGGGGTGCCGGATCGAATCGACGACGTAGTTGCGATCCGCAAGGAGACTCGTAAGCAGCCTTTGCGCCAACACTGCCGGACCGTGCTCGGCGCGCAGCCGATTACCCGTCTCGATCATCCGCTCCCGTGTCTCCTCAAGCCCCCGCGCCTGAAGCTCCTTCCGGATTACGTCTGAGAGCGAATGGCTGTAGAAACTACGGCTTCGCAGGAAAGCAACCACCTCGCCCTTTCCCGCGGCGTAGGGTCCCGAGAGACCGAGAATCATGGGCTCCCCCTTACTCGGTTCGGCGGCGTCGGTCAAGGCGCCCCCGCACCCGCCGCGGCGGTAGCACGGGCCCGGACCCTCCGGCACCCTGCACTCTCGTGCGTGTCTTTGTGACAGGTGCCGGGGGGTTCGTCGGCAAATGGCTCGTGCCGCGCCTTGAGCACGAGGGAGCCACTGTGCTGTGGGTGGATCGCGAACTCGAGATCTCGCAGGCGGCCGCCGTCGCGGACGCCGTCGCCCGGGCACGCCCCGATGCGGTCGTCCATCTCGCCGCCCAGAGCTCGGTTACAGCCGCCGCGGCCGACCCGGCGGAGGCGTACCGGGTGAATTACCTAGGGACGCGCGCTCTGCTCGAAGCCGCGCGCGTCCACGCACCAGGGGCTCGGGTGCTCCTCGTGAGCTCAGCGCAGGTGTATGGCTCTGCGCCGCCAGGCGCGCAGCCCTTCGACGAGAGCTCGCCGCTACGACCGCGCTCGGCCTACGACTGGACGAAGGCGGCAGGAGATCTTCTCGGCGGTGCCTATGGCGATCGTGGGCTCCACGTGGTGCGCGTCCGCCCTTTCAATCACACGGGGGCCGGCCAGGGCCCCGGGTTTTTCGCATCTGCGATGGCGCGTCAGATTGCCGAGATGGAGGCCGGCAAGTCCCCGCCGGTACTCGTGGTGGGCAACCTCGAAAGTGTGCGCGACTTCCTCGACGTGGAGGACGTGGTGGACGCCTATGTCCGACTCCTGCAGGGGGCCGTACCGAGCGGCGTCTACAATGTCGCCAGTGGGCGAGGCCGCACCATGCGTGAGGTGCTGGCCCTTCTGCTCGCTCGGGCAGCTCTCGCACCCGAGATCCGCGTGGACGAGGGGCGTTTTCGCCCGACAGATGTGTCGGTCGGGACGGCCGCAAGGATTGAGGCGGCGACCGGCTGGAAACCAGTCCGCCCTCTCGCCGACACACTGGCGCGCCTTCTCGACAGCTGGCGCGCGGCCGTTAGCGCCGCATGACGAGGCCGAGCCAGGGCTCGCCCCCTGCGTCCGTCGACGTGCGATCGCCCTCGACCCGGAGTCCGGTCGCGCGAAAGCGCGCACAGACCTCAGCGCGCTCCGACGCCAAGAGGCCAGAGGCGATGAGAGTCCCCCCCGCTCGCGTAAGGCGCGCAAGGCCGCCGGCGAGGGGAAGGAGTTCGGTGCGCAGAAGATTCACCAGCACGAGATCGAAGGGTAGTCCCATGATCGCGTCGAGTGGCCCGATAAAGACCTGGAACTGCCCATCGCGGCCGTTCGCCAGCGCGTTGGCCGCCGCCGCCTGTGCCGCCCGCGGATCCATGTCGAAGCCCACCGCGCCCCTCGCGCCCAGCGCGAGCGCCGCAAGCGCGAGAACGCCGGAGCCACAGCCAACGTCGAGGACGCGTGCGCCTTCGACTCGGTCTCTCTCGAGTCCGTCCAAGAGCTCAAGAACGAGCCGCGTGGAATCGTGGCCGCCGGTGCCGAATGCCTGGCCGGGCTCGATCACGACGCACGCCTGCCCGGGGTGGGGCTCAAACCTTGCGAAAGGCGGCCGGACGACGAGCCGCGGGGAGATCTCGATGGCCTCTAGGCCGGTGCGCCAGGCGATCGACCAGTCCACCTCGAGCTCAGGCCGGGGCTGCGTCACCTCGGCAGTGCCCGCCAGCGCCTTCACAAGGGCGTCCCGTACGGCGTCCCCCTTCGCCGCTGGCGCATAGAGAATGAGGAGAACCGTCCCCCCCGCTGCCTCGCGCTCTTCGAGCCCGACGATGCCGCCTTCCCACGCCTCTCCCGCCGCGCGCTCGGCTACGGCGACGTCGTCGGCCCGAACTTCGATGCGCACTAGGCGCACCCCTCTCGCCGTCGTGGCCATCCTCGTCTCGCTTACCCCCGGCTGCTATCTCGCCCACATCGGGCTAGGACAGGCCCGCTTGATGCGCGCCCGAACACCCATCGCGAACGTTCTTGCAGATCCGGCGACACCCGCTCCGGTTCGGGAGCGCCTCGAGCTCGTGTCCAACGTGCGCGCCTTCGCGTCGAAGCTCGGCCTCGAGGTGGGTGATCAGTATACGAGTTACGCCCCGTGGCCCGGAGATCGCATCGTGACTGCCCTGGTTGCGACTCGCCCCGGGGAAATCGAGCCCTACGAGTTCTGGTTTCCGCTGGTCGGCCATGTCCCCTACAAGGGCTACTTCGACCGAGAACGTGCCCAGCAAGACGCCCGGGAGATGGAAGCGGAGGGCTTCACCACATGCCTTTCCGCGGTCCCCGCCTACTCGACCCTCGGATGGTTCGAAGATCCGGTCACAGGTCCCATGCTGCGCGGCGAAGAATCGGAACTCGTGGAGACCCTCGTCCACGAGCTCGTCCACCGGACGGTGTACGCGCGCAATGCCGCCGATTTCAATGAGGGGATCGCCACCTTCGTGGGCCAGGAAGGGAGGGTTCAGTTCTTCCAGGCTCGTGACGGGCCCTCGAGCGCATCTGCCGCAAGAGCGCGCGCGTTCGTGATCGACGATCGGGCGATTTCGGCCGCGCTCGAAGATGCGCGTGGGAGGGTGGAGCGACTCTACCGAACAGAGTCCGCAGGCCCGAAACGCGACGCCGCCCGCGCCGCCATTGAAATGGACGCAAGAGTTGCGATCGCAGGGCTTGCGTTGACCACGCAAGACCCCTTGGCACTCGCCCGCGACGTTCAACTGGGCGACGCGTGCCTCGCCCTGGAGGGCACGTACACGCGCGATCTTACCCACTACGCGGAGGCGCTCGTCCGTGCGGGTGATCTCCCGACGCTCATCGTTCGCGCCAAGCAGGCCGCGCTCAGCGCGGATCCGAGGCGGACGCTGTGGGATGCGCCCTGATCCCAACCGCCTCGGTATTCCTGCGCGAGGGCCGACTTGCGCACATCCATGCCGCCCTACTGCCTGTGCATTGCATGCGCGTTGCGTGTCTCCCTCAGGGTCCTCCCGGTCTCAGGCTTGCGTGCTGCAAGGCCGAAGAGAGCGCAATGCAGCCGCACCGACGCGAGGGGGTGGAGCGCGTGCAGGGAGAGCGGCAGCTCGGACTGCTGACGGCTGCGCAGGCCGCCGAGGCTGCCGACCGCCTGTGCACCAATGTGGCGCGCGCGCTGCGGGGAAAGCCCGAGGTCGTGCGCTGCGCCGTGGAAACACTCATCGCGGGCGGCCACCTGCTGCTCGAGGACGTGCCCGGCGTTGGCAAGACGACGCTCGCGTTTGCCCTGGCTCGTTCGGTCGAGGCGAGCTTCCGCCGAATCCAATTCACGAGCGACCTTTTGCCCAGCGACATCACGGGTACAGCCGTCCCGGAGCATGAGGAAGGACGCTCGACCGGAGGCTTTGTCTTCCAGCGCGGGCCCCTCTTCGCCAACGTGGTACTGGCCGACGAAATCAACCGTGCAAGCCCGCGCACGCAATCCGCGCTGCTCGAGGCAATGAGCGAGGGCTCGGTCAGCGTGGACGGCGTTACGCACAAGCTGCCCCAGCCCTTTCTCGTCATCGCCACCCAGAACCCGCTCGAGCACTATGGGACGCATCCCCTTCCAGAATCCCAGCTCGACCGATTCCTCATGCGGTTGCGCATTGGCTACCCGGGCCATGCCGACGAGATCGCGGTCCTTCGCGACGATCCTGCGTCCACCGAGCTGCCTCGTCTCGCACCGGTCCTCTCGACAACGGAGGTTCGCGCACTTCGCTCGGCTGCCGAAGCAGTGAAGTTTGAGGACACGCTCGCTGGATATCTGCTCGCGATCGTGGATGCGACCCGCCAGCACGACGCGCTTTCCCTCGGCGTCTCTCCACGCGGCGCCGTTGCACTGCGGCGTGCGGCCCAAGCGCGCGCGCTTTGTGGGCGTCGCGACTATTGCATCCCCGAAGATGTGCGGGACCTCGCCGTCGCGGTCTTTGCCCACCGGCTGGTGGTGGATCCGCAGAACGGTCCCCGACACGGGAGCGAGGAGGTCGAGTGGATCGTACGCGACATCCTCGAGCGGGTACCCGTTCCGCTCTGAGCCGGCGCGTCGCGCGCCGGCTCCGTCCGCCCCGCATCCTGCGACCCACCCGCGCGGGATGGGTGTTCTTTGCGCTCACGTTCGGCGTTGGCTTCGCTGCGCTCAACACAGGGAACAACCTGCTCTATCTGGTGCTCTCTCTCATGCTGGCATTCCTTGTACTTTCTGGGGTCCTGTCGGAATCCGCACTCCGCGGCATCACGGTGCAGCGCAGACTCCCTGGCGAGATCTTTGCTGACGCGAGCCACCTCGTAGCGCTCGACATCACAAACGCCCAGCGCCGCGTCCCCGCTTTTGCGCTCGTGGTCGAGGACCTCGCAGAGGCGCCCGACGGGTCGGACGCACTCATTCCTCTGGGTCGCGCCTTCGTGCTGCGGATCGCTCCGCGGGCGACGGAGCGACGCTTTTACAGCCTGCGATGGCCGCGGCGAGGCGTCTTGCGGCTGAAAGGGTTTCGTATCTCCACGCGCTATCCGTTCGGACTCTTCTCCAAGTCGCTCGAACTGGTGAAACCCGCCGAGGCGCTGGTCTACCCCGGTCTCGAAGTGCTTACAGTGCGGACCGCTCGCCGCGGCGAGGAAGAGGGCCGCGCCACCGTGGCGACGCCTGCGCCCGGCAGCGAGATCAGCGGGCTGCGCGATTTCCGGGCGGGTGACCCCCTGCGACGCATTCATTGGCGCGCGTCGCTGCGCCGCGGCAGCCTGGTCGTCCGCGAGAGTGAAGGCGAGCACCGAACGGAGCAGGAGGTTCGCCTGCGCACCCGGGGTGCGGAGCCCGGTGATGCCTTCGAGTCCGCCGTTCGCCGTGCGGCATCGGAGGCGGTGGCTCTCCTCGACGCCGGGGCCTGCGTCGGGCTTTGCACGGATTCGCACCGATTTGCGGCCGCGGACGGCCCGGTGCAGCGCGCGCGTCTGCTGTTCTTTTTGGCGCAGGTGGCGCCGGAGACGAACCCGTGACGCGCCGCTCCTTCCGCATCGCAGTCGACTCGCCGCGCCCGATCGCCGCGCTCTTGCTCGTCAGCATTGCGAGCCTGACCCTCACGATGACAGGCCAGCTCTTCCTCTGGTGCATGGCCATCCAGTCCGCGATGCTTGTCGCGGCCGTCTTGTTGCGCGAGCGGCCCATGGCCTGGCAGCGGAGCACGCTCGTCCTCAATCTCGCGATGGCCGCGATCTCGCTCGTCACGGCCTGGATCGCCTTTGAAACTGCCGCCTCGCTCATCGCCCTCGCGCACTTCGCCACCCTTGCGCAGGGACTCCAGCTGCTTGACGCCCGCCCACGCCGATCCGAATTTTTGCTCGTTGCCCTCGCGCTGTTTCAGGTAGTGCTCGCCTCGAACCTCACCGACAGCGTCCTCTTTCCGCCTCTGCTCATGGCATTCCTACCGACCGCTGTCTGGACGCTCCTCGTGCACACGCTCCGGACTGAGGCGCACGAAGCGGGCGACCCCGCCGCCGCAAGCCGCGTACTCACACCCGGGCTCCTGCGCGTGACGCTCGCGGCATCGGCCCTGTCGGTGCTGGTCGGGCTGGCGCTCTTCCTGATTTTGCCGCGCATGAGTTCTGGCCTGGTACGCGGCCGCCTGCTCGGAGGCCCGATTTCGACAGCCGGTTTCTCGGATCGGATGGAACTCGGCGATTTCGGAAAGATCCACGGAGACCCGACGGTGGTGATGCGAGTCGAAACTCCTCGTGGGGTGGAGCTGCCGGCGGAGGCGCGCTATTGGCGCGGTCTTGCCTTCGACACCTTCGACGGCCGCAGCTGGTCCATCTCACGCCCACATCGATCGGTCCTTTCAGTCGACGCGGAACTCGGCGTTGACCTCGCCGCAGACCCTGTACGCTCGAACCTGACCCAGCGCATTTTGCGCGAGCCTGTCGCGGCAGGCGTGCTCTTCAGCATGGGCCAGGTGGTCCACATCGAAGGCAGCATGGGGCGGCTCGAGCGCGATGGAAACGGCGGCCTGTATGGCCCGACGCGTGCCGAGGAGCGTGTTCGTTACGTCGTCGAAAGTCGCTGGCACGCGCGGGATGAAGCCGCCCTGAGCGCGGACCATACCGTGGTCCCCGGGGACGACCCCCGCTGGGTTGCGCTCCCCAACTTCGCGCCCGAGGTCGCAACTCTCGCCCTCGAAGCTGCCGGAACTGGCGACACCGATGCGGAACGGGTGCTCGCGGTCGAGGGATGGCTCCGCTCCCACGGCCACTACAGCGATTTGCCCCCGCCGGCCGATCCCTCTGATCCCCGCTCACCAATCGAGCGTTTTCTCCTGGGAGAGCTCAGCGGACATTGCGAATACTTCGCGAGCGCGATGGTCGTGCTCACTCGCGCGATCGGCATACCCGCGCGCGTGGTGAATGGCTTCGCTGGCGGCCGGGAGAACCGTTTCGGTGCGTTCGTCGAGGTGACGGGTTCGGACGCCCACGCCTGGGTGGAGGTGCACTACGCCCGGGCGGGCTGGGTACCCTACGACCCGACACCTCCCGCTCTGCGCCTGCGCGCCGGCGCGCTTCCCTCGATTGGCCAGCGCCTCTACGAGTTGCAAAGCGCGCTTGAGCTCTGGTGGTTCCGCAACGTCGTCGAGTTCGACCGCGTCGACCAGCTTCGCGCATTTCAGGCGGCGTGGCGCGCATGGCATTTCCTTCGCTCCGGCGGGCACGTCGAGAGCCGACCCGAAAACCCCCTCCCCGAGCAGCATGTCGCGCTCGCGCGCTGGAAGCTCGCCCCGCACCTCTTCCTCACCGTCTGCGCGTTCGGGGCAGTTACGGTCTGGTGGTGGCGGCGCCGGAGCCGGAGTCGCAACACCCCTCGCGTTTCCGCCGCCTATCTCGCCGCGCTCCGGCTCCTCGCCCGCCGCGGTCTCGTGCGCAGCCCCGCAGACACGGCAAGAAGCTTTGCGAGGGCAGTGGCAAAGGCGCTCTCCCCGGCCGGAGCTGCGGCCTTCGCCGCCCTGACGGAGCGGTATCTTGCGGAGCGCTTCGGTGGCCGGGCGCCGGAGGGACTCGGCGGCCGAGCAGGCGCCTACCTGCGGACGCTGCGTGATAGCCTCAGGGTGTGAGCGCGCAGCCTCGATCGCTTGCGGAATCTCTCAGGCCTTCCCCACGCGCCGTCTCACGGCGCATCGCTCTCGATGCGATGGGCGGCGACTTCGCGCCTGAGGTCGTGACCGAGGCGGCCGCTCGGCTCTCCCGCACGACGGAAATTCAGCTCCTGCTGGTAGGAAATGAGGGGCGGATCGGTCGGCTGCTCCGACAACACGGTGCGGACTTCGCGCGGATCGATCTGCAGCACGCTCCCGATGCCGTGCCCATGCATGAGTCTCCTCGAGCGGCGCTCGCGCGCCGGGAGTCCTCCATCGCAGTCGCCGTCCGCGCCGTCGCAAGTGGTGAGGCCGAGGCTCTCGTTTCGGCGGGCAACACTGGAGCCTTGCTGCTCCACGCCGCCGCCACGATTCCGCGCCTTGCGCGCGTGCACCGCCCCGCACTCGCTGCCGTCTATCCCACGCTTCCGCGTCCTCACAACCCGGACCCTTTTGCCCTACTTCTCGACGTCGGCGCGAACACGAGCTGCACCCCCGCAGACCTCGTGCAGTTCGCGGCGATGGGAACGGCCTACGCCGCCCGCATCTCCAAGGTCAAGGAGCCGAGTGTGGGTCTGCTCAATATCGGGGAGGAAGCAAACAAGGGCGATGCACTCCTGCGCGAGGCCCACGCGCTCTTGCGCACGGCGCCTGGCATCCATTTTGTCGGTAACGTCGAGGGCAAAGACGTGCCGCTC